>Ga0137376_10002727_pt1 | contig 10707 bp, 8 predicted proteins | sample SagtaG_23_FD_104814 | JGI IMG/M metagenome (GOLD analysis project Ga0137376, IMG submission 104814) | Vadose zone soil microbial communities from Sagehorn Ranch, Mendocino, California, USA - Sage2_L_20_16 metaG | ecosystem: Environmental > Terrestrial > Soil > Vadose zone | place: USA... | reverse complement strand
CTTGCAACCAGATCCGGCCGGCCGACCTCTTTGAAGACCTCCATGCGGCGCCCCGCGCCGACAACGCTGACCTCGGGCGCAACTTCGACAAGCGTGGCACGAATGGCCGCCTCGCGCGCGAGTGGCACTGTGACCACCATGTGCGTGTCACGGACCACGCGCGGCAGCGACGCTCCCGCGGCCGTCTCCAGTTGTTCGGTCAGACAGTCGAAGTCATGACCCAAGGGCGCTCGCAATGTCAGCTTGATCGCGCCTGGTGTCTCGCGTCCGTAAACGGCAAAGCCCGCGGAATCGGGCCCGCGATCACACAAGGTGCCGAGCATCCCGGCAACGAGCATGCCGAGCTCGGGCTCCAAGCGCGGATCCTTGAGGAAAAGACCCACGATTCCACACATGCAGCTTGCGCCCGTGTCAGCTTTCCTATCGCCAGCCTCGCACCGCTTGACACGTCTGTCAATTCGGAGGCACATTAGTTTCTCCAGAGGAAACTAGCTCATCGCGAGTCCCGGGCACCCCATCTGCGCCGCGAACCACGAAGTTCTCATGCGCCGGCCATCAACGACCAAGTTGCGCACCATCGTCGGCCGAGATGTCACTTCTGATATCGACAATGAGCTTCGAACCGGATCGCTCGCTCCAAGCGAACTTCCACCGCGAGGCCTCGAAGCCGGCATCGGCTCGGAAGTCCGGCGGCTGCGCAAGTCTCTCGATTTGACGATGGCGGAACTCGCGGCGTCATCCGGCATCTCGGCCGGCATGTTATCGAAGATCGAGAATGGCGCGATCTCGCCATCGCTCGCCACGCTCGACTCGCTTGCCAAGGCACTCAACGTGCCGATCAGCCGTCTGTTTGCAGAAACCGAGGAGCGGCGCGACTGCTCCTTTGTAAAAGCCGGTACCGGCGTGCGTATCGACCGGCGCGGCACCAAGGCCGGCCATCTCTATGACCTCCTCGGGCATTCGCTAGCTGGCGAGATCGGGGTCGAACCGTATCTGATCACGCTCAGCGAAGACGCGCTTCCCTATACTCATTTTCGTCACGCCGGCGTCGAATTTCTTTATATGCTCTCGGGCAAAGTCCGTTATCGGCACGCTGACCGTAGCTACATGATGGGGCCTGGTGACGCATTGTTCTTCGATGCGGCGGCGCGCCATGGTCCCGAAGAGCTCATCGAAAAGCCCATGCGCTACCTGTCGATCATCATTTATCCGCGTCAGAGAGAATGATCGAATGAACGCTGTCATCCAACACGATCCGCGAGGGCAGTCGAAAACGATCTGTGATGGCCGCGCAAGCATCTCATTTGCTGACGTTCGAAGGGTTGCGCATCTTCTGGGCTCGACATGCCGTCCAAATGGGCATTGGATCGGATGCGAACCTGATTTCAACGATCGTCGCGAAAGAAAGGATCGGCGGCACGCATCTTGCTGATTTTAAGATCATGCTCCGCCACGTGGGACTTCGACCCGGTCTTGCGCCGAGGGGCAATAATCGCGACTGATGTGAAAGGGCGTTTCGGCCCACGCCTGGACAGAAGGAGAGATCAAAATGTGGAAAAGGTGCTCAATGTTGCGCGATCTGAGAGGGGCTCCATTGTGGATACTTGCCACAGCCGTTCTGTTGTCATTCGCCGGAGGCACGGCATTTGCAGCGGATCCCGTGAAGATCGGGCATGTCGCTGCTTTATCGGGAGCCTCGGCGCAGTCGGGTGAGGCAATCACGCGAGGACTTGCCCTTGCGATCGACGAGATCAACGACAAGGGTGGTGTGCTCGGTGGACGCAAACTTGAACTCATCCAAAGAGACGACGAGTCGAACCCGCCGAAAGGGCTGATTGCCGCGCGCGAACTCATCTTCCAGGAAAAGGTTGCGGCTATTTTCGGAGGAATCGATACGCCCGTATCATTGGCGATCGTGCCGCTCGTCAACAAGGAAAAGACCCTCTTCATGGGCGTCTGGGCAGCGGGCACCGGCATTACGCGCAACGGCGCCAATCCGAACTACGTCTTTCGTGTCTCGGCCGTCGACGATGACGTCGACATCAAGCTTCTCAAATACGCGAACGAGAAATTCAAGGCGAAAAAAGCCGGTCTCATGCTTATCAATAATCCTTGGGGCCAGTCGAACGAGAAAGGTTTGATCGCCGCCGCCAAGGATAATTCCGCGATCGCGATTGCCGGCGTCTCCAAGTTCGAGAACAACGATGTGGACATGGTTCCGCATCTGACGCGGCTCAAAGAAGCCGGTGCCGACGCCATCATCCTCGTGGTCAACGCCCCTCCCGGCGCGCAGATGATGAAGTCACGCGAGCGTATGGGCTGGACGGTGCCTGTTGTCTCGCATTGGGGAATTTCCGGCGGACGCTTCCCCGAGCTTGCGGGTCCGACTGCCGGCGATGCCCACTTCGTGCAGACTTACAGCTTCTTTGGAAAACTGAGTCCCGCCGGCGAACGCGTCCTGGCAGCGTTGAAGAAAAAATATCCGCAGATCAAAGGACCGGAAGACATTTTCTCCCCCGTTGGCACAGCAAATGCCTACGATGCCATGCATCTTCTTGCGATGGCGATCGAGCAGGCCGGCTCGACCGATGCCAATGCGGTTCGCTCGGCGCTCGAAAATCTCAAGGCAACATATCAAGGACTGATCAAGACCTACAATTTGCCCTTCACGCCTGAAAACCACGATGCACTGGGTCCGAACGATTACATCATGGTTCGCTACGAGGGCGACAAGGTCGTTCCTGTTGAATGACGAGCAGCGAGAAGGGCGGCCTCCGCGCCCCCTTCTTTTTGCTGGAATCGGTTTTCTGCGCCGCCCATGTTGGTGTCGTCAGCGCTCATTTCCGGCTTGGGGCTCGGCAGCATGTACGGGCTCCTCGCACTCGGATTTCATATCACCCATGCCGTGTCGAACACGGTGAACTTCGCACAGGGCAGCGCCATGATGCTGGGCGCAGTCCTATGCTTCACTTTCTGGGTCACCTTCCACTGGCCGCTCACGCTGGCGGTGATCGCAGCGCTTGGGCTTTGCGCGGTTTGGGGCGCGATCGTCGAGCGGATCGCCGTCCGCCCGTTCGTGCAGCGTGGCTCGAACGCTTGGTTGATGGCAACCGTCGCACTCGGCATCGTGCTCGAAAACGTGGTCCTGTTCACGTTCGGCAAGGATCCACGCGGCATGCCCGCCGGCGTACTCACGACCAACTCCGTCGTGGTCGCCGGCATCAGGATCCAGCTCTTGCAGCTCTTGATTCCGATCGTCGGTCTCCTGCTTGCAGCCGCTATCCAGATCTTCTTTCGACGATTCCATTACGGCAAGGCGCTTCTTGCGGTGGTTCAAAACAAGGACGCAGCACGTCTCATGGGCATCGACGTCGAGCGCGTCGTGATGGCGTCCTTCGCGCTATCCGGCCTGCTTGCCGGTATCGCCGGTATCATGGTCGCTCCGCTGTTCACGATATCGTCGACCATGGGAACGCTGTTCGGCATCAAGGCCTTCGCGGTCGCCATCCTCGGCGGCATCGGCAATGCGTGGGGGGTGGTGCTGGCGGGACTGATCTACGGCATTGCGGAAGCGCTTATTATCGCGCTGGCAGGATCGACCTATAGCCAGATCGCCACGTTTGCCCTCGTGATCCTCGCACTCGCTATCAGGCCGACAGGGTTGTTCGGTCACGCCGAGGTCAAAAAAGTATGAAGCTTCGCCGAGTACTCACCGTTTCCGCGATTCTTCTCGGCATTTGTGCATTCATTATCCGAGCCAATGGCTACGAACTCTACATTCTCGCGTTGGTGGGGCTGACCACGATCGTGGGCGTGGGACTCAACGTCCTGCTCGGCATGACCGGCCAGATTTCGCTCGGCCATGCCGCCTTCTATGCGATTGGCGCTTACGTGGTTGCCATCCTTACCACCAAGCTCGATTGGACATTCTGGGCCGCGCTGCCATTGGCGGGCGTCGTTGCCGGTGTTGCCGGCGTGCTCCTGGCTATCCCGGCGCTGCGCGTACGCGGGCCCTATCTCGCCATGGTCACGATCGCGTTTGGTTTCGTGGTCGAGCAGGGTACGGCCGAGTGGGAGGGCTTGACCGGCGGATGGAATGGACTTTTGGGCATTGCGCTGCCGAGTCTGTTTGGTTTTGACTTCTCGGAGCGCGAGATGGCGTTCCTTGTGGTCTGCTTGACGGTTTTGTCGCTTTATCTCTACGCCCGGCTGAGCGCCAGCCCTTGGGGCCTCGCGATGCGTGCGGTTCGCGACTCCGAAATTGCGAGTCAGTCGATTGGGCTTGATCCGACCCTGATTCGCGCCACGGCGTTCGCGATTTCGGCGATTGCCACCGGACTCGCTGGCGGCATGTTCGCATCAATGACCAACTTCATCAGCCCGGAATCCTTTCCCTTCTTTCAGTCGATCCTCTTTCTACTCGTGGTGATGATTGGCGGCGCCGACCGACTCCTCGGCCCGCTGGTTGGAGCACTGGTCGTTGTGCTGCTGCCAGAGATCCTTTCTTTTCTTGCTCAATATCGTCTGCTCTTCGTCGGGCTCGTGCTGCTGCTGGTGCTGCGGCTAGCGCCCGGTGGCTTCGTCGGATTGGCAGCAGACCTGATCAAAGAACGTAGGCGGAGCCCAGTAGCAACACAACGGCGGGATGTGATGGCTTACCTGTCCGCCAGCGCCCGACGCAGCCTTTGTGCAAGCAACCTGTCCGTGAACTTCGGTGGAGTCCGTGCGGTAAACAACCTCTGCTTCGATGCGCGCCCGGGCGATATCACGAGCATCATTGGACCGAATGGAGCCGGGAAGAGCACGGTGCTCAACCTCGTGTGCGGCTTCTATCGCCCGGACAGCGGTGTCGTCCGGCTGGGAGAAACAGACGTTACGCGGATCGCTACGCATTCGATCGCACAGCAGGGCATCGCGCGGACATATCAAACGACTCAGCTGTTCACTCATATGACAGTTCTCGACAATGTTCTCATCGCGCTTCGACGCGGCCGCCTCGAAGCTCGCACCATCTTCTCCTGGGGTCTCGATTTGGACCACCAAGAGCTTGCCGAGAGCCTTCTTGCCTTCGTCGGATACCGCGCTCCGCTCGACCAGTTGGCGGGGGCTTTGCCCCACGTGGACAAGCGGCTCGTCGAGCTAGCGCGCGCCCTGGCCATCCAACCAAGCGTATTGGCCCTGGACGAGCCGGCGGCCGGACTCGATCCCAGCGATACCGCCCACATTGGCGACCTCCTCCGCAAGGTCGCGCGCACCGGCATCACCGTCATCTTGATCGAACACGACATGAATCTCGTGATGTCCGTTTCTAACCGCGTGATCGTCCTTGATGCCGGCGCAAAGATCGCGGAAGGCCCCCCGGCACAGGTTGCTGCCGATCCGCGCGTTCTCAAAGCCTATCTCGGCGATGAGAACCCGTCCGACCGTCGTCGCAAGCGAGACCTCGAGCCTGGCCGCGAGACGGTGATATCGACCGAAGGTCTTTGTTCCGGCTACGGCGCAGCGAGCGTCATTCGCGACATTAATCTCAAGGTCGACGCCGGTGAGCTTGTTGCCGTCCTTGGTGCCAACGGTGCTGGAAAATCGACGCTAATGCGGGCACTCAGTGGGCTCAACCGGCCCGTCGAGGGAACGGTGCGATTCCTGAGCGAGGACATCGAGACTCAGACGGCGAGTCAGATTGCGCGGCGCGGACTGGTTCTCGTGCCGGAGGGCCGCCAGGTCTTTCCCGAGCTCAGCGTGATCGACAATCTGCAGCTTGGTGCCTATGCCCGGCCGTCGGCTGATTTGATCGAGATGACGGAACGACTGCTCGACCGATTCCCGCAGCTTAAGTCGCGACAAAATCAGCGTGCAGGCCTACTTTCGGGCGGTGAGCAGCAGATGCTGGCGATCGCGCGTGGTCTGATCGCGCGACCGCGTGTGCTTTTGCTGGATGAGCCCTCGCTCGGACTGGCCCCAATCCTCTTGGACGGGCTTTACGACCTTTTGGCTGAGCTCAGAGAACAGGGGATGACGACCCTGCTCGTCGACCAGATGGCCGGCCTCGCGCTTTCCGTGGCGGACCGTGCCTATCTGCTGCAGTCAGGGATAGTGAGGCATACGGGCTCGGCCTCGGACCTGCGCGCCGATCCAGCGCTCGTTCGCAGCTATCTCGGCGAGCATGAAAGAGCGACGTAGGGAGGAAGGGACGCTATGGACCTCATTCTCAAGAGCGCGAGGCTCGTTGACGCCGACCGCAGTACCACCGACATCGGGATCGAGAACGGCAAGATCGTCGCGATCGAGCCCGAGCTGGCAGCGCAGGCCGAAACGATCGATCTCGGCGGTCGGCTCGTCTCTTCGGGCTTTGTCGAGACGCATATCCATCTCGACAAATCTTGCATTCTAGACCGCTGCACCTCCGACCGCGGCGATCTCGAGGAAGCGATCGGGGAGGTTGCCAAGGCAAAAAAGGCTTTCACGCCCGAGGACGTCCATGCGCGTGCCACGCGTACGCTGGAGAAGGCGATCCTCCAGGGCACCACGCACATGCGCACCCATTTGGAGGTCGACCCGGTCGTCGGGCTGCGCAGCCTCGAGGGGGTGCGCCCACTCATCAAGGACTACGCCTGGGCGATCGACCTTGAAATTTGCGTCTTTCCACAGGAGGGGCTGCTCAACAATCCAGGGACCGACGAACTCATGGTCGAAGGCCTCAAACAGGGATGCCGGGTGGTCGGAGCCGCGCCCTATACCGACAGCAACCCGCCCGGCCAGATTGACCGAGTGTTCGAGATGGCGCGTGAGTTCGATGTGGATATCGACATGCATCTCGATTTCGGCCCGACGGCCGACGGTATGGATGTTGATCACGTCTGCCGTCGCACGGATCAATACAAATACGGCGGCCGTGTTGCGATCGGCCACGTGACCAAGGCAACAAGCCTCCAGATGGACAAGTTCGAGGCCATGGCCAAGCGGCTCTCCGGTGCCGGGGTCGCTTTGACCGTTTTACCCTCGACCGATCTCTTTCTGATGGGTCGGCACCATAAGCACGATCACAACAACACACGTGGCGTTCTTCCCGCGCACAAGCTGATCCACCACGGCGTCAATTGCTCACTCTCATCGAACAATGTGCTCAATCCTTTTACGCCCTTTGGCGACTGCTCGCTGATGCGGATGGCGAATCTCTACGCCAACATCGCACAGGTTGGAAAACGCACCGACATAAGATCATGCTTCGACATGATCACCCGCAGACCGGCGCAGCTCATGCGTCTAAAGGACTATGGAGTAACAACCGGCAGCACCGCCGACCTAGTGGTGCTCGATGCAACCGACCCGGAAATGGCAGTCGCTGAACTCGTGCCCGTGCTCTACGCCTTCAAACGGGGGCGCAGGACGTTCACACGCGCGCCCGCGCAGTTGCACCGACCGCGGTGATGCTTCATTGCGCGAATCGGCACGTCCGCCGTCGGTACCATTGCGGGCGATCGGGCGGCCGTTTCGTGCGCCTTTAGGCCGCTGGCGTTAGCACGCTCGGCTTGGCGCCGATCGCCACCGCAAAGGCCGGCCGAGCATCGATCGCAGCCTGCCAGCGCTCGAGCTCCGAATAGGCCGGCCGCTCGATCGGAAACTCCAGGCAACGCTTCACGATCGAGCCGAGCGCAATGTCGGCGATGGTGAAACGATCGAGCGCGAACCAATGGCGCCCGGCGATGTGGCCATCGAGTATTTTGAGCTGGGCGAGGAGATCAGCACTTTGCGCCGCAAAATCCGGCGCGCGCTCACCCGCTGCCTTCTTGGCGTCTCTGAACACGGCGACATATGGCGTGTTCAATGCGCCGAGCAGCCAGTCCATCCAACGCTCGACCATGGTGCGCTCGGCCGCGCTGGCTCCGGTCAGCGCCGGTCCATGCACCGCGACGAGATAGCGAAGGATGGTGTGGGATTCCCAGATCACGAGATCGCCGTCGATCAAGGTCGGGACCTTCGCATTGGGGTTGAGCTTGCGGTATGCCTCGGTCAGCGTGTTGCCGAACTGGCGACCGTAGTCCTCGCGGACATAGGGCAACCCGAGTTCCTCCAGGCAGAAGATGACCTTCTGCACGTTTCCCGACGTCTGTCGGCCGAGCAATCTGATCACGTCGCGTCCTCCTCAGTAGATGAACGGCGGAGCGATTTTTGGTTTCGCGCAGCAAACGACCGGTTCGCCGCGTGGCACACCAGTTCAGCCGCCGCGCGGCTTGTACACAATGGCGTCCATCTCGATCTTGGTATTGATGACCGCGCGTGCCTCGACGGTCGTGCGCGCCAGCACGGCATCCTTGAAGTGCTCTCCGAATATCCGGTTGTAGCGGCCGAAGTCGCGGGCATCCCCGAGATAGGTGGTGACGCGCACGACATCCGACAGTGTCGCCCCTTCTTCGGCGAGAATTCGACGAATCGCCTCGATCGTGCCCCGCGTCTCTTCCTCGATCGTTCCCGAGATCATGTTGCCGTCGGCATCCTTGGCAACCTGGCCTGAAACGAAGATGAAATCGCCCGCGCGCGCCGCCGGATGAAAAGGCAGGTTCGGGTTCTTCTTTCCGATCGGATAGATATCCTTGCGGGTAGCGCGTGCGTCCTGCATGGCGTTGATCCTCAATGAAGTCCCTTCACTTCGATGATGTCGACCCCGCGAACGCGATCCACGAGGTAGATCAGCCCGCGATCGTCGACCGTGACGTCATTGGAGGAAGGGCGCTCCTCGCCGTCTGCCGGATCTGGCAAGAAATGGCCAACCTCCCGCGGAACGAACGGGTCCGCGATGTCAACGAGGCGCAGCCCTTGCGCAAACCACGCGAACGGGATCACGGTGCCGCGGAAACGCTCCGATGGCTGGTTGCAACCGCTCATCGGCGGTTGCGGGCTGCCGTCGACGTCGAGCCCCGCCACCTGGAATGTCGCGATCGGCACCGGCAGTTGCTCGAGGGTGATGTCGTAAATCCAGGCAAAGGAGGGTGACGCCGGCCGCAGCTTGGCGACGTCCTCGTCCGCCACCACCATGATGCGGCGGCCCTTGAGCGGTTGCGGAATCGGCAGACAGGTGTGCGTCGGGTGCGCAAACGCCGGGCTGGTATTGGTATGCGCCACCGTTTTCGGCCGCGCCATGTCGGAAATATCCAGGATGAAGAGCCCATGATGCCAGTAGCTGACATAGAGGCGATTGCCCATGCGCAGCGGATGATGACAGCGCGGCGCGGGCCAATTGTCCCAAGGATAGGGTTCTCCCCCGGCCTTCCACTGGCTGGGGATCCACCAGCGCCCAACCTCGACCGGGCGGGCAGGATCGGCGAGATCGAGGATCATCATGATGTTGCCGACATAGCCCTCGGCCGTCGGCGACAGGTAGGCGTAGCGGCCATCGAAATCGTAGCGGTGCACGCCGCGGCCGGCGGTGCGCCACTTGGTGAGGAGCTTCGGCGTGCTGGGGCGCGAGACATCGTAGATTGCGATGCCCCCGCCGAACTCGGCCGGTCCGCTCTCGCCCAGCCGCTCGTGGTTGACGATCATGATGCCGTTCGCCACCCGCACCTTGTGGGAATGCCAACCCTGCGGCAGATCGATGGTCGCGAGCTTGCGAGGTTGGCGCGGATCGGCCACGTCCACGATCGTGGTGCCGCTCGGCCAGCGCATGTGCCCGATAAAAAGCGTCGTGCCCTCGACCCAAACTTGCCCCCCGCCCGGGCAGTCGAGGTGCGATATTAGCGTGGTGTTCGATCGACTCGACACAAAACGCTCGACCAAGTGACGTTCATCGGGGCGGGCTACCGCCACTGCGCAGCCGGTCCTGGCATGCTCGAGCTCAGGCGATTTTCACGATGCTGCCGGCGGCGTCGCGGCCCCACTTCTTGAACAGGTGGAAGCATTTCAATGCGGGCTCGTCGCTGGCGACGAACAGGATGGCGGGTTGCTTGTTATCGCCGTTGACGTGCTCGAACCAGGAGCCGCCCGGCACCGCTAAATTGTCGAACGCCTGCCAATCGAAGCGCTTGCCGTCGATGATGGAGTGTCCCTGCCCCTCGAACGGCGCGACCAGCAGGCTCGCCGTCTGCCGCACCGGTCGCGTCTTCTCGCCGGGACGCAGCACTTGCACGAAGAAGGTCATGGTCTTGAACACCGGACCGCCGGTCAGCGGGTCGACGTATTCGATCGACAACGCCTCGTAGGGGTCGCCGTCCCAGTCTTTGAAGCGCTCGATCAATTCCTGCATCGTCTCCCAACGGTACACGTACATCGGCGAGGAGTGCCCGGCGCCGCGGTGATGCTGCAGAAAACGAGGCTTGAGTCCGCCGTGGTCGTAGGCGCGGGCGGAATAGTCGGACGGCACGGTCGCCGTCTGCTGCTTCTTCTTGACCGGCTTGCCGTCGACCATCTCGGTGTAATCATGTTCGAAGTAGACCGCATTGAGCGTCTCGACGAGCGGCAGATCGAGCACGGAAAGATTGACTGCCGGCTCGTTTCCCACGTTGCCGTGGTTGTGCCAGGTGTCGACCGGGGTGAGCACCATGTCGCCGGGCCCGAAGGTGATATCCTCGCCCCCGACGCCGGTGAAATTGCCTTTTCCGGTCAAGCCGAACCGGATGGCGTTGGGCGAGTGCCGGTGCGGCGGCATCACCTCGTTGGCGTCGTTGAGCCGATACGCCGTGTACATCGTGCTCACTGTGGCGCGGCGCGGCG
>Ga0137376_10002724_pt1 | contig 10714 bp, 14 predicted proteins | sample SagtaG_23_FD_104814 | JGI IMG/M metagenome (GOLD analysis project Ga0137376, IMG submission 104814) | Vadose zone soil microbial communities from Sagehorn Ranch, Mendocino, California, USA - Sage2_L_20_16 metaG | ecosystem: Environmental > Terrestrial > Soil > Vadose zone | place: USA... | reverse complement strand
CAGATAGTTTGTCGATCCAGGCACGCGCGGTGGTTGTCAACTTGTCCGAGGCTACACACGATCATTCCGGTTAGAGGCGCTAGAAATACCCGTTAAAGCTTACCTCGATACGCCTCTTCAATGGGCGCGGCGCGCATATCGTCTGCAAAAGGGAGAGGTATTAAATGGAAACCGGTTGGCTCGTTCCATCCCGCCTCGTCGACCTTCTCCTCCTGTCATTGATAGAGCGGTAAGATCGGAACATTTCTTCCGATACCCGAGCAATTTACCTGCGGGAGTAGTGCGCAGAACGTTGGTATAGCATTTGACCTGGTCACCGCTAATGCAAGTCCTATTTTGTCTTTTTTCACCATAGATTTGAGAAGAGCGGCGAAGGTTCGTTTACTACCCGAATATGACTGTGCCCCTCAGTGAATAATTATGGCATCGCGCCGACAGCTCACATATACATACCGTTTCGTCGGGATACAAAAATAACGAATGTTTTACGTTATCCTCCAACGCAATTTCGCTGCGGTCCTTGAAGCCGAGCAACTTGATGCCTGTAATTGCGTAAATGAGAAAAATGGAAAGCAAGGAGAAAATATTATCCTTATGTCCATACCAGGGTCCAAGCCAAGGTTTCGGAAAGATTTCAATTCCTCAGCAGTATAGAACGGCTTGTACGGAACGCGAAGTCAGGTTAGTAGACGACAACGAATGTGGTGCTCACCCGATGGCCCGCCTTCGCGACGCGCGTCGGGACACTTGTTGTGTCATCTTCATCCGCTTCTTCTTCACTGGGTCCAGTAGTAGGGCCATACACCATCTTCGACTTATCCACTTCAGCCTCCGTGTCCTAATGGAAGAAATCACGGTTAGGCCGCGTAATAGAACTGAACCATATGAATTGACTCGCCTCATCGACATAGACGGTCTTGCTAATCGCAATTTCTAAGCGGTCCCCGAGGTCAACGAAGTACTGATATGACCCCTTTTTCAGCTCGGTCACCAGACCGTACCTATCACGCTATACTTGAATTGCGGAACGCCGCAAATATGACGTCTTCTACGTACCCCTTGATACCAATTGTAAACCCATCAGTTATGTGAAGCGGTATACTAAATAGGGAGCGCTTTGGCACTTCATGGAACCGCATTTGTGCCAACATATCTTCTATTTTTGTGATTGATATTGATTCAGGCAGGGTGAACGGATCCTCATTCATGTTCTCCTCTTCCACAACGTTTGTAGTGATAAGAACAGACTGTCGATGTTGTTCAGGGTGTAGCTTGTAGGCGTGGCAAGCGACTCACGGAATAGAACTTTTTGACTTCGAACGGCTTGTCTTCTGTACTAATAAAGAAGGGTTCGACCGTGATACCCGCTTCAACCAAGTCCTACGGTAATTGATAAGGATCATGGTACAAGATTTGGCTACACATATACTCACGACGAGAGTTGTCCGCGCAGATGTCAACAATTGCTGGGTTCGAGTTCCCCCATGCGGATTGTCTTCATCGGTGATAAGGAACACACGTTTGGTCGCAGTCTTGGGAGCGCTGGGAGAGAATGTTAGGGGCATTTCTTTCTTTGCCAACATGCATCTGACCCGTCTCTGAAAATCCAGTTGCAACTGGTAAAGACGTCTCCCATGGGCATCTTTTGGCCCGTCAACGGAGGAAAAGTTTCTCTCAACTCATTCGGATTCTCTCTCGCGGCTACAAACCCGCTTGAGCACGCAGCTCCGCAATCTCATTGTGCATACTGACCGTCGAGGAGCTGCATAATCTCTTGAATTTTGGGAGCGCTCATTTGAGTTATAGGTTGATACAAAAAGACGTTCTTCTTCAACTCCGAGCCGCCACTGCTGCCGCCGTTGCCTTTCCGGACCTTTGAAACTCATCACGCCGAGACACGATCCTTGGCCAAGAAACCTCACTGTATTGAATAGAAGTATCCCAACAGAATCATTTGGACCAACAATAATTTTCCTTTTCTGAATCTCTACCGCCGCTTCCAACGCGGTGAATAAATGACACGTTTGTACGTTTTCGTATTTCGGATCTTCTCGCAGCTCTAGCATTGATTCGGAGCAGTCGATGCAGAAGAGGACCACGTCTTTCCTCCCTTCTAAAGACTAAAAGACGGTTGTGGCACGTTCTATGTCTGTCGACCAAATCGCGTACTCACCGAGGCGTCCTGCAGTTCTTCCTCTTCCTCATCTATCTTGCTCCAGTCGTCGTAAAGTGGCATAATTCAAGGTTTATTGTCCAGAGCTAAGAGTGGGCGATGCGTGCAGAGGCGCAAGATGACTCGCGTCGAACAAGAATAGTTTATTTATAGCTATGATGTCGCGCGTCGGAGTTCCCAGACTCCGACTCGATGGCACAAGCCGCATTGCCATTGTCCCAGCTGAGGGAGATTTCCCTCTCACAGGCGACGAGGTTCTCTCCTCCTACAGCGAGGATAAAGCTAGATGACGATGTAGAAAGATGGAGGAACTCCAAGTCTTACAGAGATTACGCTATCTTTCTACGTCGCTTGAACGAATCGGTTGTAGGACGTTACTTGCCTTGGGAATCAGGTCAACCAAGCAAGGTAGTTAGGTCGCTTATTAGGATCGCTTATATGCACTCTGATCCTTCTCGTTAGGCTATCCAAAACCTTCTGATGCTGTTAGATACCCTTGACGGGTGGATTAACGAGATACCACCGTTGGAGTCACCCCAGCGCTTCGGCAATCTAGCCTTTCGCACATGGGGGAAGCGGCTGGAAGAAGTTAGTCTGCCAAGATCATGACTATATCCATTTCTGATGCCCCTTCCCAAAAAGAAAGCAGATCAAGTTTTGGAAGCGCTCCTGGGCAATGACTTTGCGCCAGCAATACCTTTGGTTAAACCACTGTTCCTTGTCTCCTTTGGCTCTTTTACTCGAATGGATTACGGAACTGGACACGAAACATGCTTCGCGCTGTTCTTGCTATGTCTTACCCTTATACGCTTTTTGCAACCAGTTGTGGAGGAAGAACGAGAGATCGTACTTCGTGTTTTCGTGCGATACCTGCGTCTTTGTTGGAAACTGCAAGATATATACAGGCTGGAACCGGCAGGAAGCCACGGGGTGTGGGGCCTCGATGATTACTCGTTTTTAGGATATATTTTTGGCAGCGGACAACTTAGAGGTTGTTCATTTTACCTTGCCTTCTCAACTGAGCGCTGATCAATTTATACTATTGCAGATCAGAAATCCATACCAGTTTCAGCTGTATTAGAACGGTCCATTCCATCTACAAATCTCTACTTTATTTCGATCATGCGCATACACCAAGTCAAATCCGGCCCTTTCCACGAACATTCTTCACAACTACATTCTATTGCAACCAGCGTACCTAACTGGGCCAAGGTAAACAGCGGCTTGTTTAAGATGTACGAAGTAAGCAGTCATGTTACATTGTACAGTAGTCAATCGCTAACGATGACTTAGGCCGAGGTTTTGGGAAAGAGGGTCGTGGTGCAGCATGTACCGCTAGGAGGATTACTCGAATGGGATATTGTCGACTCTAGCCGACAATCAACCGAGACATTGTCTACACGCGGCGACTCTAGCCTCGATCATGCTCGAATGTCGACTCGGGGAGGAAGCATGACCCGTACTTCGATGCCGTGACGTACCGATCTCCGTATTACCATAGCTTGGAAAACGAACCGCGTCGTGTAGATTAGGTTTACACGGTACGTGACAAGAGCAAAGTAGGACATTAATTCTGCACTGTCGAGAAGATCATCTTTAGACTTTTCGAACCTATAGCATGTGTCGCTGCAAAATTTTCTGCACTAAAACATCGCGGGTTGTTCTAGAATAGCGGTGATGGGTAGGCACTATTTAACCCTCTTCTGGAATGCACATAAAGGAGAAGGTTCAACACTCAAAATAGTCATGCCCGTGTATGCCCGTGGTGCCATGCTTGATCCCCTGTCAAGTTTTATTGAATGAGACATCGTAGGAAGCCCCGTATCGAAAAGAAGCTCTCCAAAACGGAGACCATAGGATCATGCAGTAATCGCGTGTTCAGATAGATCTCATTCCAAGTTTTCTCCTGGTCTCATACCATACACACGGGCCATGGACCGCGATAGCAATGAGATTTTTATGCGGAGCTGCTTACTGCGCCAATCTCGGAAAACCGCTTAGAGTCATGCGGCGTGTCGACGGCGCGGCCAATCTCCCTCAATAAACAAAAGTCCCAGGGTCGCACCGCCTCGTATGTCAGGCTGAAAAATAGTGCGGATAGCCTAACATCGCACAAACAACTTTCTGCTCACTTTACTAGCGTGACAGGCAGTAGCAAAGGACGATGGTTGTACGTTTATCCAATGGAAATAATGCTTTTGCACAACAAAAGAAAAGCTCCCACCAAAGGCGATGCCGCTGCTGAGTGTGAAGTCAGAAAACGGCAAGAAGGACCGTAGGTCACGTCACATGTGACGTCCTTGATGCTCTGCCAAAAACTTCACTGAAGGACTAGGACCACGTCCTCCGCCTACGTCGCTTCGTTGAAGGCTACTCCTTTCGGACTAATCGGACATCCAAAAGATCGACAAGCCAGATGAGCGTCAAAAGCAACGGATTGCGTTACCCAGGGCCAGGTTTTGCGGCAGACGTGATTAAGACCGATCTGGAGGTCTGCCTCCTAAGTCGGTCTCGGAGCACCCGTGGAGGCTCTTATCAAGTCGAAGGCGGGAAGATTTTCCCCGACCTGCCGCCCCTTTATCATGGGCATTCGGATGTCCATCTGCGTAACGGCATTATGAATGCATCTAGATTATCGGCTGCAAACGAGCCAGACGCTGAAAAAGCGTTTTTTGTGGCAGATCTGAGCCATGTCTATAGACAATTCCAGCGCTGGAAACGTTGTATGCCCGAGATACAACCTTTCTACGGTAAGCGTTATCAATTCTTTTTTCGACTGATGTTTGTTTTAATCGATCGTTTATTGTCGGTCCTTATTTGGTATCTTGCTTAAAGCCGTCAAATGTAATCCGGACCCGTTTATCATTCGGTTGCTGGCGGCGCTGGGCGCAGGATTCGACTGTGCATCCAACGGGGAGATCTCCCAGGTCCTTAACATTGGGGGCATTGACCCATCCCGTATTATATTCGCCAACCCATGCAAGGCTGCGTCGTTTGTCCGTAACGCGGCCAAGATGGGGGTCGACCTTATGACGTTTGACAATACGGATGAACTCTACAAGGTCGCCCGGGTGCATCCAAGAGCCAAGCTCGTGGTACGTATCCTTACAGATGATTCCAAGAGCTTGTGTGCCTTTGGCATAAAATTCGGCGCGTCGCTTGCGACTGTGCCGACGCTCCTCGCGAAGGCAAAGGAGCTCGATCTGGACGTTATCGGCGTTAGCTTCCATGTTGGCAGTGGATGCTACGATCCGTCCGTGTACGCTGATGCTATCGAGCGGGCGCGGGCTGTGTTTGACATGGGTAAGGACGCCGGGTATACATTCGAGCTGCTAGACGTAGGAGGGGGATTTGAAGACGAGTTGCTTGAGCAGGCAGGAGAGGTACTGAATTACGCGATCGAGCGGTATTTCCCAGACCGCACCGGGATTAAAATTATTGCAGAGCCAGGGCGTTATTTCGTCTCAACAGCATTTCGACTGGCAACGAACATCATCGCGCGGCGGGGCCCTTCAACTAGTGGCAACAAGGCTTTAACGTCACCCGCACAACGGGTGCTGAACCCAAGTGGCAACGATCAAGAACCGTCAATCATGTGTCAGTCTATCATTTGATCATGTTTGTCCAAGGAACGTTTTGAAGGGGCTGACGAGATGTTGTTCTTTATTAAGACTACATCAATGATGGAGTATACGGCGCGTTCAACTGCATCTTGTTCGACCATCAAGTGGTGCACCCGTATGTGCTTTCGATGAACGACTCTTTCCACATCCCGCCCAACGAGCCCACGGTGCTGTGCAGCGTGTGGGGACCGACGTGCGACTCGATCGATCTCGTGTGTCCAAAGACAGAGCTACCAGCAGGACTGCGGGTGGGGGATTGGCTAGGGTTTGATAAGATGGGGGCGTACACGGTGTGTGCGGCGAGTCAGTTCAACGGGTTTGAGGTGAGCAAGGTGATCTACACGACGGGAGGCGAGACGGAGGGACAGGAAATACGAAAAGTGCTTGCAGCATACGCAGAGAGAGTGCCATACCCTAGATAGCAGCTATAGACTGATTGCTCAGCAACGGAGCCGAGGCAGGCGGCGCGGACCGAGCCGTTCCCAAGACTCGTGACGTGTAGCGACGAACCTTCCGATCAGCAGCCAATCGATCGAGGATCAAAAACCATTCAGGCACGCGCGAACTGATCGAAGTGGCTTTCCTATTTGAGCGCCGTGCGATTTTCCTGGGGTAACCATCCCCGTAAGGTCTCTCGCTTCTCAGAGTGGAGCCTGGTCCCTGGTTTTCCACCACGATTTCCGTTCGTGATTGTCTGCCCCGATTCCCGCCTGTGCCCTGACCTGACCCTGCATGCGCCGGCTGCTGTTGTTACACAGTGCCTCGACCGTGGCGCTCCTTTGGGCTAGCACTGGCCCGAGGCTGCGTGCACCGGATTGGGCGGGAATTCTCAACAAGGGTTTACGCTACTCTAGGGACGGGCATCTCTGGTAACCGCGACTACTCATCAACAATGTTCCAAGGCACTCACCAAACTCGAAATCTTAATCCTCTTACGTATCGGCACTATGACAAACTAGAGTCTTCCCAGCGCTTTCGGAGCGCCGCAGTGGCTCCGCTGACTGGCAACCGAACTCTCTTTTGATCTCGTCTTGCCTTATTTGGAGTCCATGCCATCCAGGAAAAAATAACTGGTCCTGTGCTAATAACACAGGTAGCCATTCGGCTGTTTCTTTGTTCCACCACTATCTCGCGGCAAATCTCCCGACTTTGTCGATTCATATTGTTCCCCTCGTTTTTATATAATATATATCCCCTCTCGCGTCACCGCAGTTCCTTCCTCTCCGTCCTCAGTTCTCAACCACCGACACATTGCCGGTCTCTCTTATATAAATCTCATCCGAAGCTTGTGTCACATTCATTCCGTGTGCCACGCTGAACATACGGCTGTGCGCTTCGATCGGGGCCTCCATATCAATTAACTCCCTCGTCCACCTGTCAAGTTCAGACGTCTCCCTCACCCCTTCCCCCTTCCCCGTTCACGTATCTGGCCTCATCCGCATACGTGTCTATTTCGGGAAAAGAGTAGCCATCAAACCATATTATCATTAAATAGTCCGCCGGGATCCTATACCTTCTTTCCCTTCTACCGGTCCTCAGTCATCCTTCAAGCATGACATCTGGCATGATACAAGTGAGTACTGTACCATAAACCCCTTCCCACCCTCGTTTCCTATTCGCCGCTCCCCCTTCTCTCTTTACTAATCTTTTTGTCAGGAAACAATGCAGATGACGCCAAACAATGGTGGGCCAAGGTTTAGGCCATACGCCAGCCCAAGCCACCATGTAACAAAAGGTCGCTATATCACAAGTAACGACCCTAGAGGGTATATGTGAGCAGAAAGATAAGCGTTGTCTAGCGAAATGAATGCTGATTTCTTTCCTGCAGACCCGTCTACGAGTATCCATTGAACGGGCAATGGATTATGATGGATATCGACGACGGGTATATCCTATGGACGGGAATATGGAAAGGTGCGGCGCTGAAATTCCCTCCTAATGTAGTGACTTAAATTAAATTTTCATAACCTGCAGCCCTCGGCAATTCCAAAGGTGCGCCCCTTTATCAATATCACGGAACGGTTCCAACGATGCTTTTACTTCTAGCTGATATCGTTAAAATGATTGATTCTCAACCTGATCTCGCACAAGTCATTCGTAGAGTGCGAGGCGGTTACCTCAAAATACAAGGGACATGGATGCCATACGAGGTGAGCGACGGCGTATTATATTTTGCTATGGCCGAGGTCTAACGGATTGACTCAAAAGGTTGCATTGCGGTTATCACGTCGGTAAGCAAGCATTGCTTTCCGCATCGCAACGGAGTTTTAAATCTTCCATTTCAAGCGTTGCATGGCCGATTCGAGAGGATCTTGTTCCTTTATTCGGGTGAGCTTCGTCATGGGGAGGCTGTGAAAAACATATGCTAACGTGTTCGTAGACCTACATTCCCAACCACTTGCCTTTCACCCGATCAGCCAGGTTATGGACAAGTTGTCAACACCGGCCCCGGCCGACGCCGGTCTAGGCGCCCTGCCACCGCTCCGAATCCGTCACCCGCAACATCGATGCATCTTCACGCTCCTCGCGACAACCCTAGTCATCCCAGTTGGACAGTCGTAACTGGAAATTCCCAGGCTAAAGGTCAATCACTTGTGGGTTCACCTCCGGGTCACATGAATATGTCGTCACAAGAAAATCAGCAGCCACCACTTCAGTACCGCCGAGGATCAATTTCACAACACCACCAACCTCGCGGCTTTACGGATCGATCACCAACAAGTCCTACTGCGGACTTGGAGGTCGCGGTGCCCGCTACAATGAACTCTCTTACGCCTTCGCGGGAACGAGGCGAGCGAGTGGAGCGTCCACCACCTTCTGCATCCCTCAGGTATTCGCCGTATCTCGGGCACAACACCTATGCACAGCACCAGCATAAGATTAGCCGTAGGAGTTTCAGCTCCTTGTCCCGTACTAGTATCGGGAGCGGGAGCCCCGATGGCAGTGGTAGTGGTGAGGTAAGCGGAGGAGGCAACTCTCCCGTGGCTGTCGACATTCCATCATTGGCGATCCAGGAGTCCTCGACGTCACGCCCCCCGTTACACCTTGCTTTGCCATCTATTCGTAACAACTCGTCCGGTCTTTCGCCTACCGAAGTTTCTCCTTTGATTTCTAGCACACGGCCAAGCGGTTCCATCCTCTCGAGGAGCAGGTCCTTGGGTCAAGTTGATAAAATTACGCTACCGCCTATTCGATCACCCGGGGGACCATTATCGGCTTCTGCGGCTTCGAGGGGCTTTTCTCCCGACAATTCAATCCCTTATGCATTACCTCCGATCTCTGCACTGGAAGATCTGAGAGGCGTTCACGCGCAAGATTCAGCAGCCGTACTCCGGCGACTGACCGCCGACGATGACTTTTCTCCGCAAGGACCCGCGCTAAGCACAAGGTCAACAATTCCAATTACTCTTCAGCCGCAACCGTGAGTAACCTATTCAGCTTATTCCTTTCACCCACCATCCTCGGCCGTTTATCTCCATCCCATCCTATTTCTCCTTCGCCTAAGATTCGTATGCGAGCTTAGTGTTTTTTTTTAAAAAGGCCACAATCCCGTCGACAAAACGTTTCGCCGACCTCGGACCGCTATAGCCGCTACTCCCATAATGGCTCAGATACCGAGCACTCCCATTCGCGACCCGACGCTACACTATCACCCGGAGGCACCTCACCTCTGTCGCCTACGACGCCACCATCTGCCTATAAAGACGCGAATCATTCGTATGGTTCACACGCCATCATAGTACGAGAACATGCCGACACGGTCCCCATTATGCATCCAACCCCGCGCCACCGGATGACAGGGGTGAGAGAAAATAGAGACGGAATCGAAGAGGAAGTCGCCACGGCTGACATCGACATGCAATATGTGGCGCAGGACAAGGCCACGCGGAACACACGTTCTCCTAATGCAATGTGCCAAGATCGTGACATATTGTCACCGATGCGAGAAGATGGAGTCACCACCACCCGAACTCCCCACCGACCGTGGTAAACGTCCAGGAGATCAAATTTATCACGTCCAGTTGCTTGTGTCATAAAAATGTCTCACTACCTTCTTTTTCCATCGTTCTCTCCCTTCCTTTCTTCGAGTGTATAACTGACGAGTTTATTTATTTCGAAAGATACCCTCTTGTTTCATGTTCGATTTCAAACATGTATCAGTAGTTATGTTCTTAGGCGTGGTCCATTACGTGCCATATTACCAATGAAGGGATCAACCATATAGTAATCTTGACAACAATAGTATATTAGATCAATGTCGTAAAAGATGCACGTCCAAATTCTACATCCCCTCGTATTCGGAGCTAACCTAGATAGACACGTCAGGGGTTCCAAGGGCGTGACGGGAACAATTATGGAATGCTCCATTGTCATCAGGGCGCAAGGGACGGGGAAAAAAATCACCGGATTAGTCCTCGGTCCTGTTCGCGTGATTGCGCAAATTTCGGTCAGGTTCGCGAATCAGCAAGTTCTGGGACCTAACCTTTTCCTCGCATGTCAACTCGATCGTCACAATCTGGCTTCGCTGCGCAATGAATTCAATTACGCTGACAAGGAAAAAAATCTTTGTCTACCCCAGGTTATGTATAATCCGGCATCCTAGTCAGCATCACAAGTGCTAAATGCTACCTACGCCAGCCTACGCCACCCTTGAAGGTTTCCACCCTCCCAAAAGTGATATGTGTGAGGTTTATTAATGAATCAATGAATAAGGTAGCCATGGAAAAAAAGAGAGACATGGCGTGTGTATGTACACGGCACGCGTTAGGGTTCATTACGAGAGGCCATCTACTGTCCCGTCCTGGACTTGGATGGAGAATCGAGACTCGATCTTTTCAATCATAACTGAATTATATATATCAATGACTAGAATGGAAACATGGGTTTTACACACGCGGTGCGAACTAAGTCCGGGAAT
>Ga0137376_10002721_pt1 | contig 10717 bp, 12 predicted proteins | sample SagtaG_23_FD_104814 | JGI IMG/M metagenome (GOLD analysis project Ga0137376, IMG submission 104814) | Vadose zone soil microbial communities from Sagehorn Ranch, Mendocino, California, USA - Sage2_L_20_16 metaG | ecosystem: Environmental > Terrestrial > Soil > Vadose zone | place: USA... | reverse complement strand
CACGATATCGACTGCAAGGACGATCGATTCAACCATCCAGAGACGGCCGGCGTGGCGGGGATGATCCGGGGCATCGTGCAGGCGCACGAGACGGATCGCGCCCGTATCGAGCGCGGCACTGCCGCATTGGACGATCTCTATGAGTTTTTTCGCAAGAAGCCGAAGCGCACCTAACGAGAGCGGGAGGACGCCATGAAGTGGATTACCCGAGAACGGCCCAAGATCGATCGCGTCGCATGTCCGTGGCTCATCGCCCGCTTCATCGACGCGGACGCTGTCTTCATGTTCGTCCGCCCCGAGGACGTCGCGCGTGTCGCCCGAGAGACGGGCGCCACTCCTTACGACGTCGAGGGAGTCGCGCTAACGCATGAAGGCCCTCTTTGCAGCTTCGACGCGTTCCTCGCCAAGTATCAGCTACACGAGCCGGCTCTCACCGAACTGGCGCGAATCGTTAGGGGCGCGGACACGAATCGACTCGACACGACGCCGCAATGCGCCGGGCTCCTCGCCATTTCGCTCGGCTTGTCGCGGATATTTCAGGACGACCACGAACAGCTGCGGCACGGTTTCGTGATCTATGACGCGCTCTACGCATGGCTTCGCGAGGCGCGATCCGAGCGGCACGATTGGAATCCGCAACGAGTGTCTCAGGCGCCAGGTGCGGAGACTAAGGATGTAGTGCCAGCGTCGTGAATCATTCGGGAACCGGGCGTGCTCCTTGCACGTTTACGGTGTGGAGGTTCACGCCGTGAAAATCATTCTGCTTTCCGACGACGCGATCCGGCTCGAGCCGGTGCCCGGCCCGCTCACCATCGAAGCGCTGTCCGCCGATCGGAGCTATTCGCCCTTTCACATGCTGGCGAGCGCGCTCGCGATCTGCACGTTCTCCGTGCTGCACGCGTGGTCAACACATGCCGGCCTCAAAGCCGATGATCTCGCGCTCGAGGTGCAATGGGCCTTCGCGGAGCATCCGCATCGCGTGGAGGCGATGCACGTCAGTTTCGAGTGGCCGTCGCTACCGGAGAAGCGCGTCGCGGCGGCGCGACGCGTCGCGGAGATGTGCACGGTCCACGCGACCCTGCTCCATCCGCCGACGATCACCATCGCTCCCGCCGGCGCGCAGGACGACGCGGGTACTGTGGACGCTGATCACACGCACGTGCACTCGGAGAGCGCGCTCTGACCGTCGGCGAATTCCACGACACCGTCCCAGTCGTCGTCTTCACCGTTCGTGGAGAGACGGCGCCGCCATGCGCGACCTGTGATTACACCATCGTGTACGACGGTATGTGCAAGGTCTGCACGCGGCTGTCGCATGTGCTTCGCAAGTGGGATCGGGCGCACACGCTGGAGATCGTCTCGTCGCAAACGGCGGGTGTGATGGCGCGGTATCCGTGGATTCCGCCGCGTGCATTCGCGGAGGCATTGCAGATGATCGCCCGCGACGGCACCACCTGGTCAGGCGCGGCGGCGATCGAGCGGCTGCTCGACGTCCTGCCAAAGGGCAAGCTGATCTCGTGGACATTCAGAATTCCCTTCGTGCGGGGCCTTGCCGACAAGTTCTACCGTTGGTTCGCGCGTAACCGATATCGCCTCGGTTGTGGGGAGCACTGCATGATCCGTCCCGCGGACGTGGCGTTCCGCGACGCGGAAGAAGGTTGAGAGGGCACTAATCTCAGAGGTCCGCTTCGCGTTGCTTGCGCAGGACGACCAGCTCCTCAGCCCAACGCTGAACCACCGCCGCCTCGCTGGCGGCGAGCGATTCTGAAGCCTGCCGCACCTCGCCGGCGCGGCCACCAGTGTCGCGCACGACATTCTCGATGAGGTGCGTCCACGCTCGATCCTGCAGCGATCCGCCTAACGTGCGCATCAGCACGAGGTCGGGAATACTGGCGGCGCGCTCGTACGTCTGCACCTCGAAGCGCAAGGCGTCACCGAGCGATTCCGTCTGAAAGCGAACCGCGCCGGATAGTGGATGGCCACCGACCGTGAGCAGGGTGAAGCGCCGATCGTCTACTTCGGCGACGCGCACCTGAACGTGGCCACGGAGCGGAATCGAGAGAGTGAGCGTGGCGCCCTCCTCGATGCTCGGCGGCGCGCCCGGCTCCGCGGCCACGGACATGATCTCTGGCGCAAGCAAAGCGAAGCGAGCACGGACGTGATCCAGGAGACCATCCGCATCCAAAGTGGTGCCGCGAATGTCCGTCCAATAGCGCTTGCGGGTGAGCGGGCCGACGCCGCGATCCGGCAATTGCTCGGGTTGGAGGTCGGCGAGGAGCCGCAGTCCTTTCTCCAGGGGCATCGGCGTGATGTCGAAGACACGGGTCAGCGCGTTGTTCGCGTCGGCGGGCAGCACGTTGCCTTCGATGAGCATCTGGAGCTGAGTCTCGCTGAAGCCGACGTCGACACCAACCAGCTCGGCGGCCTTGAGCCCGACCTGCGCCAGCAACTCGGGGATCGGCAGGCCTATCGTCGCGCGATTCGTTAGGCGTTGGAGCCGAGCCAGCAAGTCGCGCTGTGACGTCATGTCATCGCCGGCAATGTCGTACTCACCGCCGACGAGGTCGTCGCGCTCCACTGCCTGCGCAATCGCCTCGGCGGCGTCCTCGTGCCAGATGGGCTGAAAGAGCTGAGAGCCGTCGCCGATCAGTGGGATCGCCGGCAGCGTACGAACCATCTTCAAAAGGGAGGATATGTGTTCGTCGCCGGGACCGTACACCGCACCTGGCCGCACGATGATCCATGCGCGCGCGAAGCCACGAACGATCTCTTCGGCGTCGCGCTTCGAGCGATGATACGGCGACTGACCGCGCACGGATCCAAGCGACGAGACGTAGACGAACCTGGGTACGCCGGCGCGCTCCGCTTCGCGAACGATGTTGCGCGTCCCCTCGACGTTGACGCGTTGGAAGGTCGCGTCCGGCGGCGCTTCCTCGATGATCCCGACGAGGTGAACGACCGCATCACATCCGTCCGCCGCGCCGTCGAGACTGGACGGATCGGTCACGTCACCCTCGAGTGGGTTCACGTTTCGCGGCCACGCGCGCGAATCGTGTTCGGCGTGCCGGGAGAACAGGCGTACCGTATGGCCGCGCGCGATGAGAGCGCTGACAACCGTGGGACCGATGGCGCCCGTCCCACCGCTGACGAGTACGTTCATCCGATGCCTCCGTCGTTGTCGCCCGTACGGGCAGGATGAGTGCCAAGCCTAGCGAGCATTCGAGAGCCGGCGAGGTAGTTGTGCGGAAGCCGCTGCTCGCCGAGATTGTGCGGCCCGCGAAGTGTCCGTCAACCCCGCAATGTGGATGTCGATGACAAAAAGAACAGGGCAAGGGGGCGCGTGACGGCGCTGCTCAGCATTCTGGCGTTAGGCTTCGTGCTCGGCATTCGGCACGCGACCGATCCCGATCACGTCGTCGCGGTGACGACGATCGTCGCGGGCCAACGCAGCGTGAGGGGCGCCGCCCTCATCGGCGCCGCGTGGGGTCTTGGTCACACCCTAACGATTCTCCTCGTCGGCAGCGGCATCATCATCTTCAAGTGGGTGATCCCGCCGCGCGTAGGGTTGGGGATGGAGCTGTCCGTCGCGATCATGCTGATCGTGCTCGGACTCGCGAACCTCGCCGGAACCGTTCGGTGGCTGCGCGCCCGCCGATTGCTCAGCGGGCGATCGGCGCGGATCCACTCCCACGTCCACCGGCACGGCGATTACGTCCACACCCATCCGCATGGCCACGATCCCGAGGCGCATCCCCATGCGGAGCATGCGACGCCGATTGCGCGTCTCGACGGTTGGCTTGGTGCAACTGGGCCCTACCGGCTCGTCAGGCCATTGGTTGTAGGTATCGTCCACGGGCTCGCGGGGTCGGCGGCGGTGGCGCTGCTCGTCCTCGCCGCGATCCAGACGCCGCTGGCGTCCGTTTTGTATCTGCTCATCTTCGGGCTTGGTACGATCGCCGGCATGATGCTGATCACGGCGGCGATCGGCGTCCCATTTGCGCTCGGGCGCACCGACATGGAGCGGCTGCAGCGGGGCCTGCGAGTGGCTTCGGGACTGATCAGCGTCGCCTTCGGGATTGCCGTCGCCTACCAGGTTGGTGTCGTGGATGGGCTCTTTATGCGTACGCCTCACTGGACGCCGCGATAGCGCCAACCGGGCGTCGTCCGAGCAAGCAGGCGTGTCGCCGTCTCGGCGGAAGGACAACTTGCGTTGCCGTACGACGCCGTAGGACCAACTACTACGACACCTAACGTATGGTGCCGGCGGCTGTTGAATGACATCCGTAGCGACGTGAGTGCGGCGGCGCCGTGCTTGCCCTCCAGCAACGCCGCCGCTCATCATTGCGGCTCGGACCCTCACCATGAAGGTGCGTCATGCGTGTCAAATTCGTGTTCCTCGCGGCCATCGTCACGTTGGTCCACCTCCCTCGCCTCGTGTCGGCGCAGGAGCCCAGTGGAAAATCGGCTGTGCTTTCCATTCAACCGATCAGTGCCATGCTCACGGTCTGGGCCGGTGAGGCAGAGCTGGCGTTGTCACGATCAGCCACCCTGGGTTTCGGCGGAACGTACTGGGGCCCGGACATTACCAACGGCGATTTCAACTACCTCTCGGGTGACGTGAAGTTTCGCTATTACCCGGATGCCAAACCGTTTCAGGGCTTCTCCTTTGGCGGCAGCGTCGGCGTCACGCGCGTCAGTGCATCCGATAACAACACGCAAAACACCGGTAGCGCGACCGGCGCGTCCATCGGAGTGATGCTCGATTACAACTGGCTGCTCGGAACGCAGAAATCCTTTTACGTCGGTCTCGGACTCGGCGCCAAGCGCCTCTTCATCAGTGACAAGTCCATATCGGACAACGCGACGGTCATGTATCCGACGGCGCGGATTTCGGTGGGCTGGGCGTTCTAGCACAGAGCGTTGTGCGTCGAGCGCAGATCGTGAACCGCCAACGACAAGCCACGACTAGATTCGTTGGTCTTGCGCTTGCACGATCCCACTCCATTCATGCCAGCCGAAACAAAGCCGCACACGCTCACTGGCGAGTTCAGGACCCACGCTCGCTTCCGCTCGAGCTTTCTGCCTGGTGCGAGAACGATCCTCGTCTACCTGCCTCCTGGCTACAAACCACGGGCGGCACGCCGTTACCCGACGCTCTATCTGCAAGACGGTCAGAATGTCTTCGACAAGGCCACGTCCTTCGGCGAGGAATGGCACGTCGACGAGACCGCGCAGGCGCTGATCGAACAGGGACAGATCGAGCCGCTGATCGTCGTCGCGATCTACAACACTGGCGAGCACCGCGTCGACGAGTACACGCCCACGAAAGTGGCCGACAAGGGCGGTGGCAGCGCCGACCTTTATGGCCGGATGCTTGTCGAGGAGATCAAGCCCCTCATCGATCGCAAGTACAAGACGCTGCCAAGCGCCGCCAGCACCGGCTTGGGTGGATCGTCGCTCGGCGGATTGCTCACGATGCATCTCGCGATCAAGTACCCCACCGCCTTCAATCGACTGGCGGTGCTGTCGCCCTCGGTATGGTGGGACAACCGAGTAATTCTTCGCGAAGTGCAAGAACTACCCGCCAAGCTTCCGCTCAGGATCTGGCTCGATGCGGGTACGGCTGAAGGTCCGAACGTCGTCGCCGATGTCCGAGCCCTTCGCGACGCGCTTCTTGCAAAAGGTTGGGTGGCCCAGCACGACCTCAGGTTCGTGGAAGCGGAGGGGGCGGAGCATAACGAGCAATCGTGGGGCGCGCGCGTAGGTCAGGTCCTGAAGTTTCTATATCCGGCCAGAAAGACTGCGGAATAGGTAGCTCCTCGCTCCATGCATCGTGAGCACCGCCACTGGTTCAGTCCCTCGCTTGGACGCGAGATGGAACTGCTCATCTTCGGGCATGCGGGGGCGCGGGCGCTCGTCTTTCCATCGTCGATGGGACGATTCTTCGAGTGGGAAGACCGCGGAATGGTCGGCGCGCTCTCTCATCACCTCGAGCAGGGGTGGCTGCAGCTCTATTGCGTCGACAGCGTAGACGGCGAGAGTTGGTACGCCAAGCAGAAGCATCCCGCGGCGCGGGCGTGGCGGCACGCGCAATACGATGCGTATCTCCGCGACGAGGTCGTCCCGCTATCGCAGTACCAGAATCCCAATCCGTTTCTGATGACGACGGGCTCCAGCTTCGGCGCCTATCATGCAATGAATTTTGGGCTGCGCTATCCCGAGCGGGTCGGGCGCGTGATCGGCCTGAGCGGGATGTACGACATTCGGGACATGACCGACGGCTATTCTGATGAGACTGTGTACTTCCACAATCCGCCGGATTTTGTCCAGAACGAACATGATCAACAACGCCTCGATGCCTTGAGGCGGACGGACATCATTTTGGTGATCGGCCGCGACGATCCGATGCTTGGCAATAACGAGTACTTCTCTGGTATCCTCTGGTCCAAGGACATCTGGCATGCCTTACGGATCTGGGACGGCTGGGTGCATGATTGGCCGTACTGGCGCGAGATGATCACGAAGTACATAGGTGGACACGACTGAAAAGGTGCTAGGTGTTAGAACTACCTAGCACCTAGCACCTAGCACCTAGCACCTAGTAGTACCTAAAGCCTCTACCCCTACTCGCATGCTTCGCATCGGACTCGTCGTCGGCCGTGAGTGGTCATTCCCGCCGGCATTTATCGAGGAAGTCAATCGGCGCGGCGAAGGCGTGACCGCCGAATACGTGAAGCTCGGCGGTACGGCGATGGACGAGCTCGTGGATTACGCGGTGATCATCGATCGCATCTCGCACGAGGTTCCGTACTATCGGACCTACCTGAAGCACGCCGTTCTTCAGGGCGCCGTCGTCATCAACAACCCGTTCATGTGGTCGTCGGACGACAAGCTCTTCGACGCGACGCTCGCGACGCGCCTCGGCGTCGCCAGCCCGCGCACGGTCGCGCTGCCGAACAAGGAATACATTCCCGGCATCAAGCATGATGAGAGTTTGCGCAATTTGAAATACCCAATCGACTGGGACGGTATCGTCGACTACGTCGGGTTGCCGTGCATCTTGAAGGACGCGCATGGCGGCGGTTGGCGCGACGTCTACGTCTGCCGCACGATCGAGGATCTGCTGGCGCGCTACGACGAGTCCGGCCAACTGACGATGGTGGTGCAGGAGTTCATCGAGTGGGACCAGTTCGTGCGCTGTCTCGCGTTAGGCAGGCGCAACGTGTTGCCGATGAAGTACGACCCGCGCGGCCGGCGCTATCTCGTCGAGCACGAACATCTCTCGCCCGAGCTCGGCCGGCGTGTCGTCGATGACTCACTGACGCTGATGCGCGCCCTCGGCTACGACATGTGCTCGCTGGAGTGGGCGATCAAGGATGGCGTCCCGTACGCCATCGATTTTATGAATCCCGCGCCGGACATGGATCTGTATTCGCTCACGCCGCACTACTTCGAGTGGGCCGTTCGGCAGATGGTGGACATGGCAATCCGGTTCGCGAAGGAGCCGCGGCCGCCGCTCGACGCGCGGCGTGGCGAGTTCCTTCTCGGCCGCCGCGAGACCGCCGACACCCGCGCCGATGCCGAGGTGCCGCGCACCGTATCGAACGAGATCGACAGGGAGGCACCCGCCCACGAACGGGCCGACGCCGAAGCCCGCCTCTGAGACGTTAGGCAACCATGCTCCGCGAAGCGATCGACGAGTACCACGAGCTCCTCGCTGTCGAGCTTGCCGCGGAGTCGCAATCGAATCTCGACGAGCAGCTGCGGCGCCGCGGGCTGTTCTTCGGCGACCGCGCGCTCTGCACAGTGCTCCGGCCTCGCTTCCTGTCGGCGGCGCAATATCGCTACCTGCAACGACGCGCCGCTCTCGTCCTCAGGGCCTTCGCCAGCGCCTACCGGGCGGCGGTGGAGAACGAGCAGGTGCTCGCGCAGTTCAAGCTCGCCAGCTGGGAGTGTTCTCTCATTCGACACGACCCGGGATTTCGGGACCCGAGTCCCGTGTCGCGGCTCGATGCGTTCTTCGTCGGCGAGAGCGGGGGTCTGCGATTCACCGAGTACAACGCCGAGACGCCCGCCGGCGGCGCCTACAACGATGTGCTCACGGAGACGTTCTACGGTCTCCCGATCATGCGGGAATTCCTCAAGCGGTGGGACCTTCGACCGCTTCCCGCGCGACACAACGTCCTCCATGCATTGCTCGACGCGTATCAGCAGTGGTCGGGCGAGCATACGCTTCCACGCATCGCGATCGTCGATTGGGCCGACGTGCCGACGCGCAACGAGTTCCTGCTTTTCCAGGATTACTTTGCCCGGCAAGGAATCGAATGCGTCATCGCCGACCCGCGTGAGATGGAGTACACCGGCGGGCAGCTGATCGCCGAGGGAGGGCCCGTCGACCTGATCTATAAGCGTGTACTCATCAACGAATTGGTCGAGCGGGAAGGGGTCGATCATCCGGTGATCCGTGCCGTGCTCGCCGGCGACGTGTGCATGGTGAACCCGCTGCGGTGCAAGATCCTCCACAAGAAAGCGAGCCTCGCCGTCCTGAGCGATGAACGCAACGCCGCGCTCTTTTCCGCGGAAGAGCGCGAGGCGATCGATGCGCACATTCCGTGGACGCGCGTCGTCGAGGCGCGAGCGACGACAACGCCCGGCTCAGACAACAGCGTCGATCTCCTCCCCTTCATCGCCGAGCACCGGGAGCAGCTGGTCCTCAAGCCTAACGACGAATACGGCGGCAAGGGTATCGTACTGGGTTGGGAAGTCGACCAGCCGGCCTGGGAGCAGGCAATCCGCGTCGCGCTCGCGGAGCCATACATCGTGCAACAACGCGTCGCCCTGCCAAGCGAGCCCTATCCGAGCTTCGTCGACGGCAAAGTGCACGTGGTCGATCGGATGGTCGACACGGCACCGTACGCCGCCTACGGCTCGTACATCGACGGCTGCCTTAGCCGCCTCTCGACCGCCGCGTTGCTCAACGTGACCGCCGGCGGAGGCAGTCAGACGCCGACATTTGTTGTGGAGAAGAGAGGCTAGAACGGCATGAATAGCGGGAACCGCGTGAAGTGCGGATACCGCGTAAACTACGGGAACCGCATGAACAGCGGGGCGAAAAAGGAAAGCGGGCGCTGCGCGCCCGCCATCAGAATTCGTAACGCCGTTTACGCGGTATCCGCAGTTTACGCGGTATCCGCAGTTTACGCGGTATCCGCAGTTTACGCGGTATCCGCAGTTTACGCGGTATCCGCAGTTTACGCGGTATCCGCAGTTTACGCGGTATCCGCAGTTCACGCGGTATCCGCTCTTTAAGTATTCGATTCCCTAACCCCGTCCCCTCATGAAGGCCCCATCGCTCACCCTTGGCATCGAAGAAGAGTATCAGATCATCGATCCCAAGACTCGCGAGCTCCGTTCCTACATAACGGAGATTCTGAATGGCGACCATCTCGTGCTCGAGGAGGTCAAGCCTGAGCTGCATCAGTCGATGGTCGAGGTGGGGAGTCGCGTCTGTCGCAGTCCGGCGGACCTTCGTGCGGAACTGGTGCGGTTGCGCGGAGCGGTCATCGAGCTCGCGGCGCGGGGCGGCCTGAAGGTCGCCGCCGCCGGGACGCATCCGTTCTCCAATTGGATGGACCAGGAGATCACGCCGCTCGAGCGGTACATGGGCGTCAAGCAGGATCTTCAGGACCTCGCGCAGCAACTACTCATCTTCGGTACGCACGTCCACGTCGGCATCGAGGATCGCGACTTCATGATCGACGCCATGAATGTCGCGCGCTATTTGCTCCCCCATGTGCTCTGCCTATCGACGAGCTCTCCTTTCTGGCAGGGGCGGAAAACCGGCCTCAAGTCGTACCGAAGCATCATCTTCAAGAATTTCCCGCGTACCGGCGTGCCGCCGGTCTTGCGCTCGTACTCGGAATTTGAGGAGTTGCTAAACGCCCTCACTCGCACGCGCAGCATTCCGGACGGATCAAAGATCTGGTGGGATGTCCGGCCCCACCACGCTTACCCAACGCTCGAGTTCCGCGTCTGCGACGTCTGCACTCGTATCGACGAAGCAGTCTGCATCGCCGCCATCCTGCAAGCGATCGTCTTGAAGCTGTGGAAGCTCCGCCGCGACAACATGACCTTTCGCGTCTACCCGGCGACGTACATCGAGGAGAACAAGTGGCGCGCCGTGCGCTTCGGGCTCGATGGAAAGCTCATCGACTTCGGGAAAGAGCAGGAGTTGCCGGCGCGCGAGCTCATCACCGAGATGCTGGCATGGTTCGTCGACGACGTGGTGGACGAATTGGGAAGTCGCCGCGAGGTCGAGTACGCGTTCCACATGATGCGCGAGGGCACGAGCGCCGACCGGCAGCTCGCCACGTACGAGCGCACCGGCGATCTCAAAGCAGTCGTCGATCAGCTCATCGCCGAGACGGCGGAAGGGATCGATCTCGCTCGGCCCGTCGTCGACACTTTGATTCCCGATCACGCCCCGCCCCCCGTGACGCGAGGAGTGTTCGCCAGTCAGAGCCAGAGCATAGAGGGTAGAGCGTAGAGCGTGGAGCGTAGTTTGCTCTGCGAGCACCTAGCACCTAGCACCGACCACCAATTACCGATCACCAGTCTTGATGCGTCCAGTCATCGGCGTTCCGACGCAAAACCTGCAAAGCCTCGGCGGTGTCCCCGCCGACATACCGGCATCGTGGGTGATGAGCCAGCGATATAT
>Ga0137376_10002720_pt1 | contig 10718 bp, 10 predicted proteins | sample SagtaG_23_FD_104814 | JGI IMG/M metagenome (GOLD analysis project Ga0137376, IMG submission 104814) | Vadose zone soil microbial communities from Sagehorn Ranch, Mendocino, California, USA - Sage2_L_20_16 metaG | ecosystem: Environmental > Terrestrial > Soil > Vadose zone | place: USA... | reverse complement strand
CGCGGCCGGGATGCGAGGGCCGCGAGGCCCACGGGTCCGAAGACGAGCAGGACGGCGAGCGGCCCCTTGATCAGCGTGCCGGCCGCCGCGGCGACGAACGGCGCGAGCATCGGCGGGCGCGGCGGCGGTCGCTCGAGCCAGCGGAGGCCGGCGAGCACGCCGAGCGTCACGCAGGCCGTGAACGTCATGTCGAGGTTCGCGTAGCGCGCGAGGCCGAGCCAGCCCGCGCTGGTCGCCGCGACGAGCCCGGCGCCGAGGGCCGCGACCGGGCCGGCGCGGGGGACCATCCACGCGTAGACGGCCATCACCAGGAGCCATGCCGCTGCGGCGCTCGGCACCCGTGCCGCCCCCGCGCCGACGCCGAGCGCGGCGTACGCGAGCGAGACGAGCCAGTAATGGCCGGGTGGCTTCTCGCGGTAGGGTCCGAGCTCGAGCGTCGGCAGCACGAGGCGTCGCCAGCCGCGCGCCGTCGCCATCTCGCGGGCCACCTCGGCGTGCCGCGCCTCGTCCGGATCCCAGAGCGGATAGCGGCCGAGGTCCTGGAAGAAGAGCCCCGCCGCGACGGCGGCGAGGAGCGCGCCGCCGGCGACGGCTTCGCGGAGCCGCGCCGGCACCGACTATGGACCCGTGCCGCCGGCGCTCTGTAGAATCTCGCGATGCGCGGTCGCGCGGCAGCCCTCGTCGTGCTCGGCCTGCTCGTGGGCGGCGCCCTCGGGTACGGCGTCGGGCGGACGCTCGGCGTGCGTCGCTCGCGGGCGCTCGCCGATCGCGTAGCGATGCTCGAGGCGCAAGCCGACCAGGTGCAGGCCGAGCGCGACCGGCTGCACCACGAGCTCGGTGAGCTCGTGCGCGAGCGGCGCGAGATGGCCGACACCGCCGAGCGGCTGCGGGCGCAGATCGAGCAGCAGCTCCACCGCCTGGAAGCGATCGAGGGCGCGCTCGCTCCACCGCCGGACGCCGGCTCGCCGTGAGCCCGCCGGGCAGCGCCTGCTCAGGCCCACTTGATCCTGCGGTAGTCGAACTTGCCCGCTTCGAGGCCGTTCAGCTTGACGATCTCGAAGTAGGGCGACAGGTCGAAGTCGCGCGGCGTGACGAGCGTCGGACGCTCGCGGCGGAAGACGGCCGGGTACGGGTCGCTCGGCCGCCGGAGATAGTCACGCAGGCGCCGGCGCGGCCGCGGCGTCGTGGCCGGCGTCGTGGCGGGCAGGATCGGGAAGCCGACGTTCTGGAAGGCGCGGGCGATCAGGCTCGAGCACATCACCGCGGTCGGCAGCCCGCTGCCGAAGTCGAGCGCGCGCCGGCGGAAGCGGCGCGGAATGAGGCTCACCGGGAAGAAGTAGCGGGCGAGGTCGAGCAGGTTCTTCAGGTCGTAGCTCGAGCCGAGCTGCGCGAGGACCTCGTTCAGGATGCGCTGCAGGTCGTCGCGCTGGAGGCCGTGTGGCCGGCACACGCGGGTGTTGAAGCCCGCATACTTCGCGAGCGGCGAGGCGACGACGCCCTCGTTCAACGCCTCGATGATCAGGTGCTGGGCGTCCTGGCCGTGCAGCCGCACCAGCTCCTCGCGCCGCGTGGGGAAGCGCCGCAGGAGCTCGTCGCCCACGTAGAGCGCCACGTGGGACCACGAGCTCTGGGTCAGGTACTTGATGACCTCGCTGACGCGCTGGTCGCCGTCGACGAGGACGACATCGCCCTTGCGGATCGTCAGGCGAAGCGTCTCGAGATCGGTCGGCAGGATCCGGTTGTAGTTCCCGCGGGGCTTGGTGAGGACGCGGGCGGCGACGTTGAAGACCTTCTTCCGGAGCCAGCGCGGCATCGATGGCTATTCTAGCGACTCCCAGTCCTCGTCAGAAGCAAAATGCCTGCCGCCTGCCGGCGCGGGGCCGAGCCTTCCGCCACCGCCTGCTGGCCTGGTATGCGCGCCACGCCCGGAAGCTCCCCTGGCGGGGGGTGTGCGACCCCTACGCCGTCCTGGTCTCCGAGATGATGCTGCAGCAGACGCAGGTTCGGCGCGTCGTCGACTTCTTCCCCCGCTTTCTCGCCCGCTACCCGACGCTCGAGGACCTCGCGGCAGCGCCGGCTGACGCGGTGCGCGAGGCGTGGGACGGCCTCGGATACTACGCGCGTGCCCGGAACCTCCACGCAGCCGCGCGCGAAGTCGTGGCGACGCACGGTGGCGTCCTTCCCGAGCGGCCGGAGGCTCTCCGTCGCTTGCCGGGCATCGGCCGATACACGGCCGGCGCGGTCGCCAGCATCGCCTTCGGGATCGACGTCCCTGCGGTCGACACCAATGCGGCCCGGGTGCTCCGGCGGGCGCTCGGTATCCGGCGGAGGCCGCCGGCGCGGCTGTGGCGCCTGGCGGAGGCGCTGGTGCCGCGCGGCCGCGCCGCCGACTGGAACCAGGCGCTCATGGACCTCGGGGCGACGGTGTGCACGGCGCGCGTGCCGCGCTGCGCGTCGTGCCCGGTACGGACGAGCTGCGTCACCGGCGTGCGACGGTCGCGCTGACCGGCGCTCAGACCAATCCGGCTCGGCAGAGGTACTCGGCCGCGAGGACAGCTCCCCTGGCAGCGCCCATCCGCGTGTTGTGCGAGAGCGCGACGTACTTGAGACCGTGCTCGAGCGCCGGCTCGGCCCGGAGGCGGCCGACGCTCGTCGCCATGCCGCCCTCGGCATCGCGGTCGAGACGGGGCTGCGGACGGAAGGGGTCGTCGTGCACGAGAATCGCGCGCGCCGGGGCGCTCGGCAGGTCGAGACCCGCGTAATCGGGCCGGAAGGCGCGCATCGTCTCCGCGGCCGAGGCCGGGTCGCACGGCCGCGTGGTGGCGACGGTGACCGCGATCGTGTGTCCTTCGAGGACGGCCGCCCGGGTGCACGTCGCCCCCACCGGGGCCGGGTACGGGACGATGGTGCCCTCGCCGAGCCGCCCCAGGATCTTCGCGGTCTCGGTCGCGACCTTCTCCTCTTCCTTCGGAATGTAGGGGATCAAGTTGTCGAGGATGTCGAGGGCGATGACGCCGGGCGACCGGCCGGCACCGGACAGCCCCTGCATCGAGGTCATCAGCACGCGCTCGACGCCGAAGGCGTCGAGCAGCGGCTTCAGGGAGATGGCGAGGCCGACGGTCGTGCAGTTGGGCAGCGGTAGGACGAAGCCCTTCCAGCCACGGCGGCGGCGCTGCTGCTCGACGAGCGGGACGTGGGTCGCGAGGTTCACGCCGGGGAGGGCGATCGGCACGTCCGGCTCGTAGCGGAATGCCGCGGCGGTGCTCACCACCGGGACGGCGCGCGCGTACCGCGGCTCGAGCTCGCGCGCGACGTCGCTTTCGACGGCCGCGAACACGAGATCGACGCGGCCGGCATCGAGCTGCGCGGCATCCTCGACCGGCAGCGAGAGCACGTTCGCCGCGGGCTCCTCGCTGCACCACCAGCGCCGCGCGCCGTTGGCGTCGCGGATCGCTTCCCCGTACGGGCGTCCGGCCGAACGCGCGGAGGCGGCGAGCAGCGTGACGTCGAACCAGGGATGGTCGGCGAGCGCGACCAGGAACTGCTGGCCGGCGATGCCGGTGGCTCCAACGACCGCGACGCTACGCTTGCGCATGGGACGAGCGGAGTATCCGTGCTCGCCCGGTCGAGTTCAACCGCCGGCCGGCCGCGATCGTAGCGACGGTCGTGGAGCGGCTACTGCTCGCTGCGCGGCTGCAGGCCGTACTTCCGGAGTCGCCGGGAGAGCGACCAGCGGCTGATGCCGAGGATGCGAGATGCTCGTCGCTGGTTCCCCCGAGCCTCTTGCAGCACCCGCGCGATGTGCCGGATCTCGACTTCTCGGAGCGATGGCAAGGGTCCACCGCGCTGCTCGCCGCGGAGCCGCTCCGCCAGGTCCTCGACGCCGATCCGCTCGCCGCGCGCCCGGAGGGCCGCGTCCTCCACGACCTCGCGCAGCTCGCGCAGGTTCTCGGGCCAGCTGTAGCCTCGCAGCACGGCCTCGGCCTCGGGGGTGAAGTCACGCGGGCCGTGCGGCAGATGGCCGCAGCAGCGCTCGAGGAAGTGGCGGGCGAGCGTGGGGATATCGTCCGGCCGCTCGCGCAACGACGGCAGGTCGAGCTTCTCGGCCGACAGCTGCTGGTAGAGGTCCTCGCGGAACAACCCGGCCGAGATGCGCGAGCGCAGGTCGACGCACGTGCTCGCGATCACGCGTGCGCGCGCCGGAACCGGCGTCGTCGAGTGGAGCCGCCGGAGCTCGTGCCGCTCGAGCAGATGCAGGAGGGCCTCCTGCAGCCGGGCCGGCAGCTCCCCGACCTCCGCGAGCATCACGGTGCCGGTGCCGGCCTGCTCGAAGATGCCGACCTTGTGTGGCGCGCCGCCGCCGTTGCCGTTGATACCGAGCAGCTCGGCCTCGATGAGCGCATCGGAGAAATCCCCGCAGTCGATCACCACGAAGGGATGCGCCGCGCGCTCGGAGAGATTGTGAATGGCGCGGGCCGCGAGCTCGCGGCCGCTGCCAGGTTCTCCGAGCAGCAGCAACGGCGCCTCGCTCGCGGCAAGCCGTCGGAGCTGGGGAAACAATCTCCCGAGAACCGGATCCTGGCTCGTCGTGTCCTCGAGCCACGTTCCGATGTCGCGATGCCCTGCTGGGCTCTGTGGATACGTCGTCTCGTTCCGCATGGCTTGGCGCTCCCTCGCGCAGCCTGTCAGCCGCGGTTGTGCACCTCCCGACCCGGACGACCGAAAACGGGCCCGGCGCGCAACGCCTGCCCTTCCTCAGCCGAGCTGTCCTATGGCCGCTTGGAGCAGCAACGCTCGTGCCACGACGACACGGCGCGACACTATTGCGCGGGCGTCCTTCGCGGGCGCCGTTCCTGTCGGGGGCCCGACGAGGACCCCCGGAGGCGTTGGAACGAGCACGCACCGCGGGGCGCGATTCCGCACCTCACGGGTGCTCGCCTCGCTCGAGCCACGCGAGCGCGGGTTGGAAGACCTCCTGCGGTGCGCGGCGGGCGACGAGGACATCCAGGTGGCCGTAGCCCGCGAGCTCGCGCACCTCCGCGCCGGGGCCGCCATAGGCGCGCGCCGTCGCACGCACGCGATCCACCCATGCTGCGCCCATGTTCGTGCTCGCGAAGGCGAGCACGGGGAGCGGTGTCCGTGGCGGCCGCGGCGGGGCACCGTCGACCGCCGCCCGCGGCCACCAGCGATCGTAGCTGCGCAACAGGGCCGCGAGCACGGTGATCTCCGAGACGCGGGTCCCCGCGGCGAGGCCGCCCTCGCCGCCGAACGCCCGCGACGTGGAGAGGATCGACGCGAGCGCGGCGCCTGCCGATGGGAATCCGGGCAGCGGCGACGGGGTGTTCGGGTCCGCGATCACCTGGTCCAGCAGCTGCCGCCGCTCCGCGAAGGGCAGTCGACCGCTGCCGATGTCGATCGCGGGGCCGTCTCCTCCCATCGGCACGCCGGGCGTCACCGCCCCGTCGAGGATCACGAGTCCGCCGAGCAAGGAATCGCGCCGCGAGGCGAGCCGGTACGCGAACGCCGCGCCCTGGCTGAAGCCTGCGACGAAGAGCGGACCGGGGTCGGTGCCGCGCACGAACCCCGCGGCCCACGCGACGTCGTCGACGAAGCGGTCGACGGTCCAGCCACCGAGCGCGCGGAGGTCATCGGGTGACGTGTCGGGTGGGACCGCGTGCGTCCGGTAGTCGAGGCCCCACGCCCGTACCCCGCCTGCCGCGAGATACAGGCGGAAGTCGTGCCGCGGCTCGACGAGCGGCAGCTCGGCGTTCATGTGCATCCCGGGCAGGTAGAGGACGACGGGACCCGTCGCGCCCTCGCAGAGCGCGATCCGCCGGAGCCCGATCCGGTCGAACCGGCCGCCCGGCGGCCGGCTGCACGTCCAGACGTCTTCGCAGAGCGGGCTGCCGTGCAGCTCGCGGACGGCCTGGACGTGCGCGCAGCTGCCCTCCGGTCGCGACGGCCGCGGACCGCGGCAGCCGAGCGCCGCGACGGCGAGCAGCGCGAGCGCCGGCCGTGCCGCTCTCATTCCGCGCGCAGAAACTCGATGAACTTCTCGACAGCCGGCGAGAAGTGCTTGCCCTGCCGGTGGATGATGCCGAGCGGGCGGAGGAACACCTCGTCGGAGAGCTGGACGGTGGTGAGCGTCTTGCTCCGAACCTCGGACCGCACCGCCGGCTCCGGCAGGATCGCGAGCCCGGTTCCGATCTCGACCACGCGCTTGATCGTCTCGATGTTGTCGAGCTCCATGACGTAGCGGACCTCGACGCCGTAGCGGCGCAGCATGCGATCGGTCTCCTTGCGCGTCGGGATGTCCCGCTCGTAGCCGACGAGCGGCTCGCCGTTCAGCTTGGAGATGGAGATCTGCCGGTGACGCGCGAGCGGGTGACCGGGCGGGCAGGCGAGCACGAGGCGGTCTTCCCGGAAAGGGATCACCGTGATCTGCGGCCGCTTGCTCGGATAGGCGACCACGCCGAGGTCGATGTTGCCGCGCACGGCGTCCTCGTAGATCTTGTTCGAGCGGCTGTACTCGAGGTGCAGATGTACCTGCGGAAACGCCTGCAGGTAACGCTTCAGCTGGCTGGAAAGCTCGTAGAGGCCGATCGAGTGCACGGTGGCCACGCGGACCGGGCCGGCGACCACCTGCGTCATCGCCTGCAGGCGCGCCTCCAGGTCCTGGTAGCGCTGGACGATGTCCTTGCTCACCTGGTAGAGGATCTCGCCCGCGGGCGTCAGCTGCACGTTGCCCCGCGTCCGCTCGAGCAGCTGGCGACCGTAGCGCCCCTCGAGCATGCGGATCTGCTGGCTCACCGCGGATTGCGTGACGAAATTCTGGGAGGCCGCGGCAGAGAAGCTTCGCGTTTCGACGATGTCGCAGAAGATCTTGAGGGTTTCGAGATGCACTTGCTAATGCACGCGACCGTCGAAGTTCACATTTACTCATACGAACGCACGCTCTCGGTTGCAAGCCAGGAGCGACGTGAGGGACCTTGCAGAGGTGCAAGACGAGGATCGTTCGCATGAATGCGGGACAGGTCGACTACTACGCGATCGACGAGCTGCTCAGCGAGGACGAGCGCATCACGCAGGCGAGCGTGCGGAGCTTCATCGAGCGTGAGGCGCTGCCGGTCATCGAAGGTTGCCATGCGCGCGAGGAGTTCCCGCGCGACCTCATCCGCCGCATGGCGGCGCTCGGCGTGTTCGGAGCGAACCTCCAGGGGTACGGCTGTGCTGGCCTCTCGAACGTCGCCTACGGCCTCATGATGATGGAGCTCGAGGCGGGCGACTCGGGACTCCGCTCGATGGGCTCGGTACAGGGCTCGCTCGCGATGTACGCCATCTGGCGGTGGGGCAGCGAGGAGCAGAAGCGCCGCTGGCTGCCGGAGATGGCAGCGGGGCGCGCGATCGGCTGCTTCGGGCTCACCGAGCCCGACCACGGCTCCGATCCGGGCGGCATGGAGACCCGCGCCCGTCGCGACGGCGCCGCGTGGATCCTCAACGGCACCAAGCGGTGGATCACGAACGGCTCGATCGCCGACGTGTCGGTCGTCTGGGCGAAGGACGGCGAGACGATCCGTGGCTTCCTGGTGGAGCGTGGTACCCCGGGCTTCTCCGCGCACGACATCAAGGGGAAGTTCTCGCTGCGCGCGTCGATCACTTCCGAGCTGGTGCTCGAGGACGTGCGCGTGCCGGCGGCGAACCTGCTCCCGGGCGCCGAGGGGCTCGGCGGCCCGTTCTCCTGCCTCAACCAGGCGCGCTACGGCATCGCCTGGGGGGCGCTCGGCGCGGCGCGCACGTGCTACCTGACCGCGCTCCGCTACGCGCAGGATCGCCGGCAGTTCGATCGCCCCATCGCCGGCTACCAGCTCGTGCAGCAGAAGCTCGTCCACATGGTGACGGAGATCACCAAGGGCCAGCTCCTCGCCTGGCGGCTCGGCCGCCTGAAGGACGCGAACACGATGCGACCCGAGCAGGTGTCGCTCGCCAAGCGCGCGAACGTCGCCGCGGCGCTCGACATCGCCCGGCTCGCCCGCGACATCCTCGGCGCCAACGGCATCGTGAACGAGTATCCGGTGATCCGTCACATGATGAACCTCGAGACGGTCATTACCTACGAGGGGACGCACGACATGCACACGCTGATCCTCGGGCGCGACATCACGGGGCTCGACGCGATCCGCTGACGGTGCTGCTCCTGCGCCTGCTCGTCTGGCTCGGCGTCGCGCTCGCGGGCGCATGGGCGATCGCCGTCCTCGCCGTGTTCCACGGCGAGACCGTGAATGCCGTGTGGTTCATCGTCGCCGCGGCCGCGGTGTACGCGCTCGCCTACCGCTTCTACGGGGCGTTCCTCGCCGCACGGCTCTTCGCCCTCGACCGGCACCGGCCGACGCCGGCCGAGCGACTCAACGACGGACGCGACTTCGTGCCGACCAACCGCTGGGTCGTCTTCGGCCATCACTTCGCCGCGATCGCCGGCCCCGGTCCGCTGATCGGCCCGACACTCGCCGCGCAGTTCGGCTACCTCCCGGGGACGCTCTGGATCCTCGCCGGCGTCGTGCTCGGCGGTGCGGTGCAGGACTTCTGCATCCTCTGCGGCAGCCTCCGGCGCGACGGCCGGTCGCTCGGCCAGATGGCGAAGGACGAGATCGGCCCGCTCGGCGGCTTCGCCGCGCTCCTCGGCGTCTTCTTGATCATGATCATCCTGATCGCAGTGCTGGCGCTCGTCGTCGTGAACGCGCTTCGGCAGAGCCCCTGGGGAACGTTCACGGTGGCGGCGACCATTCCCAGCGCGATGGTGATGGGCTGGTACATGCGGCTCGTCCGGACACACGCCGTCGCCCGCGCGACGGCGCTCGGGCTCGTGCTGCTGGCCCTCGCGCTCGTCGGCGGCCGCTGGGTGGATCAGCATCCGGTCCTGGCGCCCCTGCTGACCCTCTCCGGTCCGGGGCTCGCGTGGGCGATCATCGTCTACGGCTTCGCCGCCTCCACCGTGCCCGTGTGGCTGCTGCTCGCGCCGCGCGACTACCTCTCGACATTCGTGAAGCTCGGCACCGTGGCGGCGCTCGCCATCGGAATCATGATAATGCGGCCGGAGATCCATCTGCCGGCCGTGACCCGCTTCGTCGACGGTACCGGGCCGATCTTTGCCGGCAAGGTGTTTCCGTTCTGCTTCATCACCATCGCGTGCGGTGCCATATCGGGCTTCCACTCGCTGATCGCGTCGGGGACGACGCCAAAGCTGCTGCGTGAGGAAACCGACGCGCCCATGATCGGCTACGGCGGCATGCTGCTCGAGTCGTTCGTCGCCATCATGGCGATGATCGCCGCAGCCGCCCTCCAGCCCGGAGTCTACTTCGCGATCAACAGCCCGGCGGGGGTCGTGGGCACCGACCCCGCGGTCGCGACGGCGACCATCTCGAGCTGGGGCTTCCCGATCTGGCCGGGCGAGATGGATGCGCTCGCTCGCGAGATCGGCGAGCGGACGCTCTTCGCGCGCACCGGCGGCGCGCCGAGCCTGGCGGTCGGGATGGCGAGCATCTTCGCGCGTACCCTCGGTGGCACGGCGCTCGCGCTCTGGTACCACTTCGCGATCATGTTCGAGGCGCTCTTCATCCTGACCACGCTCGACGCCGGCACCCGCGTCGGACGCTTCATGCTGCAGGACCTCCTCGGGCAGCTCTGGGCGCCGCTCGGACGCACGAGCTGGTACCCGAGCGTGCTGCTCACGAGTGCGCTCGTCGTCGGCGGCTGGGGCTGGTTTCTCTACCAGGGGGTCGTCGATCCGCTCGGCGGCATCAACATCCTCTGGCCGCTGTTCGGCATCTCCAATCAGCTCCTCGCCGCGATCGCGCTGGCGGTGGGGACGACGATCATCGTCCGCTCTGGACGTGCGCGTTACGCCTGGACGACGCTCGTGCCGCTCGCCTGGCTGCTCGCAGTCACCATGACGGCGGGCTGGCAGAAGATCTTCTCCTCCAACCCGGCAATCGGCTTCCTGGCCCAGGCGGAGAAGCTCGCTGCCGGGGTGGCCGCCGGCAGCGTAGCCGCGGCGAAGCTCGGCGAGGTGCGCATCCAGATCTTCAACCTGCGTCTCGACGCGGTCGTCTGCGGCGTGTTCATGGGCCTCGTCGCGCTGATCGTCTGCGAGGCGAGCCGGGCGTGGCTGCGTGCCGGGCGCCGCCCGGCCGCCGCGGAGGGCTGAATCCATGGCGCTCACTGCCGTCACACTCCGGGAGATCGAGCGGATCTTCGAGATCCTCGATCGCCTCGGCATCTCGCGCGAGGCGGTCGTGATCCCGCTGAAGCCCGTCCACCCCGGCGCCGTCAGGGTGTTGCCGAACGGCAAGCTCGAGATCCGGGTCGAGTCCGAAACGCCGCTCGAGGACTGGCTCTCGGAGCTCGAGCGGCTGCTCGTCACGATTCGCACCGGGGGTTGACAGCCGAACGGTCGCTACCGGCGGTTCACGCTCGGCGAGACGATCGACCGGACCGGCATCAAGGCGCTCGTGAAGAACGGTGTCCTCACGCTGCGGCTGCCGAAGGCCGAGCGGGCGCGGGCCCGGCGCATCGAGGTGCAGGCGGCGTAATCCGTCGGCGGAGCGCGACCCGAGACTCATGTCTCGGGTCGGAGCCAGACGCGAGCGTGAAGGGACAGTACCACGCGCGACTGCCGTGCCGCGGCTGGCGAAGCCAGCGCGGCATGCGGGGTACGCGCCCGG
>Ga0137376_10002718_pt1 | contig 10723 bp, 8 predicted proteins | sample SagtaG_23_FD_104814 | JGI IMG/M metagenome (GOLD analysis project Ga0137376, IMG submission 104814) | Vadose zone soil microbial communities from Sagehorn Ranch, Mendocino, California, USA - Sage2_L_20_16 metaG | ecosystem: Environmental > Terrestrial > Soil > Vadose zone | place: USA... | reverse complement strand
CCTCGATGCGGCTCAAATCGAGCACGTTGCGGACCACGTCGCTCAATCGGGCAGCCTCAGCGTCGATCGCAGCCGCGGCCTTCCGGGTTGCGTCCGGCGACGTCGCGGTCTCCTCGTCGAGCAGGCCGCCGGCGACTGCCCGGATGGTCGCCAGCGGTGTCCGGAGACCGTGGGACACGGAATCGAGCAAGGCGCTTTTGAGCATGTCACTGCGCCTAGCGACCTCCGCTTTGGTTGCGTCCGACGCCAGTTCCTCGCGGCGCAGGGCGAGGCCGATCTGGTCGGCCGCCAGGGCCAGGAGTCGCGTCTCGGTAGGGCCGGGGATGCCTCGCCTGTGCGCCCGCCGGGCCCAGACCGAACCGAGCGGGCGCTCATCGGCCTCGATGACGACTCGAAAGACGTCGGCGGGCGCCTCGTCCGAGGACGACGGCGCGCCCGACCTTCCAGACCTTGACGGGCCCGTGTGAGTACGTACCCACTCGTCGGTCCGGCCCCCTGCTCCTCGATGAAGCAACCAGTGCACCATCGGCTCGGGCCGCGGGCCCGTGGTCGGACGGGAGGCGACCTGGCGTTCCTGCGATGGGCTGCCTCCCACGGCGATCCAGACGTCATCCATCGCCGCCCCTTTCTCGAGCAGCGATACGAGATCCGCTCCGGCCTCCTGAACCGAGCGAGCCGTGACGAGCGAGCGGCTGATTGCAAAGAGCGACTGAGCTTCGCCCGCGCGACGCGATGCGTCCCGGGCGCGCTCCGTCTGGAGGCCAGCCAGACGCCCGGTGACGACAGCGACGACGAGGAAGAGCAGAAGGCTCAGCCACTCTTGAGGGTCGGCGACCGCCAGGGCGAGCCGGGGCTCCGTGAACAACAGGTCATAGAGCAGCACGGATACCAACGAGGTCCCAACGGCGGGCCAGAGGCCGAAGCGGCTGGCCATGACGACGACGGCGAGCAGGTAGACAGACGATGAGTCGGCGACACCGAACCGTGACTCGAGGATGCCGGCAACGAGCGTGACTGCGATGAGGACCGCGACCCCGGCGGCCATGATCGACACGACGCGCCGCCTCTGCGGGAGAGGGGACCAAGACCACCCGATCGATTGCATCGCGCGTGGATGGTACGGCGACGGGCCCGTCGCGCAGTTTGATCGTCCGTGCCTCAAGCGAGGCTCATGCGTGCGCGACGGGCCCGTTCTGCGATTACGTGAGAGCTACTTCGGGAACGGAGGTCCTCCATCGCCGCCGAGGACCGGCGCGATGGCCAATGCGGTGAGCGCGAGTGCCATGAGTGAAGCCATGACGAACGCGCGCAGGCGAAGGAAGGTTCCGTGCATCCCAATCCTCCTTCTCTCGCCTTGAGGGCACGGATCGGGGGATGCTACGCTGCAGAGGTGCGGGAGTCAACTATCGCTAAACATCAGGCGGCCGGGGGCTGGTCGTCCTTCGCAGTGGGGTTGGGATCCGAACTTCGGCGTCAGCGACTCGGCCGGGGTCTGAGCCAAGCGGAGCTGGGATCGCCGTTGACTCGCGCTTTCGTGTCGTCAGTCGAGAAGGGGCGGATCGTTCCTTCCCTGGCCAGCCTGATGCTATTGACAGATCGTCTGGGAATACGGCCCGGGGAACTCCTGGACGGGTTACGAAGCATTGATCCGTCCGCCTATGATGCTGAACATGCAGCGGGTAGCGCGATCCCACGTCGAGGCAGACCGTCCTCTCGCTCGCCGCATCGGCGTCCGCATCCGGGCCGAGCGCCTACAGCGGGGCCTGACCCAGGCACAGCTCGCCGAGGGCCGCTACACAAAGGCCTACGTCAGCGCCCTTGAGAACGGTCACATCAAGCCTTCAATGGCCGCCCTGAATTTCCTCGCCGGCAGGATGGGCATCCCCGCGACGACGCTGATCGGCGACGACGGCTCGCGATGGAGCCGCCTCGAAGCGGACCTGCGGCTGGCGAGCGGCGACTGGCAGACTGCGGCGGATGCCTATTCGGACCTGCTCGCTTCCGAGCCGACGAGCACGGCGGTCCGGGCAGAACTGCTCAAGGGCCTGAGCGAGGCCCTGTGCCGGCTGGAGCACGGAGCGGAGGCCGTTCGTGCTGCGAGCGAAGCGGCGGACCTCTTTGCAGCGGCCGGAAGGACCGCGGACGTCGCCCGAGCGACGTACTGGCAGGCCAACGGCCTGTACCTCCTCGAGAACTCGATGGAAGCGCGGCGCCTGATGTCGGGGATTCTCGAACAGCTGCGAGGAGGCCTCAGGCTCGAGCCTGACTTCAAGATCCGCGTGCTGATTGCGCTCGCTGGCATCGAAACTCGCGATGGCAATGGCGACGTTGCCATCTCCTACCTCGAGGAGGCGCGCGGCCTGAGTCCTGAGCTCGACGATCGGCGACGAGCCACGTTCGCGTTCACGCTCGCGATCTCGTACCGCGAGCTCGGCGACTACGAGGGTGCGCTCAGCCTCGGCCTCCAGGCGCTGTCGCTATTCCAGGCGAGCGAATCCAGGCTCGAGGCAGCATCGGTCGAGAACTCCCTGGCGCTGGTCTACCTCGATCGCGGAAGCCTCGACCTCGCTCGCGAGCAGGCCGCCCTGGCACGACAGGAGTTCGAGCGCCTGGGTAACGAGCGATGGCTGTCACATGTCGCGGATACGGAAGCCATGATCGCCCTCCAGGCCGGCGACCTCGATCTGGCGGCCTCGCGCGGGTCGGACGCGCTTGCGCTGGCCCACAAGACCGGCAATCAAAAGGCCCTCATCGACGCGGCCCTCACGCTCGCCCGCACCCGGCGCCGAAAAGGCGATCGGGCGGGAGCCGTCGAGCTGCTCGAGGAGGCGGTCGGCGTGGCTCGCGAGCACGGCCGGCGCATGCAGCTCGAGGCACTCCTCGGCGAGTGGGCCGACATCGTCGCCGACGGTGGTGATCTGGCGCGCGCCTACGAACTGACCCGAGAAGCGTTGGCGGTGAGTCGGGCCCGGAACGCCACCTGAGCGGCGGCTCGGAACGCCCAGCGACGGCATCCCCGCCAGGCTGGACAGCCTCCGAGAGGCGCGAGCCCGGCGGACCTCCCTACTCTCCGCGGAAGACGTACCAGATGGTGCGGTTGTCGTCCGAGGCCTGGGTCCACGGGTCGCGCGCGCGAACATACGCCCGCGAATGGCGCTCCCGGATGAGGCGCACGAGCCGGGTCAGAACCGGGTCGCTGGGGCGCAGCCGACCCACCAGAACGCCCTGCTCTTCGGCCACGATATCGAAGGCGGCTGCCACGGCGAACCTGAACCCCGAGTCGGCGCTCGGAAAGCTGTGCAGCAGCAGCTCCGTGGCGAAGACCGTCGAACGTTGGCGGGTGGCGTCCACGGCTCTCAGCATTGCGCAGGATGGCTTGCGGAAGCATCATCCGAACGCCGTAACTCGACCCCTTGATCGTTCTCGAAAGCGTCAGGCGCCCGACGAGCGTGGCAGGAGGTAGAGGATCACCAGGGCGATGATGACAACCATGCCGAGCGTCGGATTGACCAGCGCCAGCAGGAACGAGAGCAGGTAGCCCGGCACTCCGTAGCGGTAGCTCCTGGTAATTGCCTCGATCGAAGCCCGGCTGGTGTCCTGCCGCAGGAGGTGACCGCCCTTTCGGGCGCGATACCACAGCAGGTTGAAGGCGAGTGCGATCGCAACGAATGTTCCGCTGTAGACGAGCACGCCAACCTGCGCACTCGGTTCTCCGATGGAGGCGGCGAGAAGCGCGGTCGGGAAGGGCACGAAACCGACGCCCAGCAACAGGAACAGGTTGGCCAGCAGCAAGCTGTGATCGACCCGCCTGACGTGGCGGAACAGGTTGTGGTGGTTTGCCCACATGATCCCGATGGTCACGAAGCTGACGAGGTATCCGAGATAACTTGGCCACAGTTCCCCGAGGGCATCGAGAAGCACCCTGGGGCTCACGAAACGATCCGCCGCGGGGACGCGGATCTCGAGGACGAGCAGCGTGATCGCGATGGCAAAGACGCCGTCGCTGAATGCCTCCAGCCGTTCTGGTCCGCGGCCCTCGCTCTCCGCGCCTGCAGAGCTGTAGCTGGCCTGCCCGGCTCGAGTCTGCCTCTCTTCCATTGGGCGATTATCCGCGGCTCAAGCCCGGCCGGAGGCCTCGGTTATCATTCGCCGGCCGCGCGCCCGTAGCTCAGTGGACAGAGCATCTGACTTCGGATCAGATGGTCGGGGGTTCGAATCCCTCCGGGCGCGCCAGTCTGCCGCGCTCTCGAGATATGACTGAGCCCGTCATCTGTGACGACCGGCTCTCGTCTGAGCGACCCGGTTACTTTGGCCGAGCTCGGCTGCCCTGGGCGCCCGCCAGCGCCGGTCGGTCCGCGACCCGCTCGGAGCCGCCGACCTTCTCCGATGCGCGGGTCATGCGCTCTCGGGACGAGTCGTACCATTGCCGCGTCAGCTCCGCTGCGACGTCGCGGCCGCCGAGCCCGAAGGCGAGCCCAAAGGCCAGTGACAGCGCGGCAACGATCCCGACGAACAGGATGTTGACCAGGGTCGCCGCGATTCCGATCTGGTTGATCGCGATAATCACGGCGAACGAGATGATCGCGTACTCGGCCAGCCGGCCGAGGAGGCGGGCGTTGCTGAAACCCATCTCGCCGGCGCCGGTTTCGATGACACCACGGACGAACCGTGCGAGCAGCGGCGCGACCATGAGCACAATCGCGGCAACGATCAGGTTCGGGATCCACAGGATGACCTGGTTCAGGAGCTGGCTGACCTGGGTCAGTCCGAGGATGTTCGCGGCGGCGATCAGGAAGATCAGCCGGATGACCCATTTGATGACTTCGGCGGCGACCACGCTCGGCTGCCAGCTCGTGGCAACGCTCCCGTAGACGTCGGGCCCGTGGCGTGCGAACAGGCGATCCGCTCCCGCCCGCGTGAGCAGCCTCGTGGTCAGCGAGCCGAGCACGTTCGACAGGAGCCAGCCGATCGCAAGGACGATCAGCGCGCCAACGATCAGCGGGATGGCCGCCAGGAACATGTTGAGCGCATTCGTGGTGGCCAGGAAAACTGCGTCGCCCCAGTTGTTGATGGGGATGACCGGTGTGGGCATGGCCTTCGCGTACCTCCGTGGAAAACGGAATGGTCAGCCATCGTCGAACAGTCCGACACGAGCCGGTCCCGGAGCGGCATTACAGCCTCCTATCGAGCCCCAAGGAGAAACCGCATGATGACGTTCGAGAGCCTGATGGACCTACCGTTGCGCCGATCCCCACGAGCCAGCACCCTTTGGGTGTGCTGACCGCCTTTCCACACCTGCGCCTCCGAGAGGGGGCCAGCAGCCTCCTCGACCTGCCCTGGGAGCTACCGCTCGCCGAGTGGCACGACGACCGCTTCCGGGACATCCCGGTTGGTCCCTCGCGCCATCTCGTTCGCTTCCTCGAGGCGGACGACTCGACGTTCGCCTTGAAGGAAGAACCGCTCGATGTCGCCCAGCGCGAGTTCGCGGCATTGCGACATCTCGAGAACGAGGGCCTCCCCGCCGTTTCTGCCGTTGGGCTCGCGGAGGTCCACGAGCGCGGCACCGCGATCCTCGTGACCGATTTCCTGGTCCACTCCCTCCAGTACCGCCGCCTGCTGATGCGCTTCCCCCTCGGCCCGGGCGCATATCGGGACCGTCTGCTCGACGCGATGGCGTGGCTGCTCGTCGACCTGCATCGCGCCGGGTTGTACTGGGGTGATTGCTCTCTCGCGAATACCCTCTTCCGGCGGGACGGTGACAAGATCCAGGCCTACCTTGTCGACGCGGAAACGAGCGAGGTGCATCCGGGCCTGTCCGATGGCCAGCGCGCAAACGACGTCGAGATCCTCGTCGAGAACGTGGCTTTCGGCCTGGCCGACCTGGCCGCGTACCAGGGCCGTCCGGACGAGTTCGAGCAGGCGATCACCGCCGCCGAATCGGTGGGCGATCGGTACCACGCGATCTGGACGAAGCTCCACGAGACGCCCGAGCTGCGGGCCGATGATCGGCATGCCGTCGAGGCGCGCATCCGCGGCCTGAACGATCTCGGTTTCTCGGTCGACGAGGTCGAGCTCGAGCCGGCCGGCAACGGCCGACTACGGCTGAAGCTGGCGGTAACCACCAGGCGCTTCCACGCCCGAGAGCTCGAGCGATTGACGGGCATTTCTGCCCTCGAGAACCAGGCTCGTCTCCTTCTCAACGACCTGCGCGAATATCGCGCCTGGCTCGAATGGTCCGAGGGCCGCCCGCTGGATGGCAACGCCGCTCAACGCTGGCTGCGCGAGGTCTTTCGCCCAACAACGAGCAGGCTGGCCGAGGTCATCGGGCCACACCCCGACATGGTCCAGGCCTATTGCGATCTGCTCGAGCACAAGTGGTTGCTCTCCGAGGAGGCGCACCGGGACGTCGGCCTGGAATTCGCCCTTGACTCCTACTTGTCACTAGGGGCTCCCGCGCCGGAGCGCGCCGGCGAGACCGAGGCACCGGCCGCCGTGCGCTCGCGCTGATCGAAGCGAGACTCGGACCGCCCCCCGAACGCGGCTCCACCCGACAACGCCAGCCCCCGCCGCAATGAAATTGCGATTACGGCGGCCGCGAACGGGTCCCCGCCCGGTTTCGGTGCAACGCAGCATCCCCGCGGGGATGCTGCATCGTGCCGGATAATCGTCGATGAACGACGAATTACCCTGGTCGTGCGGACTTGCCTGTCATGCGTCTGTAACCTTGACGGCTCCGCTGTTCCCCGATGCAATCTAGGCTCCACCGTCGGTCGCACTCGGAGAACATGTTGGCTCGCGGAGAACAGGGACTGCCAGGCGCGATCGTCGCTGAGCACGGTTGGCCGGGCCTCCGAGGAGCGCTGTGGCGCGGCATGTTCGCGTGGCAGGCGCAGGCGTCGGCACATCCGCTCATCTGGGCGGCGCTGGTCTCCCTCCTCGCGATCGGCGTCAAGGCGGCGATCAATGCGGTCGCGCACGACGACGTCGGCTTCCTGCCGTACGTGGTCGCGGTTGGATTGGCGGCCTGGCTGGGGTCGCTGCGGGGCGGCCTGGGCGCGACGATGTTCTGCCTCGGAGGTGACGTATTCCTCTTCATTCCGCCGATCGGCCAGCCGGTCATCACCGATTCGCTGGAGGTCGTGCAGGCCGGCCTGTTCGTCGTGACCGGCGTTCTCATGAGCGCGCTGAGTGCGGCGCTGCACGCCGCTCGACGTGAATCGGAACGCTCCCGACGCCGAGCCGAATCCCTTCAGCAACTGGCCGTCGCCCTCGGGCGCGTCGAGGGCATCCGAGACACCGCCAATGCCGTCCTTGAGCTCAGTGAGTCCATCCTTGGCGCATCTGCGGCCGCCGTGACCCTGCATTCCGCGGGCCTGAACGTCCTCGAGCTGGCGGCGGACGTCGGCTTCCGGGCCCCGTTGCGCGATGCCTATGCGTCCATTCCAGTGGACAGGGACCTGCCCGAGGCGGAGGCCCTTCGAACCAATCGCGCTGTCCTGCTGTCGTCGCAGAGCGTCATCCGGCAGCGGTTCGCCCGTGATATCGCTGACGCGATGGGCGACGTCCGATCGGTTGCCTGTCTGCCGCTGGGCCTGCGCGAGCAGCCGATCGGCGTGCTGACCCTCGCGTTCGAAGAGCGAAACCGGTTTTCGATCGAAGAGGTCGAGTTCCTGTCGGCGATCGCGGATACGTCGGCTCAGGCGCTCGCCCGGGCAGCGCTGTCGACTGAGCGGCAGAGCACCGAGCGTCGCTTGGCCCTCGTGGCTGAGGCATCGGATCTGCTCGGCGCCAGTTTCGACTACCAGGCGGCCCTGCCCCGGCTCGCGCGCCTCCTGGCCGAAGGGCTCGCGGATCGCGCGGTGATCGAGTGGCCGGAGCCCGACGGGACCTACCGTGCCGATGCCCGACGCCAGGGGGAATCGTCCGCCGGGCCGAAGCTGGTCGGTCAGCGCGATCGAATCGAGCCGCCCCGTCGAGCGACACTGGTCGATGCGCCCGACTCGGCCGAGTCGGGCGGCGCGGACGTCCTGGCGAGGCTCGGTGGCAATTCCGCCGTCCTCGCGCCGATTCCCATCGAGGCAAGGCGCGACGCCGAAGGCGTGCTCGTGCTTTCCTCTACCGAGGCGCACGCGTTTGGCGCCGCCGACGTTGCATTCGCCGCCGACCTCGGTCGCCGCATTGGCGTCACCATTCAGACGGGCAGCCTGTTGCGCGAAGCGACCCAGTTCACGGCGACGGTGGACGCCTCGCTGGACGCCGTCCTCCTGATCGATCCCGAGTCCCTCAGGATCCGGTACGCCAACGAAGGCGCCCTGGCGCAACTCGGCTACACGCGCGCCGAGCTCATCGACATGCCGGCCCTCGCTATCAAGCCCAAGTTCGACGAAGCGTCCTATCGCGAGCTGCTGGCTCCGCTCCTCGCAGGCCGTCGCGCCGCGCGGACCTACCCGACCACCCACCGGCGAAAGGACGGCGTCGAGGTGCCCGTCGAGGTGTTCATGCAGTGCGTCACCCTGCCTGACGGCGAACGGCGAATCATCGTCTCGGCGCGAGACATCAGCGAGCGGATCGAGATCCAGAGCCGCCTGTATCGGCTGGCAACAGCAGAGCGGGCGCGCGGGGCGGAGCTCCGAGCCATCATCGAATCGATGCGCGAGGCGGTTCTCGTCTGCAACGACGCTGGCGACGTGATCCTGCGCAACCAGGCCCTGATCGAGCTGCTCGGCGAGCCAATCGCTCATTTCAACGAGCTCGGCCCGCTGTTGGGCGACTTCGAAGGGGAGCTCCCGCCGCTGGGTCGCGCCTCGGGGCCGAGCGAGATCCGGACCGAGCAGCCCCTGCGTTGGCTAGAGGCATCGGGCTATCGTGCCGAACCGACCGGGGAGGGCGACGCGAGCGGTTCAACCGTGCTGCTCCTGCGCGACGTAACCGAGCAGCGCCAGGCGCAGCTGGCCCAGGAGGCGTTCATGGGCATCCTGTCGCACGAGCTGCGCACGCCGGTCACGACGATCTTCGGGATCACCAAGATCCTGCGCCGTCGAAGGGGATCCGAAACCTCAGAGGCCGAGGAGTTGCTCGGCGATGTCGAAGCCGAATCGGAACGGCTCTATCGGCTGGTCGAAGATCTTCTGGTGCTCAGCCGGTCGCAGGCCGGCCGCATCTCGTTGGAGCTAGAGCCCGTTCTCCTCCAGCACGTGGCGCGCACGATCGTCGATTCCGAGCGGCGAGCGACGCCCGAGGTGACGTTCGTCGAGAGGGTGGCCCGTGACCTCCCGCCGATCTCGGGCGATCGAACCTACGTGGAGCAGATCGTGCGAAACCTCGTGGGCAATGCCGTCAAGTACGGGCCCGAAAGCGGCGGAACGGTGATCGTGGAGGCCGAGGCGGCCGTCGACGAGGTTCTGATACGAGTACTCGACGAGGGCCAGGGGATCGGCGATACAGAGGACACCGGCGAGCTCTTCGAGCTGTTCTACCGTTCGCCCTCGACCGCACGCTCCAAGCCCGGCGCCGGAATTGGCTTGTACGTCTGCCGAATCCTGACCGAGGCTATGGGCGGGCGGATCTGGGCGTCGCGGCGTCCCGAAGGCGGCTCGGAGTTCGGGTTCGCGCTTCCGCTGTTCGAGGAGCGCCAACGAGAGGAGCCCGTTTCGGCCGCGATCGTCGGCTGACGGCTCTGCGCCGGCGGCGTAGCAGTTCGCCGCGGCGGCCGGGATCGCCGCGCTACGGCAGCCCGGCGATCAGCCCTCCGTCCACCGCCGTGAAGGTGCCCGTCTGGTACGCGGCAGGCTCCGAGCAAAGGTACGCGACGAAGCTCGCCAGCTCCTCAGGATGGCCGTAGCGGCCGACCGGTATAGCCGCAATCTGCTCGGCACGAACGGCCTCGAGGGTCTGCCCGGTCCGCCTGGCCCGCTCGTAGTCGAGAAACTCGATGCGCGGCGTACTGAGTCGTCCCGGGAGCACGCCGTTCATCGTCACGCCCTCACCGGCAACGGCGTGCGCGGTCGTCTTCATCCAGGCCATCAGCGCGCTGCGGGCGGCATTCGAGTAGACCAGCTCAGGTATGGGCTGGCGCACGCCCGAGGTGAGGATCGACACCACCCGACCCCAGCCGCGCTCCCGCATACCGGGCAACAGCCTGCTGGCGAGCTGGATCGGGGTCACCGAGAGGAGCTGGAACGCAAGCGCCCAGCCATCAGGCGTCGTTTGGGCGGGATCGGCCGTCGGTGGCCCGCCGGCGTTGAGGATCACGATGTCGACCACGCCGTACCCATCGAGCGCATGCTTGGCAACCGTCTCCGCAGCCGACGGATCGGTGGCATCGGCGGCCACCACGATGACCTCGGTTCCATGCCGTTCGCGAAGCTCGTCGGCCGTCCGCTCGAGGGCTTCGCTGGACCGCGCCCAGATGCACAGCCGGCAGCCTTCGGCTGCCAGGCGATCGGCCGTGGCGCGGCCGAGGCCGGACGAAGCGCCACCGACCAGCGCCACCCTGCCCCGGATCCCGAGATCCATCGCGCCCTCCGATCGTGTCCCTGGGCCCGAAAGTATGGGCATATCAGCCGGGCTTGGCCGGGACGAGTCGCCTATTCCTATTCATCGGGGCCAGGCGCACAGTGAGCGTGATGGAGTCTCACTTCTCGCCGGCGGAAGACCTCCCCGCACTGTATCGAGCCGTGCTCGACGGCGTGGATCTCCTGGAGCGCCGCGGACAGCGGCTCAT
>Ga0137376_10002717_pt1 | contig 10723 bp, 12 predicted proteins | sample SagtaG_23_FD_104814 | JGI IMG/M metagenome (GOLD analysis project Ga0137376, IMG submission 104814) | Vadose zone soil microbial communities from Sagehorn Ranch, Mendocino, California, USA - Sage2_L_20_16 metaG | ecosystem: Environmental > Terrestrial > Soil > Vadose zone | place: USA... | reverse complement strand
GCGATCGCCCGGCCGAAAAGGTTCTCCCACATCTTCCTGCACCACGGCGATCATGCGCCCAGTATCCAAACGCACCGTCAGTTCAAGGCCCGGCCGCCGCGCCGCATTCACCTCGGCCGCGTTCCCGATCAAGCTGCCTAGAATAACGCCGCCTACGATCGCCGCGGTATTGCCGCCCCCGCTGCCGATTCCGCTTCCGGCCCAGCCGCCCAAAGCCGCTCCGCCGAGCGCACCGAGGCCCGTATCCGGACCCTGAAGCGCGACCGGCCGAACGCTTTCGACGACTCCCATCTCGACCGATTGCGAGCGCAACGCTTCACCCCGGTAGTAGTACCCGGGACCCACCGGCGTTGCGCAACCCGCGAGGCTTAGAACCAGCGCTGCCGCTGCGATCCAACTCATATTGACAGTTCGACTCATGTTATCAGCTCTTCAGAAGATCCGTTCTCCGAACGCTTCCGAATATAACGCAGCCACGATCTCACGGTTGACGGCATGGTTTTGTGCGCCGCGTGAAGCGATCTTCAACGATCCGAGAACTGACGCCAGCTTGCCGCAGCGGTCCCAATCGAAGCCTTGCGCGATTCCGTAAAGAAGTCCGGCACGATACGCATCCCCGCAGCCGGTCGGGTCGATGATCGCGGACGGCTTGACCGGCGGGATCACGTAGGTCGCTCCGTCTGCATGTATGACCGAACCCTCTCCGCCCAACGTCACGACCAGCGCCTCTACGCGCTCGGACAATGCTTGCAGCGACAACCCGATCCGCTCCGACAGGAGCTTCGCCTCGTAATCGTTGACCGTCAGGTACGTTGCGCGTTCGATCATCGCGATAAGCTCCGGACCGCTGAACAACGGCAGCCCCTGGCCCGGATCGAAAATGAACGGGATCCCGGCTTCCGCAAATTGGGCCGCGTGCGCGACCATGCCCTCCTTGCCGTCGGGCGCAACGATGCCGAGCCGGATATCGCGAACAGCGTCGACGCGATTCACATGCGCGTGATTCATCGCGCCGGGATGGAAAGCGGTGATCTGGTTATCGTCCAGATCGGTGATGATGAACGCCTGCGCCGTGAACATTCCATTGATCTGCCGCACACCATCAGCAGCGATGCCGTGTTCGACCAGGCGATCGTGATACGCGGCGCCATCGTCGCCCACGGTCGCCATGACGACCGGTTCGCCGCCCAGCGCGCGCAGGTTGTAAGCGATGTTGCCGGCGCAGCCCCCCCATTCGCGGCGCATTTCGCCGACTTGGAAGCAGACCGAAAGCACGTGCGTTTGCTCGGGAAGGATATGGCGCGCAAAGCGGTCCGGAAACACCATGATGGTGTCGTACGCGAGCGAGCCGCAGATCAATGTGCGCATGGACGGTCGGGAGGTCCCGCCGGGAGGAAGACGATCGGCGCGGCGGAGTTTACCGCGCCCCGGCGCTTCGTAGCGCTACGTTCTTACTTGAAGCCGCGTGGTCTCAAAAACGTAGCGAGCAGCCCCGAGCGCCTCAGTTGCCAAATAGGGGGCCCGCAGCGAGTCCCGAGACAGTACACAAAAGTACGGCGAGGGACGAGCGAGGACACGGTGGCTTTACCTCGGCAAACGCTAACGAGAGCGAAGCGAACGTTAAGAGTAGCGGCGTTTGCTCCAATGCGATCGGGCCGCCTGCAACAGTTTTTGAGTCAAGCGGCCGCGCCGCTGATGGATTCGCGGCCAATATCGCGGACGATGAATTGCTGCCGACGCGATACGGGCAACGTTTCCGGGACGCCGTTCAGCAGAACTTCCCAGTGGGCGTCGCCATCGTTGCCGACGCGCCGCTCGAAGCCGCGCACGTGCTCGCGCGCGACGATGCAATTCCGGTGAACGCGGATGAAGCGCGCGCCGAATTCGTTTTCGAGCCGCGTAAGCGATTCTTCGAGCAGAAACTCGCGCTCGCGGGTGCGGATCGTGATGTATTTCAATTCAGCTTTTAGATAGATGACGTCCTCGATCGGAACGAGCACGACGCGCGAGCGCTCGGTGACCGAAAGGAAACGGCGCGCCGAGGCAGGCAAATGAGCGAGCTTGTCGGCGGTGAATGGCTTCAAGCGCGGCACCTTCTGCAAGGCGGCCAACAGGCGTTGGACGCGGACCGGCTTGACGAGATAGTCCACGGCGTTGACTTCGAACGCCTGCACCGCATGTTCGTGAAACGCTGTTGTGAAAATGACGACGGGAGGATTGGGAAGCTTTAGCAGGTGTCGTGCCAACTCGATGCCGTCCATGTCGGGCATATGGATGTCAGTGAGGACGAGCTCGGCGGGCGCCGATTGCAACAAGTCGAGCGCTTCACGTCCATGTTGCGCTTCGCCAACGATCGACAGCGGCAATGCACACATGCAGTCGTCTAGCAGCTCGCGGAGGCGCCGTCGTGCGGGCGCCTCATCGTCGACGATTAGAACGCGCAGTGCAGTCTCACCCACGTACCACCTCCGTTTGCAGAACGCCGCGCGGCCCGAGCGTCGCTCGCAGCCGATGCGCGCCGTTGCGCGGCTTCGCTACGTTTCGCGTCGCTTCCCTGGCACCTGCCGCGACTTCCGGCTTCTTCGTTCGATAAGGCATGCGTATATGCACTTCGTAGCCTTCCTTCGTCGCGCGCGATTCGAGACTTGCCTCGGCATCGAAATGCAGCGAGAGCCGTTCGCGGACGTTGTCGAGCGCCATCTTGTTGCCTGATTGATGGCGGCGCCCGCTTGGAAAAACGGGATTCTTCAAAATCGCATGAACCTCGCCCTTCGACAGAAAGAGGTTGATTGAAACCGTGCCGGGCTCGCTCGACGGTTCGATTCCATGGTAGACGGCATTCTCGAGCAGCGGTTGCAACACCAGGGGCGGAACCAGCGCATCGCCCGGCATGCTCTTGACGTTCCAGTCGACGATCAATCGATCGCCGAGCCGCAGCTTCTCGAGGTCGAGATATTGCCGGCAGAGCAATACTTCGTCCTCGAGCGGCGTCAGGTCGCGGTTGTCGCGCATCAAGACGCGAAAGAGCTCGGCCAAGTCCTCGAGTGCGGTTTCGGCGCGTTGCGGCTCGCTGCGGACGAGTGAAAGGACCGCATTGATGCTATTGAACAGAAAATGCGGACGAATGCGCGCCTGCAAAGCCTGCAATCGCGCCTCCGTGATTGCCGGGGAGAGCGCTTTTATGCGCAACTGAAAATAGGAAATCAACACCAACGCCATCGCCAGACCGAAGACAAGTTGCCGCGGAAGGGACCCCGCTTGTCCCGGCAACATACGTTCGATCAGCATGTTTACCGCGATTCCGACGATGACCGTGACGAGCGCAACGACAACAACGCCGATCCAATATGATTGGCGTAACAGCCACGGCGCGATCAACCAAAGAACCGCGAGCTCGAACAGCAGATACGGCTCGACGTAGCTCGTGAGCGCGATCCACTCGTTGGGGAGTGCGTTCCAGTGCTGCTCACGCGCAAACGCCGCGACCAGCGCCGCTGCATTGACCGCGAGCAGAATGCGCAGGATCGTGCCGAGATTGCGCAGGTCAGGCAGCACGGGAAACTCCGCCATTTGCCTTATAATTCCCCGCATAGTCGCAGGGACATGCAAGCATCATGCCTGTCACGCCGAGAAACCGGCGGCCGCACGCTGACACATCGCTTCACGAAATTTCAACGTCAACGTAGGCCATTCTCGGTACGCGGCAAACCGGATGCAAGCCGCAGACGTCCCGATCGCGCCATGTCCGCCGCACCGTCCCCAAAAAACGACGACCCTCGCGATGAAGCGACGCCTGTCGCCACTTCGCTGCCGCCGGGCGGCACCTGGTCGGGCCGTTTCACGGAACCGATGTCGGCACGAATGCAGCGCTTCAACGCGTCGATCGACTTCGACCGGCGTCTCGCGGACGTCGACATCGCCGCTTCAGTTGCCCATGCGCGGATGCTTGCACATACGAACATCATTTCCGCCGACGACTTGCGCGCGATCGAATCCGGCCTTGCGCAAATACGCACCGAAATCGAGCGCGGCGAGTTTCAATTTACGCGCGATCTCGAAGACATTCATTTCAATATCGAACGACGCCTGACCACGCTCGTCGGTGATGCGGGAAAGCGACTACACACCGCTCGCTCACGCAACGATCAGGTCGCCACGGACTTGCGATTGTGGTTGCGCGGCGCGATCGACGCTTTGATTGGGGAGCTTATTGCATTGCGCGGTGCATTGGTCGACCTCGCCGAGGCGCATGCGGACACGATCATGCCGGGCTTCACCCATCTGCAGGTCGCGCAACCGGTGACATTCGGCCATCATTTGATGGCCTACGATGCGATGTTCGCGCGCGATGTCGAGCGACTCATCGATTGCCGCCGCCGGGTCAACCGATTGCCGCTCGGCAGCGCCGCACTCGCCGGTACGAGCTATCCCATCGATCGCGAGCACGTCGCACGCGAGCTCGGTTTCGAAAAGCTCTGCGAGAACTCGATCGACGCTGTCTCGGATCGCGATTTCGCAATCGAATTCGAAGCCGGCGCCGCGCTCGTCATGATCCATCTCTCACGCTTCGCCGAGGAATTGGTGTTGTGGTCGAATCCCCGCTTCGGCTTTGTCACGCTGGCCGACCGCTTCTGCACCGGCAGCTCGATCATGCCGCAGAAAAAAAATCCCGATGTGCCGGAGCTCGTTCGCGGCAAGTCTGCGCGCGTCATCGGTGATTTGGTCGCGCTCTTGCTTCTGATGAAGGCCCAGCCGCTCGCCTACAACAAGGATAATCAGGAAGACAAGGAGCCGCTGTTCGATACCGTCGATACGCTCGCCGATTCATTGGCGATCATCACGGAGCTCGTCAGCATCGGCTTGGCGGTCAATCGCGAACGGATGCGGGCGGCGGCGCGCGAAGGGTTTGCAACGGCAACCGATCTGGCTGATTATCTTGTGAGAAAGGGCATGCCCTTTCGCGACGCGCACGAAGCGGTCGCTAAGGCAGTGCGGCATGCGGAAAGCAAGGGCTGCGATCTTGCAGATCTGCCGCTAGAGGATCTTGCGCGCTTCGCGCCACTGGTCTCCGAAGACGTACTCACCGCGCTCACGCTCGACGGATCGGTCGCAAGTCGAGATCACATCGGCGGCACGGCCCCGGCGCAAGTGCGTGCGGCGATTGCCGCTGCCCGCCGATCAATCATGAAAGAATGACCGATGCAGCAGCGACTCGCATTTCTTGGATTGGGCGTGATGGGATATCCGATGGCGGGGCATCTCGCGCGCGCCGGCCATCGTGTCATCGTCTATAACCGGACCGAGGAAAAAGCCAAGCGTTGGGTGACAGAGTTTGGCGGAGCTGCCGCAGCGAATCCGGCGGAGGCGTCGCGCGAAGCCGAGCTCGTCATGATGTGCGTCGGCAATGACAACGACGTTCGCGCGGTAGCGTTGGGCGAGAACGGCGCGCTGGCCGGCATGCGCGCAGGCACCGTTTTGATCGATCACACAACGGCGTCAGCGGCGGTGGCGCAAGAGCTCGCGGCCGCGGCGAGTGCAAAAGGAATCGGCTTCCTCGACGCACCGGTCTCCGGTGGTCAAGCCGGCGCGCAGAACGGCAAGCTGACCATTATGGTCGGCGGCGAATCCGATCCGTTCGCCCGCGCGGAGCCCGCCCTTTCAACGTACGCGCGCGCCGTGACGCTGATGGGTCCTGCCGGCGCCGGTCAGCTCACCAAAATGGTCAACCAGATTTGCGTCGCGGGTGTAATTCAGGGCCTTGCAGAGGGATTGAACTTTGCGGAGCGCGCAGGCCTCGATCCGCTGCGCGTGCTCGACGTCATCAGCAAAGGCGCGGCGCAATCGTGGCAAATGGAAAACCGCGGCAAGACGATGGTCGCCGACCAATTCGACTTCGGTTTCGCCGTCGACTGGATGCGCAAGGATCTCGCCATTTGCCTGGCGGAGGCGCGCGCCAACGGTGCGGCGCTGCCAGTCACCGCGTTGCTTGACCAATTTTATGCGCGCATCCAGGCGCGCGGCGGCGGACGATGGGACACGTCGAGCTTGATCCGTCTATTGCGCGACGTTCAAGGCGAACAGCAGGTGCGTCGCTCTCGGTGACGCGCCAATTTGCCATTCCGAATCAATCGAGCCGGGCGCCCTCGACGATTTGGACGTCAAATGTGATTTCTGCGCTCTTCGCGAGCATGATCGTCGCCGAGCAGTATTTTTCCTTCGACAGCTTGACCGCGCGTTCGACTTGTTTGGGATCAAGCCCGTTCCCCGCGATGCGATACCTGAAATGAATGTGCGTGAACACCTTGGGCTCGACGGCCGCGCGATCGGCTTCTGCTTCGACGACACAATCCGTGACGGGCTGGCGCGCTTTCTTTAGTATCCATACGACATCGAACGCCGTGCATGCCGCGGCGCCGGCGAGCACGAGCTCCATCGGACGCGCACCGAGATTTCGCCCCCCGGCTTCTGGGGCGCCGTCCACGATGACGGCATGACCGCTGCCCGTTTCGGCAACGAAGGTCACGGATTCGACCCATTTGATGCGCGCCTTCATGCTGGGGCTGACGTGGATCGGGACACTCGTCGGAAGTCAGTGGTCACTATATTGGCGTCGCTGATATGGAACGTTTGACAGCCTTCCTTATGCTGCAGTGCGGAAAACCTCTTGCATTGTGCAGCGCAATATGGGACGATTGAACCGTTCGCGGCCTCGCCGACCCTCCTTCGGCACCGCGGGCACATTCCTCCATTCTCCTCCTATGGTGGAATCCTCGGCGCGGTCCTAGCGACCGCGCCTTTTTTTAGGACAATCACGATCGAGATTGCTGCTGAGCCGGGTGTCAATCGCAGAGCCAGAAGAGTTTGAAATCGGCCTTCGGATTGACCGAGACTGGCAAGAAACAGTACAATCATCGGCTTTGCGAACGCTTTAGGACCACCGAAGGATCACACAAATGAGGACCTATTCCGCCAAGGCCCAGGATATCAAGCGGGATTGGTACGTCGTCGACGGCACGGATAAAGTGCTGGGGCGGCTCGCCGCTGGAATTGCGGCGCGACTGCGCGGCAAGCACAAGCCCATTTTTACGCCACATGTGGACACCGGCGATTTCATCGTCGTGACGAACGTCGAGAAACTGCGCGTCACGGGCAATAAGGCTGAAGCGAAGCTCTACCATCGGCACAGCGGTTACCCTGGCGGCATCAGCACGACGAATTTCGAAAAGATGCAGGCGCGCTTCCCGGGACGCGCGCTCGAGAAAGCGGTCAAGGGAATGTTGCCCAAAGGGCCGCTTGGCTACGCAATGATCAAGAAGCTCAAGTGTTACGCCGGTGCGGCGCATCCGCACTCGGCGCAGCAGCCCAAGACGCTGGATATCTGATCCGCGTCTCCGACTAACGTCGATCCATAACCTAGAACGCCACGATGATCGGAAATTACTATTACGGCACGGGCCGGCGCAAGACTTCGGTGGCGCGGGTCTTCATCAAAAAAGGCTCGGGAAACATCGTCGTCAACGAGAAGCCCATCGACGAGTTCTTCACCCGTGAGACCGGCCGAATGGTCGTGCGCCAGCCGCTCGCTTTGACGAATCACGAGAAGACATTCGACGTGATGGTAAACGTGATCGGCGGTGGAGAATCGGGTCAAGCCGGCGCCGTCCGGCACGGGATCACGCGCGCCCTGATCGACTACGACGTTCAGTTGAAGCCGGCGCTGTCGAAGGCCGGTCTCGTAACGCGCGACGCCCGGGAAGTCGAGCGAAAGAAGGTCGGCCTCCATAAGGCGCGCCGCCGGAAGCAGTTCTCGAAGCGCTAAGAGTTACCGCTTCGACCGCACCAAGGCCGCCTCGAGGCGGCCTTTGTGTTTACTGAGGACCTAAGGTCGGGCGGTACCATGCCGTTGTCATAAAAGGTGTGCGGCGATAGAATCGATAGGAAGCAGATCCAATCATGATCAAGATCGCAATCGTAGGCGGTACAGGGTACACGGGCGTCGAGCTGCTGCGCCTTCTCGCGCAGCACCCAAAGGCGGACCTTCGCGCAATTACGTCGCGAAAGGAAGCCGGTACCAAAGTCGCCGACATGTTTCCGAGCCTTCGCGGTCGCTACGATCTCGCATTCTCGGACGCGGCGGACGCCGAGCTTCGCACCTGCGATGTCGTGTTCTTTGCCACGCCGCACGGCGTCGCGATGGCGCAAGCACGCGAGCTCATCGGTGCGGGCGTTCGCATCATCGATCTCGCGGCGGATTTTCGCCTTGCGGACCCCGGCGTTTTCGAGCGCTGGTACAAGATGCCACACAGCTGCACCGACTTGCTCGCCGAATCGGTGTACGGACTCCCAGAGATCAATCGCGAGGCCATTCGCAAGGCGCGTATCGTCGGCAACCCCGGCTGCTACCCGACGGCGGTGCTGTTGGGCTTCCTGCCACTCGTCGAGGCCGGCCTCGTCGACACTGATCACCTTATTGCCGATTGCAAATCGGGCGTTTCCGGCGCCGGACGAAAAGCGGAGCTCAACCTCGCATTCGCCGAGGCGGCCGACAATTTCGCCGCCTACGCAGTCGGTGGTCACCGTCATTTGCCGGAGATCGTTCAGGGCTTGAACCGCGCTAGCAAGACTCCGGTGAAGCTTGCCTTCACGCCGCATCTCGTGCCGATGATCCGCGGCATCTTGGCAACGCTTTATGCGCCGCTCAAGAAAACAGACGTCGATCTGCAAGCGCTCTACGAAAAACGCTACGCCGGCGAACCATTCATCGACGTGATGCGGGCCGGGTCTTCGCCGGATACCCGCAGTGTCCGCGCTTCGAACACGATTCGCATTGCCGTCCACCGCCCGCAAGGAACCGATCTCGCGCTCGTTCTCGCCGCGGAGGACAACCTCGTCAAGGGTGCGGCCGGTCAGGCGATCCAGAATATGAATCTGATGTTCGGCTTGCCTGAGACGACAGGTCTTGGCGCACTTCCGATAGTCCCCTAGCGCGCGATGGGCGTCCCGATCATCTGGCGTCGGTTCCGTGGGCACTTCGGGATCAGCGCGCCGCGGATGGCGGTAACGACGCGTCTTCCATGGTGGCAACGCAGTGCCGCGGTGCTGGCGCTCACCGTGGTGATGGCGGTTGTGGTGTGGTGGGCATTCGACTTCGGACAGATCTTCGGCAGTGCGCATCGACGCGACGCCGGGGCGCAGACAGCCGCGCTCGAAACCGAGGCAATTCGCTTGCGCAGCGACGCGAGTGCGCTTCGGGTGCGCTATTCGGAGCTCGAAAGCGATCTCGCAATGAGCCGAGGTGCACAACAGGCGCTGTCGCGCCAGGTCGCCGATCTGGCGGCCGAGAACGCGCAGCTCAAGGAGGAAGCAGCGATTTTGCAGCGACTTGTAGGGGACACAGCGAAATCAGCGGCTCCTCCGAAGCGCCGCGAACGCTGAACGTGGCCGATATCGAAACCTCTCCCGGGTCAACTTCTAGTATTATCAGGGTGTTAAAGGCATGCTTCATGCGCGACACGGTGCCCGGTTAACGAGCCTGACCGCGCACGCATAGCATATTAAGGCGGCCACACCGGCCGGCGCGTTACGCGTACCTTGACTAACCCGTAAGATGCCCCATGTTCGGAAAGAAGGAAGCGCAACCGCAAAAACGGATCGACGGCTTGATTGCTGCGGGAACGATTGTCCGCGGCGACATCATCTTCGGCGGCGGTCTCCGGATCGACGGCAGCGTCGAAGGCAAGATTTCGACGAATAATGGCGATGCGGGCACATTGGTCATCAGCGAACAAGCGCAAGTCGACGGCGAAATCAAAGTGTCGCACGTCGTCGTCAACGGTACGGTACGAGGCCCCATCATCGCCGACGACTACCTCGAGCTGCAGGCGAAGGCGCGTGTTATTGGCGACGTAACCTATCGCAAGCTTGAAATGCAGCTCGGCGCAGTGGTACAAGGGCGTCTATGCCACAACGAACCCGGCGTCGCCGCCGTGGTCGAACTCAAACGCGCACCGGCCGACGCCGGCGCCACTGGAGCAACACGATGAATGCAATGACCGAGATGCCGGCACCGCTGGTTTTCACCGATGCGGCGGCAGCGAAGGTGAAGACGCTGATCGACGAGGAAGGCAACCCCGACCTCAAGCTGCGCGTTTTCGTGTCAGGCGGCGGCTGCTCGGGATTTCAGTATGGCTTCACGTTCGACGAGGTCGTCAACGAAGATGACACCGCGATGCAGAAGGACGGCGTGACGCTGCTGATCGATCCGATGAGCTATCAATATCTCATTGGCGCCGAAATCGATTATCAGGAAGGCCTCGAGGGTGCGCAATTCGTGATCAAGAACCCGAACTCGACGACGACGTGCGGCTGCGGGTCGAGCTTCTCGGTCTGATCTCGAGCTAATCGCAATGCTGAGACGGGGCCTTCGTGGCTCCGTTTCTTTTCGGACATCGCCTCAAATCCCTTTCGAAGGCAGCGGACAGGGCGCGTCTCTGCGCTCGGATGTCCGCAAGCGTGGCTGCCTACGGGTACCCGGCGCGGCCGTGAGCGTCGACCCAACGCCGCCGACACGGCCGCGCCACCCGCTACGGCAGCCGCGGACACTCGCGCTCGCCGCACCCCGCCCGCTGCCTTCGTTGCGTCGCTGCTGATGCGCAGCACGAATAGTCGATGCATCAGACGCTTCGAATCGTCCGAACGCGTCGAAGCGGGGTGAGCCGCTGCG
>Ga0137376_10002711_pt1 | contig 10728 bp, 11 predicted proteins | sample SagtaG_23_FD_104814 | JGI IMG/M metagenome (GOLD analysis project Ga0137376, IMG submission 104814) | Vadose zone soil microbial communities from Sagehorn Ranch, Mendocino, California, USA - Sage2_L_20_16 metaG | ecosystem: Environmental > Terrestrial > Soil > Vadose zone | place: USA... | reverse complement strand
GAAATTCATGGCAGCAATGCCATGAACATCTGTAGCATTTTGAAACTATCAGTTTAGTCATGATTTCTCCGTTGTTATATTAATACATTGTGCTTTAACCAAGTTGGCGGGCAGTGTATAAATACCTAGCATTATTGTTAAACAAGTGCAGCAGGGAGAAATAGTTAGGACATGGTAATTGCCGATCTTGTAGCACACAAGTTAAGGCCACTGGTCGATCCAGTGTGGTGATTCCCAAAAAAGGAAGGACGTTGGTTTGAATTCGCCGACACCCCTGCAGACTCCTAACTATAACCGGGCGCGTTGAAATAGCCATGGCACCCACAAGATCTTCCGGAGGCACAAAATTGAAGCAAGGAACGCTCTCGTTCGCATCCACCAAGCGAACAGCCTCGACTTCAACCGCTGGAAAGCCCAAGAAAGCAGCAAAGACCAGCGTCGCTACATCATCAGAAAGCTCCTCGTCAACCCCCGAGAAATCTCCGTACATATCTTCTGCGGAAGAGACTGTCGAAATTCAGCCGTCCAAGTCGCTTAAGAGAGTAAAAGAGGATCAAGCTCTGAGGCCTGCCAAGCGGAGACATGTGTCGCCCGTGGCAGAGGTAGCGCCTAAGCCACAGACTCGCGCAGCGGAGGAAGTTAAGGATGAAAGACCAAGGCTAGATCCCAAGGGTAGAAGATGGGCCAGTGTGCATGCAGCTGCGAAGAAAAGGATGGATTACGCTAACCCAAGTAAGAGGATATAATGTTTTCTACTTGCGTTTGTCCTTCTGATCACTTTACTTGTAGTTTCGGAAAATCAGAACAAGATACACGAGATTCTCCGCGTGTTTGATTTGTATGTTTCCTTCGCGTTGGGTATTTCGGAGTTGTGTTTGACGTTCGGTCAGGTCCTACGAGTATGGTCCTTGTGTCGGTGTATCCCGTCTTGAGCGATGGGAGAGGGCACAAGCCATGGGCTTGAATCCGCCAGAAGAGGTTGGTACCTGTTCTTTCGCGGAAACTCGTTCATTCATCAGGTCATTCAGATACGAGAAATTCTGAATACCATCGAAGGCATGGATAAACGGGAATACTCGCAATGTGTATTTTACGGAGAGGTCTGATGCAGCTATGCCCCTTGTACCGTGTAACTGTGAGTTTCATGTTGTTAGGATAATAGTTCTCGCTAACGGAATTCCAAGAAGAGCCCCCGGGAGATGCTTACTATTCATGTACGGCAGCCTATATTGTATAAGGAACTGATGTCTTCAGTGCTCCATGTATTTATACCCCATTACGATCTACAATACATGCCTATTGTAACCTGCATGATGCAAGATGGACCACGTTTTGCACAAGGATAGCTTAGCCCGGGTACTGAAGTACTGACTCTCGAACTATTGTCTACGTTGGTCGTGACCTTTAGTTCGTGCAATCCAACTGGTACATAGTGATATGCGGTGATGTCGGGTAGGATTGTGGTAGGACAACCGCACGGCATTGCGACGACTAAGCTTCCCTAATAACCTTCACATTTGTATTTGTGAATGATAAAGATATCGATATCGTAGGACTCGTGGTATCCAATGATAATACATTATGTACTACAGATGTATATAGAGGTTAACGGAAAGCTGTGCTTCAAATAAGGGGAACCTTTCAATTTCTCTTATCAGTTCTCTCCGAGCTTTCCACCAGGATTCGTCTCGGCCCAGAAACACCCCTACTCGAAGGGGGCAGTTTCGCGAGCAAGCGAGATCGAGTGGACATCGCATTCGTCATCGGAGCCTGGGATGACTCGGAAGTGCTCTGCTTCATGGCGTCACCTTTCGTTTCGGCTACTGTAGAAGTTTTATTCTTGGAAGATGACGAAGCTTTGAGTTTCGCAGTGGACTTGCGCTTCCCACTTTCGTCACGCTTGTTCTCCTTTTCTGTCTGGCTCGCAGCATTACAATCAGCTGCCTGGGAAGACGATGCTCCAGTCTGAGAGGTCGACGCATTCTTCGTGGATCTGCGGTGTGTGGATACCTTCTCGAGTCCTCCGCCGTGGCTACTACTAACATCCTTGCCCTTGCCCTTAGCCGTTGAGATTGCATGCGAATTGCGGATCAAGACGCGCCCTTTGCTTGTCGTTTTCCCATCGTTCTGAGACGTACGCACAGATGACCTGTGTCTCCGACGTGAACCTTCACTGGACCCACTGGAGTCAACTCGTTTCCGTTTGAGTGCCGAAGATTCTGGAGGAGAGTCTGGAGTTCCGAGTTGTTGAGCGAGGGACATTTCTTCGTCCTCTCGTTCCGCGGTCAGAGGGAACGGTTCATGTTTTTGCTCCAACATTAGATCGACCTCCTCCCTCAATGGTATCAAAGCGCTTCCCCGGTATTGTGCAACAGGCACATCCAATCCATGACTTAGAGAACTATCCGGCGAGCCAGCCACAAGAACACGACTTAGAGGACTTGGCTTCACAGGTGAATATGCATGGACCATTCTCCGCGCGAGAGGCTTTGCAACAGGGAAATTTCTGCGAGGGAGCGGGTCTATTTCCTGCTCATCGTCCATATCTGGTAGTGATTCGATAGGCGTATGTGAAGAAAAAACATCACTGGTTTCGAAGTCCTGAAAATCTGGTAATTTCGGCAGGTGAGACGGCGTTGAGTTGGGAAGAGCGAGAAATTGGGGAGGAGGTATAGGTTGTCCAAGATCCATGGGATGTCGAGGTAGGGAGGCTTCTGGCGATGGAGGTGGTAGGACAAAGGACGATGCTAATAGGGAGGCCTTGCTGGAGTTCAATTTTCCGGCACCTTTGCCCTGTGCGCCGGAGAGAGTTATGGTTGGAACCGGAACCGGAACGACTTCTGTCTCGTATGATGGGATCATTTTCTTTGCTTTCGGCGAAGACAATGACTCGCGGATTTGTGCAGCAGTGACCGCCTTTCTGCGGTTTGACTTGCCAACCTTGAATGATTTTACGGGCGACTTTCCCTGTGGTTGCCTCGCAATGCGTTGCGAAACACGGCGTTGAGTGGTTCTTGTTCCTTGGCTTGATTGTGCAACTGGTGGCACAATGGCAGGAACAGGTACTGGATTCCTATCGATGGGGATTCTTTGTGTCTGCCATGAAGATTTCTCGGCCTAAAATAGGTGCGACTATGAGTAAATAGGTGAAAATGAGAATATTCTAACCTCAAATGCCGTTTGCTTTTCGTTCAACTTCTGGACTTCGTCTTCCAAAGCTCTCTTCTCCTCGCCGATACCCCTCATGATCTGGTCTAACTTATCCTTCTCCTGCGCATTGACGTATTTAGTATCTACCATCAGCTTTTCATGTTTTTTGGCATATTCGTCAAACTGGCTCTGAGCTTCCCGTAGTTGAGCAGACGAGTCCTCCTGTAGTCGCTCTAGGGAACCATGGTGAGAACATGGCCGTCTAGTGTAATAGCATACATACTCATCTCCCTGCGGAGTGATCCAATCGTGTCTCGCAAGCGAACGATCTCGGCTTCCTGGTGCGGATTTATCTGCAGTTCCGGGGACAAGGGTTGTTTCGGAGGTGGGTCAGAGAGCACCATATCTTCAAAGTCGTTGATAGCCATTATCACCCTCTGCTCTGCGGCATCCGGTGGATTGAGGGGGAAAATATTATCCAGTGTTAGTTCAGGAGGCTATACCTCACGTCGTCAGTATTAGTCTCATAGTTCATTCATAGGTACAAATTACCTCTTCGTCGCTACCAGGATTATGTACCCTGTACATGAGACCATACAACTGGTTCACAGTTCGCAACACCAGCTTTTTTAGTCTCACGCTCTCTGTTAAAAGCTGACCTCGCGCCTGCTCAGCCTGTTCGAGTGCCACTTCCAGAAATCTTTGGCTTTCACCCAAGCGCTCTGTGCCTTCAACAATTTCGGCATTCGCGCAGGTGATGCCAGAGGGTACAGTTGTGAGCTTTGATTGGACCTCGGCTACTTTTGACCATTTCTCAATCATACGTTCGAATTCTCTCTCCTTCTTCTTTAATTCTGTCTGATGAGCCGTTCGTATGGACTGTAACGTCGATCTGGTGCGCTGAAGCTCCGCGGACGTCTGCTTGTGTGCATTCTCTGCAGTTTGCAATGTTTTGGTTACAGCACTTGATTTCCCATGTTAGCACTACGATTGTGCATATATGCATTTGTAACATACGCTAAACGAGCTTTCTGTAGATTGGTCTCCCTTTCAGCGCTCTCTGCATCATTCTGGGCAGTGCGATGCATCGACTGCAATCGCTCATAGTCATACTGAAGTACGCGTAGCTTAGTTGTGAGATCCTCAGTTCTTGCCATGTCGTTCTGCCTAATGTCAGCAACAGGTTCGCATATAATCAGATTTATTTACCGTCCGCTGTCCCAGTAGGTCGAGCAGGCATTTTGATACGCGCTCCGCATTGGCATTGGAAATACCGTCGAGGGATAATCCAGGAGGGGGAGCAAAACCGTGGGCCACCAGCTGTGCATTGACATATTCTAATGCGGAAGAACAGGTGTCCGAGGAGGTGGAAGCAAAGGAAAGTGACTCGGCTGTGTCCGAGAAAGAGTTGTTGGTGCCCCAGTGGACGGATTTCTTGGGTGTCGCCATGTCGGTGCAGGGCCCAGGCTCGGTTTGTTGAACGCGGCGGGTCACGTGCTGTGTGGCCGGCGTCGGGACTCGGGTGAGAACTGGCTTGCAGCCGCTGCGCATCTGAGAGTGATTACATAAGCCTCGGGTGTTCTGCAGAGTGAGCTTTGGATGAGCTGATTCACAGGCTGCGATTCCGCTTCGCTTCCTTCTTCTAACTTGCTTCCCCGCGCATCAGAGGCTCGCATGCCAGGAATCACTGCAGTTCCAAACCAACACGATGCACCCAATTTTGCCTCTTCTTCATCATGCAAGTCTATGTTTCTGCCATCATATATTCCTGGAAATTCACTTAGTCATATAGCAATATACGATGATATGTCTGTTGCAGAAATCAAGAGTAGGGCCAAGGAATCCGTCTCAAAGGATGCTCGTGGCATCTCCGCAACGACTCTCATAAAGACTGCACGCTCACAGCTGATCTTGGCAAAATCCCATGAAACAAAAAGCGAATTGAAGAGTGCACTGAGCGCATATATCAAGGCTGCAAGTTTGGCTGCTATGACGATGGAGTCTTCCGAGTACCACTCAGAAAAAGGAAAGAACGGCGTCGTCCGCAAGGAGCTGAACGAGTTCATGGAGGTTCGAGTCATCCTTCCGGCTTCTCTCAACTGCTGATTCTCTGTGTAGCATTACGCCAATGATATGAATGCCCGAGTAGTTTTCATAGAAGAGAAGCTCAGGAATTCGGAGAAGCAGTCTCTGTAAGCCCGTCCATTTACCAGGCGTCGTAATTCATTCCAGTTTTTTGCAAACAGCGAAGGCAGTGAGGATCAGCCAACCCCTGTGCCTCTTCCAAGCATCCAAGATCGTGTACGTGCACTGCAGGGTCAAGGAATGGAAATCAGTACAAAGCGCATATCGCGTGATGCATCGAGTGTGCCACCTTCTCCTCTTGCACCTAAACGTATATCGACTTCGTCTTCGACGTCCTCTACCCTGGCACTATTATCAACTTTATCACCACCGACACCCATCTCCTCTACTTCGTCGCAGCATACCATTGTATCACCTTCAACTCTGGGCCCACCATCACCGTCGTCATCGCCTTCTTCGTCTCCCCTTCTGGAGAACATGAAAAATCTCGACATCGCTGGATTTTCCCAATCATTTCCATCAATCGACGAGTTAAACGAGAATCCCCTATTTAGCCTTCCCTCCGCGCCAACGGGGATCACTAATAGTAATGGCAGCAAGCGAGACCGATTCGCTGGCGAACCACCGCCTACCGTGCCATCAATAAGAGATTTCGTTCCGATGGAGCGGCCTTCAAGCACGCCCATTCCCCCAGTCACCAGCTCGTTCGTTAGCCGACCTGCATCACCGAGTAAACCACCAGTCCCACTAAAACCTTCGAATCTGTCGAGCCACGTCGTAACGAAAACACACATCCCCAACACAAACATTGCAACTCCAGAGGAGCTGTATAGCTATCTGTCAGATCACAACGTTCTGCTCATCGACGTTCGGAACCGCGCGGATTTTGAGCAAGAGCACATCAGGGCCAGTGCCATCATCTGCGTAGAGCCTTCAGTGCTGCTACGAGAGGGGTATGTAATGAACTTTATGCGATTTCGTGAGTGCTGATGGCCCGACTTATCAGCTTAACTATTGAGATGCTGGATGATACCATGGTCATTGCACCAAGGCAGGAGCAAAGTCTGTTTGCAAATCGTGACAAGTTCGACTTGGTAGCTGTATATGATCAGGACAGCACGACCTTCAAGACACCTATCAACGTCTTGCTACGCATAATTAATGAAAGGGCATTTAAAAAGATGTTGAAGAAGATGCCGATGATGCTAGTGGGAGGGCTTGACGAATGGAAGCGAAAATTTGGCGAGTCGGAAGTTGTCAAAGGGGAATCTGGGTTTCCGAGAAGTCCCAAGTCTCCCCAATCGCCAAACCCGACTTCGGACTCTTCACTGTCTAGCTCGTCACCTGCGATGCAGCTATCCATTTCTCCGTCACAGAATGGTTTGTTACTGAACGGAAATGCCAGGCTGCCTTCACCTCTAGTATCTTCTCCATTCCATCCATCCATCGACCAACCACAGACACAGAGCTCACGGTCGGGTTCCCATGCCTCTTTAACCTCCCACCCAGAAGTTGACCGACCTCAATCGCGCAGTCCCCAGTCCGCTTCTCAACCGGGCTTTTCGATCGATCAACCACAGGCTCGTAGGCCATTGACTGCTTCCACGCCGTACATGGGAGAACATCGCTCAATGTATTCGGTCGACAATGTTCATGGACATAGCAGGTTGGCTTCATTGTATTGTTTCGTTATCCCAGGTTTTAATGTGGCACTCGTAGATCGCCCGCCGAATCATATCCAAATTCGCCGCAAGCAGTCGATTCAAGAAATGGTATAAACCGGAGGCCAGCTACATACAGGCCAGCATCCGGTTCCATTTCCTACACCCGTAGTACCTCAAATGGCGTAAGGTTCCACTGCATCGCACGAGCACTTTCACTGATCCACTCGCAGATGATGGGCGAGCCTCCAAGTATCAATGGTATTTCTTCGACACCCATTACATACCCTCAAGTACCCCGACAGATATCCCCGGCGGCATCGGCATCTAGTTTGGCATCTCCCAACCCATTTTCTCCCCAGCTTCATCAGAACATTGTGTCGCCTCCTCAAGCATCCGTAAAACCATCTAATGTCTCGCGCAAACGCAGTGATTACATCGATCAATCACAAGAAGCATTATCAACCCTCAACTATAATCGTGGTGCCATTGACTATCCTGTATCTCAGATTCTCCGACCGCCACCTGCTGCCGTCTCATCATTGGAGCGGCAGGATAAAAGAGTGCAGCATATACCTCAGCGTCCTCCCCCCACTGAACCTAAACCACCAAGAATAGATTCGGAGTATCCCGTGACATACTGGTCCGACTTACAAGTGAGCACGTCTGGGTTGAAGAACCTGGGTAATACGTGTTATATGAATGCACCAATACAATGCCTCAGCGCAACTGTACCTTTTGCGCGTTTCTTCATAGGTGGGCCATAACTTATCAAGACTTTAAATTTACTGACTCGGACCGTGCCTTAAAGACGGTCGGTGGAAGAGTGCCATTAATTTCATGAATCCACTTGGCTCAAAAGGCAAGCTAGCTGGAGCATTTGCAGACGTCGTAAGAAAGATGTGGCTCGGTGATCTGCCATACTTGTCGCCGCTCGAGTTCCGAGTAAGCAATATTTCCTATGAACATGTCATATGTGCAACTCAGGATCTGCCCCATAGAAATCGATATGTCAGCTAAAGAGTGAATTCATAGGGAACGATCAACATGATTCGCAGGAGTTTTTGACTTTCCTACTGGATGGAATTCATGAGGACTTGAATCGAATCATAACAAAACCTCCGATGAAACATGACCCTGAGCAAGAGGCGGCCCTCGAGCGGATGCCAGCGCAGCTTGCAAGCGAGCAGGAGTGGCGTGCTTGGCGGACGCGGAATGATAGTATCATCGTAGACTACTTTCAGGGACAGTTCAGGAGCCGTTTGCAATGCCTGAAGTGTAACGCGGTAAGGCTTGATATCGTTGATATGACTGGCTGCGCTTAACAATGGCTTATGATAGACGTCAACAACATATAATGTGTTTTCCATTTTACAGCTGCCTATACCTGCAAGGACCGGAAAGGTATCGATAGAGCGGTGTTTAGATGCGTTTTTCAATGAAGAGATATTAGAGAAGGATAACTGCTGGTACATCTGTTCTCCGTCTTCCATCAATAAGCCAAGCTCATTCTTTCCACCAGGGACTGTCCAAAGTGTAAAGCCAAACAGCGAGCATCGAAGAAACTGTCGCTTGCTCGGCTGCCGCCCATCCTGGTCGTTCAGCTTAAACGGTTCGAAGCGAATGGACGATTTTCGGACAAGATCGATACCTTTGTGGAATACCCCACGAAGGCTCTTGATCTTACGAACTATATGCCTCCCCCTTTGCCGCCGGGCGCCGATAGAGCCCAGCTGAATGGTGGACTACCCTTGTCACTTGACGATCCACGGACGCAAGTGTCGCCTTATCGATACGACCTGTACGGAGTCACAAATCATTACGGTAACTTGAGCAGTGGACACTGTGAGTTCATTTCTCGAGCTATGCTATCGGGCTTGACCTTACCTGCGTTTTCATAAGACACTGCATTCATTGCCTCAAGGGATGGTTGGCTGTACTGCGATGATAGCAGCGTCAAGCAAGTGGACCCACGACAGGTGGTGGTGCGTTTATCTTGCTTTCTTTTCCGAGCGCCGTTAAATGTGGAATTGGCATTTAAACAGAACCAGAAAGCCTATCTTTTGTTCTACAAACGCATCAAAGCATAACTTGGCATTTCATCTTCCTTCTACCCTACAAACTGTTTATCGTACTCACAGGATCTAAATTTAACCCTTCTATATTACCAGATGTTGCTACACTTGTATTCTAGGCTCCCGTGCATTATTCATACTTAGTGCGAACGTCGTCAGATGTATAATTGTTTCTTTACATTGTCATGATACCGCTATGTTCTTCTTTGCTATCCCGTTTACAAGCTTAGATGATAATGATGAGGCAGATGAAGCGGATGACTTGTCGTCTTCATGTTCCTCCAAGAACTTGCACCTGTGACATAGATAATAGTTGCCATCTGAACTGAGGTGCACCGCGTCCTTGGGGACGGTAGGATAGAATGCTGGTGAGTACTTGGAAGAACACTTGCAACACTTGAACTCAGGTTGCGCGTTGGACGAAGGTGGGATGGGAGGAGGTTCGCTACTCCGATTGAGTAAAGAGTCTAGGCGTCTTGCTTTACGGAGCAGACCATGTGCCTGGTTGACGGGTGCTTGTTTATACGCCCTGCAATACACTTGAAGGGCAGTCTACAAATGGACGTTAGTTACCATTGCACATGGTAACAACAGATGAACACACCTCTCCGCCGTCATTGGTTTCGCAGATATCGTATATGACTCGCCGGCCATGATCGTGGTCCTTACACGATACGATGGCATTCATACATCCTGTTTCAGACTTGAATGTTGTCGTTACGGTCATATCTCGTCGACTGCTCTTGACCTGATGCAGCAATATTAGATCTGGCAGGCATGTGTACGGCTTCCAATAAACTTACGTGTTGTATCTCAAAGCCAAATCTGTAGCCTTGCTTCCACGCACAAGACACGTGAAATTCTTTGCTACAATCGCTACATCGGATTACTGCACCGTCCACTCGCTCGCATATGCAACATTGCTGCCAAGAAAAGAGTTTAGCTAAACTCGGATTACCGTACCGGAACACTCACTGCTTCCCATCGATGCCGCAAGACGGTGCTCAATCCTTCGACAAGGCGTAACTGTGTCGTGTTGGAAAAGGTAGTCTCCGGCACGAAGACCGAACACAGTGCATGCACCCAACCTTGACCTTCGGTCGGCTTACATGCACGCAAGAATGTATCTGGGGGAGGATACAATTCATGTTTCTTTTCCTCCTTTGTTCCTCGAGGACATAGCAGGCAATCTGGATTCTACCGAGCATTAGAATGCGACTCACGTTGATAGGGATCGACTTACGATTGACGCTTCTAGGGTCTCTGCATTCTGGCAGAGTTCGCATACCCAAGAGTCTACCGCGGGGCGGTCGGCCTCGACGCCGCACGTTCCTTTAAAGATAGCATGAGAATGGCATCATTCCTTCGAGATTGAACTCACCCGCATGCACCCTGAATTGGCATTTCTTGCATTGCAGAACCTTGCCCGTCGGGCCGTTCTTCAAACACGCAAGACAGCGTAACTGTGTTGCAGCCGATACGGCAGGTGGAGGTGTAGATTGCGATGAAGCGGAAGTCTGGAACCAGATAAGGAAACGACCCAAATTTAGAAGTTCTTGTAGCTTACCCTGGCTCGCTTAGCAGAGGGTGCAGTTAGAGGAGTACCTTCACGCTTGTCATTAGCCCTCCCTTTATTGGTAGGCATTGATTCGTCCCGCAAAGGTCGCACGTTCAGGTCAGCATACTTCCTCCAATTTGTTCCGCAATTATCGCAGAGAATACTTGTCGCGAGACCTTTGGGCGCTCTCCACCATATG
>Ga0137376_10002709_pt1 | contig 10730 bp, 9 predicted proteins | sample SagtaG_23_FD_104814 | JGI IMG/M metagenome (GOLD analysis project Ga0137376, IMG submission 104814) | Vadose zone soil microbial communities from Sagehorn Ranch, Mendocino, California, USA - Sage2_L_20_16 metaG | ecosystem: Environmental > Terrestrial > Soil > Vadose zone | place: USA... | reverse complement strand
TTCTGGTGACTAATAGCCTAATCTTCCATGGTTTGGGCGAGCCAGTGGGGTAGTCCACACTGACATCGACTACTTTTGAATCGGGAATGGCACTAAGGGGGTCGCTACCCGGAAGCGAGCTAGTAGGAGTGACGGTCAGGGTCGGGGTGTAGGTGATAACCACATTGGTGCCGGCTTCGGACTGAAACGTATTGTTAGGAAAGCAGTTGGTCGTGCCTGACAGACTGTCGTATTGCAGTGCGCGGTCAATCTCGGGGCAGGCGCTCAGCACCGCGTACATCTCGTTTAATTGCCGAGTGAGGGCATAGGTACGGCTGACCGAGTTAAAGGCATTGGCCATACCGATAACCAGAATCGAAAAAATAACCGCCGCAATAAGAAACTCTACAAAAGTATAACCCGCCTGCCTGATCTTATTGGTCTGCATATCCATAGCGCTTTTGGTTAATTATAACAAAACTGCGGGCTTTAACCGCAGTTTTGCACTAGTGTGTGCGAACGACTAGTTGTTTTGCTTGACGTAGGTGCCGCCGCCTTCAAGCGTGGCAGTAAGCGTGTAGGTGCTACAGAAAGTACCGCTACCACTGCTTACACAACCAGATGGCCCAAACTCATACGAGTAGCGACCGCCGGCTGGGCTGGCAACTAGGGATTGCGAACCGGCGTTAGTCGGGTCGGCAAATGCCTTAAGATCGATCTTAAAGTTGTTGTTGCTACGCCAGGTGGCGTCATTAATGTCGGTTAGTGTTGGGTACGCACCACTTGTAGCGTAGTAAGCCTCCACCTGACCGGCAATAGCGTTAACGTCTGTTTGGCGCTCGGTGTTACGTGCGCGCTGTTGTATGCCAGCGAAGGTTGTAATAACCAACGCAGCCAAGATTCCGATAACCACGATAACAATCAAAAGTTCCACAATAGTGAAACCAGATTGTCGCTTGCTAAGTAAGGCCATAAATGCCCACCCTCCTATAACAGTTATTTTATGTAGCGACAGCTTTCGGCGCCAGTGGCCGATAAGTATCTAGCCTTAGATTATAGCCATAAGCATTGTGGAGTCAACAACTAATTACACTCCAACCCCAAACCTCTCCCCCCAGACTCTCGTCCCCCGGGCGAATGGAGCCCTTGTTTGTGGCGGAGTGTATCTGAGGGGGAGGGAGGTTTGGGGTTGGAGTCTAGTTGCTAATATTCTTGGTCAGGTTAGATATCGGCCCCATAACGCTGGCTGCAATCAGCCCGACCATGCTGCCCATTATCACAATCATGACCGGCTCGATGATAGAGCTCAGGCTGTCGATCAGCGCGTCGACTTCTTCTTCGTAAAAGTCAGCAACTTTTACTAGAACAGTGTCGGTTTGGCCGGTTTCTTCGCCAACGGCAAGCATTTGCGACACGATAGCCGGAAAGAGAGGGCTGCCTTCGATGGCTTTGGACAGTTCTTGGCCGTTTTTGACGGCGTCGGCGGCACGCGCTAGCTCTTTTTCGTATACCTCATTGCCAATAGCGCGGCCGGTGACCCGCAGCGCCTCCAGCACACTAACACCGGCGCCAATCAGCGACGCGAACGTCCGGGCAAACCTGGCCACGGCAATTTTGGTGACTAAATTTTTCAGAATTGGTGCCTTGAGTATAAGCGCGTGGAAGGTGTATTTGCCAACAGGTGTTTTAAGGTAGCGGCGTAGCAGAAAAATAGTAATGACCAGAACGGCAACGACGATATACCAGCGCTGAACCATAAAATCGCTCATCGCCAGCATGACTTTTGTGACCAACGGAAGGTCGGCCTTGCCACCAGACAGGTCTTTAATAATGCTCCCAATGCGCGGTATCACAAAGAGCATGAGGCCAAAGAACGCAATCACTGTTATAACCAACAAAACAATTGGGTATGTCATGGCGCTTTTTATTTTTTTGCGGATGGTGGCGTTTTTTTCGACCTGAGTGGCCAGACGTTTTAAAATGTCATCCAAAATACCAGCGGCCTCGCCAGCCCGCACCATGTTAATGTAGATATCGCTAAAGACATCGGGATATTTGGCGAACGCGTCGCCCAAACTAGCCCCTGCTTCGACATCTCTGACCACGCCGTCCAAAACCGCTTCCATGGCTTTATTTTCGGTCTGCCGCTGCAACGTGTTAAGTGCCCGTACCAGCGGCACGCCGGCTGACACCATGGTGCTGAGCTGCCTGGTAAAAATAACCAAGTCACTGGATTTTACCTTAGGTTTGAACGGGCCAAAGCCACCTTTTGGTTTGTTGCCGGTTTCTAGCTGTACGGTAATCGGCTTGAGTCCTTGCTTGGCCAGGGCAGAGACTGCACTGTTTTTATCAGTGCTACCTATGTTGCCTTGGACAACCTTGTTTTGCTGGTTCGTTGCTTTGTAGGTGAATATAGCCATGACGACCTTACTCGCGGGTTACGCGCAAAACTTCCTCGATACTGGTTTGGCCACGGAGAGCTTTTATAAAGCCGTCTACCTGCATGGTAACCATGCCCTCTTTTATAGCCTCGTCCTGGATTGCGGCGCTGGTGGCGTTACTGACGATCAACTTTTGAATCTCGGCTGTGCCGGACAGTACTTCGTAAATGCCGATCCGCCCTTTATAGCCACTGGCGTTGCATTGATTACAGCCGCCCATGTGCGGGCGCCAGAGAGTGGTGATGCCATGAATGTCAGTGCCAAGTTCTTGTACGTCTTTGCCTATGTTTTGCTCCAGGGCTTTTTGTTCCAGCTGGTGAATGTGCCGATAGCCTGTCTCGTCGTGGATAGCAAATATTTGCTCGATCCTTCCGATACCCTCTTGCTCAGGGCGATATGATTCTTTACAGTGCTCGCACAGCCGTCGCACCAACCGCTGACCCACGACCGCCCGCACCGTGCTGGCAATAAGGAATGGCTCGATACCCATGTCTAGCAAACGAGGCAAGCAGGTAGCGGCATTATTGGTGTGCAGGGTGGAAAATACCAGATGGCCTGTTAGTGCGGCTTGTACCGCCAGGTTAGCAGTTTCGCCATCGCGAACCTCACCCACCATAATGATATTTGGGTCTTGGCGCAGCAACGCCCGCAAGCCGGCCACGAATGTCATGCCCGCTTTGGGATTGACTTGGGTTTGGTTGGCGCCCTGGATTTTATACTCCACCGGATCTTCCACGGTTGAGATATTGACACCTGGATTGTTCAGTAGTGTCAAAATACTAAACAAACTAGTGGATTTACCCGACCCGGTTGGGCCGGTGACTAGCAGCATGCCATGCGGCTGCACGATTGCGTCGTTAATTGATTTGAGCGCCCAGCCCCAAAAGCCAAGTTCTTCTAGGTTCAGCGCTTTGTTGGTCTCGTCTAAAATACGCATCACGACCTTTTCGCCATCGGTGATTGGCAGTGTGCTGACGCGAAGGGCATATACTTTGCCTGCTATGTTGACTTTAAACCGGCCGTCCTGTGGCACACGGCGCTCGTCTATCTTGAGGTTGCTGAGGATCTTGATGCGTGACACCAGCGCGCCCAGCACATGTTTGGGCAGTTTGTTGGCTTCTTTTAGCACGCCGTCAATACGGTAACGCACCTGTACTATGTCTTCGCGCGGTTCGATATGCACGTCTGATGCGCCCGAGCGGATAGCATACTCCAGCAGCAGGTTGACGGCCTTGGCTATAGGCGAATCTTCGGATATTGCTTCCTTAGCAACGACTTGTTGCTCAGCTGCATCGTCTTCGTTTTGAATCTCTATGGCTTCATCGAGCTCGCTGGCACCACCGTCGTGGTAGGCTTCAAGCGCCTGCAGAATCGTTTCTTTTGTGGTGATATACAGTTTAAATCGGGGCCCGATGGATTTTCGTATAAAATCAATCGCCAGCACATCGTCTGGGTCCTCCATAGCAATATGGTGGACGCCTCTGTCGTCTGTTCTAAAGACGACGGCATTGTATTGGCGGGCGATACGCTCAGGGATGACAGAAATTGTGGCTTTGGCGATGTTTTGAGGATTGAGTTCGACAAATGGGATGTGGGCGTAGGCTGCGTAGAGCTGAGTGAGTTCTTGGTCGGTCACTAATTCGTGACGGACTACCAAATCCTGAAGGGGACGATTGGTTCTGTCCTCTTCAGCTTGCAGCTCCACCAATTGCTCATCGCTGATTTTGTGAGCTTGGATGAGTAGTGATGTAATAGTACTGTCTGATACCCTCATGCTGTCTCTCGTGTCTAGATAATAACTCGCCTACGAACGAAATACGGAGGTATATTGTGATTAAGTTCTTGTGCTTAGTATAGCAAAGCGTGGTCGTTTCGTATAAGGATTCGGTTTGGTGTAAACACGCATTTCACACTTAGCCGTCGATGCCAGAGTGTGCTTGGACGAGCGAAAGCTGAGGTGCACTATTAAGTACGGTGAGTAAGAAGGGGAGCTTGCAGCCGGCTGGGTGCGCATTTGGGCGGCGGAAAAGTGGGAAATGCGTGTTAAAGTAGAGCTATACATGCGGGTGGACATTCTTGACGAGCAAGCCGTACCGACTGGCAAAACCGCTTCTTTGGCCGAGGCGAATACACAGGGTTTGTGGCGTGCCGGCGTGCATGTGGGTTTGTATACGGCCGACCGGCGGGTGTTGGTGCAGCAGCGAAGCAAAAGCCTAGATTTATTTCCTGGCATGTGGGAGCTAGGCGTTGGCGGTTCGGTGTTGGCAGGTGAGAGCATTTACGAGGCGGTGCTCCGAGTAGTTGACGACGAGCTAGGGGTGCTGGCCAAAAATCTACAGCCAGTCACTCGCTGGAAATACAACCATCAGCCACCCAATTCCATGCTGCATCCTAAGGTATTTTTGTATGCCTTTGTGGCTCAGATTGATCCAGCTCAGTTACGGCTGCACCAGAGCCAGGTTCACCAGGTTCGTTTGCTGCCCCCACGCGAAGCCCACCAAACGGTCTTTCAGCCTAAAGGTGTGCCGCACGTTCATTTGGAACCGTACCAGCCCTACTACCGCCAAATTTTGACCGCCATTGAAGCGTGCTTCTAAGACCCTCCCCAACATCTCTCCCCCAGCCCAAATCACCCCTGAACCGTCCAAAAACCGCGAAAGCCTCGTCAGCATACTTTATAAGTATGCTTCCTCACCTTTCACTGTTTTATGGCCAATTCAGGAGTGATTTTGGCAGGCAGGGAGAGATGTTGGGCAGGGTCTAAGAACCCACTCCTAAAAAACGAAACGTAGCTAAGTGCGCTATAATTATAATAGTAATCAGGGGTTGTAAACATGAGATATAAACTACTAGCCACGGCCATGCTACTTTTGGTGGTTGGGTTTTTTTGGGCTAATGCGGCGCACGCCGCCAGTAATATGCGCAGCGGTCAAGTGGTGGCGGTGGGCAGAGACGAAGTTATCAACGCTAGCCTGTACATGGCTGGTTCCAACCTGTCAATTAGTGGCACGGTCAAGGGCGACGTGTACTGTGCTGGCCAAAACGTAGACATAACCGGCACCGTGGAGGGTGACGTAATATGTGCGGCCCAAACTATCCACGTAAGCGGGCCAGTGTTGGGCAGCGTGCGTCTGGCAGCCCAAACTATTAGCGTGAGCGGGTCAGTGGCTCGCAGCGCGTCGCTGTTTGCGCAGTCGGCTAGCATAGGCGACGGGGCAACTATTGGCACCGACCTAACGGCTTTTGCCAGCGATGTGCAGCTGAACGGCAAAGTAGGGCGCGATGTGGTGGGCGGCGGCCAAACCGTGACGGTGTTTGGCAACGTTGGCCGTAGCGCAACGGTGACGAGCGAGCAAGTTACGCTGGCCAGCTCTGCCCGGGTAAAAGGCGATTTGACTTACATCAGCCAAAACCAAGCGCAGATCGATAAAGGAGCAGTCGTAACTGGAAAAACCGAGCGCCAAGAGCCTACAGCCAAGCAAAACCAAGGTTGGCAAGGTGGTTGGGCGGCTCAGCTGGTAGGACTGCTGTACTGGTTTGGTGCCATGCTGCTATTTGGGCTGGCTATGCTGGCGCTGCTGCCTCGGACATTTTTGACCACCAACCGGCTGATAATTGGGCAAGGTGGCTGGGCACTTTTGGCGGGGTTAATTGCGCTGATTGTAACGCCGTTTGTGGTGACGTTATTGCTAGTGACGGTGATTGGTATCCCGCTGGGGTTGGCTCTGCTGGGTCTGTGGGTTATAGCGTTGGTGGCTAGCTTTGTGTATAGCTCTCATAGCGTGGGAATGTGGATTGCTAATCAGCTGCAATGGAAACTGAAGTGGCCACAAGCCACGGCGCTAGTGATCGGGTTGGCCCTGCTGGCATTGGTGATGTTAGTGCCGTTAGTCGGCGGACTGTTAATTTTCTTGGCACTAGTCTGGGGACTGGGCGGTATTGTGCTAATGGCCGGCGAGTATTTGAAGACTCGTAATTCTCCCGCTCCTGCCGGGAATGCCGGCAAGTCAAAAGCCTAGACTAGAATATAGAAGTACGTTTACTAATGAAGCACCCGCCCGCCTCGCACGCATGTGCGAGCTCTCTACGGCCACCGGCGTAGAGAGTCCCTTGTGGGGAACGGACGGGTTTGCGGTGTGATGGCGACTCAGGCTTTGGTGTTGCGGCAACTCCACGACACTAGCCGTATCGCAGTTTGGAGAGCTGGTGGTAGTTTGCGTGCAGTCATTCTGAACTGGGTGTTCCATCCGCCCGGCGGAAGGTTATTCTCTTCAGTCAGAGTGGGGTCGTAGACCACGACCGCTACGTCTACCGAATTGACTGTTCTGAAGACTCCCCTTGGTTCGTTGATCTCGAGTGAGGCTAGTAGTAAGGTTCGAGCCTTGGATTCCCAGTCGGGCGTGTTTGGGTCGACGCTAAGTGGCGCGAGACCACTTGCTGGCTCGTAGACCCAGATGTCGTTGCCGACCTCGTAACTGACCAATCCATAGACTGGCCTCTTAGGCATGAGCGCTCCTTTGCTCGGTTGTCGGGGTGCCGACGATGAGTCTGAGTGTGTCCGCCGCAACCTACAGATTACGGCAAACTGTACTATTTAATAACAAAAAGCAATGAGAGTCAATTTTCAGAAGTGATCACGCACATGGCTAAAACTGTAGTCCCAATCGGCGTTGGCTTTTTTGTGCGGGTTAAATATATGTTGCGGATCCATAATAGCTTTGGCTTGTTTAAAGTAGCCGAGCACTTCCGAGCCGTACATTTGCTTTAGCCACGGCCCGCGCACCAGGCCGTCGTTGTGTTCGCCCGACAGGGAGCCTTTGTAGTGCAGCACTAGCGTATTAACCTCGCGCATGGCTGGTTTTAATTTAGCGCGGTCGCGCGGATCCTCCAGCTTCATCAGCGGAATGATGTGGAAATTGCCATCGCCCATATGCCCGGCAACGGTGGCAAATAAGTGGTATTTACGGATAATTTTTTGTAGTTTGGGTAAAAATTCCATTAGGTAGGGCGGATTGACCACTAGGTCGTCAATGAATGGCGCGGTGTGTTTGTCTTTCACCTTCTCGCGCAGGAGTTTAAAGCTTTGGCGGCGCATCAGCCAGAATTTCTCGCTTTGACCCTCAGTCGGGTCTTCTTCCATGCCGTTTATTTCGTAGCGGGCGCGGTGGTGGTTGAGTTCTTGATGCAGGGCTCGGATTTTAGCCCGGACTTCGTCTTCGGTCTCGCCGTTGAATTCGATCATCAAAATGAGTTTAGGAACGCCGTGCAGCAGCTGAAAGCCCTCGGGAATCAGGCTGATCAGCAGGTGAATAAACTTAATCGGGCCAAGCATTTTCAGGAAGCTGGGCATAAAGCGGATCGACAGCCACAGGGTTTGGTCGTCGAAGCTCTCGAAGGTGGCCGGTTTGGATTCCAGCACCTTGGGAATCAGCTCGCCCAAATCATCCATGCCGCGCAGGAACAACACCAGCAGGCCGGAGTGGGCGCGGGCAGGCACCAGCCGCAGCTTTATGTCGGTTACAAAACCGAGCGTACCTTGGGCGCCAACTAGTAGCTTGCACAGATCAAACACGCCTGTTTCGCGATCCCACACATCCCACAGGTTGTAGCCGGTGGAGTTTTTGCTGACGTTTGGCTTGGCGGCTTTGATTGTATCGTAATGATCGTCGACCAGTTTGAACATCTCGCGGTAGACTTTACCTTCGAAGTCTTTTTGTGACATTTTGGCATCGAGCTGTTTTTTGTTAAGTGGCTTGACGACTCGTTCAACGCCGTCGGCAAACACCAGGCGCAGTTCGTTGACAAAATTTTCGGTCTTGCCAAATTCCAGCGACTTTTCGCCGCCAGAGTTGTTGTTGACCATGCCGCCAATGGTGCACAAGTCGCGGCTGGCCGGATAACTCGGCATGAGCGCTTTGTGCTTGAGGGTTTCTTTCTCAAAATCTCGGTAGAACACGCCGGGTTGGGCGTGACCCTCCGCCGCGCTGACATTTTCGATAGCCGTGAAGTACTTGTTAAAGTCAACAATGATCGAATCGTTGATAGCGCCACCACTCATGTCGGTGCCAGCGCTGCGGGCAGTGAGTGATAGCTCGGGATGCGCTTTTTTTTGCTCAGCCACCAGTGTTACCAGCTTTTGCACGTCGCTGCTGTCTTTAGGTGAGACTACCAGCTTTGGTTTTATCTCGAACAGCGACGCGTCGTGACTATATAAGTCCAGCGTGGCATCGGTCGCGTCGATCTCACCGGCAAAGCCACTCTGTTGAAGGGCGGCGATAGTGTCTTTCATAAACTTAAGCGTATCGTGATTGTAATTAGTGTGCAATGTTTGACAGTATAGGGTATAGATGTTACCATAAGCACGCTTCATAACGAAGTATCTCGACAAGCAGGCAAGAGGCACGTACGCTACCACCGTTCCGCCCGGCACATCGTCGGGCATACGACTGGAGGGAAACGAGTATGAATATCACCATCTCTGGCAGCACTCTTATGGGTGCTGGTTGGGGCGCGTTGGCCGGTGCCGTCTCGGGCACCGGCCTGGTGCTGGTGGGTGTTGTCATCAGCGGTGTGGCGTCATTCGGGGGCTTCGGCCCGACCGACGAGTTCGGGCCGGCTTTCCGCAAGGGCATGGCCCGGGTGGTGCCCATCACCACCACTGCCGGTGCTATCATCGGCGGTGTGGTAGGGGCGTTCTCCTCCTGAGGTAGTGGCGGGCACGAGTTGGTCGCTCGTGCCCGCCATCAGGCTATCATTGCCCTGCCTGCTTATCTCGCTTCCATGAGTGCCTCTCATGCTGATGAGCTGAGAACAGCGAAAAGCGAGCCTATTCCTTTGCAAGTGTGCCTAGTATAAAATGGCATCAAGGGTATGCATATGGCGCAGAAAAAAATACTAATTCTGGGTGGCGGATTTGGCGGCATTAAAACGGCATTGGAACTGAGCGATTCCGATGCCTACGAGGTGACGCTGCTGTCTGACAAAACAGATTTTAAATATTATCCCGCCTTGTATCGCTCGGCAACTGGCGGTAGCCGCACCGCTTCGGTCATTCCGCTGAGTGATATTTTTGCCGGCAAGCCGGTGACATTATTGCACGAGACGGCAGCTAAACTCGACCGTTCGGCCAAGCAGGTAGTCACCATATCGGGGAAGAAGGTTGCCTACGATCTGCTGGTCGTGGCGCTCGGTGCCATCACCAATTATTTTGGCATAAAAGGCTTGGCGGAATATTCGTATGGTATAAAATCGATCGACGAAGCCGAGGAGCTGAAGCATCATCTGCACAACCTCATGCTCAACCAGCACAAACCCGACCTAAACTATGTGGTGGTTGGCGGCGGCCCGACCGGTATCGAGCTGGCTGGCGCGCTACCGCATTACCTGCGCTGGATTATGCAGCGGCACGGTATTAAAGAACGTAAAATCCATATTGAGCTGGTCGAAGCCGCACCGCGCCTGCTGCCACACGCGCCAAAAGATCTCTCAGCTGCCGTAGCTCGCCATTTGCGCAAGCTGGGTATTGTGGTCCAAACCGGCAAAACCGTGCAGGCCGAAACCACCGATGCTTTGGTTATCAATGGCCGGCCAATTAAAAGTCATACCGTTATATGGACGGCTGGCATGGCGACCAACCCGTTTTTAAAGGAAAATAATTTTGCTCTGGCCAAAAACGGCCGGGTAGTGGTCGACGAGTTTTTACGTGCCAAGAACGAGCCGGCCCAGAACGTCTACGTGATCGGCGATAATGCCGATACAACGTACAGTGGCCTAGCTCAAACCGCTCTGCACGACGCAATATTCATGGCTGATAACTTGAAACGCCTGGCAACCAACGATGCACCCAAGGCCTACAAAGCCAAACAGCCAATCTATGTGTATCCCGCTGGTGACTACTGGTCGGCCGTGCTGTGGGGTAGTGTACGGATATACGGCTGGCTGGGCTGGGCGTTGCGCCGGGCAGCGGATTGGGTGGGGTATCACGACGTTGAGCCGTGGTGGAGGGCCTCGAAACTGTTTATGGCCGAGACAAAGACCGAGGAAGAATGCCCGATTTGCGCCGCCAAGTCAAAAAAGGCCTGAAACTCGCCAATATTTTTCGCCGCTTGATGGCCAGGGAGCGGGTTCGTCACCATTTTCGTGGACGGCGGCGCTGACTATTGATTTACTCCAGTAAGTTGTGATTTAGCTTTCGTCCTTTTGGACTCATCAGCATGTGCCTATACACATGGAGCTAAAGTGTGCGACGCGGGCGGCGCCCAGCAGGATGCGTGGTAGCTTCCTGCGGGCGCCGCCGCGGCGTCGCGCTCG
>Ga0137376_10002704_pt1 | contig 10735 bp, 9 predicted proteins | sample SagtaG_23_FD_104814 | JGI IMG/M metagenome (GOLD analysis project Ga0137376, IMG submission 104814) | Vadose zone soil microbial communities from Sagehorn Ranch, Mendocino, California, USA - Sage2_L_20_16 metaG | ecosystem: Environmental > Terrestrial > Soil > Vadose zone | place: USA... | reverse complement strand
TACTGCGGTGAGGAGAAGCCCGACGCCGTTAGGCACTCCGCTGAAAATCGCGACACCAACTCCGTCGGCGCCCGCTTCTGCGCCAGAAGCTTCTGCCACCGTCTCGGTCAGTCCTTCTTTACGCGCGACGATTTCAAGGCCTTCCGCGCAAAGTACAGATCAACGGGTAGCTCCAAAAGAGCTGAAAAAGCAGCAGAAGAAAGAGCAACACCAACAAGGACAGACGCGTCCGCATGAAACTCCCGCGGCCGCGACCACGCCGCTAACGCCGTCAAATTCTCCGTCTGCCTCGCCAAGCGCCACTGGTTCTCCTTTCCTGTCCGATGCACGGGAACTTAGGGAAGAAGAAAAAAAGAAAGAAAAGCATCAACGCGACCAAGCTGGCGAACCGGGCGCAAGTGTCTCGCCGTCTCCCTCCGTGACACCATAATCCGCTTGTGCAATGTGGGAGCGTGCCGGCTTTCCGATGGCCATTCGCGATTGGGCGTGTTAGGTGGTTTTAGCGATTTGTCGGGGCATTAAGGCCCCTCCCACATTCATGCGGGCGCCGTCCTTGCGTGCTCTGCCGCGAGCTGTTTCGCATAAGTTAGCGTGTCGATGGCATCAGCAGTTTTGTCGCGCCGAATTGCTTTGATCCGCGGAAAACGCAGCGCCAGCCCGCTGGCGTGACGTGTGCTCGGTTGAATAGAATCGAACGCCACCTCGAGCACGACGTCCGGCTTCACTTCACGATAACGGCCGCGATCAACCAGAGTATTTTGTTTGAAATGCTCCGTGAGCTCCGCGATTTCGACGTCCGTCAGGCCGCTGTACGCTTTCCCTATCGGCAACAGTTCGCCGGTTCTTTCATCGCACACCGCGAATGTATAATCGCTCAGCACCTTGTTGCGTTTACCGTGTCCTAACTCAGCGGCCACGACCACCACGTCTAGCGTCGCTAGCTCCTTTTTTAGTTTGAACCAGTAGAGACCGCGGCGCCCTGGCGAGTAAAAGCTCTCCGGGTCTTTAACCATCAGCCCTTCATTGGAGCGTTTCTTGCGCGCCTGTTGAAAAATTTCCTCGATCGCCTCGGCAGAATGGGCTGGAAAAATTTCCGCGGCTTGGAATTGCCGGGGTAATTTGATGCCACGGAGAAGTTCGCGTCGTTTCCGCAGAGGAGTTTTTAGAAGCGAGCGGCCGTTAAGCCAGAGAAGGTCGAAAATAATAAAAGCAACCGGCACGTCGGCGGCGGCGCCGGCGAACAAATCAGCGCCATCAGTCTTACGGCCCAGACGCTTTTGCAGGTCAAAGAACGTAAGTTTGCGGCCTTGTTCGAAAGCGACAATTTCGCCATCGATAATCAGGTCGGCCGTGAACTTTTGCGCTTGATCGGCTATTTCCGGGAACTGATCCGTAATTCGCTTCAGATCGCGCGAGAAGATCTCGACCCGTTCGCGATTGCGATGAAGTTGCGCGCGAATGCCGTCAAACTTGTCTTCGACATAAAGTGTAGACGCGGCATCTGGTCGCGTTTCTTTTTGTTCCAAGCAGCTGGAAGCGGCTTCTACATTAAACCTTTCCCAAATCGCTTGCGCGGTTGGTTCCGGACTGGCCAGCATCGATTTAATCGGCCGAAAAATCGACAATTCCGCACGATCAAGTTCATTACGCGAGGCGAGCAACGCCGTGGCTCCTATGTCGCCCAGCAACATGCTCGCTTCTTTAACCGCATCCAGTGAAGCATTGAAGGCCACCGCGATCGCTTCTTCAACCAGCCCTTCGCGCAGTCCGATTCGCAGGTCTCCCGTCAAAATCTTCACCACATATTCGCCTTCGCCGGCCGACAGTCGTTGCAAACGCGATTGAAGCAGCTGGGTTTTTACGATAGGGCCGCGCGTCTTGTGCAGCAGTTCAAAGAATTCGTGCGACTCCCGAATTGTGAATGGCTCGGGATTGCTTCGGCCCTCTAATGCTTCGAACGCAGTCTTGCCCGCATCTCGGTGACTGTGCGCAATGCGGTGAAATTCTGCGTCGCTCAATCTTGCCGCCCCCATGATCGCGCGGTAGATAATCGAGCCGCCTACTTGGAGGGTGCGCAGATCGCTTTGCGCAAAAGCTCGGCCGGTAAAATAAGTTGTTGCGATCCGGAGCCGGTCGGGCCGGAGGGTGCGCAGGTATTCTGATAGCAGGCGAACTTTTTCGAGCTTCGCCGGGGTTTGACCGATCGCTTTACCTACCTGCGCGAATTCAGCGAATTCGGATCGGAGAGGGGACGAATCTCGCGTGTCAGCGTCAGCCCGGCTCGGACTTTCGCCGTCCGGCCGAAACGAAGCTCGCGAAGGTGCGACGTTTTCAACACCCTGAAGGGGTGTCCCGGGAAATCTCGTCAATCCCAACTCCATCTGATTTTCTTCGCTCAGAGCCCAGGCCTCAACTCCGCGTTCGCGCAAATCGCGCGCAAACTCCGCGGCGAAACCATGCAGGGTTAACACGCGCCTTGGCTGAACGAGGTCGACATAACGAACGAGGTCGCTGTAATCGGCGTGGTCAGACAATGGAAACGCGGCATCGACCTGGTAACGATAAATGGCGTTTGGATCCATGGCCCATCCGCTGACCATGGCAACCCGCTTGCGAGCAATGTTTGCCAACATACGCGAGCCATTCACACTCGGGGGACAAATGAGAACTTTACCCGCCGTCGCATTGGCGTTGTATCGCTCAAACTGACAAAACGATTGCCCGAATTGCTCATAGATTCGTGTCATGGCGTAAACGGAGCCATGCAGCATCGGTCTGAGGCCGGCGCCCTCGAGCGCGCATAAGATTTCCTGGGCTTTGCCTAACGAATATCCGAGTAGTACTGGAATCTCACCCTCATCGAGCGTCTCACAGCAGAAGGCGACAATTTGTGCAACTACTTGATCGGTTGGCGGAAGCCGATATCGCGGCAGGCCGTAGGTTGTTTCCATGATCAGCGTGTCGGCCTGTTTCCATTCCGCCGCTTCGGCGGATTTTCCGCGGCGCAGTTTGAAATCGCCGGTGTAAAGCAGGGAATCAGACTCAGTTTGGACAAAAATTTGGGCCGAACCAAAAATGTGACCGGCCGCAAGCAACGTAACCGGGATATCGTGCACGGTGCGCTTTTCGCCGAACGGCAACACGTGCTCGTTTCTTTGACCGGGCATTCGCGCTTGCATCAGGCGGGCGGTACGCTCCGACACGATGATCTCGGCATGCGGAGCGATGTGATCGCTGTGAGCATGCGAGACGAACGCGAACCGTTTCGCCTCCCAGGGATCGAGCCACAAATCTTGCGCCGGTAAATAAACGCCGCGGTCGTACCGAACCTCTATCACGCGGCAATTTACGCGTGGATGTTAGTGGCGAAAGCGCAGGAAGAAACACTGCCCGGCGCTACCCCATCTCGAGGGCGCGATTCGCTTCTCATATCTTGATTGTCCGAGCCAACCCTGTTGACACCACCCCGATCAACCGCTTTCACTAATGAATTAATGAAAGTTCTTAGTTTGATTGTGCTCGCCGCTCTCTCGCACAGCGCGATCGCCCGCGTCGTGCCAGAACCTAAACTGCTGGCAAAGGTAACGCCGCTACCCCTCGGACTCGATCCCGACTTTCAGTTTCGCAAAACAAAAATATTCGACCTCACCGAGAAGGCCCCGACCTTGAAGGGAAAGGGCGGAAAAGGGGGAGGGCAGGGCACCAATGCCGCGAGCTATTCAAGATCGACCAGCGTCTTGCAAGAGGCATCCATCACGTTCGAGCGCCAATATCGCCTCTTTGGTGCGGTGACCAGACTCGATCAACGTCAACGGTTCGGAGATTATTTCGATTTTTTTTGGCGGGCCAAGCGGCCAGCTGATCTCACAATCCGTTTCGAGTACCGGCAGGACAAACTGCATGCTCACGTACAAGGGCAAGAGATTTCCTATGGGAACGTGCGAGGGAATCAGAAGTCGGAATTTAAAGTGATCGGTGACGATTACTTTGACGGTGGTCGCGTCCTGGCCTGGCGCTGCCTCTTAATCGAAAATGGCCGGATCGTGGCGGAAACCCACTCCTTTTTGTGGGATTGAGCGGCAAAACCGGTCGGACGTTGCTAAGGCGTTTCACCCCTCCGCCCTCTCGATTAAGAGTCCTTCCCGAGTTGCGGCGATTACCCGTTGATGCTGTCGAAACCTGTTGGGTCAGCGAGGCCGGCTCCTACATCTTGCCTCCCCGACGCCTGCCTGTTTGACAGTCAGCCCGTCAATCCTGTATCCTACTGTGTTAAGCCGTGCAGTCATCGATTCAAGTTGGGGTGAACGGTCCCGCTGTTTGGGTACGGGTGGAAGGGAAGGGTAGTTTCCTGAATAGCGGAAACTTGAAAGAGTTCGCTCAGGAAATGGTAAATCGCGGGTACCGCGAATTCGTCATCGATCTGGGGCACTGCGCGATGATGGATTCAACCTTTATGGGTACAATGGCCGGCGTCGCTTTGCGCCTGAAGGAACTCGGACACGGCCATCTTCACGTCGTCCATTGCGGAACCCGGAGTCGCGAGCTTCTTTCCGGACTGGGGCTGGATCAAATCTTCAGCATTCATACCAACGGCTCGGTTGCTCCCGAATGTGAGTCGCTCGAGGGCCAGGAGAAGGCCGATATGCCGTCGGAACAAAAGCGAGAGCAGGCGCAAACGATGTTGGAAGCGCACGAGGCGCTTTGTCGGGCGGCGCCCGAGAACATAACCCGATTTAAGGACGTCCTCGATTATTTAAAACAAGACCTTCATCACGAGAAAACCACGAAGTAAGCTGGCCCAGCTGTGATGTGGCCAATCTTCCTCCTCGTGGTGCTGTTGGTGTGCCTCCTCGGCTGGTTTGTCACAGCACGGGCCCAAACCCGCCGCGTTCACGCCCTGGAACGCTCAAAGGAGGAAATCCAGGTCGAGGAAACTCTCGTTTTTGATTTCCTCCATGGACTCGGCGAAGCGTTCACCGAAACCATTCGGCCTAACGACCTGCATCGATTGATCGTCGAAGGCGGAACCCGTATCCTAGACGCACATGGCGGGGCACTTTATTTGGCCGATCGTACCGGCACTAAGCTCGTCCCCGCTTTTATTTCCAAGGGTTGTCCTCCGTTGGTCGAGGTCCCCCCCCACATTTTGCAGCAGGCGGCCGCCACCCCGGTCGCCTTGGAGAGCTTCTTGCGATTGCACAATGTTATTCTCGGAGAAGGAGTTATTGGCCGGGCCTGGCAGAGTGGACAACCTGTCTGTTTGAATGACCTTTCCCAAGCTCCGGAGTTGTCGAAATTGCGCGATACTTCGCTGGCCACCGCGTCCGTTATGGTCGCGTCCCTGCTTTACGGTAAGCAAAACATGGGCGTGCTTGCGCTCGCCAACGGCCCCATGGGTACGCCATTTACCCAGAGCGATTTTGTGGTGTTCAAGTCAATCTCCGAGCAATCGGCCTTTGCGCTCTACAATGCGATCATTTACTCCGAGGCGAACGAAAAGAAACGGCTCGATCACGATCTTGAAATCGCGCGCGACATCCAGCGCATCCTTCTACCGGCCGAAGCGCCGTCCATTAACGGATTTGACATTAGCGGAGTTAACGTGCCGGCTCGCCAGGTGAGCGGAGATTACTTTGATTATATAAAGATCGACGAGGAACGCCTCGGTGTCGCCATCGCCGATGTCTCGGGCAAAGGTGTTCCAGCATCTCTCATTATGGCCATTTGCCGCAGCGTCTTGCGCAGTCAGGCAACCCAAAATTCCTCTCCTTCCGATGTTTTAAGAAAGGTCAACCGGCAGCTTTACCCCGATATTAAAGAGGACATGTTCATCAGTATGGCTTACGTCATCCTCGATCACGCCCGCAACGGGGTGACGCTCGCGCGCGCCGGTCACGACGCGCCTCTGCTCTATAAACGCGAAACGCAAACGGTTAGCCCGTTGAAGCCACCCGGCCTGGTGCTCGGAATCGACAGTGGCAGCGTTTTCGACCGGATGGCAAATGATTTTAACATCTCTCTCGAGCGTGGCGATGTTCTCGTCCTTTACACGGACGGAGTTACCGAAGCGCTCGATGCCGAAGGGTATGAATTCGGACTAGAGCGCATGATCCAATCCGTTCGCGCCAGCGCGCCCGAGGGCGCTTCCGCTATGGTTACGCGAGTGATTGAGGACGTGCGCAACTTTGCCGGCTCACAACCCCAAAATGATGACATCACCCTCATCGCTATTCGTAAGACATGAAGAAAAGCCCCGCTCAAGAGACTAACAAGCGACAAATTCCGCCCGCGGAATCATCCCCCGTTTCGCCGCCGGCCGACCAAAGCGATGGTGACGATCCCATGTCCGGTTTGCAGGCTGATCTTGACCGTTTTCGTGATCTCGCCCTTCGCAGCCAGGCTGATTTCGAAAATTATAAAAAACGTTCCGCCCGCGAGAAAGATGACGCGATCAAATACGCCAATAGCTCCTTGCTCGAACGGCTGCTGCCGGTCGTTGATAATTTCGAGCTCGGTCTCGCGGCCGCGCGCGGCGAAGGCGAGGCCTCACCAATTTTTTCCGGAATGGGCTTGGTCTTCAAACAACTCAATGATTTCCTCGCCGATAACGGTTTACAACCGATTGACGCCATCGGAGAAAGATTCGATCCCAATTTGCACGAAGCCATCGCACACGAGCCAAGCGAGAAAGTCCCGGAAGGCTCGATTATCCATCAAACCCGGCGCGGTTATCGTTACAAAGATCGTTTACTTCGGCCGGCAAGCGTGATCGTTTCCAGCGGGCGGGGGCGGCGGGGTGAATAGTGATAACTGATGAGTGATTGGTGACAGGCGCCTCGGAAGACAGCCGTCTCGGCGGTCAGGGCAAATAGCCGTCCTCGGCTGTTCCATAGGCCGGAGACCCTGCCTTCCATCAGCAACCAGCTATCACGTTAAATCTCCCTCGTGCCGCTTGATTCTAATCGCTAGTCACTTATCACTCATCACTATCTGAAATGGCAACAAAGCGTGATTACTACGATATTCTAAGCGTCGCACGGACGGCTTCCGGCGAGGAGATCAAACGCGCTTATCGCAAGCTTGCTGTGAAGTTCCATCCCGACAAAAACCCGGACGACCCACACGCCGAGGAGAAGTTCAAGGAGCTCGGCGAAGCCTACGACGTTCTCATGGATCCCGACAAACGTTCGGCCTATGACCGTTTTGGTCACGCCGCCTTTGCCCAGGGAACCGGCGCCCGCGGCGGTTTCCATGATCCTTTCGATATCTTTCGTGAAGTCTTCGGGGGCGGCGGCGGAATTTTTGAAACGTTTTTCGGCGGTGGCGGCGGCATGGCCGGAGAAGACCGCCAGCGCGGCTCCGATTTGCGCTACGACATGCAGATCACGCTCGAGGAGGCGGCCTTTGGCGTCGAAAAGGAAATTGAAGTTCGCAAACTCGACACGTGCGACAAATGTCACGGGACCGGGGCCGAGCCAGGCTCGCGTACGATCAATTGTCCGACCTGCGGCGGCCGCGGTCAGGTTATCAGCTCCCGTGGATTCTTTCAGGTCTCGCAGACCTGTCCGCGCTGTCACGGGGTTGGGCAGATTGTGGAGAAACCGTGCCGGCAATGTGAGGGCGAAGGGCGGGTGGAAAAAGCGAGCCGCATTAAGCTGAAGATTCCGGCCGGTATCGCCGCTGGCTCAAGGCTGCGGTCGTCGGGCAACGGTGAGGCGGGAATTCGCGGTGGCCCTCACGGTGATCTTTACGTCGTGATTCACATCAAAGAGCACAAAGTTTTTCAGCGCGATGAAGACAATCTTTTTTGTGAACTGCCGATCCCCTTTTCTGTAGCGGCGCTTGGAGGGGAGCTGGCCGTGCCGACGCTCGAGGGCAAAGCGCAGGTGAAAATTCCGGCCGGAACGCAAAGTGGACAGATGTTCAAGCTTCGGGGCAAGGGCATCGTCAACGTGAACGGCCGGGATCGCGGCGATTTACTCGCGCGCGTCATTGTCGAAGTCCCGACGCGTCTGAACGCCGAGCAGCGCCAAAAACTTGCCGAATTCGCCGACTTATGCGGCGATGAAAACACCCCGATGCACAAAAGTTTCTTCGAGCGTGCGAAAGAATTCTTTCAATAAGGATGAAAGACTTTCACCCCGGATTACCCGCCTTCGCCGGGGCTACGGCGTGGCAGGCGCCGATATCGCGGATACGTAGATGCTAGATGTTAGATGTTAGATTCTGGGTGCTAGTAACGATGAGGATTAAGGTGAGGGTTTCTTGATTATGATGTTAAGCGTTGAGCGTTGAAGGCGCGGAACAGAATTTCGACGTCCATCCAGCGTTGAAGTTTGGTGCTTGAGATTTCTTTGGATGTTGGAGCTTGGAATTTGGAGCTTAAAACATGCATCGCTTTTATATTCCGCTCGAAAATTGGAACCCTGATGCGCTTGTCTTGCGACAATCAGAGGCCCATCACGCCCGCGATGTCTTGCGGATGAAGCGCGGAGACAAGGCCATTCTTTTCAACGGAGAAGGCCGCGAGATCACCGCAGAGGTTATTGAACTGCACCGCGACGAAATCCGGCTGCGCAAATTGCACGAAACCGAAACGCCGCCTTTCCGGTGCCGCATCACGCTTGGGCAAGCGATTCCCAAAGGAAAAAGCATGGATTTAATCGTGCAAAAAGCGGTCGAGCTCGGCGCCGCTGAAATTGCGCCCATCATTTCCGAGCGAACGATTGTTACTCTTCATGCCAAAGAGGCGGCGCAGAAACGAGCGAAATGGCGGCAAGCAGCAATCGAAGCCGCTAAACAATGCGGACAAAACTGGCTGCCGCATGTGCTGACCCCGCGCACGCTCAAAGAATTGTTTTCAGATGTAGCCACCGGCCTGCGGCCGGTCGCCCAAGAAACGTCTCATAGAGACGTGGCTACAACGTTCGACCTGCGTCTCATCGGCTCACTCCAGCCCGATGCGCAACATCTAAAAAAGATCCTGGCCGATTACTCGCACGACCTTCGACCTTCCTCTTCCATTGGTAGAGGAAATAAAAGCGAGCCCGAACAAGTCGGTTTGGATAAGGTTAGGCTAAAGCCTGCCAGGGTCCTCATATTGATCGGTCCGGAGGGCGATTTCACTCCGGCTGAACTCGCTCTCGCCAAAAGTCACGGTTGCCTCCCAATCACCCTGGGCCCGATCATTCTGCGAGTAGAGACGGCGGCCATTTATTGCCTCAGCGTTTTGTCCTATGAACTGCTGTCTTAATTGGGCAGCTCCCGGCCGCTCATATGTTTGAATTTAACGGCCTGGTGCAGGCGTTACGCTGGCCTCAACCGCGCGCTCATCGGCCACGAGTTTTTCTATATTCTGGCGCAGTTGTGCGCTGCATTGCGCCCAATTGCTCGCGGCAGGGTTGAGCATAGCAGTATTACGTTCATCCATTGCTTGTGAAATAGCATCGCAAACCGCTAACGCACCTTGGAACTGGGCCCGTTCCGCCAGCGATGCTTTACTGAAACGACTGGCGAACGAAACCCGCAACTGGGCCAGCTCGGCTCGCGGCAACGGAACTCTCACCTCCAGCGGTCCAAGGATCCTGTCGAGATTATTGCCGACAAAATGGGAAAGATCCACCGATGGCGCAGGTGTCGCTGTCGGTGCGGGAGGTGGTGTGTATTTTCGCTTCTTCGGTCTGGCCGACCACGCTTGCGGAGCAGTGATCGCCAGGGCGGCAATCGCCACGAGGTAAACCGGCAAGCGGTTTGTCATTTTCATGCGCAGTATTGAAACCTCACGCGGAAACCCTGAAAGCTGAAAAGCGAGAACAGCCGCGACCAAACGTCCAACATTTAACGCGCAACGTGCAACGTCAGATGAAGAGTCAGGCATGTAACAATCAACCATCAATTTTCAGCTCTCAACCGTCCCAGTCAGATCCAGTCCGCTGGGGCGGACGGACTCGCCGTGGCAAGAATCTAGAATCTAGTATCCGCGGTATCCGCGTAATCCGCGGTTCAGGTTATCAACCATCAACTCTCAGCCACTTAACATTAGTAAATGTACGGCTTGGAGAGCTGGAAAGCGTTCTTGATCAGCTCGACGCGTGGTTGGGATCGACCTTCGATGACAATTTCCACGGCATCGAAACGAAAAGGAATCTCAGGATTATCCAGCATGCGCAGCCAGGTGAGAGCGCCGCGAGAGATGCGTCGCTGCTGATCGTGCCCGATTGCTTCGAATGGCCGGCCAAAATACTCGCCGCCACGAGTTTTCACTTCCACGAAGACGAGCGTGTCGTCGTCGCGACAGACGAGATCAATTTGGCCGCCCCGGTTTCCCTTAAAACCCTGGTATAAGATTTTATAACCGTTCCGACGCAGGAACCTGGCCGCCAGCTTTTCCCCCAAAGCACCCCGCCTGATATGCTGGGGTGAGTCCTTCGAGCGCGAGAAGCGGTTGCGCCACCGGCTCGAAAGATCGGCGATGAATTGGACGAGGCCCGAATTCATGGAGCTTGGTGAGATGCAGTTCGGTGCTGTAGCCTTTGTGCTGGCCGAAGCAATATTCGGGAAAACGGCCACAGAAGTCACGCATCATCGCGTCGCGGGTCTCTTTTGCGATTACGCTGGCGGCGGCGATGGTGAGACTGTAGCAATCGCCATCGATGATTGCCGTTTGGGGAAGGGGAAACGGGAACACCGGAAGACCGTCTATGAGAACGTGGTCCGGTGGACTGGCGAGCGCTTC
>Ga0137376_10002700_pt1 | contig 10737 bp, 7 predicted proteins | sample SagtaG_23_FD_104814 | JGI IMG/M metagenome (GOLD analysis project Ga0137376, IMG submission 104814) | Vadose zone soil microbial communities from Sagehorn Ranch, Mendocino, California, USA - Sage2_L_20_16 metaG | ecosystem: Environmental > Terrestrial > Soil > Vadose zone | place: USA... | reverse complement strand
TTGGCGGCGAGCCCGTCGATGCCTGCCCGGTCGAGCACGCCCGAGAGCGCGCGCGTCTGCTCATCGGCGGAGAAGACCGGGCTTCTGAGCAAGCGGGCGAGATCGGCGACCTCGGCGACCAGCTCATCGAAGCGGTCGAGGTCGACCTTGACCCGATCGATGGCGTTCTGCTCGCGCGCGAGCTCGAACAGCGCGGTCGCGTAGCGGCCGGCCATGCCGGATATGATTGCGTTTTCGCCTGCCACGTGGACTTGCTCTTTCGGCAATTCCGCAGGCTCGGCACCGTCGCGGACGGTGGGCGCCAAGCCCTTGAAATTCAATGGGACTTTGCATCTTCGCGGAGAGCAGCGGGCGCGCTCCGAAAGCCCACGAAAATCGCGCGGTTCCGTAACACACCGCCAACTGCGGTGCAACATGACGAAATGCCCGCAGGGAATGCGCGTTTTGCCGACGGCAGGCCCTTGCGCGAGCGGCCAGCGCCGATGGTACACAGGCCTTCCCTCCTCCTCGGCCTGCCGGACCCCGCACGTGCCACGCCTCGCCCCGCCTCAAGCTGCCGACGCGACAGCCCGCGTTATGCTGGTGGCGGTGAGCCTGGCCTGGGGCGTGAGCTGGCCAGCCTTGAAGATCGCGCTCAACGACATACCGCCGTTTAGCATGCGCGTCGGCACGTCCGGGCTTGCGACGGTCGTATTGTTCGCGCTCGCCTTGCTGCGGCGGCGTAACATGAGAATTCACAGCAGCGTCGCGGCCGTGCACCTCGTCGTCGCGGGCTGCCTGAACATTGCCTGCTTCACGCTCTTCTCCGCTTTCGCACAACTTGCGACCGCAACGTCGCGAGTGGCGGTTCTCGCGTACACGATGCCGATCTGGGCGGCGCTGTTCGCATATCCCATCCTTGGGGAGCGGCTGAACGTGATATGTGCCATCTCGCTCTTGCTTTGCGCCGCCGGATTGACGGTGCTGATCTATCCGTTGCTCGGATCGAGCGACCTGATCGGCCTCGTCCTCGCGCTCGCAACGGCGGTGAGTTGGGCAGCCGGTACGGTCTATTTGAAATGGGCGCGGATCGACGCCGATCCGATGGCAATCTCGGCGTGGCAACTTGTGGTCGCGCTGGTGGTCACCTTCGCAGGCGCGCTCACCTTCGAAGGCTCGCTGCATTTGTGGCCCGCTCCTGCGCGCGCGCTTTGGGCGCTGGCATTTTCCGGCCTCGTCGGTTCCGCCTTCGCCTATGTGCTTTGGTTCGAGGTCGTCCGGAGGTTACCGGCTACGACCGCCGCGCTCGGCCTGCTGAGTGTTCCAGTCATTGGCATCGTCGCCTCGGTGCTGATCCTGGGCGAGCGGCTGACGGTTGCAGACATCGTCGGCTCTGCCCTGATCTTGACCGCCGCCGCCAGCGTCCTGCTTGCACCGAATGCGCGCTCGTCCGAGACCGCTCCGATCGAACAATAATTGAGTTCTCGTGCACGATGCGCGTGGGCACGCCGGAGCTTGCCCACGCCAACGCTCGCGATTATCGCACCGCGACTGGCGCAACCGTCGAGCCGGTGCCGCCCTGGATTTTCAGCGGCTCCATGATGAAGGCGAACTCGTAGACGCCCTTGGCCGCCAATTCATCGAGCTTGAGGTTTTCGAGCAGATGCACGCCGTTCACCACCAGCGCGATTTGATGCACCGGCAACGAAATCTTGGGATCGGGGTTGGGCGCTACCTCGACCGGCCAGTTATCGGAGCCGAGCAGCATGGGATCCTTGGCCACCAGCCACTCGGCGGCCTTCACGCCGATGCCCGGGCACGACTTGACGAAGCGGGCATTGTCCTTGCCCCACAGCTTGCCCCAGCCGGTATTGATGATGATGGCGTCGCCGGGCTGCAGCGTCACGTTCTGCTTCTTCAGTGCGCCCTCGAGATCCTCGACCGTGATCTCGTAAGTGTCGCCGAGCATTTCGACGCCCTTGTAGCCGGCGACGTCGATCAGCACGCCGCGCGTGATTATCGCGCCGGCGTTGTGAACTCCGAGCTTCGTGAACCCCGAACGGGTCGCGTTCTCGGCGACCTTGAAGCAATTGTACCAGCTGTTCTCGTGGGTCTGGTGGGCGAAGCCGTCGAACTGCGTGCCGACCTGCCCGATCTCGGCAATGACGATCTCCTCGTTGCTCCCGCGCCGGTTGGCGAACTCGTTCATGAATGTGCGTTTGACGTGCACATCGAAGCGCCGCGTGCCGAAGAACGGCATATTCGCATTGAGCACGTGTCCGAGTTCTATGACCTCGCCGGTCTTGATCAGCTTGACTGCGTTGAGCACCGTCTGCGGCTTCATGTGGTTGGCAGAGCCGCGCTCGTCGTCCGCGCCCCACTTGGAGGGACAGCGCTGGTTGTCAGGCGGCGGCGTCCAACTCGGAGCTTGCGCCAGGACCGTGCTGCTGGCCGCCAGCATTGCGCCCAACACGACCCCAAATGCGATGCGTTGCATGGGTTTTCCTCCCCGTGTGCTTGTAGTTTCCGGATGTGGTCCGGCCGCATCAGAATGCGCTCAAGCAGGCTGAGCTTCAAGCAGCCAACCCGTTGCCGGACTCGGGATCACGACCGACATGCGGCGAAAGACCGCGATTGGGGCACCGGGCATGTGGCTGGGTGCGGCTGAAGCGGGGATCGGCTCCCCCGCCCATGATTGGACAAGTGCGGTGCGCACCACTCCTCAGCTTAAAGAAAACTCTGCGGGTCGACGTCGACCTCGAGCTTGATGTTGCCCTTGCGCCTGGGCGCGCCGGCGAGCCATTCCCGCAGATAGGCTGAAAGATCGAAGCGACGAGGTGATTTCACCAGCAGCCGGAAGCGATGGCGGCCGCGGACGACGGCGAGCGGCGCTTCCGCTGGTCCCAGCACGCGCACATCTTTCGCCTGCGGCGCTGAAGCGGCGAGCCGACGCGCAAAGACTTCGGCCGCCGGGCGCTCGCCCGCGGAGACGAGCAGGCTCGCCAGCCGCCCGAACGGCGGATAATGCGTCTTTTCGCGCAGCTCGATCTCGCTGGTGTAGAACGCGTCGCGGTCGGCTGCCACGAGCGCGCGCATCACCGGGTGCTCGGGCTGATGCGTCTGCAGATATCCGATGCCGCGACCGTCCTCGCGCCCGGCACGGCCGATGACCTGATGCAGCAATTGAAACGTGCGCTCGGCCGCGCGCGGATCCCCGTTCGCCAGGCCGAGATCGGCGTCGACCACGCCGACCAAGTTGAGCCTGGGGAAATGGTGACCCTTGGCGACCAGCTGCGTCCCGATGATGATATCGAAGCGCCCCTTGGCGACGTCGTCGAGCTCCTGGCGCAGCCGCTCGATCGATTCGACGAGATCGCTCGATAGCACCAGGATGCGGCTTTCCGGAAACAGCTCCGCCGCCTCCTGCTCCAGCCGTTCGACGCCGGGGCCGACGGCGACGAATGAATCAGCCGCCTGACATTGCGGGCATTGCGCCGGCGGCGGCATCGAGAAGCCGCAGTGGTGGCAGACCAGGCGGCGCCTGAACCGGTGATCGACCAGCCAGGCGTCGCAATTCGGACAGGCGAGCCGAAATCCGCATTGTCGGCAGAGCGTGAGCGGGGCGTAGCCGCGGCGATTGAGGAAAAGGAGGGCCTGCTCGCCGCGTTCGAGCGCGTTACTCACCGCCTCGGCGAGGCGCGGTGCGATGAAGCGCCCGCGCGGCGGGCCTTCGGCGCGCAGATCGATCGCCTCGATGGCGGGAAGATTCGAGCTGCCGAAGCGCTCCGGCAGATGCACTCGGGCGTAGCGGCCACTGCGGGAGTTGACCTCGGTCTCGACCGACGGCGTCGCCGACACCAGCACGATCGGGATATCGGCTCCCCGCGCACGCACCACCGCCATATCGCGCGCGTGATAGCGCGCGCCGTCCTCCTGCTTGTAAGCGGGATCGTGCTCCTCATCGACCACGATCAACCCGAGATCGGCATAGGGCAGAAACAGTGCCGAGCGTGCGCCGACGATCACGCTCAGCTCGCCGGTCGCCACCGCATTCCAAGTGCGCGCGCGCAAACGCTGCGACAGCTGCGAGTGCCACTCGGCCGGCCGCACGCCGAAGCGCTCGGCAAAGCGGTCGAGGAACTGGGCGGTCAAGGCGATCTCGGGGACGAGAACCAGCGCTTGTTTTCCACGGCGGACGATCTCGGCGACGGCCTCAAAATAGACTTGGGTCTTACCCGCGCCGGTGACGCCATCGAGCAGCGTGACGCCATAGCCGCCGGCGGCCACCGTCGCGCGTAGCGTGTCCGCCCCCTCGCGTTGCGCCGGCGTAAAGTCGGGCGGCGAAAAATCCGGATCCGGCCGCCGCGCCACCGGATCCGGGGGCAGGACCAGGCTTTCGAGCGTGCCTTCATCAACCAGGGCGTCGATGACTCCCAGCGAAACCCCGGCGTCCTCGGCGACGTCGCGCTTACCACGCGCAAGCCCGTCGGCGAGCAGCGCGAGCACCCGCTCACGCGCCGCCGTCATCCGCTGAGGGGGCGGTCCGGCAATCCGAACGCCGACGCGTTCGCGTGCGGGGCCGAGATGCTCGCCCATGCGCAGCGCCATGCGCAGAACCATGCCCCGGGGGCTGAGCGTGTAGGCCGACACCCAGTCGATGAACTTGCGCAGCTCCGGCTTGAGCGGCGGCACGTCGAGCTTGGCCTCGACGTCCTTCATGCGGTTGTCGAGCCGGGGGTTGGGCTTGGGATTCTCCGCCCATGTCACCGCCGTTGCCATGCGCGCGCCCAGCGGCACGGTCACGAGGTCGCCAGGCGCGAGCTCAAGCCCTTCCGGCACCCGATAGGAGTACGTCTGGTCGAGGGCGACCGGGACCAGGACATCGACGACACGTTTGGCCATGATCAGTCGGCCGATTCGAAGCGTTTAAGAAACGGTGAAGGAAGGGGTGAGATATATTCCGCCGTGTCAAGCGCAACACCCACCGCCGGTCTCGCTTTTGCCGCCAACGACGTTGCGGGCGAACTCATGCGTTGGCTGGCATACCTCGGTGCCGAACGGCGGATGTCACCGAAGACCGTCGACGCTTATGAGCGCGACGTGCGCCAATTCCTCGCCTTCCTCTGCGACCATCTCGACGGCCGCGTGACGCTCTCGGCGCTGTCGCGCCTTAAACCGCTCGACGTGCGCGCCTTCATGGCGGCACGCCGAGCCGGCGGGACGAGCAGCCGCTCGCTGATGCGCATGCTCGCGGGCGTGCGCTCCTTCGCCCGTTTTCTCGAACGCAACGGCAAGGGCAAGGTCGGTGCGCTTTCCGCCGTGCGCACGCCGAAACTCGCGAAGCCGCTGCCGAAGCCGCTGGCGATCCCAGCGGCCAAACGCATCACCGACACCGATGTGCGCGCCGGCGAGGCGCGCGAACCCTGGATTCTCGCCCGCGACGCCGCGGTGCTGGCGCTGCTTTACGGGTCGGGCTTGCGCATCAGCGAGGCGCTGGCCTTAAAGCGCAACGACATTCCTGCGCCCGGAGGCGGCGACGTCATCACGGTCACCGGCAAGGGCAACAAGGCGCGGATGGTCCCAGTATTGGCGCAGGTCGCGAGGCTCGCCGCCGAATACATCGCGCTCTGCCCCTACGACCTTCCCGCCGAAGGTCCCTTGTTCGTCGGCGCCAGAGGCGGCCCGCTCTCCCCGCGCATCGTCCAGCTTGCGATGGCACGGCTGCGCGGCGCGCTCGGGCTGCCGGAGACCGCGACCCCGCATTCGCTGCGCCATTCCTTCGCGACGCATCTGCTGGCGCGCGGCGGCGATCTACGCGCGATCCAGGAACTGCTCGGCCATGCCTCGTTGTCGACGACCCAGCTCTACACCGCCGTCGATACCGAACGCCTGCTGGAAGTCTACCGCAGCACCCATCCGCGGGCATGACCAACGCGTGACAGGCGCCACGGTTACTCCCCCTTGCGCAAGCCGCCGAGTTCGATACATCGTCCGCCCGACGACGCACGGAGGGCGACATGAGTCACGGCGTGCACGCGGTCCAGCATGGAGTCGAGCATCAGATCGAATATGAGGAGCACGGGCATGGCGGCCGCGGAAAGCCGGTAGCGGAGAGCAGGAACAAGAAGATCGCGCTGCTGATCTCGGTGATCGCGCTCTTCCTGGCGCTCGCCGAGATGTTCGGCAAGAGCGCGCAGACGGAAGGAATTTCGCTCAACATCAAGGCGTCCGACTCGTGGAATTTCTTCCAAGCCAAGACCATCCGCCAGACCACGCTTCGCACCGCCGCTCAGGCTTTAGCGCTCGAAGCCGCCTCGGTGTCCGATGAAGCAAGGAAGGCGGCGCTGCTCAAGCAGGTCGACGATTGGATGAAGACGGTGGCGCGCTACGAGTCCGATCCGGCGGAGAAGGACGGTCGCAAGGAGTTGCGAGCGCTCGCCGAAACATACGAGCACCAACGCGACATCTACCTGGCGCGCTACCATCACTACGAGTTTGCATCCGCTGCCTATCAGATCGGCATCGTGCTGGCGTCGGCCGCGGTCATCACCGGCATGATGGCCCTGGTCCACGGCGCCATAGGTCTCGGCGTGGTCGGTCTCGTCTTCATGGCGCTCGGATTTTTCAACCCGCAGTACCTGCACTCGCTGCACTTGATCTAGCGGCGCTCGCGCGGCGGCACGGCAGCCCGCAGGCGTCGGCGGATGCGGCTAGCAGCCGCCGGGTGCGTCGCGCGCGGGCGTCACATGTGGATGGCGCGTTTGTCCACCGCCAATGCCGCCTCCTTCACCGCCTCGGTGAACGTGGGGTGGGGATGGCAGGTGGGGGCGATATCCTCGGATGCGGCACCGAACTCCATGGCAACCGCAGCCTCGGCGATCATGTTGCCGGCGTCCGCGCCGACGATGTGGACGCCGAGCACGCGGTCGGTCTTGGCATCGGCGAGGATTTTCACGAAGCCCTCGGTCTGCAGGTTCACCTTTGCGCGGCCATTGGCGGTAAAGGGAAATTTGCCGGTGTTGTAGGCGATACCGGCCTCCTTCAATTCCTCCTCGCTCTTTCCGACCGAGGCGATCTCGGGATAGGTGTAGACCACGTTCGGGATGACGTCGTAGTTCACGTGGCCGGCTTCGCCGGCGATGATTTCCGCCACCGCCGCGCCCTCATCCATTGCCTTGTGCGCCAGCATCGGGCCGGCGATCGCGTCCCCGATGGCGTAGATGCCGGGCACGTTGGTGGCGAAGCGCGCATCGACCATGACGCGGCCCTTGTTGTCCGTCTTCACCCCGACGGCTTCGAGACCAAGTCCCTCGGTAAACGGCACGCGCCCGATCGACACCAGCACGACATCGGCTTCGATTGATTCTGCCGCGCCGCCCGCGGTCGGCTGGACTGTTGCCTTGAGCGTCTTTCCCGCCGCCTCGACGCCGGTGACCTTGGACGATAGCTTGAAGACGATGCCCTGCTTTTCGAAGAGGCGCTGGACCTGTCGGCAGACCTCGCTATCCATTCCCGGCAGGATGCGGTCGAGGAACTCGACGACGATCACCTTGGAGCCGAGACGGCGCCACACCGAGCCGAGCTCGAGCCCGATCACGCCGGCGCCGATGACGAGTAGCCGCTCCGGCACCTGATCGAGAACCAGGGCGCCGGTCGAAGAGACGATGCGCCGCTCGTCGATATCGATGCCGGGCAGGCGCGCCACGTCCGAGCCGGTGGCGACGACGATCGCCTTGCCCTCGACGGTCTCGCTCTTGCCGTCGGCGGTTTTCACTTCGACCTCGCCGGCCGTGACGATGCGGCCGGTGCCATGAAAGGTATCGATGTTGTTTTTCTTGAACAGGAAGGCCACGCCTTTGACATTGCCCTCGACGCCCTGATCCTTGAATCTCATCATGGCCGCAAGGTCGACCGTCGGCGCGCCGACCTTGATGCCCATCTTGTCGAACAGCTGGCCGGATTCTTCATAGAGCTCGGAGGCGTGCAGCAGCGCCTTGGAGGGAATGCAACCGACGTTGAGGCAGGTGCCGCCGAAGGTCTTGTCCTTCTCGATTACGGCAACCTTCATGCCGAGCTGTGCCGCGCGGATGGCGCAGACGTAGCCGCCGGGGCCGGAGCCGATGACGATGAGATCGTAGGGCATGATTACTCCGAACTATCCGTCGTCACGGCCGCCGATGGTGACAGACTCACAGATCCACCACGAGCCTCGCCGGATCCTCCAAAATCTCCTTCACCCGCACCAGAAACGTCACCGCCTCTCGGCCGTCGACGAGGCGATGGTCGTAGCTAAGCGCGAGATACATCATCGGACGAATCTCGACTTTGCCGGCGACCGCCACCGGTCGCTCTTCAATCTTGTGCATGCCGAGGATGCCGGACTGCGGCGCATTGAGAATCGGCGTCGACATCAGCGAGCCGTAAACGCCGCCGTTCGAGATGGTAAAGGTACCGCCTTGCATTTCCTCGATCTTGAGCGTGCCATCGCGTGCGCGCCGTCCGAGATCGGCAATCTCCTTCTCGATCTGCGCGAGCGATTTCTGGTCGCAGTCGCGCACGACCGGAACGACCAAGCCCTTCTCGGTCCCGACTGCAACGCCGATGTGATAGTAGTTCTTGTAGATGATGTCGTTGCCGTCAGTCTCGGCGTTGACGGCGGGAACCTCTTTCAACGCCTGCACGCAGGCTTTCACGAAAAAGCCCATGAAGCCCAGCTTCACGTTGTGCGTCTTTTCGAACAGATCCTTGTACCGGTTGCGCAATTGCATCACCGCGCTCATGTCGACCTCGTTGAAGGTCGTGAGCATGGCGGCGGTGTTCTGCGCCTCCTTGAGCCGGCGCGCGATGGTTGCCCGCAGCCGGGTCATCTTCACGCGCTCTTCGCGCGCGGCGTCGTCCACCGGCGACGGCGCGCGCGCCTGCACCGCAGCCGCCGTCTGGGCCACGGGCGTCGGCGCGGAAGCGGCGCGTTCGATCGCCGCCATCATGTCGCCCTTGGTCACGCGACCATCCTTCCCGGAGCCGGGGACGGTCGAGACGTCGATGCCGGTTTCGGCGACGATCTTGCGCGCCGAGGGCGCGAGCGGCGCCTGCGGCTTCGTCCCCGTTTGCGCGCGCGGCGCTTCCGTAGTAGCGGGAGTTGTGGTCGCGGTCCTTTGGCCCGGGCCGCCCGGCGGGGGCGGCGTGGCCTTTGCGGGCGCCGCCGCGCCTTCCCTGATCTGACCGAGCAGCGCGCCGACCGCGACCGTCTCGCCGTCTTTGGCCGCGATGTCGCCGAGCACCCCGGCGGCAGGGGCGGGCACCTCGATCGTTACCTTGTCGGTCTCGAGCTCGACCAACGGCTCGTCGACGGCGACCGGATCGCCCGGCTGCTTGAACCACTTGCCGATGGTCGCCTCGGTCACCGATTCGCCGAGCGCGGGCACGCGGATCTCAGCCATGTTGCATCCTTCTTACGTCGCCGTACACGCCCGGACGCCGGACGAGGGACGAGCGCATCCTAAGTCCTCCGTCGTTCGTCCGCTGCTAGCCCAGGGCTTCATCGAGCAGCGCCTTGAGCTGCTTGAGGTGCTGCGCCATCTGGCCGGTCGCGGTCGCCGCCGAGGCGGCACGGCCGGCATAAAGCGGTTGCCTGTTTTTAGCCCTGACCTGGTCGAGCACCCATTCGAGATACGGCTCCATGAAGGAGTACGCGCCCATATTGCGCGGCTCCTCCTGGCACCACATGAATTCCGCCTTCTTGAAGCGGCCGAGCTCGTACACCAGCGCTTTGAGTGGCACCGGATAGAGCTGCTCGAGGCGCAATAAATAAATGTCATTGACACCGCGTTTCTCGCGCTCCTCGTAGAGATCGTAATAAACCTTGCCCGAGCACATCACGACCCGCCGGATTTTGTCGTCGGCGAGGAGCTTGATCTTCTCGTCCGGGAGCATCTGGGCGTCGTCCCAAAGCAAGCGATGGAACGTGGTGTCCGGCCCCATCTCGCCGAGCCGCGATACCGCGCGCCTGTGGCGCAGCAGAGACTTCGGCGTCATCAGGATCAGCGGCTTGCGGATGTCGCGCTTGAGCTGCCGGCGCAGGACGTGGAAGTAGTTGGCGGGCGTGGTGCAGTTTGCGACCTGCATATTGTCCTCGGCGCACATCTGCAGAAAGCGCTCGAGCCGCGCCGAGGAATGTTCCGGCCCCTGCCCCTCGTAGCCGTGCGGCAACAGACACACGAGGCCGGACATGCGCAGCCACTTGCGCTCACCCGATGACACGAACTGATCGAAGACCACTTGCGCGCCGTTGGCGAAATCGCCGAACTGGGCTTCCCACAGCGTCAGCGCGTTCGGCTCGGCGAGGGAATATCCGTATTCGAAGCCCAGCACCGCCTCCTCCGAGAGCATCGAGTTGATGACTTCGAAGCGGGCTTGACGCTCGCCCAGGTGGTTGAACGGGACGTAGCGGTCCTCGTTCTCCTGATCGATCAGCACCGAATGGCGCTGCGAGAACGTGCCGCGCTCGGTGTCCTGGCCGGAAAGCCGCACCGGACGGCCTTCGAGCAGCAAGGAACAGAAGGCGAGCGCCTCGGCCGTTGCCCAATCGATGCCTTCGCCGGTCTCGACCGCCTTGCGGCGGTTGTCGACGAAACGCTGCAGGGTCCGGTGCAGGTGGAAACCTTGCGGTATCGCCGTGATCTTCGCTCCGATCTCTTTGAGCGTCGCGAGCGCGACGCCGGTATGGCCGCGGCGCGGGTCATCGGCATCGCGCGCCGC
>Ga0137376_10002698_pt1 | contig 10739 bp, 11 predicted proteins | sample SagtaG_23_FD_104814 | JGI IMG/M metagenome (GOLD analysis project Ga0137376, IMG submission 104814) | Vadose zone soil microbial communities from Sagehorn Ranch, Mendocino, California, USA - Sage2_L_20_16 metaG | ecosystem: Environmental > Terrestrial > Soil > Vadose zone | place: USA... | reverse complement strand
TCCTGGTGGGAGGGGTACTGCCCGCTGTGCGGCGCGTGGCCGGTGGTGGCCGAGTACACGGGCCTCGAGCGCCAGCGCCGGCTGCGCTGTGGGCGCTGCGGCACCGGATGGGCTATCCCTGCGCTGCGCTGCGTGTTCTGCGACGAGACCGGGCACGAGAACCTCGGCTATCTGACTCCCGAGGGTGGTGACGAGACCCGCAAGATCGAGGTCTGCAAGACATGCAAGGGTTATCTCAAGGCGGTCACGACGGTGCGCCCGCTCGCGCCCTGGGCGATCCTGCTCGATGACCTGATGACCGTCCACCTGGACGTCGCCGCGCTCGAGCGCGGGTTCGAGCGGCCCACTACACCTGCATGCGCGCTCGGCGCGCGCCTCGCGTCCGCATGAGCGACGGCCTGCCGGGCCGTCCGAGTGACGTATGTCGCGAGCTGCTCTCGGCGCTCGACGCCTCGGAGGGCCGTCGCAAGCGGCGCAAGCGCGACACCACCCCGGACGCGATCGGCCTGACGATCAAGCGGGAGCTGCTCGAGCGGGCGGTCGCCGCCGACCCAGCACCGTACGACTTCGAGGCCTGGCTGCACGCGCAGTGTCTCGCGGCGGGCGGCGCCGAGGGAGGCGTGCGGGCCATGGCGCTGTCGATCTTCGAGGAATGGCGCCTCGCCCACGACGCGGACTCGTTCCGCGCCTGGCTCGGCCACGGTGCTCCTTCGGACGACGCCCGCGCGGAATAGCGAGGCACCCATGCGCACACTGCTCTACGGCACTCTCCTTGCGCTGACGGCGTGCGGCGGAGGCCGCGGGCGGGCGGCAGTCGCCGGCCCGCCACCGGAGCTGATCCGCCAGCTCGAGGTGCCGGAGAACCCGTACCGCATCATTTATAGCCCGCCGGTAAACCTGGCGAAGACGCCCGATACTACGGCCCACGCGCGCAAGGCCAAGAGCTAGCGCGGTGGCAGGCGTCGAGATTCGAGGTCTCGAGAAACACTTCGGCGACCTCCGTGCGGTGGACGGTGTCAATCTCTCGATCCGCGAGGGAGAGTTCGTGGTCCTACTCGGCTCGTCCGGGTCCGGGAAGACGACCTTGCTCCGCATGATCGCGGGGCTGGAGCGGCCCTCCTCCGGGGAGATCTACATCGGGGGCGAGCGCGTGGACGGCGACGTGCCGCCCCGCGCCCGAGGCATCGCCATGGTGTTTCAGAGCTACGCGCTGTACCCCCACCGCACCGTCTTCAAGAACATCTCGTTTCCGCTCGAGGCCCACGGCGTGCCGCGCCAGCAGATCGAGGAGAAGGTGCGGTGGGCAGCCGAGATGTTCAGTATCACGCGCTACCTCGACCGCTATCCGCGCCAGCTCTCGGGCGGCGAGCGCCAGCGTGTCGCCCTGTGCCGCGCCCTGGTGCGCGACCCCAAGGTCTTCCTACTGGATGAGCCGCTCGCCAACCTCGACGCCAAGCTGCGCAACACCGCCCGCGACGACCTCAAGCGATTCCAGCGTCAGATCAAGACCACCACGGTGTACGTGACGCACGACCAGGTAGAGGCGATGGGTCTGGGGGACCGGATCGTGGTGATGGAGCGCGGCAAGGTGCGGCAGGTGGGGACGCCGCAGGAGGTGTACGAGGATCCCGTGGACACCTTCGTCGCCACGTTCGTCGGGCAGCCGCCGATGAACCTGATCGAGCTCCGCGACGCGTCGTTGCCCGCTCGCACGCTGGTGGGATTCCGCCCCGAGCACTTTCTCCCCCGCAGCGCCTTCGCCGCCGGGGAGGGTGTCCGCACGTTCCGGTTCGCGGTGCGGCGCGTCGAGTACCTGGGCTCCGATCGCTACGTGTACGGCTCGATCGCCGACGGTGGCAACCCCGACACCACGGTGATCGCGAAGCTCCCGGCGACGGTGGCGCTCGCCGTGCCGGAGGGAGAGACGCACGAGTTCGCCGTGCCGACCGCGACCCTGCGGTATTTTGACGCCGACACCGGCCTGAGGCGGCGACCGTGACGTCCCTCACGCGGCGCAGCATCGCCGACCGCGAGGACGTGCTGGGCGTGCTGATGCTCGCTCCCTCGCTCGTGTACGTGATCTTGCTGGTCGGTGTCCCCTTCTCCCTCGCCATCCTCCTGAGCTTCTCGAACGCTTCCGCCGGCAGCCTGCGGTTCGAATGGGCCGGCTGGGCGAACTACGGCGCGATCCTCGGCGATCCCATCTTCCTGCGCGCGCTGCGCAACAGCGTCGTGGTGACGGTGGGGTCGCAGGCGCTGGTGGTGGTGCTCGCGACCGCCGCCGCGCAGGTGTTCCGCGCCACGTTCGCCGGGAAGCGCTTCGCGCGGTTCGTGCTGCTGCTCCCTTGGGCCGTGCCGGTCTCGCTCGCGGCGATCGCGTGGACGTGGATCTTCGATTCCACCTTCAGCGTAATCAACTGGACGCTCAAGGCGGCGGGTCTGATGCACGGGTGGTTGTACTGGTTGGGGGATCCCGCGCTCGCGCTGCTCGCGATCATCATCGTGCAGGCGTGGCGCATCCTGCCGTTCGCGACCGTGATCGTGCTGGCGGGCCTGGCGTCGATTCCGCAGGAGGTGGTGGAAGCGGCGATCGTGGACGGCGCGGGCTTCTGGCGGCGGCTGTTCCAGGTCGAGCTGCCGCTGCTCCTCCCGGTCGTGGCCGTCGCCGTGCTGTTCGGCGTCGTGTACACCGCGACCGACCTGGGTGTCGTCTACGTCCTGACGGGCGGCGGGCCGGCGAATACGACGCACGTGCTCCCGACACTTGCCTTCCAGCGCGGCATCCTGGGCGCCGATCTCGGCCAGGGGGCCGCGATCGCAGTGTTCCTGCTCCCGTTCCTGATCGTCGTCGCGGTCGCGATGCTGCGGCTCGCGCGCCGCGCGGAGATCGGCGCGCGATGAAGCTCAAGCGGATGGCACTGTACGCGGCGGCGCTGGCCTTCATGGTCTTCGCCGGGTTCCCGTTCTACTGGATGTTGATCACGGCGTTCAAGCAGAACCGGGACCTCTACGTCGGCGCATCGGACGTGAAGCATATCCCGTGGATCTTCAACGACCCGCCCACGCTCGAGCACGTGCGGCTGCTGCTGGGACAGACGGCGTTCCCCCGCTGGGTGCTCAACACGCTGCTCGTGGTCGTCGCGGTCGCCGTGATCACGGTGGCGGTGGCGGTGCCCGCGGGCTACAGCCTGGCGCGGCTCGCGGGACGCTGGGGTGAGCGGCTGGGGATGGGGATTTTCTTCACGTATTTGATCCCCCCCACCCTGCTCTTCATTCCGTTCTCGCGGCTCGTCGCGCTGCTCGGCCTCAACAACTCACTCGGCGCGTTGATCCTGATCTACCCGACGATGACGATCCCATTCTGCACCTGGCTGGTGATGGGGTTCCTGCGCTCGGTGCCGTGGGAGATCGAGGAGCAGGCGATGATCGACGGCTACAGCCGCCTCGAGGTGATCCTGCGGGTCGCCCCGCGGCTCATCATGCCCGGGATTCTCACGGTGGTAGTCTTCACGTTCACGCTGGTGATGCAGGAGTTCGTCTACGCACTGACGTTCCTGAGCTCGGTCGACAAGATGACGGTGTCCCTGGGGGTGCCGATCGCGCTGGTGCGGGGCGACGTGTACCACTGGGGCTCCCTCATGGCGGCGGCCCTGTTCACGAGCATTCCGCTGGCGATCGTGTACAACCTCTTTATCGACCGCTTCATTCAGGGCTTCACTATGGGCGCAGTGAAGGGATAAATCGGTGGTCTAGCGCATCCGGTCGGACCGGTCCATGATAGGGCCGGCCGCTCCTCAACGATTTTCACACGAGAGGAGGTATGTCATGAGAATCCGAATGGCATCGTTCTCTTGGCCTATTGTCACTCTGGTCTCCGCCCTTGCAGGCCCGGCTCCCACCGCGGCCCAGCAGCCCGCCGGGCAGGTGGTCAAGCTGGGTGAGGGGGAGACGCTCACGATCGGCGGCTTCATCAGCGCGTCGTTCTTCAACGACCGCGGCGTATTCGGCCGATTTGGCCAGGGACAGAACGCCGAGTGGGCGGCGCAGGTCCAACCCGGCGTGAACCAGGGATTCACGGATGGGGACATCCGGAACACGCGGATCAATTTCACGTTCAATGCCGGGCCGGTGCTGGGCAAGTGGGCGCCTAGGGGCGTGATAGAGGCTGACTTCTTCGGTGGGTTCAACGGCGCACCGCCGTTCGGCGATGAACAGCCCCAGCTCCGCATCCGTCTTGCGTACGCCGACCTGACGAACGGTCGCACCACGTTTCGACTCGGCCAGTACGCGTCTCCAATGCTGGGCGAGATACCGGTGTCGGTCACGCACATCGCTTTCCCCCTGGGATACGGCGCGACCGGCATGATCGGCTGGCGCTTCCCCGGGATCTTCTGGTACCAGGACCTGAGCACGGCGGGCAAACCGATGGCCATGCAGCTCCAGGTCGCCGTCATGAAGGGATCGGGCCCCACCACGGGACCAGTTGATTCTCTTGCCCCCGACCCCATCGGGAACGGCGAGGCGTCCGGGCTACCGCAGCTCGAGGCGCGGCTCAACCTGATTCACAGAGGCAAGCTGCCCTGGAGCGTGTACCTGGTCGGCCACACCGATTGGAAAGACACGACCGGGAACGGCATCGGTGGCTCCAACATCACGGGCAGCGGAGTCGAGCTCGGGGGCAGCGTCGCCCCGGGACACCTGACGGTGCACGGCAACTTCTACACTGGGAAGGGGCTCGGACAGCAGTTTGGCCACATCACCCCGAGCCTGAACGGGCCAACCAGCCGGCAGCAAGCCAGAATCAAGGGGTTTGGTGCCTGGGCACAAGCGGGCTACGATTTCACGCCGCACTGGAGCTTCTGGCTCTTTTACGGCCTCGACCAGCCCGATTACAAGACGTTCGCCACCGAGACGGGAGCGGTGCTCCCGCGCCAGTTGAATCACGACGGCGATGCCCTCGTTCGATTCCGTGCCGGCCGCTATGCGGTCGGCCTCGAGTTCTTCCGCGCCGTGACCGACTGGAGCACCGGCGTCAGGAGCGCCGACCAACTCGCTCTCAGCATGCTGTACACGATCTGACGGGTGTCGGGTTTCGGGTGTCAGGTGTTAGAAACCTGGCACCCGACACCAGACACCGCATCTTGAATCTTCAGAGGGCATTTCCATGACCAAGCGCAAGACAATCGACCGGCGCGCGTTCGTAAAGACCACGACCGGGGCCGCGGCCGCAGTCGCCCTCCCCACCATCCGGATCAAGCGCCAACAGAAGACGCTCAAGATCCTGCAGTGGAGTCACTTCGTCCCCACCTACGACGTGTGGTTCGACAAGTACGCGAAGGATTGGGGAACGAGCCAGGGCGTCGAGGTCACCGTGGATCACATCAACCTCGCCGAGCTGGTCACGCGCGCCAACGCCGAGGTGGCGGCACAGCAGGGGCACGACTTGTTCCAGTTCCTCTCGCCTCCGGGGGCGTTCGAGCCGCAGACGCTCGACATGGCGGACGTGGTGCAGGAGGCCGAACGTCGCCACGGACCGATCCTCGACCTCTGCAAGCGCAGCACCTTCAATCCGGTCACCAGGAGGTGGTTCGGCTTCAGCGACAACTACGTGCCCGATCCGGGCGACTACCTCAAGAGCATCTGGACCGAAGTCGGCATGCCCGACGGCCCCGCCACGTGGGAGGACCTCGTCAAGGCGGCTCCCCTCATCAAGGCGAAGCACCCTGAGATCCAGATCCCGATTGGCATCGGGATGTCGCAGGAGCTCGACTCCAACATGGCCGCGCGCGCCATGATCTGGTCGTTCGACGGCTCGGTGCAGGATGCGAACGAGAACGTGGTCTTGAAGTCGGACCAGACGCTCGAGGCCCTCACGTTCGGCGTGCGGCTCTTCAAGGCGGGGATGAATCCGTCGGTGATGAGCTGGAACGCCGCATCCAACAACCAGGCGCTGAACGCCCGCCAGACCGGATATATCCTCAACTCCATCTCCGCCTACCGCACGGCGCAGGACAACAAGCTCCCGGTGGCGGACGACATCTTCTTCGTGGGCGCCCTCAAGGGCCCGCGCGGCACGCGCTGGGCGAGCGAGCACGTGATGGGGATCTACACGATCTGGAAGTTCGCCCAGAGCCCGGACCTGGCGAAGCGGTTCCTGCTCGATCTCGTGGGCCACTATCGGGACGCGGTGCTGGGCAGCAAACTCTACAACTTCCCGTCCTTCCCCGGGTCCGTGGCCGAGCCCACGGTGCCGCTGGCCCAGAGGCCCGCGGCGGGCAAGACGTGGCTGGAGCAGGTCACTGGGAACGACCCGTTCGGGTCCAATCCGCCGGCCAAGCTCAGGCCGATCAGTACGGCGCTCGAGTGGGCGACGAACATCGGTCATCCGGGCCCGGCGAATCCGGCGGAGAGCGAAGTGTTCGACACGTTCGTGCTCCCCACGATGTTCGCGAACGCGGCGATGGATCGAATGACTCCCAAGCAGGCGCTGGACGAGGCACACCAGCAGGTGAAGAAGATCTTCGAGAAGTGGCGCACCAAGGGCCTGGTCGCCGGAGGTTCTGGCGACCGTGCTTGACACCTCCACCCTGTACCAGAGGGAGTTATGACTGCCCCTCAACTCGCGATGAAGGATCTCCGCCGTGTCGTGATTGCCGCGGCCGTCGGGAACGTGATCGAGTGGTACGACTTCTACATCTTCGGGAGCCTGGCCGCGCTCCTGTCGGTCAAGTTCTTCGAGCAGGGCCAGGCCGGGGCGGCGCTCATCAAGACGGTGGGAACGTTCACCGCCGGCTTCCTGATTCGCCCGTTCGGAGCATTCGTGTTCGGGCGCGTCGGCGACCTGGTCGGCCGCAAGTACACGTTCGTCATCACGCTCAGCGGCATGGGACTGGCCACGGCCCTCATCGGTGTGGTGCCGAGTTACGCCCAGATCGGCGCGCTGGCCGGCGTGCTGCTGCTGGTGCTGCGCCTCATTCAAGGACTGTGCCTGGGCGGTGAGTACGGCGGCGCGATCACGTACGTCGCCGAGCATGCGCCCGACGAAAAACGCGGCTACTACACGGGTTGGCTCCAGACGTCGCCCACGTTGGGGATCGTGGTATCGCTGGCCGTGATCATCGTGACGCGCCAGATCGTAGGCACCGAGGCCTTCAACGCGTGGGGGTGGCGGATCCCGTTCCTGCTCTCGTTACTCATGGTCGCGATCGCGATCTACATCCGCCTGCAGCTCCAGGAGACGCCGATCTTCCAGGCCATCAAGGCCAAGGGGCAAACCTCGACCAATCCCTGGCGCGAGGCCTTCTGGGGCGAGAACGTGAAGTACGTGCTGATCGCCAGCATCGTCGTGATCGGCGAGGGGGTGGTGTGGTACAGCGGCCAGTTCTGGGCGCTCTACTTCCTGCAGCAGATCCGGAAGCCGGACGTTCTGTCCCCGGCCATCATTACGGGGATCGCGCTGCTCATCGCGACTCCGACCCTCATTTTGTTCGGGTGGCTGTCGGACCGGATCGGCCGCAAGCCGATCATCCTGGCGGGGTTCGCATTGGCGGCCATCACTTACTACCCGCTCTACACGGCGCTCGGCAAGGCCGCCGACCCGGCCAACACCAACTACCCTCTCGCGATCCTCATCGTCGCGATCATGGTGTCGTACGTAGGGATGGTGTACGGCCCGATCGGGGCGTTCCTCGCGGAGTACTTCCCGGCCCGCATCCGCTACACGTCGGTGTCGGTGCCTTACCACATCGGCAACGGCTGGGGCGGAGGATTGGTGCCCGTCATCACGACCGCGGCGTACGTGTCCACGCATAGCTTGGGCACGGCGTTGATCTACCCGATCACGGTGCCGGCGGTCGCGTTCCTGTTGAGCCTGTTCCTGATGCCGGAGACACGCAAGATCAGCATCTGGCAACCCGCGCAGGTGCGCGCCGGCGCCAGGGGCTAGTGCAGCTTCACGCGAGTCTCGAGGCGCCCCGACGGATTCCGTCGGGGCGCCTCGTCGCAACCGCAGCTCTCCTCTGCGCAGTCGTATTCCCGTCCGTCCGTCCGACCGTCCGACAGTCCGACCAAGTTCTCCTCGCCACCACGACCTCCACCCGCGACGCCGGCCTGCTCGATTCCCTGCTCCCCGTCTTCGAGCGTGCAACCGGCTATACCGTCAAGGTTGTAGCGGTGGGGAGCGGGCAGGCGCTCGAGATGGCCCGGCGTGGCGACGCGGACGTCGTCCTCGCCCACGCCCCGGCGGCCGAGCGAGCGCTCACCGACTCGGGTTATTTCATCCGGCGGCGACTTGTGATGCACAACGAGTTCCTGATCGTGGGGCCGCCGGAGGACCCGGCCGGAGTGCGTGGGTGGACGGATGCTGTGGCCGCATTCTCGCGCATCGCGTCGTCCCGGGCGCCATTCGTGTCGCGCGGCGACAAATCGGGCACGCAGGAGCGCGAGCTCAGCCTCTGGCGCAAGGCCCGGGTCTCACCTCCCGCGCCCGGGGCCTGGTACATGGAATCAGGACAGGGGATGGGCGCGACGCTGCAGATCGCGAGTGAAAAGGGCGCCTACACACTCACCGATAGGGCGACATACCTCGCGTGGCGCGACAAGACCCTACTCGGGCCAATGGTCGAAGGGGACACACTGCTCTACAACGTGTACCACGTGCTCGAGCCGAACCCCGCGAACGCACCCGCCTCCCGCATCAATCTGCGCGGCGGACGGGCCCTCGCTGATTTTTTTGTTGCGGCCGAGACCCAGAAACTCATCGGAGAATTCGGGAGGTCGCGCTTCGGCCGCAGCCTCTTCGTGCCCGACGCCGGAAAACCGGACCGCTGGTAGCGCGCTCCGTCATGCGCCCCCGGCTCCTCCCAGCTGCTCGACGTGCGGCTTCTCCACCAGCTGGTAAAACGCGAGGATCGCCGCCTGGTCGAACACGGCCGCAGCGAGCCCCGGCAGCGAAGCCGTCAGGAGCGCGACGCCGTAGGTGTGCAGGTAGCCGACGGTGTACATGGGATTCCGGAGCACGCGGTACGGCCCCCGGCCCTGCGGGATTACCGCGGCGGGGTTGAAGAAGTCATACCAGTAGTAGGCGCGCGCGCCGAGCGCGGCGCCGGCCCACACCTTGGTGGCGACGCCGAGGAAGACCAGCACCAGCCCCACCGGGATCACCACGGTGGCGGGGAGGGCGAGTTGGAGGGTGTGGCGCGTCGCCAGGCACGCGACCACGAAGCTTGCGCCGTCGTTGATCATGACGATCGCGGCGACGCGCCGGAAGCGGCGAAATCCCGGCTCGATTCCCCACCGCGCCGTGAAGGACTGGCAGCGTTTCTGGCGTGACAATGCGACGCCCGCGTACCCGACGTAGGCGAGACGGCTCGCGACGTGGTAGCCCACAACGAGCCACATGAGGACGGTCATTGGTGGCGGAAAGATACACGGCGCCAGCCACTTGGCTTGGGCTCGCGGATGGCCGGGCCAGCGCGGGGCGGTACACCACCATATCTTGCGGCCATGGCAAAGGAAGCTGCGATCGAGATCGACGGGACCGTGGAGCAGGTGCTGCCCAACACCACGTTCCGCGTACTCCTCACCAACGGCCATTACGTACTCGCCACCATCGCGGGGAAAATGCGGCGCTTCCGCATCCGCGTGCTGGCAGGGGACCGGGTCACCCTGGCGGTCTCCCCCTACGACCTGACGCGCGGTCGCATCACCTTCCGGCACAAGTAGACCTCACGCCCCTCGCGAAGTAGCCCGTGCGGACGCTCGTCCTGGTGGGACTCCTGATCGGCGTCGCCGCCACGCTGACCGCGCAACAGCGCGCCATCACCGACAGCGACCTCTTCGCCTTCAGGTGGGTGGCGGGCCCCCAGATCTCGCCCGACGGCAGACAGGTGGCGTACGTGCTCGTCACCGTCAACGCGAAGCATGACGGCTACGAGACGAGCATCTGGTCCGTCACCACGGACGGCGCCTCGCCGCCGCGTCGTCTGACCGCCGGCGTGCACGACGGGGCGCCCCGCTGGTCCCCCGATTCCCGGACCCTCGCCTTCCTCCGCCCCGTGGGCGATGACGGCGCCCAGCTGTTCCTGCTTCCGCTCGCGGGCGGTGAAGCGATCCAGCTCACGGACATGGCGAAGGGTGCGTCGCCCGCCGTCTGGTCTCCCGACGGCCGCATGATTGCGTTCACGAACGCGGCGACGCCGGAGCAGCGGGCGGCCAAGGAGAAAGGCGACACCCCTAAGCGGACGGACGTACGCATCGTGACGTCCGCGCAGTTCCGGCAGGACGACGAGGGCTACGACGACCCTGCCGCGCACAGCCACATCTGGACGGTGCCGGCGGTCGCGGGTGACAAGCCTCAGGCCGCGCATCAGGTGACCTCGGGTGCGTTCGATGAGGCGGCGCCGGCGTGGGGCGCCGACGGCACGCGGATCTACTTCACGTCCCAACGGGTGGCGGAGCCGTACTACTATGCGCCGGACGCCAATGTCTACTCCGTGCCCGCGGGAGGGGGATCGCTCGACACGGTCGTGAACATCGACGGCGCGGTGAACGCGGCGAGCCTCGGGCCGGCGGGGCCAGGCGGTCAGCCGGTCGCGTTCCGCGCGTTTCTCAATCCCGCCCAGCCCCGGTCGTACAACGAGTCCGACCTGTTCGTGTGGCGCGGCGGGCGCGCCATCAACCTCACCGCCGACTACGACTTCGACATCGGCGGCAGCGTGCTGGGCGACCAGGCGCCGCCG
>Ga0137376_10002696_pt1 | contig 10743 bp, 7 predicted proteins | sample SagtaG_23_FD_104814 | JGI IMG/M metagenome (GOLD analysis project Ga0137376, IMG submission 104814) | Vadose zone soil microbial communities from Sagehorn Ranch, Mendocino, California, USA - Sage2_L_20_16 metaG | ecosystem: Environmental > Terrestrial > Soil > Vadose zone | place: USA... | reverse complement strand
CACTCCATAGGGGCTGATTTGCTGATCGTCGCCAACGACTACCATCTTTTTCGCGATATAGAACAGGAAGAGGCTTTCGATGCCTAGCTGACTGGCCTCATCGACAATGACCAGATCGTAGCGGCCGGGGGCGGGATCGAGCACCGGGTGGCTCCGGTCGCCGAGCGTGCGGGGGGCCCGGCGGGTCTCGCCGTCGCGGGCGCACAGCCAGGCCGACCACTCGCCCCACCACGACCCGGCAATGCGCTCCGCCCCCGCGAAGAAGGCCGCGCTGTCCGGACCGGGGTCGTCGGCGGCCCGGTAGCTGGCCTTCTTGTTGCCCGGCGGGTTGACGATGGCCTGGATGTGGCCGCTGGACGACAGCACGAAGCGAGTATTACCGCCCAGGATCCCGTTCGTGCGGTAACAGGCCTCCCACGGTGTGATGTGGTCGGTGAGGGCGGCCACGATGTAGGTGTCCTGGTCGACCTTGGCCAGGTCGACCGGCGTACCCAGCACGGTCAGCTTCCCGGCCTGCGGCAACGGGTTCTCGAGGAAGAGGTTGGCGAAGTCGGCGTGGAGGCCGGCGGTCATGTTGGGCATGTCGGCGTTCCAGGCCAGCACGTCGAACGCCGGCGGGTCCTGACCGAGCAGGTAGTTGCTGACCCAGTAGTTCCAGACCAGGTCGTTGGGTCGCATCCAGGCGAAGATCCGGGTCAGCTGCCGCCCCTTCAGCATTCCCGTCCGCTTGGAGCCCCGCACCGCCAGTGCCGCCGACCATTCGGAGAGGAACAGCGACGCCATCGTCTCGGCCGCCGTGTCGAGGACGGTGACGAAGTACGTGAACGTGCGGATGCGCCGCTCCCCGGTGGCGGCCAGGTGCCCGGCCAGTGCGGCGGCGGTGATGCCGCCGGCACAGACGCCGACGAGGTGGACGTCGGGGCTGCCGGCGATGATGGCGGAGGTGGTGACGGCTTCCAGGGCGGCGGCCACGTAGGTGTCGAGGTTCCAGTCCCGGTGCGCCGGCGTCGGGTTGCGCCAGCTGACGACGAACACCTGATGCCCCTGGCCGACGAGGTACTCGACGAGGCTGCGGCCGGGGGAGAGGTCGAGGATGTAGTGGCGGCTGATCTCGGGGGGGATGAACACGATCGGGACCGTGCCGACGGTCGGCGTCGCCGGCTTGTACTGGAGGAGCTCGAGGACCTCGGTGCGGAGCACCACCGCCCCGGGCGACGCGCCGACCGTCTCACCGAGGCGGAACGGGCGGCGGTCGACCGACTTCGGCATGGCGCCGTTGTGGACGACGTCGTCGGCCAGCGCCCGGGCACCCTTCGCCAGGCTGGCCCCCTTGGTCGCCACGGCGGTGCGGAGCGCAGCCGGGTTGCCGACGAGGCTGTTGGTGGGGGCCAGGGCGTCGATCACCTGACCGACCACGAACCGGGCCCGCTCCTCGCTCTTGTCGTCGAGCCCGAGCCGGCCGACGGTGTCGTCGGCCACGGCCGTGGCGCCGAGGTACCCCTGGAGCACCCGCCGGTAGACCGGGTTGGCGGCCCAGGCGGGGTCGGCGAAGCGGCGGTCGCCGGGCTGTGGTTCCCGCTTCGCCTCACCGCGGACGGCGGAGGCCAGCTCCCCGGTCAGCCGCAGCCCGGCGCCGGCCAGGCGGACGGGGTGGCGGGCCCCGCCGGCCGCCAGCCGGGCGGCCGCCGCCAGCTGGGGCCGGCCCAGCGGCACCAGCGGCACCGCCCCGGTCATCGTCGGCTTGGTCTCTTCGGCGGGCGTGACAGGGACAGGCTTCGCAGTCATCCCCCGACTGTGCCAGGCGGACGGGTGCTCCGATAGGTGGCGGTCCACCACTTCCGGTGCGGCCCTTTGTGGCGCAGACCAAAAACCCGGCGGCGGCGGGGCCCATCGGATCCCGGGCCTGGGTCTCCTCCCGGGAACCGCGTGACGGCGGTGGTCGTCCAAGGGGGCATCGGACATCCACCTACGGAGGCTCCCATGCTGCGTGCCCGTCCCACTTTGACCGCCGCCGCCGTGGCGGCCGTCGCCGCCCTCGCCCTCGCCGGTTGCGCCAAGAGCGAGCCGAAGGCGGCCGGCGCCGCCCCCGCCGCCACCGTGTCGACCGACAGCGGCCGGCCGTCCATCGCCGCCCGGGGCGTCGGGCTGGTGAAGGGGACGCCCGACACCCTGCGCGTCGTTCTCGGCGTCGAGACCCGCTCCGCCAGCGCCAAGGACGCTCTGGCGGCCAACAACGACAAGGCCAACGCCCTCATCAACACGTTGAAGGACAAGGGCGTCCAGGCCAAGGACATCCAGACCTCCCAGCTACAGGTCAACCCCACCTACGACGACAGGGGCCAGCGGATCACCGGCTACCAGGTGAACAACCAGGTGACCGCCACCCTCCACGACATCGCCGGGGCCGGCGGCCTCATCGACGCCGCGGCCGGGGCCGTGGGCGACGCCGTGCGGGTGCAGTCGATCGGGTTCTCCATCGACGACGACAGCGCCCTGAAGGCCGAGGCCCGCACCCAGGCCGTCCACCTGGCCCAGCTCCAGGCGGAGCAGATGGCCAAGGCGGCCGGGGTGAAGCTGGGCGGGATCCGGCTCATCTCCGAAGTCCCCGAGAACAGCTCGGTCCCGGTGTACGACCGCTACAACGCCGCCCCCAAGGCGGCAGCCGGCGGGACCGCCCCGGCGCCGATCGAGCCCGGCCAGCAGGAGCTGAGCCTCACGGTCGACGTGGTGTGGGACATCGCCCAGTGAGTATCGGATAATCCTCGGCCGAGTGTGGGCGGGCGGTTACGATCCGCCCGCCCATGCTCTACGCCACGGAAACGTTCACCGCCGACGAGGCCCAGGTCCTCGAACGGCACTTCACCAACATCGACCGGCCCGTCTTCGCCCTCACCAACCTGCCCGAGGTGGTGAAGGGGGCGCTGTTCGCCCGTTACTCCCGCACCCACAAGAGCCTGCGCCGGTTGTTCCTCGACGAGTTCGCCGACGAGGTCGACGCCGCCTCGTCCGGCGACGGCCCCGACGAGACGACCATCGGCCTCGGGCGGGCCGAGGAGCTCTACGACAAGGTCTTCCTGGAGTACGGCGACGATTCGGTGGCCCAGCTCGGCGGCGTGCACCTGGCCTGCGAGCAGGCGTCGAACGTGCTGACCAAGGTGCTCGAGTGGGGCCGCCTCATGGCCTACCTCGAGCAGTCGACCCGCTACATCGCCTACGACGCCCGGCTCGACGGCCGCTACCGCTACTGGCGGGATCCCCAGGTGCTCGACTCGCCCCTCGGCGCCCGCTACGTCGCCGCCATGGACGCCCTCTTCGACGGCTACGCCGCCGCCCTCCCCAAGGTGATGGAGTGGGCCCGCCAGACCTTCCCCAAGGAGCCGGGCGACTCCGACTTCGTGTGGCGCCAGACGATCAAGGCCAAGGCCTGTGACGCGGTGCGGGGGATGCTGCCCGCCTCCAGCCTGTCCAACGTCGGCATCTATGGGACGGGCCAGGCCTACGAGGCGCTGCTCCTGCGGATGCGGGCCCACCCCCTCCCCGAGGTCCGCCGCTACGCCCAGATGATGCTGGAGGAGCTCCGGCTGGTGATCCCGTCGTTCCTCAAGCGGGTCGACCGGGAGGACCGGGGCGGAGCCTGGAGCGCCTATATAGAGGAGCGCCGGGAGCGGACGGCGGCCATGACCGCCCACCTCCTCGGCGGCGAGGAGCCCGAGCCCCGCCCGTCGGTGACCCTCGTCGACTTCGACCCCGATGGCGAGGACAAGGTCCTGGCCGCCATCCTCTACTCGGCCTCCGACCTCCCCGAGGACCAGCTGGCCGCCCGGGTGCGGGCCCTGGCCCCCGAGGAGCGCTTCGCCCTGCTCGACGCCTACGTGGGGGAGCGGGTCAACCGCCGTCACAAGCCCGGGCGGGCCTTCGAGCGGACCGGCTACCGCTTCGATGTGCTGGCCGACTACGGCGCCTTCCGGGACCTGCAGCGGCACCGGATGCTGACCATCGAGTGGCAGCCGCTGTCGACCCGCCACGGCTACGAGCTGCCCGCCCCGGTCGTCGAGGCCGGCGTCGCCCACCTCTTCGAGGAGGCGATGGCGAACTCGGCCTCGCTCTACGGGGAGCTGTCCGGGCCCTTCCCGGCCCAGGCGGCCTACGCCGTGGCGCTGGCCTACCGCATACGGTTCACGATGCAGATGAACGCCCGGGAGGCCATGCACGTCCTCGAGCTGCGGACGGGCCCTCAGGGCCATCCCGCCTACCGGGCGGTGTGCCTGGAGATGTGGCGGCTCATCCGGGATCAGGCGGGGCACCACGGCCTGGCCGAGGCGATGCGCTTCGTCGACACCGGCGACTACGAGCTCGGCCGGCTCGGCGCCGAGCGCCTGGCCGAGGCCCGCCGCACGGGCAGTGTCCATCCCTAGTTACTGGTGTTAAAGTTGCGCCCCATGTGGCGCAAGATGGCGACGTTGGGAACGCTGGCCGGGCTGGTCGTCGGAGGCTCGGCTGCCGGGCGGATCCACACCGTCCGCCGCGGCGACACCTTGGAGGCGATCGGCCGCCGCTACGGCGTCGACGTCCCGACCCTGGTCGCCGCCAACGGCCTGCGCAACCCCGATCTGGTTGTGGAAGGCGCCGCCCTGAAGATCCCAGCTCCCGCTCCGGCTCCGGTGGTGCCGACGAAGGCCGGGGCGTTGCGGGACACCGTCGTGCGGATGCCCCCGGCGCAGCTGGCCGCCGCCCGGACCTCGTTGCGGATCGTCGTCCCGGCCGACCGGGCCGGGTTGCGGCCCGCCTTCCTCCAGTTCTCCCGGCTGGCCGGTGTGCCCAGCGATCTGGCCATGGCGCTGGCGTGGCAGGAATCGGGCTGGCAGCGCAACAAGGTGTCGTCGACCCGGGCCGTCGGCGTCATGCAGCTGATGCCCGACACCGTCGACTTCGTCTCGACCTCGCTGCTCGGCACGGCGCGCCTCGACCCGCGGGACCCGGTGGCCAACATCCGCATGGGCACGCGGTTCCTGCGCTACCTGCTCGACAGTCACGGCGGCAGCGTCGACCGGGCCCTCGCCTCGTACTACCAGGGGCTGCGATCGGTGCGGGAGCGCGGCCCGCTCGACGAGACGCAGCGGTTCGTCGCCAACGTCAAGGCCCTGCGGGGCCGGCTCTAGCCGCGGCGGCGGGCGACGAGCAGGGCGGAGAGACCGAGGAGACCGGCCGCCACCACCAGCTCCGCCCGCATGCGGTGCGGCGCCTCGCGCTGGATCCGCTCGTGAAAGGCCTGGATCGGGGCGGGGACCGGGTTGTGATCGAAGAAGTGCCGGGCCGGCTTGTCGACGTCGAGAATGGTGGCCCCGGCGATCCCGGCCAGCACGCCGGACCGGATCGGCCCGGCCGGACCGGCCAGGAGGGCGATGCCGGCCAGCCCGGCCAGCCCGTCGCGCTTGGCCACCTCCAGGAACCGGTCGTGGGACTCCGGTCCGCGGGGAAGGCCCCAGTGGGGGAGGCTGTCCATCGCCACGTGGGAGGCGACGCCGGCGGCGAAGGCCAGGGCCGGCCGGCGGTGGAGGACGGCACCGATGGCCGCCCCGGCGAGAACATGGTTGGTCACGAGCATGGGCTCACCCGCTTCGCCACCGGCATCCCGGACCCCTTTGTCGAGCCGTAACTGTCGTACCTTCTGTGTAGAGTCACAAGCATGTCATTCAAAGTGGTGGCGCTGGGCGACGCCCATCTCGGCCGGCAGTACTACTCCCGCACCACACCGGAGGGTGCCAACCAGCGCGAGCACGACTTCGAGGAGTCGTTCGAGGCGGCGGTCGACCTCGCCCTGTCCCTCGAGCCCGACGTCGTGCTGTGGCTGGGTGACGTGTTCGACCATCCCCGGCCGGGATATCGGGCCTTCCGGGTGGCCCAGCGGGCGCTGGGGAAGATCCGGGATCACGGCGCCCCCCTGGTGGCCATCTCCGGCAACCACGACACGCCCCGCCTTCCGGGTACGGGGTCGCCCTACGCGCCGCTGGCCGACACGTTCCCCGAGTTCCATCTGGCCTACGACGGCACCTATCGGGCGTTCGACCTGCCGGGGCTCCGCGTCCACGCGGTACCGCAGATGCTGACCGTCGACGAGAGCCTGGCCGGTCTCGACCAGGCGGCCGCCAACCGCAGCGCCGACCGGGTCAACCTCCTCGTGACCCACCCACGTGTACCTCAGGTAGAGCCTCGCAGTAGAGATATCAATGAGATCGAGGTCGACGCCGAGGCGCTGCGCTCCGATCTCGTCCTCCTCGGGCACTACCACGTGCACACGAAGGTGCGCGACACGGTGTGGTACGCCGGGTCGACCGACACGTTCTCCTTCGCCGACGACCCCGACCGGCCCAAAGGCGTCGTCTCGCTCGACACCGAGACCGGCGTCTGCCGCCATCACGGCCTGCCCGGCCGCCGGCCGCTGGTGACGCCGGAGCCGGTGGCGGCGGCCGGGCTGAGTCCCACCGAGTTGGAGGCGGCCGTGGTGGAGCGGGCGGCGGCGGTGCCCGACGGCGCCGTGGCCCGCTTGTTCGTCGACGGCGCCGATCCGCAGGCCTGGCGGCTGCTCGACCACAGCCGGGTGGCGGAGGCCTACCGCCACGCTCTCTGGTTCCGGCTCGAGCCGGCCTTCCTCGACGCCGCCTCGCGGGTGAGCGACCTGCCCACCCGCGACGCCATCGGCGACCGGTGGGCCCGGTTCCTCCACCGCCAGGACCTGTCGGGCTACGACCCCGAGCGGCTCCTGTCGCTGGGCGACGACCTGATCCGGACGGCCATCGACGAGGCGAGCTGAGCGAGGCTCGACGATGCGCGTCACCCGTCTGTCGCTGCGGAACTTCCGGGTGTTCTCGGAGCTCGATCTCGAGCTGCCACCGGGCGTCGTCGGCATCTACGGGGCTAACGGCGCCGGGAAGTCGACGCTGGTGGAGTCGATCCTGTGGGCCCTCTTCGGCGTGGCCCGCACCGGCAAAGACTCGCTGCGGTCCGACGGCGCCACCGGCGAGACGGAGGCCACGGTCGAGTTCGAGCACGACGGGCACCTCTACGAGGTGACCCGGTCGCTGTCGGGGGCGGCCAACGGGGTGAAGGCCGAAGCAGCCTGCGACGGGCAGCGGGTGGCGGCGGGGGCGGTGGCCGTTCGGCAATACGTCCACCACGTGCTCGGCATGAGCGCCGAAGCGTTCCGGTCATCGGTCTTCTGCGAGCAGAAGCAGCTCGACGCCTTCTCCGGCCGCCGGCCCGAGGAGCGCCGCAAGCTGGTGCTCGACCTGCTCGGCATCACCCCGCTCGACCGGGCCCGAGACTCGGCCCGGGCCCAGGCCCGGGCGGCCTTCGAGCAGATCGAGGCCGCCCGGCGGATGCTCGGCGATCTCGACGCGCTGGCCGGCGAGGCCACCGAGCTCGACGGGCGGCTCGTCGCCGCCGGGGCCCGCCGGGTGGCGGCCGAGGCGGCGCTGGCGTCGGCCGAGCAGACCGAAGCGGCGGCGGCGGCCGTGGCCGCCGACGAGGAGCGCCGCAAGCAGGAGCGCGACCGGCTGGCCGCCGCCTACGCTGCCGCCCGCCGCCGTCACGAGGAAGCCGCCGCCCGGCTGGCCACCCGCGGTTCGGAGCTGGCGGAGCTGGAATCGGCCGGAGAGCGCCTGCCGGCCCTCAGCGCCGCCGCTGCCGATGTCGGGTCGCTCCGGTCGCAACTGGAGGCGCTGGAGCGGCGCGACGCGGCCCAGGCTCGTCTGGGGGCCGCTGAGCGGGAGCTGGCCGAATCCACGGCGACCGAGCCCGGCCGGGCCGGCCCGGCGGCGGCCGAGGGCGGGAACTGGTTGCAGGCGCTGGAGACGCTGGAGGAGGCGGCGGCGGCCGCCGGTCGCCGGTCGGGCGAGACAACCGGTCGGGTCGCCGCCGCCGAGGCGGCCGTGGCGGCGGCGACCCGGCGGCTGGAGGCGGCGGCGAGCGAGGCCCGCACCGCCGGTGGGCTCGACCCCGAGGCGCCCTGCCCCTTGTGTGGGCAAGAACTCGGGGCCGCGTTCGACGAAGTGCAGCGCCACCGCGACGCCGCTCGGCGGGAGGCGGAGGCCGCCGCCGCGGCCGCCGGAGCGGAGCTGGCCGACGCCCGGGTGGAGCACGCCGCCGCCGGGCAGGCCGAGCAGGGCACCACCGACGCGCTCCGTCGCGCGCGCCGCCGGCACGAGTGCTGCGCCGCGCTGCTGGCCGAGATCGCCGCCGCCCGCGACGCGCTCGACGAGGCGGAAAACCTTGTCGCCGCAATGGTTCCCGACGCGGCGGGCGATGCCGGTCGCACCGACCGCGGGCCCGGCGATGGCGAGGGCGATCCGGCCGGGCTGCGGCGGCGGCTGGTTGAAACCGAGGCGGCGCGGGACGCGGCGCTGCGGCTCGAGGAGCGGTTGAAGGCGCAGCCGTCCGTCGCCGCGGCGGTGGCGGCCGAGGAGGCGGCGGTGGCCGAGGCGGGCGACGAGGCCGCCCGCCTTCTGGCCGAAGGGAAGGCGCTCCGGTTCGACGCTGACGCCCATGCGGCGGCGAGCGCCGCCCGGGCGGAAGCGGCGCAGGCCGTCGGGCGGGCCCGGGCGGCGCTGACCGACGCCCGGGTCGACGAGCGCGGCCTGTCCGAACGGTTGGCCGAGCGGCGGGCGCGGCTCGACGCCGAGGTGGCACGCCGTGCCGAGCTGGCCGGGCGAGAGTCGGAGGCCCGGCACCTCGGCCGGCTGGCCGAACTGCTCGGCGAGTTCCGCAACAGCCTCGTCGGCCAGGTCGGCCCGGCCCTGTCCGCCCACACGACCGCGCTGTTCCGGGAGCTGACCGACGGCCGCTTCGACAGTCTGGAAGTCGACGGCGACAGCTTCGAGCTGCGGGTGGGAAGCGCCGGTCATCCGCTCGATCGGCACTCCGGTTCGGAAACCGATCTGGCCAACCTCTCGTTGCGGGTCGCCATCGGCGAACAGGTCAATCTGCTCTCCGGTGGGGCCGTCGGGTTGCTGGTGCTCGACGAGGTGCTCGGGGCGCTCGACGGGGAGCACCGCGACCGACTGCTCGCCGCGCTGACGCGCCTCGGCGCCCGTTTCCGGCAGGTTCTCGTGGTCACGCACGCCGCCGAGGTGAAGGAGCAGCTGCCCTACGCCATCGAGGTCGAGCCGATCGGCGGAGGACGCTCGCGCGCCGCCTCCGCGACAGATCGAATCCGCCTGGCAGAGGTCGGTTGACCACCGCCCGGGAGTGGCGCCGGCCCTCGTCATCCCTGCGTCACCGAAGCGACGGCGAATCGTCGTCAGACCTCAAGATTTTTTTCATCCGGCCTGACCAGCGGCTATGCGCGAAGAGGCAGGTCAGGCCGCGCGTGTTCTCGATTCCGCGGACTTGACACCAACACCCCATATCGGGCTCTATTAGCTCCGTCCCGATACCGGTTGCGCCAAGGTCGTGGGCTTCCGAGAGCCTGCTGGCTACTCGGAAGAGGCGAAGGATCGGGGTGGAGCTCAGGAGACCCAGTAGAGAACGCTGGAATAACCCATCCGCGCTGGAGCGGGTCGGGCTAAACAGTGGCCCCAACGGTCTCCTGGGCTCCCGCATTTTTTCCCCTCGTCTCCGCCGCGGGCGGGCAGGCGCGAGCCGGCGGACGTTTCGGCTTATACTCCGGCACCCTTCGAACAGGGAATGCGGGGATGGTCGACGACGAATTCGAAAATGAAGAAGAAGAGCCCTCCGAACCGGAGGACCTCGATGCCGAGCTCGACGAGGAAGACGAGTTCGGATCCGACGTGGATATCGACGTCGAGGACGTCGAAGACGTCGATGACGTCCTCGTCGACGACAGCGACGGCGCCGCCGGCGCCGCCGAGGAGACCGAGGACGAGGAGGACGAGGTCGTCGACCTCGAGGAGGAGCTGCACCCCGACGACGTCGAGGAGCCGCTCGACGTCCTGCTCCTCGAGCGGACGTCCAGCGGGCTGCTCGACGAGGAGGAGTACGACGAGGACGAGGACGACGGCGAAGCCGACGACCGGTCCGACCCCAGCACCCGGATCCCCCCCAAGCGGCCCGGCGAATTCGTGTGCCGTTCGTGCTTCCTGGTCAAGCACCCGAGCCAACTGGCCGACGCCGAACGGATGCTCTGCGCCGACTGCGTTTAGTGCGACAGCAGGGAGCCCGCCTGGGCGCGGCGGTGCTCTCCGGGTTGCTGCTGGCGGCCTCCTTTCCGCCCCTCGATCTCGGGCCGCTGGCCCTGGTGGCGCTGGCGCCCCTGCTGTGGGTCTGGCGCGACGCCGGGCCGAAGGCCGGCGCGCTGTACGGCGGGGTGGCGGGCGTCGCCTTCTTCGGGGTGCTGGTGGAGTGGACGCGCTATTTCGGCCTCGTCGCCGTCGTGCCCTTCGTGCTCTTCCTGTCCACGTGGTGGATGCTGGCCGGGGCGATCGCCGGCTGGCTCGGCCGGCGGGGCGTGACCTCCGCGCCGGTGCTGGCGGCGGTGTGGGTGCTGGTGGAGGCCGGCCGGGGGCGGGTCCCGTTCGGAGGCTTCCCCTGGGGTGACGTCGGATACGCCCTCCACGACTGGGGCGCGGCCCGCGCCCTGGCCGGCTGGGGCGGCGTTCCGCTGGTGTCCTGGCTGGCCGTCGCCGTCAACGGATGGGTGCTCGACGCTGTTCTGGCCTGGCGTCGACCGAGGACCGCGCTCGTCCGGCCGCTGGCGGGAATCGTCGCCGTGGTCCTCGCCGTCGGGGT
>Ga0137376_10002694_pt1 | contig 10745 bp, 6 predicted proteins | sample SagtaG_23_FD_104814 | JGI IMG/M metagenome (GOLD analysis project Ga0137376, IMG submission 104814) | Vadose zone soil microbial communities from Sagehorn Ranch, Mendocino, California, USA - Sage2_L_20_16 metaG | ecosystem: Environmental > Terrestrial > Soil > Vadose zone | place: USA... | reverse complement strand
TTGATCGTGCGCCCTCCTAGCTGTATCTGCCCGCTGAGCGTTCCATGATAGCTATTGGGAATAAGGCCATTGAGGCATTTGAGCAGCGTGCTTTTTCCACATCCACTGGGACCGGCAATGAGCATCAGTTCGCCCGCGGGCAAAGAAAAAGAGATATCTTCGATTGCCTGGGGTTGCTCGAGAGGGGGTTCCGCGGGCGCTGTCTTGTGATGTTTCGTTTCAGGTTCGTCATCCAGTGAACGGTAGCGAAACGTCAGACTCTCTACGAGCACCGCTGGCGGTGTTGGTGTGCCGGTACCGTCTGTATTGTCAGCATGTATGGTCATTGGCGGTAGTATATCCTTTGCTGCCGTCAAATGTTTAGATGGTTACATTCTAATGGGCAGCAGGGTTCGTTGTCAATGACCGTTCCAGCTCCAATTCCAACTCCGCAAGTTGTTCTCTTTGTTATTATCTAAGCTAGACTTTCTCCATAAAACACGGCAAAAGCGATATGAGCCATCCCGAAATGTACCGATAGGCTTGACAAATTCTATAGCTTCTTGAGAAGGGGCTTCATATATATCGTGGCAGGGGTGGTGGATGCGGTGGGAGGGGACGCCTTATGTTGTGCGTCGCCCCAGTCCTGGTCCCGTGAGCGCCTTCCCCTCTTCCAAGGGGAAAACGCTCCACCTGGTAGGTCATCGCTAAAAGTGGAGAGCCCAAATTGAGGTCTTGACCGTCGTTTTCTTCGGACTCTTTCTCACTGGTCTCCAGCTGCAGGATCCTTGCGTTACCTGCGTCTACCGTCACCTCATGAGTCCGACCATCCTTGCCCGCCACCACGACTTCGTAGACGACGTGCCCGTTGTAATCGGTCAACTCGGTGCCCTGTGCCGTGCCGGGCACTACTGCCTGCCATGCGGCCGTCTCCGCAGCCGCGCGATCTATCCTGACCAGATGCTGCGGCCTCGCGGTCTCGGCAGCTTCAACGCATGCCACCACCCCGATCACGAGGAGCACGGTCACGACTATCACCAATGCCGCGATGCGAATCCGATGCCGAAGCGCGTAGGCCTCCCGCCTGGCCTCGTCCCGTTGGGCCCGCATCACGCCCGCCGCTTCCCTGAAGCAGCGGGTGGCGAACTCGAGGTTGGTGATCTCAACTGTGAGTCTGGTTACATCGTTGTCCGTCGCCATCGTGGTCTCATATCTCTCTCCTGGGCCGGATGCAGCAGTTGCCCCACCCGGCCATAGGTATACTACCCAGCGCTACGGTGGGCAAGCAGATCCTTATTCCTCCCGAACCGTAAGTACAGGGAGGGGACGATAAACAGGTTGAGCACCGTCGAGGTGACCAGGCCACCCAGAATGACGAGGGCCATCGGGTGCTCGATCTCTTGACCCGGGATGTTGCCAGAGATTACCAGAGGTACGAGAGCCAGCCCCGCCGCCAACGCGGTCATCAGGATCGGCGCGAGCCGCTCCCGCGCCCCCTGCAGGACGAGCCCCGGACCGAAGGGCACGCCTTCGTGCCACTCGAGATGCTGGCAGTGGTCGATCAGCATGATGCCATTGCGCGCCGCTATCCCGAACACGGTGAAGAATCCGACGAGCGAACCGAGCGAGATGATACCGCCAGTCGCGAACGCCGCCAGCACCCCACCCACCAGGGCCGATGGCAGGGTGAAGAAGGCCAGAGCCGCCAGGCGCCAGCTCCTGAAGGCCACTTGTAAGAGAAGGAAGACCCCGAGCGCGGCGGCAATCCCGAAGACGAGCAAGTTCCCCTGTGCGGCCTGCCGCTCCTGGTACGCCCCGAGCACTTCCGCATGGAACTCGAGCGGGAACTTGATCCCCTGGAGGCGCTGTTGGACATCGTTCGCTACGGCCCCGAGATCACGCCCGCTCACGTTGAGGCTCACGTCGATGCGACGCGAGTTGTTTTCGCGCGATATCAGGTTCGGCGTCGGCAGGATGCTCACGTCGGCCACATTCCCCAGGCGCACCTGGCCGCCGTTGGGCGTGCTCAGGAGCAGATCGCGGATATTGGTCAGGTTCTGGCGCGTATCAGGCGTGCTCCACACCATCACATCGTACACCTTCCCGTCCCTGTGAATGTCGCTGACTTCAGTGCTCGCAATAAATGTCGCAGCCGCCCGGCGTACATCGCCCGGTTTAAGTCCATAGCGCTGGGCCTTGGCGAGGTCCACCTCAACTTGCACGTGTGGCACGTCAACCTGGATCTCCGTGTGCACATCAACGGCACCGTCGATCTTCGAGAGGGTCCGCTTCACCTCCTCGGCCTTGCTTCGCAGAACGTTCAGATCGGGGCCGAAGATGCGGACTACGACATCATTGCTGGATCCTACCAGCACCTCATTGATTCTCTCGTTGAGGTAGGTCTCCACATCGTGGTAGAGCCCTGGATAGCCGTTGATCACCTTCTGGATGGCAGCCAACGTCTTGTCGTAGTCGACAGAAGGGTCGATGCTGATCCAATTTTCGGCGGCATTGATCCCAGTTACTTCCTCCCCTTGCACGGCACGCCCTATATGGGACCCGAAGCTGCGGACCCCCGGGATGGCCTGCAGCTCACGGCTGACCTGGGTCGTTATCCGTACGGTTTCATCATGAGACGTGCCCGGTCTGGCTATCCAGTGTATGAGGAAATCCCTCTCCTTGAACGTAGGGAACAGCGACTGCCCGAGAAATGGCAGCACCGAGAGGCCGACCAGCACGATGAGACAAACGGTGATGAACGCCGGGTACGGTGTGCGAATGATTCGCCCGAGGAGCGCGCCGTAACCACGCTGTAGCCAGCGCAGCAGGGGGGACTCGCGGCGTTCGAGCGGCACATTGCGCAAGAGTAGCATGCACAGCGCCGGAGTGACGGTCAGCGCAACCAGCATGGATGCGAGCAACGCCAGTACATAGGAGAAGACGAGGGGCTGGAAGAATGAACCTGACACCCCCCCCAGGGTAAAGACCGGCAACAGGACCACCACATCGATCAATACCGCGTGGACGATGGCGCTGCGCACTTCGAGGGAGGCCTCAAGGATGATGTTCGCCGTCGACCAGTTGCTTCCCTCCCTGCGATGCTGGCGCAGACGCCGCAGGATGTTCTCCACGTCGATGATAGCGTCATCGACGACACCTCCCACAGCGATCACCAGCCCGGCCAGGACCATCGTGTTGATCGTGGCCCCGCGTATATACAGCACAAGCCCCGCTGCCATCAGCGACAATGGGATCGCTACAAGGCTGATCAGGGCGGTACGCCACTCGAAGAGAAAGGCGAAGAGAACCAGCACTACGAGCAGACAAGAGATGAGCAGCGCACTGGTGAGATTGTCGACCGCCATATTGATGAAATTCGCTGACCGGAAAATGGTGGAGTCGATCTGTATACCGGGAAGGCCGGGCCGCAGCGATGCGAGAGTCGCGTCGACCCCCCGAGTCACATCCAACGTGTTGGCCCATGGGAATTTCTCAACGACGAGCAGGAGGCCGGGGCCGCTGTTAATGACAGCGTCCCCGATGAGCGGCTGGTGATCCCACACTACCTGGCCCAGGTCGCCCAGGGTCAGCGGTGAGCCATCGCTCTTTTTTTTGTCGTGGACGGGCACCCTGGCTAGATCCTCTGGACCTATGACGGGCAAGATGTGCTGGAGCCCGAGCCTTTGATTGGGGGTGTCGATAAACCCCCCGACGCGGGTCTTCGCGGCGTTCGTAAACTTCAATAACCCGTAGTCCAGGGCATCTGAGGTAACCGCCTCGACTTCATCCTCCGTGACATGGTAGGTTTGCAACTTTTTCGGATCGACTTGCACCTGGAGTTGCTTGAAGCGATCACCCCATATGACCACATTCGCCACGCCAGGTACTTTCATCAAGTGCCACCTGAGCGTCCAATAGGCGATCATCGACAGATCCGTCTGGGAATAGGCGTTCGAGGAAAGCCCGATCTTCATGACCCGGCTCGTCGCTGACAGGGGCGGGAGCATCCAGGGTATGCCTGCCCAGGATGGCAATGTACGTGTTGCCACTGCAAGGCGCTCTTGCACCAACTGCCGGGCAAGCATGATGTCAGTCCCGGGTTTGAAGATGAGGATGATCGACGAGACCCCGGGAACCGTCTTGGAGCGCATAGTGTCGAGTTGCGGGGTGCTGTTAAACGCGGCCTCCAACTGGGTGGTGATCAGGGATTCCACCTCGGAGGTGGACATTCCGGGGGCTTCAGTCTGAACCTCCACAAGTGGCGGCGCGAACTCGGGAAAGACATCCACTGGCATGGCGCGAAGTTGCTCGATGCCAAAGAACATCATCATTGCACCAATAGCAACCACCAGGAAGCGAAAGTGTATGCTCGATCCGACGATCCAACGCATCATTTCTAAAGACCTCCTTGAGCAGTCATGCCCCTGTCCCGTCGACCCCGAACTCGGTGCCGTACAACTCGGGCGATCCGACCGTCACAACTTTGGTACCGGAGGGTGGGCCCTCCGACAGAACCGCCAGGTCACCATCGATGTAGTCAACATTGATGCGACCTCGAACATAGGTGAGGGGTGAGGGGTTCGTATACACCCAGGTTTCGCCATGCAGATCGTATATGACCGCAGAGTAGGGGACGACCTTCCGCTGCGTCCCGCGAACCCGCATGTCACTAACGGGAGCCGTCTGGATGCCGAGCCGTTTGGCTGCCTCCCCGGTCAATATCACGCGACTGAGGGCCGTCCCCGCGAGACGCTCGACCCTGGCAGGTGAGTCGGTATTTTCTGTGCTTGCTGGTGTCTGTGTACACGCCGAAAGTTGTAGACAGGCGATGATCAGTATCGCAACCATCCACCGATTGCTGTGCCGCATCAGGCTTCCTCCTAATCGTTTCAGGTTCAAGGCGGGCCACCGGGGCGTTGCAGGCCGGTCAGTCTTGAGGCGATCCCGTTGTTCCTGGTAGCTGCGGGACTCGTGCTCCACTGGCGTGGGTTCACGATCGCGATCAATAGACCCGAACCGCAAGTACAGGGAGGGGACGATGAACAGGTTGAGCACCGTCGAGGTGACCAGGCCACCCAGGATGACAATGGCCATCGGGTGCGCTACTTCTTGACCTGGGATGTTGCCGAAGATCACCAGGGGTACGAGAGCCAGCCCCGTTGCCAACGCGGTCATCAGGATCGGCGCGAACCGCTCTCGCGCCCCTCGCAAGACGAGTTCGAGACCGAATGGATCGCCTTCGTGCTGTTCGAGATGCTGGTAATGCTTGATCAACATGATGCTGTTGCGCGCCGCTATCCCGAACACAGCGAGCAATCCGGCGAGTGAAGCGAACGAGATAGCGTCGCTGGTCGCGAACGCCGCCAGCACTCCCCCCACCAGGGCCGATGGCAAGGCGAAGAAGATCATAGTTGCCAGGCGCCAGGTCCCGAAGGCCGCCTGCAAGAGGAGGAAGACCCCGAGCGCGGCGGCGATCCCGAAGACGAGCAGGCGTTCCAGGGCGGCCTGCTGATCCTGGTATTCCCCCAGCACCTGTGAGTGGTACTCGAGCGGGAACTTGATCCCCTGGAGGCGCTGTTGAATATCGTTCAACACGGCGCCGGGATCGCGCCCACGCACGTTAAGGCCAACGTCGATGCGACGCGAGACAGTTTCATGATGGATCATGTTCTGGGTCGGCAGGATGCTCACGTCGGCTACATCCCCCAGGCGCACGTGGCCGCCGTTGGGCGTGTCGAGGAGCAGATCGCGGACACTGGACAGGCTCTGGCGCGTTTCGGGCGTGCCCCGTACCACCACATCGAACACCTTCTGTCCCTCAAAGAGGCTACCAGCTGTAATGCCTGCTACCAATGTGGATGCCAGCCGGCGCACATCGCCCGGTTTAAGTCCATAGCGCTGGGCCTTGGCGAGGTCCACCTTGACTTGCATCTGCGGCACGTCAACCTGGAGTTCCGTGTGCACATTAGCGGCACCGTCGATCTGCGAGAGGGCTCGCCTCACCTCCTCGGCCTTGCTATGCAGGACGCCCAGATCGGGGCCGAAGATGCGGACAACGATATCATCGCTTGATCCCGTCAGCACCTCTCTGGTCTTCTCCTGAAGGTAGGTCTGCACAACGCGAAAGAGCCCGGGGTAGCCGTTGACTACCTTTTTGATGGCGGCTACCGTTGCGTCATAGTTGGCGGCAGGGTCAACGCTGACCGCAAGCTCGGCGGAATTGACATCGACTATCTGATCCCCCAGCACGGAGCGTCCTATAAGGGCTGCGACATTGCTGACCCCCGGAATGGTCCGCAGCTCGCGACTGGCCAGAGTTGTAATCCGGGTTATTTCTGGATAGGACGTGCCGGGCGGTCCCTGCCACTGGACCATGATATCCGGCTCCTTGAACGAAGGGAGCAGTGGCAGCCCGAGAGATGGCAGCAGCGCGAGGCCGACCAACGCCGTGAGACTAGCGGCGAAGACACCAGTGGCGAGGAACGCCGGGCGCACTGGGCGGATGATCCACCCGAGGAGCGCGCTGTAACCACGCTGTAGCCAGCGTAACAGGGGGGATTCGCGGCGTCCGAGTGATCCTCTGGACAGCAGGATCAGACACAGCGCTGGCGAGATAGTCAGCGCCATTACCATGGACGCGAGCAACGCCAGTACATAGGAGAGGGCGAGGGGCTGGAAGAATGCGCCGGTCACGCCCTGCAGGAGGAAGACCGGCAACAAAGCCAGCAGGATGATCAGCGTCGCGTAGATCATAGGGCCGCGCGTCTCGAGTGAGGCCTCAAGGATGATGCTGGTAGTCGACCTCTCGCTTCCCTCCCTGCGATGCTGGCGCAGACGCCGCAGGATGTTCTCCACGCCAATGACCGCATCGTCGACGATCACGCCGACAGCGATCACGAGCCCAGCCAGGACCATCGTGTTGATCGTGGCCCCGCGTAGGTAGAGCACGAGCCCCGCCGCCGTCAACGACAACGGGATCGTCACAAGGCTGACCAGCGCGGTACGCCACTCGAAGAGAAAGGTGAAGAGGACTAGCACCACGAGCAGAAAGCCGATGAGCAGCGCGTTGGTGAAGTTGCCGATTGCCATCTCGACAAAGCTCGCTGGCCGGAAGATGCCGGTGTCGATCTGTATACCGGAAAGACCGGACTGCAACTCCGCAAGCTTTGCTTCAATCCCCCGGGTCACATCCAGTGTGTTGGCCCCAGGGAACTTCTCGACGACGAGCATGAGGCCGGAGCCGTTGTCGAGGATGTCGTCTCCGATGAGCGGCTGATGATCTTCCACCACCTTAGACACGTCACCCAGGCGTAGCGTCGTGCCCTCGACATTCACCTGGGCGAGGTCGTTTGGTGATGAAATGGGCAAGACGTGCCGGACCTCGAGCCTCTGTTGCGGGCCATCGATCCACCCTCCACTACCGGGCGTCGATGCGTTCAAGAAGGTCAGTGGCGATACCCACAATGCATTCCCGGTGGTTGAGACGATTTGATCGAGCGTGACATGCCGAGCCTGCAACCGTTGAGGATCGACTAGTACCTGCAACTGCCGGTCCCGCATGCCCCATATAGACACATTCGCTACGCCGGGTACGGACAACAACGCTGGTCGGATGTTCCAACGTGCGAGCACTGACATCTGGATGGGGGAGACCTGCTTCGAGGAAAGTCCGACCATCATGACCCGGCTCGTCGCCGACATGGGTTGGAGGATTACAGGCGGTTGTGCCACGTTTGGCAATGCATACGCCAGGCTAAGGCGCTCGCTCACTAACTGCCGTGCGCGTAAAATGTCGGTCCCAGGCTGGAAGTAGAGGACGATCGACGAGAGCCCGGGGACCGACGTGGAGCGCATTGATTGAAGAAACGGCGTACCGTTAAGCAACTCCTCCAGGTTGAAGCTGATCAACTCTTCCACTTCGGAGGCCGAAAGCCCGAGAGCTTCGGTCTGAACCTCCACATACGGTGGCGCGAACTCGGGTAAGGCGTCCACCGGCATGTTGCGAAGTTGAGTGATGCCAACGAGGATCATCGCCACGGCGAGAGCAAGCATTAAGAGTGGGAACTTCAGGCTCCATCCAACGATCCAACGTATCATAGCTTGAAACCTCCCGGCGCAGTCAATGTCCACATCTTCTCTAGATGGGCTCTAAGTAAGGAACTAAAGAGAATTGACTTCTGAGTAGGCTGGGTAATAACCTTCATGCCCTACCTCCTTCATGTGCACTTTCAGTGGACGCTAAGTGATTGAAAATACTCATCTAGGGGTCTGATTCCGCCTGAATTTCCCGCCTTGTGACACTTCGTGGCACCTTACGTAACTCTCTCTAGTATAAAGATCAAGATAGGAAGAGGCTACCCTCATTGGGCGTGTTCTTGTTCCCCCTTTGGAGGGATAGGAGATCACCCTCGAAAGAGGGAAGTAAGGGGTCTCTTATCGGCCTGGTACCTCCGACTTCGCTTACGACTGGGGGGAAACTATCCCCAATCGGATCGCCGCGAGTACAGCCTGGGTTCGGCTCTGGACGCCGAGCTTGGCCAGAATATGACGCACATGGAATTTGACGGTCTCCTCGACCAGATGAAGGGTGCGGGCGATTTCTTTATTCGATTGCCCCTGTGCGAGCAAGCGGAGCACATCCATTTCACGCGGGGTCAGGGGTTCGGGACGCTCTGGCATGCGGACGGCATCCAGGAGATACACGGAGGTCTGGGGGGAGAGGTACACCTGCCCGGCAGCCGCCGCTTTGATGGCAGTGTGGAGTTCCGCCGCCTGGATATCCTTAAGTAGGTAACCAGTGGCCCCCGCTCGAATCGCCTCGACCACTGAGACCCTCTCCAGGACGATAGTGAGGACGAGCACTTGGGTCTCCGGCAGCTCGTTGCGGATCGCCCGGGTCGCAGAAATCCCATCCAGGACCGGCATGAGCAAGTCCATGACCACGACATTGGGCCGCAGCTGTCTGGCCCGTTGAATTGCCTCGGCTCCATCTGCGGCCTCCCCCACCACCTCCAGGTTCGGGTCGCAGGCAAGCAACATGCGCAAGCCCTCACGCACGATGCAGTGGTCGTCCACAATCAGCACGCGAATCACCATCGCTGCTCACCCTTTCGAGTGATATCAAACCCGCTTCATCGCAATCAAAACGCTCAGTATATAACCTTTTCTCATATGGATTTCTCCTCAGTTTGTGCTGATTTGAATGATCGTCATATAAGCGGAGTTGATATGTGGGGCTTCGCATCGCTGTCGTTCCTGTCGGCATGGCTCCATGATACTGATGGGAGTAGTTTGCTGCTCATCTACAATGACTGTCAGACAGTAATCCTTGAAGGCCAGAGCACGGCCTTCCTCGATAAGGCGAGTGAGCAAGGTGGATTTGCCAACATCGCCTTGTCCCCAAATAGAGAGGATATTATGCGACGGGTCCTCGGGTTTGAGAATATTCTCTACAAAGAAACGCAGTTCATGGTTCGACCAATAAAGATTTTGCGGCCAACAGATTTCTCAATGTAGAGTATATCTTTCTTATTTATGCACGTCAATCCTAAATTCCGACTAAAATCATAGTTTAGTCCTTTTTACTGACCCCGGCATAAAGTGCGAAAGTTCTGCCGCTACTGCAACTTGCAAGAAAGGCATAGTGAAACAAGAAGATTTAGATACTAATAATTGACCATATCTCGCCCTTTCTCGTTAGTATGTTCGAGAGAAGAGTACTCTGCCTTTCCTGTTTTGTCTGTCCAGTCAATGGATAAAGTCGAGCTAAGAAAAGCCGTTTATATTCCCAGGGAGATGAGCTCCATGTATTCAGACCACCTCTACACAACGCTTGTTGAATTAATCCACCTTCCCAGTACCTCGGGCCACGAAGAAAACATTCGTGCCTACCTGGCACAATACCTCTCCTCGCTTGGCCTGAGTTCACAGGTCGACGGTTCAGGTAACCTCGTCGCGGCGCTCCCCGGAGAAGGCACGCCCCTCCTGCTCAATGCTCATATGGATCGCGTGCCACCCGGCCTTGGCCACCAGCCCATCCTGCGCGACGGCATTCTCTACAGCGATGGCACCACCAATCTCGGCGCCGATGATGCCGCTGGTATAGTGATCATCCTGGAGGTAGTGAGGCGCACGCTTGAACAACAACTGCCACACCCACCCCTGATCCTTCTCTTCACGGTCCAGGAGGAGGCTGGCCTCTGCGGCGCGTCCGGCTTTGACAGTGCGCCGTGGCACGTCGCCGATGGTATTGTCTTCGATAATGCCTTTGAACCAGGCGTGGTCGTCTCCAGGGGAGCAGCCTACGAAGCGTTCAACGTGGAGATCACCGGCCGCACCGGCCATCCCGGCAAGGACCTGGCGCAGACCGTCCACGCTATCGACATCTTTCGCGCGACCAACTACCCACACGGTTCGCTTGCCCACGATCAGACCCGCATCAATATAGGCCGGATCAGTGGCGGCAGCGCGCGCAACGCCATACCCGCTACCCTCTCCATCGAAGGCGAAATGCGCAGCTTCGAGCCGCCTGAGGCAAGCCAACAATACAAGCAGGCCATACAAGAATCTTTCGAGCAAACCGCCCATCGCTTCGGTGGATCAGCAAAAATCAGCTTCAAGACGCACTCCAGCGGCTACGAAATCAGCCCTGACGAACCGCTCCTGCAGGCCTATCGCAGCGTGCTTGCCCGGCGCGGCGCGACCTTGTCAATGAAACCAACCTTCATCGGCAGCGATACCAGTGGCCTGCGCCCCGCCATCAAAGC
>Ga0137376_10002690_pt1 | contig 10753 bp, 3 predicted proteins | sample SagtaG_23_FD_104814 | JGI IMG/M metagenome (GOLD analysis project Ga0137376, IMG submission 104814) | Vadose zone soil microbial communities from Sagehorn Ranch, Mendocino, California, USA - Sage2_L_20_16 metaG | ecosystem: Environmental > Terrestrial > Soil > Vadose zone | place: USA... | reverse complement strand
CTCTCCTTCGCCGGCACCATGGGCATCGCAGCGATGACCGACCGGATCGCCAGGTGGTTTGCCCGGCTACCCGCCGTGCTGCGCGATCCCTTCGCGGCCACGATCGCTGCCGAGGCCGCGACCTGGCCGCTGATGCTGTCCAACTTTCATCAGCTCTCCCTGATCGGGCCAATCGCGAACGCCCTGGTCCTGCCGCTGCTTCCCGCGGTGATGGTCGCGGGCGGCGCCGGGGCCATGATCGGTAGCCCCATTGCGCCGGCGGGCTGGCCGCTGCTGCAGGCGGCCGGGATGATTACCAGCTGGTACCGGCTGGTCATCGAGGGCCTTGGGAGCCTCCCGCTCGCGGCGATCACGATGCCGTACTTTCCGCCGCGGTGGCTCGCCGCGGCAGTGGTCGTGAACGTCGCGGGGCTCGCCGGGGTGAGGCTGCGCCAGTTCTTCTGGCAGAAAAAAGTCTGGGCGATCCTGGGGGCGGCCAGCCTGGCCATGGTTGTCCTGCTACTGATCCGCCCGGACGGACGGGTCCATGTCTACGCCCTCGATGTCGGCACCGGGTCGGCCGTCCTGGTGCGGACCGCGAATGGCCATCAGGTCCTGATCGACGGCGGGCCCGACGCCGACAAGCTCACTCAGGCGATGGGCCGCTCGCTGCCACCGACGGCACGGACGATCGACATCTGGCTCATCACCGGCGGCCGGCGCGTGAATATTGGTGCGGCGCCGGCGGTGCTCAGCCGATTTCGGATCGGCTCACTCGTTATTGCCGACCCCGACCCCTGGAGCGCGACCGTCCGGTCCCTGGTGCAGCAGGCCCAATCGCAGGGTGTTCCCGTGGCGTCCGCCAATGGGTCTCTTGAGATGGACGGGGTTCGCCTGAGTCAGTCAAGCGATGCACGAAGCTGGCTGATCCAAACAGACACGGCGGTGCTGGCGGTGGTCCCGCCGGAGACGAGCTGGCAATCGCTCCCGCCCGACATCGACGGTGCGATCTTTGCCAGCGGCGGCCCGCGACAATGGCAGGGTCCAGGTCACGGCTTCAGTGTCATCCAGGTCGCGGCGAACAATCGCGATGGATTTCCGGTGCGCGCCGTCCTCGCGGCGATGGGCGGCGCTTCGATTTATCGGACCGATCGCCTTGGAAGCGTCGAGTTGGTTGAAAACGCTGGCGTCTTCGAGACTTCGCGCTAAGCGTTCAAACCGGGCGTCCATTCGTGCGATCGTCGTCAAGCGAGATAGAAATATTTGTTTGCGTGGCAGAGAAAAAGTGCCCGAGTCGGCGTAAATGGGTCGGCGAAAAAATATACTGGACAACGTCCATCCGCTGTGCCATAATCCGCGCAACTTCCGGCGGGATTCACAGAAGAGGGGCAGGCCGCGACAGCATTCCGCCTCCCGTGGGGGCGTCGCACACTCGTAGTCTTTTTCGGCGCAGCGCTACTGGCTGGCCTCACGCCGTCTCTACCAGCGACGGCCGGAACGGGCAATGCCAGCATCAATCTGACCGAGACCTTGGGGGCGCCCACGATAGCGCCCGTTCTCAAGCTCACGCTGGCAGTTGACAAGAGCGCGGCGATCCCGGGCGATACGCTCACTTACTCGTCAACCGTCACCAACACGGGCGCCACGCTTGCATTTAGCGGCACAGATTTCGCCCAGAACAACGGGAATATCGCGGCGACCGTAAGCGCCTACTACGACGACCTCGAGTACTATTCCACGGCCAGCAAGGGATGGGTGGCGCTGGCAGGAACGGCCGCTAGCACCGGCACCCCGGTCGTCACGCCGCCGATCAAGACGGGGATGACGTTCTCCGCCACCGGTGTAACCGCTAATGGAGTCACCTATCCGTCGAGTGGCGATCCCATCCTCGGCACCCAGATCAACACCACGGCCACCGCGGCGTGGAACTTCCAGGCATCGGTCAGCGTGACGCCCAGCCTGATCGCAATTTTGAAAGACCCAACCAAGGTCAACGGTGTGCGCAACGTCATCCATCTCGAGGTCAGCCCGCGGGCGATCTCACAGGGCCAGCCGTTCAACTACCGCAACGATGTCACCAACCTCTTCCAATCGCAGTCAGCTGCAGCGACCAACGTCTCCATCACGATCAACCCGCCCAGCGGGAGCCCCGTGCAGTTCACGTCATCGACAACCGCTGGCCTTACCTCAATCGCACCCGGCGCCGCCGTCAGCGTGACAAGCAACTACCGAGTGCCCGTCGCGGCGCCCAAGGGAGCCAGCGAGATCGACAACGATTACCTGACCCGACTGGAGAACCTAAACGGAAGTTCACTGCAGGCGACTGCATCGGCCGCCGGCTCTGGTCCAAGCGGAACGGTCCGTGCGCCGGCGCCCGCGCCCGTTACCACCACGGAGCAACTGCCGATCGTGACCATCTCAAAGAGCGGCCCCGCGACGAGCGACGCCGGAACTTCCGAGAGCAATCCGCTGGCTCTGCAGAACGCCGGCCTGGCCACCGCATCCGCTCTGATCATCGCGGACTCCCTCCCAGGCGGCGGCTCCGGCACAGTTACCGGGGCGCCGGCCACGCTGGCTGCTGGTGCAAATGGCTCGGCGCAAGCCATCTACCCGATTCCGGCATCGCAGCCAGAGGGTGGCCTGACAGACACGGCGGGTATCACCTGGCAGGACGCCAACGGCAACGCCTACGGTCCGGTGTCGAGTTCGTGGACGACGCAGGTGAAATCGACCCTTGCGGGCGCCACGCTCGTGCTGTCGCCCGCTTCGGCCGGGCCCGACCTGACGGGGGCTTCCCAAGTGCTGACCGCCACCTTGCTCGACCGCAACAGGAACCCGATCGCGAACCAGTCGATCACGTTCGCAGTCACCGGCGTGAATCAAAGCGGCGGCAGCGCCATCACCGACACCAACGGCGTTGCCACTTTCACCTATCACGGCGCCAATGGCGGAACCGACGTGGCACAAGCAACCTTTACCAGCGGCAGCTTCAGCTTGCAGTCGAACACCTCGACGATCACGTGGATCACGCCGGTCGCCACCGTCGGCACCACTCCAGTCCAGGGCAACTTCTATGCTGAGGCCTCGTCGGCGTGCAGCTTCGTTGCGCAACCCGGTAATACCCCGGCGTTCGGGCAGAGCTTCCCCAGTATCGAATTCAACCCTCCAGCCGGGATCGTCCCGCACAACATCTCCGGAGTCGGTCCCTCCGCTCGTCCATTCACGGACGTCACGACCGATCTCGTAGGCAACTTTTCGGGAACCACGATCGCCCAGGGAAACGGCGTACAGGCCGGGGTGGGAACCCTCAGCAGTTTCGACGCCCTGTTCACCGGGTCATTTACGGTGGCCAAGGCTGGCGACGTGACCTTCAACGTGATCGCCGATGACGCCTTCCTCCTTGGGGTTGGCGGAGGGGCGACGCGGGTCAGCGGCGCTTATGAGAACCCGCCGTCGTCCAACACGTCGCCGTTCAACGGCTACCCGCTGGTCGGTGCTTGGAACCAGCAGCGCGGCAGTGGCTCCGACACCTATCCGGTGACGGTGCATTTCGCCGCGCCGGGCACGTATCCGTACGAGCTGGACTATGCGGAGTGCGGTGGGGGCGACCTGACCCTCACCATGACAGTCCAGTCATTCACAGCCGACACTTCGCCGTTGAGCGTCTATGTGGGATACGCCGATGGGCTGCGTCCCGGCGGCAGCGTGTTCCCATTCCCATGGCAGGGCTCGCCTTCGGTCGTCTTCATTGGCGGCGGGACGTTCGACGCCGGAGCGGTTCGACTGGACAACAACTCCGACAACTCGATGACGTTCGACAGCATCACGGTGGACATCGGCGGGAACCAGCTCGATATCTGGCCCCATTCGACCACCCTGCCGGCCCACGAGATCCTGATCCTGACGCAGACCTTCTCCTACAACTTCGACACCTCCGACTTCTCCAACGCCGGATGCGGCGGCAACAACGGCGTCATCCCCGTCGTGAACGTCATCCAGGCGGGGACGACTAGCTCGTTCAAGGACAGCACCCAGGTGCTCAACACGCGTGGCTTCGACCTCGCCTGCCAGGGCAACGAGTCGACACCCTGGACACGGATCGGCGGTGGCGGAACCGCGATCAACGTGCCGCTTCCCCCGGCCGTGGAGCTCTCGCTCACTCCGACGATGGTGACCGGTGATGTGGTTGGTCAGTCGCAGCGCCTGACGGCCGCCGCCCTTGACGGTTCGGGGCAGCCGGTGGCAAATCTCTCGGTCGCCATAACGATCTCCGGGGTGAACGCTAGGCAGCTGTCGGGGACGACGAACAGCGCGGGCGTCGTCACCCTCTCCTACACGGGGGCGAACCCCGGTACCGACACCATGACGGCGTCCGCCTTCATCGACGGCCTGCGCGCTGTGTCAAACTTGGTGACGGTCAGCTGGAACATCCCCCTGCCGGCGCCGCCGCCGCCGGCCTCCACCGGGACCGCGCCACCGACCATCTCCAACCTGACACCGCTCGATGGTACGACGGTGGCCGCACGGACAGCGATCAAAGCCAGCATCACGGCGGCCTCAGGCTCGACGATCGCATCGTGGTCAGTGACCGACCAGCTGCTTCCCAGCGGCGCTGTGGAGACGCTGGCCTCGGCAAACGGAACGCCGTCGAGCAGCCTTGCGACATTCGATCCCATCGGCCGCGCAAACGGCACGTACGCCCTTGTGGTCTCAGCGACCTCGAGCGCTGGCGGCTCTGCATCGGCGGGTACTCGCCTGATCGTGGGCTCCGGCGGCGGATCGGTTGCGCAGTCACCGCCCACGATCGGGCCGACCAGTCCGTTAGACGGCACGGTCATCACATCGCCGGTTGCGGTCACCGATAGCATCGCGCCACCGGCGGGTGAGTCGATCACCAGCTGGAGCGTGACCCTGACTCCCGCCTCGGGTGGCGCGTCGATCACAATCGGCAGCGGCAGCGGGTCGCCGCCAGCGACACTGGCCACTCTCGACCCCAGTCTGCTCGCGAACGGCAACTACCTGCTGACGGTGAGTGCCACGGCCAGCGGTGGCGGGACGCAAATGCAGACGACCGCGGTCTCACTGACCGGAACCCTCAAACCCGGGCGCTTGGTCGCCACCTATCAGGACATGAGTGTCCCTGTCGCCGGAATGGCGATGCAAGTCCGAAGAACGTACGACAGCTACGCCACCCGCCCCGGCGACTTCGGCACCGGCTGGCAGGTCGAGTTGAGCAACATCACCCTCAGCGACAATGGTCCGCTTGGTGACGGTGGCTGGTCAGCAACCCCCGTCAATTGCGTCTTCGGCCTGTGCTTTTACAAGTTCACCAGCAGCCGGCCGCATGACATCACCGTCACCTACACCGATGGTCACACCGATGTCTTCGACCTCACGCCTCTCAACGGCGGGCCGATCTTCTACTGGACGGGCACCGCGGCCTACAGCCCGCGCTCGGGAATGGGCAACACGTCGACGCTGGCGCCGGATCCGTCCAGCGCCGGGTTCCTCTACGGTTTCGACGGCAACCTGTACGACGACAGCGGCAACTTCTACGACCCGCAGCGCTTCCAGCTGACAACTCGCGACGGCCGGGTGCTGACGATCGATCGGGCTCTGGGGCTGGTCGCTGAGAGCGATCCCAGCGGCAACACGATCACGGTCGATGCGAACGGTGTCCATTCCTCGAATGGCCCGTCCATCACCTTCACCAGGGATGCCGCGCACGGTAATCGCATCACGGAGATCGCCGGCCCCGACGATGGCGTCAATGGCCAGGACCAGCATTTCCTCTACGGCTATGACGCTGCCGGCAACCTCGCGAGGGTTACCGACCCCAACAACAACACGGTGACCTACGCGTACGATCCGACCACCGGCAAACTGAAGGGCTCGACCGATCCGGCGGGCCAGCCGATCCAGACCCTGACGTACGGCCCAGACGGCAGGCTCGCTACCATCGCTAACGGCAACCAGCCGCCCACCACCCTCACCACGGCCCCGGGCGCCAACCAGCAGGTAGTCCTGGACGCCAACGGCAAGCTCACGACCGTCTACATCTATGACCTACGGGGCGATGTGATCGAGAAGGACCAGACCTTCAACGGCCACACGGTGGTCACCAAGAGCCAGTACGACGCTGCCGGCCGGATGACCGACCTGGTCGACGCCTCCGGGCACAGCCACTGGGTCTATGACGAGACGGCCACCGCCAACGGCAACTTGCTGTCCTACACCGATCCCGTCGGACGCATCTGGCAGTACAGCAATTACGACAGCCACGGACACGCGGGCACCATCATCGGCCCCGACAACGCGACCACCGCTGTTCTCGCCTACGATCCGAAGACCGGCCGCCTGCTGACCACGCAGCAACCGGGTCTCGCGGCCACAACCTTCAGCTACTACTCGAACGGTCTGCTCAAGACATCGACCGACCCCGATGGGCGAACCACGACGTACACCTACAATGCCGCGGGCTTCAAAACCTCACAGTCCGACTCGCAGGGCCGGATCGTTTACTACACGCCTGACGCCGCCGGGCGCGTGACGGCGGTCACCGACCAACTCGGGAATACGACGCACTACGTCTACGACGGGATGGGCAACCTGACCAACATCACGGACCCCAACCACGTGACGCATACCTTCCACTACAACGCCCGGGGCATGCTGGACCAGGCCGCGGACGGTGCGCTCACGACCGGCTACGGCTACAACGATCTCGGGCTCGTCTCGAATCGGACCGACCGGAACGGCGTGGTGACGACCTATCAATACGACGTTCACGGCAAGCTGGTGCAGGAGACGCGACCGAACAACGACGTCACGAACTATCAGTACGATTCGCTCGAGCGGCTCGGTGCGGCCGAGAACAGTAGCGGCGAGATCACCTTCACCTACGATGACGCCGGCCACCTGACCGGGCAGACCAGCTGCGCTCCACAGCCCGCGCTGGGCGCCTGCCAGCCGTCGACCGCGGCTTCGGCACAGCCGACCGTCTCGCTTGTCTACGGATGGACCCCCGACGGCTTGCCGCAGTCGGTCACCGGCCCGGATGGGACCACGAGCTACGGGTACGACGGGGACGGCCGGCTGGCGAGTGTCACCGACGCCGCGCACCAGCCGATCACGCTGACCTACGACGCCCACAGCCGCCTGATCGGCTATAGCCTTCCGGATGGAATCAGCGACAGCATCGGGTACGACGCTGCTGGACAGCTTCAGAGTCGGGATGCCTCGTGGAACGGCACCACGGTGAGCCGGGCCGATTACACGTCCGATCCCGTGACCGGCCTGCGGACATCGCTGACCGACCTTGACGGGAGCCACACCTTCGCCCACCTCGACAACGGCGCCTTGCAGAGCGCCTCGCATCCGAGTGCCTCGGGCCTCGCGTCCGAGAGCTATACCTACGACGCTGCCGGCAACCGCACCTCCTGGAACGGTGCTCCGGCGAGCTCGGTGAGTTACGACTCGCTGGAGCGGCTCGCGTCAGCTGGCAGCACCGTCTTCGCATACGACGGTGAGGGTGACGTGGTGAGCCGAACCATAAGCGGCGGCACGCCGACCGTGTACCACTGGAACGCCGACCACCAGTTGATGCGGATCGACTACCCGAACGGTGGCTTCAGCACCTACAAGTACGACCCGCTCGGGCGGCGCATCGAGTCCAACGACAGCGGCACCATCACCCGCTTCGTCTGGGACGGCTTCAACGTTCACGCTGACTACAGCGGGAGCAACAATCAGCTGGCAGCGTACACGCTCACGCCGAGCGACGCGGGTGGGAAGGACGCCGCGAGCCCGGCTGAAGCGCTGGAGGTAACCCGCGGCGGAGTGGCTAGCTTCTACCTGCACGACGGCCTCAACTCGACCGTCGCGACCGCTGACGCCACGGGAACGGTCACCGCCCGATACCGCTACGACACATTCGGCCGGCCGGCGAACAGCAACGGTCCTGAGAGCCGCTACACCTACACCGGCGCGCAGTACGACTCTTCCAGCGGCCTCTACTACCTGCACGACCGTTACTACGACCCGAGCACCGGCCGCTTCCTCTCACAAGACCCGCTCGCTTCGCAGTACTACAACGTGCCGCTGGGCCGCTTCACCCACCGTGACCCCACGCTCGATGTGACGTTGCCCGCGACGCTCAACCTCTACGCCTATGCCACCAACGACCCGGTCGATTACGCCGATCCGAACGGCGACGGCCTCGGCGGAAGGCTGCTTGCGGTTGCCTGTATTGTGGTCGCGCTGGCGGCCGGCGCAGGCCAGACGGTCGCGGAGGAGGGCACGCCGCTGTACACCTTGTCGGAGGCCGCGAGCGAGTGTCTCCAAAAATGGGCAGAAGACAAGGAGGCCTTTGACGAAGCACAGACCTTAATCGAGGAGCTCGCACAGGGCGACTCGGAGGCGGTCGCGGCAGACATTGAGGCAGGGATCGCCGAAGAGATCGCGATCGATGTAGAGATCGAGGTCGAGATCGTCGAAGTCGAGATCATCATCGAAGGGTGACCGTCAGCGCCGCCGACCGGGCGGCCTTCTTAAGAGCCGCTCGAGGAGCCGCCAGGCAGGTGGTCGCGCTCAGCGGCGCCGGATCGGTCATTGACCACCATGAGCGCAGCGGGCTTGAGGCGCTGGGCGCGGAGGCGTTAGGCACCGCGGTCGAGGCGACCGGCTTCGGGATGCCTGCCGATTTGCGAGTCCTCGTCATGGACCGAACGCAATGGCTGGAGGCGGCTCTTGACGACATGCTGCCCTATTTCCTTGACATGCTGGACTCGCTCTCCGGCGACGAGACGCCGGAAAACCCGCGCGTCCTGGAGGAATCCCGAAAAATCGATCCTTCCGGACCGGCGGGTGTCCTGGGTGTCGGGATCGGCCTGACTATCGGACAGCTGGCGAAGCGGGCTCTGGGCACGTATGAGCTCGCCGTCCCTCGGCCGAATCACGACGATCGGCTGCTGGTGTTGCCCGAGAACCTGGCCGTGTTCGCCCGCGAGTGGGAGATTCCATTGAACGAGGTGCAGGCCTGGGCGTGCACCACGGACGCGCTCGTCCACCTGGTGATAACGAGAGCGCACGTGCGCCGACGGCTTACTACGCTGCTCCGCGCTTACATGACCAACGTCGGGCTCGACTCGGAGGCGCTGGCGGCCGCGATGGCGGGCCGGGTCAAGGGGAAGATTGATCCGGACGCGCTGATGGCGTCCCTGGAGACGCCGGCGCAACAGCGGCCCGCGGCAGAGCTCCGTGCCATCAGCACGACGCTGGCCGCCCACGCCATGCGCATCGCGGAGGCGGGCCTCGGCGTGATGGCTCCCATCAGCCCACGCCTGGCAGAGGCGGTGCGGCGGCGGCGTGGCGAGATGCCGCTTCGCGACCGGCTGGCTGAGTTCTGGTTCGGCTTGACCCTTGGCCCGGCGCAACAGCGCCGTGGGGAACGCTTCCTGGCCAGGCTTTCAGAGCGCGGCGGCGAACGGGCTATGCGGCGTCTTTGGACAACGGAAGAGTCGATTCCGCAGCCCGAAGACATCGAGGACCCGGAGCGATGGCTGGCGAGGGTCGCCTGACGCTGGGCTTGCAGCTCGATTGATCAATGCCGCCGGAGTTCCCGCAGCGCACGGTTTACGTGATCCACCCAGACCCGTTCGCCTGATGCGAGCACTTGTTGAAAGGCCGCACGAGCGTCCTCCACCTTGCCTTGCTGCGCCAGGTGTTTGCCGAGCGCAAAAGCGACGGCTGCGGCCACGGGCCTCGGTGCCGACTGCGCCAGGTCCTTGAGAACCCTCATGGCGGCATCTCGCTTTCCCTCCTTGTAGTCGAGCTCCGCAATCCGAAATCTGCCGCGCGCGGCAGCCAGGGCGTCGGACCGGAACGACGTGGCCCTCTCGTATGCGGCCCGGGCGCCGGCCCGATCCCCGCGCTTGGCCAGCAGATCGCCGATCGCATTCGCGGCATCGCCACCGAAACGTAGATGTTCCGAGTCGAGCGTGAGGCGGTACGCGGCCAGCGCGCCCTCGAGATCACCGGCGTCTCGCCGTAGCATTCCCAGTCCGAAGGCAGCAACCGGCACAATTTCGTTATGGCCGCTGGCCACCGCAGCTTCGTACGCGCGCGTGGCGGCCGGAAAATCCTGCTGTTCGTTCAGCAGTTCGGCAAGCAATAGGGCCGCGGTGCCGCGCTCGAAGTCGTTTGTCGACCGCATCGCTTTTTCGAAGGCCGCGCGAGCTGCGGCTAATTTTCCTGCGGCCTTTAGCTGGTGACCGAGCTCGAGGGAAGCCCCCGGACTCGAAGTCGCGTCCACGGCCGCAAAGTCGTCGGTCAATTCCTGCAAATCTTAGTTCGGAGTCGCACCGAGCTGGTTGGGCCGCCGATGCACGTCGGCAGTCTTGGAAGCAGTGGCGCTCCGTCAGCGGCCGGGCGTTCCCCTTTCGTCCTGGCGAGTTCTTTCCAAGCCGTCAGATAAGCGTGTCAGGTCGAACCGCCGGGTAAGGGTGTGCCGAAGCGCTCCGCCGACGCGACTTCCGCTAGCGGCTTGCGTTTCTTCCGGCCCTTGACCGGCCGAGCCGGGTACCCGAAAGGCAGGACAGCGAGCACCTCGTAGCGATCCGGAAGCGCCACCTTGGTTCGAACTCCTTCAAGGCCGCCGAATCCGGCCCAGTTGGAGCCGATGCCTTCTGCCCATGCCGTCAGCAGCATCGACTGAATCGCTCGACTGCAGTCGGAGATGCCGGTGTGGCTGGTCTTCTCGTAGGCGACCACGATG
>Ga0137376_10002686_pt1 | contig 10759 bp, 10 predicted proteins | sample SagtaG_23_FD_104814 | JGI IMG/M metagenome (GOLD analysis project Ga0137376, IMG submission 104814) | Vadose zone soil microbial communities from Sagehorn Ranch, Mendocino, California, USA - Sage2_L_20_16 metaG | ecosystem: Environmental > Terrestrial > Soil > Vadose zone | place: USA... | reverse complement strand
CCTGTTCGATGAGCCCATCCTGGTGTTCGAAGACCCCGATGGGCTGCAGCTCGAGCTCGTCGCCGATCTCAGGGAGGCCCGGGGCCATCCGTGGGGGGCCGCGCCCGTCCCAGTCTCGCAGGCGATCCGAGGATTCCACAGCGTCGCGCTGCTCGAGCATGCGTACGAGGACAGCGAAGCCCTGCTGACCCGGGTGCTGGGGTTCCGTCTGGTCAGGTCCGTGGGACACCGCCGCCGGTACGTCGTGGGCGACGAAGGCCTGGCCTGCTGGGTGGATATTGTCAACGCTCCGGACGCACCACCGGGCCATGTGGCGGCCGGCACGGTTCACCACGTCGCGTGGCGAACGCCGGATGAAGAGGCTCAGCAGGGGTGGCGCCGGACGCTCATCGAAGAGGGGTTGAGCGTGACACCGGTGCGGGACCGCCGGTATTTCAGGTCGATCTACTTCCGCGAGCCCGGCGGCGTGCTGTTCGAGATCGCGACCGACGGCCCCGGCTTCGCGATCGACGAGTCCCCTGACGCCCTTGGCGCGCAGCTCCGGCTGCCGCCTTGGCTGGAACCTGAGCGTGAGGCCCTCACGGCCCGCCTGCCCAGGCTCCGTGTGCCACAGCTCGGTCCGCGGTAGGAGGGATCCCGATGCGCCCTGATGTGGTCCGGCCATCATCGCACGCCGAGTCTCCCCAAGAGGCGTGGCCCGCGTTGCCGTTGGAGGCATGGAGGGAGACCCGGGACACGCTCCACATGTGGATGCAGATCGTCGGGAAGATCAGGCTCAAGCTCACGCCTCTCGTCAATCACTGGTGGGAGGTCCCGTTCTATCTGAGCTCCCGCGGCCTCACCACGACCCCAATCCCGTTCGGTGAGCGCGCGTTCGACGCGACCTTCGACTTCATCGACCATGCGCTGATCCTCCAGACGAGCGAAGGGCAAACGGAACGCATCCCCCTTCGGCCTCGGCCGGTCGCCGATTTCTATCACGACGTGATGGCGACGCTCCGGGGGCTCGGGATCGGCGTCCGAATCTGGACGATGCCGTCGGAAGTGCAGGCGCCGATTCGCTTCGAGGAGGACCGCCGGCACGCGTCCTACGATGCGGCTTCCGCGCATCGGTTCTGGCGGGTGCTTCTCACCGTTGACCTCATCCTCAAGGAGTTCCGGGCGCGCTTCATCGGCAAGGCGAGCCCGGTCCACTTCTTCTGGGGAGGCTTCGACATGGCCGTGACCCGTTTTTCGGGGCGCCGCGCGCCGATCCCCGAAAGCGCCGATGTCATTACCCGCGAAGGGTATTCCCATGAGGTGAGCAGCTGCGGCTTCTGGCCCGGGACCGGCAGCCTCACAGGTCCCGCGTTCTACTCGTACGCGGCGCCCGAACCCCCCGGATTCAAGGACGCGCCGGTCCGTCCAGCGCAGGCATTCTACAGCGCAGAGTTCAACAACTTCCTGCTGATGTACGATGATGTCCGATCGGCGGCGGATCCGCGCGCGGCGGTATTGGAGTTTCTTGAGAGCACGTACGAGGCAGCCGCGACCCTTGGACGATGGGATCGTGAAAACCTCGAACGCACGCCACCGCGCTGACGAAGGCCGTGCGCCCCACACGCCGCGCGCAGCGGTAACCGGAAGAGATCACAGCCCGGCGTCGTTTCCCACTCCATGAGGGTCGAGCGGTGAGCAGCGCGCGCGGGACGCTGTGGGCCGCGATTCTCGGGTCGTGCATCGTGTTCCTGGACGGGAGCGTCGTGTCGGTGGCGCTGCCCCGGATCGGGCAGGAGCTGCCGGCGCACCTCCTCGGCGTGCTAGAGGGCCAGTCCTATGTCTACAGCGGGTATCTCCTGGCGGAGAGCGCGCTCCTGATCCTGGCCGGCGGGATGACCGACGTGTACGGTCGCCGCAGGATGTTTGCGCTGGGACTCGCCGGGTTCGGCCTGACCTCGATTCTCAGCGGGCTTGCGCCCACGCTGGAATGGCTGGTGGTGTTTCGCGTGCTGCAGGGCGTGGCGGGCGCGCTGCTGGTTCCCGGGTCGATGGCGCTGATTACGGCCACGTTTTCCGGCGAGGAGCAGGGGCGGGCGTTTGGGATCTGGTCCGGCGCCACCGCCGGCCTGTCGATTCTTGGCCCCTTTGTGGGCGGGTTGCTGGTGGACACCGTGTCGTGGCGGGCGGTGTTCTTGATCAATGTCCCGGTCGTCCTGATCACGCTGTGGATGACCGGGCGGTTCGTCCGCGAAAGCCGGGACGCGGGCGCGGCGAAAGCCTTCGATGTGCCCGGCACGCTCCTCACGGCCCTGGCCGTGGGCGGGCTGGTCGTCGGCACGATTTCGGGACAGCAACGGGAATGGCACAGTCCGGCGGCGTTCGCCGCGCTGGGTATTGGCGCCGCGGCCACGGCCCTGCTGCCGTGGTGGATGATGCGCGCCCCCAACCCTCTCATCCCGCCCGCACTGTTCCGGTCCCGAAACTTCACGGTAACGAACCTCTCTACCCTCGTCATCTACGCGGCGCTCGCCGTGACCTTCTACTACCTGACGCTGCTGCTGCAGGGGACCTTCGGGTATTCGGCCGCCGCCGCCGGCGTGGCGACCGCTCCCGGGGTGATCTTCATGGCGTTGTTCTCGGCGCGGTTTGGCGCGCTCGCGGCGCGCTACGGCCCCCGCTGGTTCATGACGGCGGGGCCGATCCTGATGGCCCTCGGGGTCCTCTGGTTTGCACGGATCCCGGCGACGAGCCCGCCGTGGGCCCTGAACCTGTCGGCGGTCGGGACGTTCGCGCCGCCTGCGGGCTACGTGACCGCCATCCTTCCCGGTCTCCTGCTGTTCGGCCTCGGGGGCATGCTGATGGTCGCCCCCCTCACCACGACGGTCATGGCCTCCGCGCCGGTCGAGCACGCGGGGGTGGCGTCGGCCATCAATAATGCGATTGCAGATGTGGGTCCCCAACTGGCCGTCGCGGCCCTCTTCATCGTGCTGACTGTGCATTTCTACAGCGCGCTGGCAGGCCAGGTCCCGGGGCTGGACGTCGCGTCCCCGGCGGTGCGCGCGGAGGTCGCGCCCCTTAATCTGCCCGGCCCCGGCACCCCGGAGGCCGTCCGGCGCGCGGCGCGCGAGGCGTCCACCGGCGCGTTTCGTCTGGCCATGCTCGTTGCCGCGGCGATGCTGCTTGGGGGGGCCGCGATCAACGCAGCCGGGATTCAGACCCCCGCCGCCGGGCGGGTCGCCCGGCAGGCCGTCCGGGTGGTGTCCCCCGATCCATCGTTTCGACGATGGTGCCGCCGGTTGAGTGCGGAAGCGCCCACGGTGCCGCCCCGGGAGTCCGGCCGCGCCGCGGCCCGGGGGTCGACATCGTCATCGAGCGAAGACAGTTGATGCTCCCGGAGGCCGGTATGGCGACGACCTGCAAACATCTCGACCAAATACGCAAGGTGACCCCCTCGGGCAGGGGATGCAAGGAGTGTCTGGAGATGGGCGACACCTGGGTGCACCTCCGATTGTGCCTGACATGCGGACACGTCGGATGCTGCGATGACTCCAAGAATCGTCACGCCACCAAGCACTTTCACGGGACGCGCCATCCCATCATCCAATCCTTCGAGCCCGGGGAAGACTGGCGGTGGTGTTACGTCGATAACACCGTCGTGTGATCGGCGGGGCCGCTGTGCGCACGCAGGCACGTCTTCTCGATGATCGTTCATCTCCTGGACGGCACGTACGAGCTCTTCCGACACTTCTACGGTCTGCGCCGGTTCACCAAAGGCGAGGATCCCCCGTTCGGCGCCGTCACGGGTGTGCTGCATACCGTGCTGGAGATGCTCGAAGAGGGGGCGACCCACCTCGGGGTCGCGACCGATCACGTCATCGAGTCCTTTCGCAATGATCTCTGGCCTGGATACAAGACCGGAGGGGGCATCGACCCCGCGCTCCTTGGGCAATTCCACCCGCTTGAGCGAGCGCTCGCGGCGATGGGCGTGGCCGTCTGGCCCATGACCGAGCTCGAGGCCGACGACGGGCTGGCGTCCGCGGCGCGGATCGCGTCCGGTAATGCGGACGTTGAGAAAATCTGCATTTGGACGCCCGACAAGGACCTGGCGCAATGCGTCCACGGCGGCCGGGTCGTGCAGGTTGACCGGAGAGGCCGGCGGATCCTCGATGCGAAAGGCGTTCGCGAGAAGTTCGGGGTGGACCCCGTCCTCATCCCCGACTTCCTCGCGCTCGTCGGCGACCCGGCGGACGGGTATCCGGGCATTCAGGGGATCGGTCCGAAGACCGCCTCCCGGCTGCTGAACCGGCACGGCAGCATCGAGAACTTCCCCCCCGCCGTCCTCGGCGATGACCGGCGCGGCATGGCCCTCCTCTTCAAGGATCTGGCGACGCTCCGGACCGACGCGCGCCTCTTCCACGATGTCGACGAGCTGCGGTGGCGCGGCCCCACCGAGGCCTTCACGGCGTGCGCGGCCCGCCTCGGAGACGCCCGCCTGCTGGAGCGCTCGCTCGCGGCGCCGGCCGGCTAATTGTCCTCCCCCCGGCATCACACGGGTATCCAATCTGAGCGAGACGCGGTGAAGATTCCATCGGATTGGGTGCCCATGAGGAGACTTGACGAGAGACACCCCGCAGTCGTGCGGCCGTTGGGCCTGGTCCGCACGTTGATGGCGATCGCCGTCGTGGTCACCCTGGGATGCGGCGCGGCGGTGGCGGGGCCGGGCCACCCGGCGTACCTGCCGATGATCTTTCATGCGGAAAGTCAGAGCGTCCGAACCACGGCATGCCTGCAGGTTATCGAGCGAACCTACCCCCAATCGGCTTGGTGGGAAGACAGCAGGAGCACACTGGATGCGCCTGAGCGCGCTCTCCAGGCCGTGATTGCGGCCATCAAACGAAGAGATCGAGCCGCGCTCTATCAGCATTCCCACCCCACACTGGGTCGAGATCCCAAGCGGTTCGACGACCAGGCGAAGGCTTTCTTTCAGCAGTTTGAGGCGATTGAGCTCTCCGCGATGCCTCGGGCCTACGAATTCGACGGACTGGTGGTGTTTTTCGCGAAGATTCGGTTCAAGCAGCAGACGTTTTTCGCGCCGTTCATCTTTGCCTCCGAAGATGATGGATCGTTCGGTTTCCTCCCTTACCGGACGAAGACGCTGACCTATCAGCTCGTGGATGATTGGTTCAATTCAACGTGGGGACCGGCCGCAACGGCCAATGCAACGTACTGTACCGGTGAAGACATCACGCGGGCCACGCATCGAGTCTCGCTCGTGCCGTCCTCGGGGACGGTGAACCAGGGCGGGCACCCGAGCGCTCTGTTTCTCGTCGGCGCATCGCTCGACAAGCCGGGACGGCTGACCCCCCTCGTCACGCGGGTGAGCGCGGCAATTAAAGACTTGAAATCGGCCCTTGCCGGTCGGGGGATAGACGACTTCGCCGGGCGCCTGACTCCCGAAGGCGCAAGACGCGTGAAGGAATGGTTTGCGACGGCCGGCCCGGACGAGCGCCGCCGATATCAGGCGGCGATCACGGAACAGCAACCGTTCTTCCTCTTCGATGCGTCGCGGTTGGTGGTCGTCTACACGAAATCACCCGTCGGGGTGCAGGTGATGTATTTCACGTTCAATGCCGGCAACCGATTGCTCTGGACAAACTCTTCCTACATCACGGTAGCGGACCGAGTGTTCAAGAGAGGCCCGCTGTCTGATGCTGCTGAGCTGGCTCAACCGTTCAGCAGCATCGCCCTCAAATGAGGATTCTTCATTGCGGCTCGGGGTGGATATTGACCACGATGTTTCGCCGGAGCCGTTTGCGCAATGCCAGTTCGATCCGCTCGGTGATATCGTGCGCCTCCGCCACGGGCAGGCCGGGCCGCAGCGTGCAGTGGACCGTCACGATCATGTTCTGATCGAGCCTGCGGACCTCCACCGCGTGACACCCCAGGACGCCTGGGGTGGCGCGAACGATCTCCCGCAGCTTTTCCTCGACATCCGTTTGCGCGTCCGGAGCCTCCTTGGCGCTACCGACGCGCGTCTGCAGCGGCTCGATGTGCACGTTGACGTCGTGGACTTCGGGCAGTTCCCGCTCAATGGCGCGTTCCAATTGGGTGGCCCGGTCGTGCGCCGCGCTCAGCGGCAGCGACGGTTCCATCTCCAGGTCGAGGTTCACGCTGACCCGGCCATTGACCGTGAACGCGGTCACGTCGTGGATCTGGAAATTGTCCCGGTGGGCGATCGAGCGAATCCGGTCCACCAGGTCTCCGGGGGAAGGCGCCCGAGGAGCCGCATCCACGACCACGTCGGCGGTCGGATAGAGGGTGTGGACCGCAGACTCGACGTCATCGATCACGGCCTGGGCGTGTTCCAAGGGGATGTTGCTCTCCAGGGTGAGCCGGAGGTCCACAAACAACCTGTTGCCGCCCTTGCGGACTCGGATCCGGTCCTGGTGCAGCACCCCGGGGATCCCGGCGACCGCCCCGGCGATCCGTTCGGACACCCCTTTGGGCGCGGCATCGAGCAGCGCATCGATCGTCTCGTGCCCCAGGCGCAGCCCCACGTACAAGGTGATCCCGGCGACGACCAGAGCGGACACAGGGTCGGCGTGGCGCAGCCAGGATGGCAGGCCTCGTTGCGCCGCAGAGAGCAGGACGAGGCTGAGCGTGACCGCGGCCGTGCCGTAGGTATCCGTCGAGAAGTGCAGGGCGTCGGCCTGGAGCGCCTGGCTGTCGTACTTCCTGGCCGCCCGGGCCAAGGCCCGTGATCGGCTGATGTCGATGACGATGGACGCGACCAGCACCGCGAACGCCCAGACGGACGGCTTCACGTGGACTTCCTGAAAGAAGAGCCGGTGGGCGGCCTCGACCACGATCCATCCGCTCGTGATGAAGAGGAGGCCGGTCTGAATGAACGCGGACAACTGCTCCACCTTTCCGTGACCAAACGGATGGGAGGTGTCTGCGGGAACGTCGGCGGCGCCGACGGAGACAAAGGTAATCGCCGCGGCGAGCAGATCCAGGGCCGAGTGCGCCGCCTCTGAGAGGATCCCCAGGCTGCCGGTCAGCACTCCCACGGTGCACTTCGTGGCCACGAGGAACGCCGACGCCAACACGGACGTGAGGGCGATCCGGCGCTTCTCTTCCGAGGGCATCCCGAGCGAGACTGGCTCGACCATCTCCAGGTCAACTACCTTTGTCAGAGGAGCCGCGCGGCCCTGCCCAAAACCAGTGGGCTGGGCGGTGCGTGCATGACGAGATCTCGGAGGTGAGGGCATGCTGTTCATGGTCATCGAAAATATTCGCAGCCAGGATGGTCTGGCCGTCTATCGCCGGTTCCGGGACAAAGGCCGGATGACCCCCGACGGCCTCAAGTTCGTGGGCAGCTGGACGGAGGCCAACCTGGGGCGGGTCTTCCAGTTGATGGAGTGTGATGATGTCGCGCTCCTCCAGCGGTGGGTCGCCAGGTGGTCTGACCTCGTCGCCTTTGAGATCGTGCCCGTCATCGCCGGCAAGGAGACGGCGGAGGCCTTGTCCGATCAGCTCTAAGCCCGGGTCGCCCAGGTGGCCAGTTCGGCGGGCAGCGGTGACCGGTGCTACGGCACCTGCTGCCAGGAGAGCATCGCGATGCCCGTTCCGAGCGCGCTGAGCGCGAGCGGATCAAACCTCAGCACGACCGTGGCATCCTGGGTCATGAAGCTCGAATTCGGGGTCCCCCGGTTGTTGTGGTACATGGCCCCCACCTGATCCACGCGCGCCCCGGGTTCGACCGCCATGCCATCCTGAGTGTAGACCAGGCCGTCCACGGTCAGCGCGCTGCCCTCACACAGCACCAGGCGTCCCGACCCGTTGACGCGCTGCCCCGCACACGTTTCCCTCGCGCGGTCGACGGGGTGGGGAGACCCCACCACCAGGATGCCCGGGGTCCTGCGGCCGGCCACAGTGGTGAGGTCATGCCGGAGCGTGACCGCAATCTTGCTGTCGATGATGACGTCGCCCGCCACGGCCAGCGTGACAGTCCCAGGGACGCTCCCCAGGGCCTGCGCGAGCCCCAGAGTCCCCAGAAACTCAAACGATCCATCGACATAGACCGTGCCCTGAAGGAACAGCTGCGGGTTTTGCTTCAGGTAGAACAGGAGTTGGTAGAACTGGATGCGGGTGTAGGCGGAGTCTGCTTTGCCGCGCATCCCCGCGGCTCGGTTGAGGGAGGCGTTCGCGGTATTTTGGACGGCCCAGGCTCTGAGCGTCGCGGGATCGAGCGCGATCCGCGGGAAGGTCTCCTCTCGGATGTCCTTCAGGTAGACGTGCCGCAGGTAATTGGCCCCGCGGAGCGCAGCGATGCCGGGCACGTCCGTGATGTTGTCTCGCACGGTGACGCACGCATGCGGCGTGCCACATCGGTTCAGGATCAGCTCGGCCGCCGGTCTGGCCTTGATGATGTCTCCGAACGCGGAGGAGATCCACGGGGTCGGGTCCGCCTCCGGATCAGGATTGTATTCGGGCGCCGTGGAGAATCCGAACAGCTGGTAGTCCGCGACCGTGCCGTCCCGCAGCGTGACGGTATCGGTGAGGGTCTCGCTCAAGGCGTTCACCCGAGTGTCCGCATCCGCGAAGTTGATCTCGGTGAACGAACCCAGGTTCCCGCCGCCCCCGGGCGTCCCCACCGCATACGGTGCGAGGTAGACGCGAGAGGTCGCTCCCCGGAACTGCACGGGCCCCACCCCAAACAGCGCCGCGAGGAACGGCGCGCCTCCCACGGCGCATCCCCGGACGCGAGCCCCGATCGTCCGTCCGAGAAACGCGACCTCCCCATGCGATTCCAAGGTCTTGAGCCCCGGCCCGCACCCGGCCGCCGGACCGGCGTCCACCCAGTACGTGAAACTTCCACTCCCATAGGGCACCGTCACTCCCCGGTCCGGGGTCGTGTACCCCGCCGGATCCGCCGCCGCCGAGGCCTGCACCGCGGCCTCCGCCAGGCCCGCCTGAGCGATGTAGAAGCTGCGGGACACCGCGAACTGGATGGAGGCGTGGGTGAGGTCCGTGTTCATCAGGCCGATCAGCGCGATACTGACCACCGTGACGATCAAGACGGAGGCCAACAGCGCGATCATAGCGATCCCCCGCTCTCCGCGGCGAATCGCGCTGAGCGGCGCCGGCCCCCGGCGGGTAGGCGGCGTCCCGCGAGGGCTCAGGGGAAGCTCACCTCCAGGAGGGCCTTGGGGCCGTCGAACCGCATGAGCATCTTGTTGATGAGCTCGCGCCCGATCAGCGGCGTCGTGCCGAGGCTCACGGCCCTGGCGATCACGCGATACCCGTTCACGGAGACCTCGACGGCATAGAGCGGAAGCGAACGGGGAGGACCCTCGACCCCCACGACGGTCAGCCGTCCCACGGCCGGCAGGTGGAGTTGGGCCGGCAGCCCCAGAGGCAGCACGCTGATGTCCGCCCCGGTGTCCACGAGCGCCGAGAAGAAGATCTCCGGCGCCGCCCCGGGCCGGCCGACGCGAACGGGGAGGACGGGCGCGGGAGGAGTGTGCTGCCTGCCGTAGCGGTAGCGCGGCACTTAGGCCGGGACCCGGCGGGGGGAGCGAAGGTGCACGATCTGGTTGGGTCCCACACACTGAGGCATGAAGACGGGCCTGACGCCGACTTTGGCGAAGACACGGGCCGCGAGGGCGCTGAAGTCCGCGTCATGGTCCAGGACGCGCCGGTCGGCGATGGCGAGATGCTCGCCGGCGTACCGGCGGAGCAGCGAACGTTTGTGGGCTTCGTACCACGCCATGTCCGCCTCGAGCGGCCCGAGATCGTCCTGCGGCGGCGCCCCCAGGGCGCGCGTGAGCGCCGTCGTCGCGAGCGCGGTCAGGGTCAGTCCCTGTCGCGCCGCCCGGGCTTTGAGTTCGCGGACCAGTTCCGTGGGGATCCCTCGCAGGTACAGCGTGGTATTGCGCAGCGGGTGCGCCATATGATCACCTCTGTTAGCATGCTAACATAGCCAGGAGACCCGGGCAAGCGCAAGACAGGCGGGGGCGCGGGCGGCTGGATCGGCCGACAGGCTGGATCGGGCGGCGCAGGTCAGTCCTGAGAGCCGCTGCCCTCGGTGAACAGGGCGGGGCCGGCGTGGGTGACGCCGCTACCTCTGGTCGGGGGGCGCCTGCGTACCGGTGCCCGTCACGACCCGCCCAACCGAACCGGTCCCCCAGGTGAAGTCGATGGTCGTCCCGTAGCCGCTGGCATTGGAAGGGGTAAACTGCACGACCACCGTCTGGCTGGCGCCGGCGGCGAGAGTGAACGAGGCGCCGGAAGCGACAGCGAATTGGCCGGTCTCGCTTGCGACCGTTCCGCTGACGGTGCTCCCTCCCAGGTTCGTGACGGTGAACGCACCGTCTGCCGATTTACCCACGGCGACCGACCCGAAGTCGGTGCCCGGGGGGGTGATCGACACGGTGGGAGGAGCGGGCGTCGCGGCGGGGTTGATCCCGGAGACGGCGAACGCCGTCGCCGCGGAGAGCGAGCCGAGATCGGCGGCGATATCGGATCCATCCGTCCCGGCATGACTGTAGGGGCTCCCGGCCGCCAGATGGTAGTCGCCGCCGGCGAGATCAGCGAAACCCACGTCGGCGAGCGTCGCGGGGAAGAAGTTGTTGGGCGGATAACTCGCCGCCGTCCCGCCTGGGAGCACGTTGCCGGCGACCACGGAGCCGGGGAAGTACGTGGTCAGGGTACCCATCGGGTTGGCGGACGTCCCGTCCCCGCTCACCCCGTACTGGTTGTTGGGGGTGATGGTATT
>Ga0137376_10002677_pt1 | contig 10774 bp, 8 predicted proteins | sample SagtaG_23_FD_104814 | JGI IMG/M metagenome (GOLD analysis project Ga0137376, IMG submission 104814) | Vadose zone soil microbial communities from Sagehorn Ranch, Mendocino, California, USA - Sage2_L_20_16 metaG | ecosystem: Environmental > Terrestrial > Soil > Vadose zone | place: USA... | reverse complement strand
CGCGTGCATGCTCGACACGGAGGCCGTGTCGTAGATGATTCCGCTCATTCCCCCGTCCAGCCCCATCATTTGCCGGAGCCAATTGAGTGCCACTTCTTCTAATTCAGTTGATGCCGGCGATGTGCGCCAAAGCATCGCCTTATTGTCAAAAGCCGCGCTTAACAATTCGCCAAAGATGCCGGGCGCTGAAGTTGAGGTCGCGAAGTAAGCGAAGAACGATGGATGGCTCCAGTGGGTAAGCGCCGGAACGATGAGGCGGTCAATATCGTTGACGATCTTCTCCATCGGTTCACCCTTTTGCGGAGGGGTCGACGGAAGCTGAACCTTCAGGTCACCGGGCTCAATTGCAGCCAGGACCGGCAATTCTTCGATGCGATCGAAGTAGTCGGCAATCCAATCTATTAGCTCATGACCGAAACGACGGAAGTCCTCTTTGTTCATGTCGCCCAACTGGGGCGCGAGGCTGGTTTGGCGGCTCTCAGGTTTGTTCACGGCGCAGTATCTTACAAGGTCGGGGCCAAGGTGCCCAGAGGTTGGGGGTGCCCTTTGCTCGACACTCTCGCCGAAATGACTATAATTCCACAGCCTTTTTTGCGGCGGATTACTGAAACGCAGCCCTCGTCATACATTGGAAGGATCAAGGCTTTGTTCTTCGCCGCACAGCAATCAAATTTGCGTAAGCCACAGAGTCGAAGCTATTATTCACCCCGATTACTCGAAGCCAAAGGCCGCCTGTTCCCCCCCGGAGAACCGCGGAAGTTCCGATCAGATCGCTTTCGCGGATTATTGTCGTCGATTGCCAATACCCTATTAACTGTGAGGAAAAAATGAAACGTATCTCACTCGCGCTTTTGCTGATTACCAGTCTACTCTTCGCGTTTGCCTGTGAGCGCAAAGGTGGGCCAGGAGTCGGAAACGGATCTGGCCCAATCGTGATCGGTTACTACGGCGACCTTTCGGGCCGTACGTCAAACTTTGGTCAATCGACAAAGGAAGGCGTTCTGATGGCTGCCGATGAAATTAATACCGCCGGAGGTATCAACGGGCGGCAGGTAACAATACTTTCCGAAGATGACGAAGGGCGACCAGAAAAGGCCGCGACGGTCGTCACCAAGCTCATCGATCAGGATCGTGTTGTCGCGCTCCTCGGTGAAGTTGCCTCAGGAAACACTTTGGCCGCTGCGCCGAAAGCACAGGCTGCAAAGGTTCCTATGATCTCGCCTTCCTCGACTAATCCTGCTGTAACTCAGGTGGGTGATTTCATCTTCCGCGTTTGCTTCATTGATCCTTTTCAGGGCGAAGTAATGGCGAAGTTTGCCGCGAACACGCTCAAGGCGAAAAAGGCGGCCATCATGCTCGACTTTAACTCACCTTACAGTCGCGGTCTGACGGAGTTTTTCGAGAAGAGTTTTACAACGCTGGGTGGCCAGATTGTCAACAAGCAGTCTTATACACAGGGTGATCGAGATTATAAAGGACAGCTGACGGCCATTCGATCTACAAATCCTGACGTTATTTATGTTCCCGGCTACTACGGCGAAGTGGGTGTGATTGCGAAGCAGGCCCAGCAGCTCGGCATCAAAGCACCGCTACTGGGTGGTGACGGGTGGGACGCAACCCAACTCTGGGAGTTGGGTGGCGACGCACTGAACGGCGATTTCATATCAAATCACTATTCCGTAGATGATCCGTCGCCCGCAATTCAGAAGTTTGTTTCCCAGTACCAGGGACGCTATTCCAAGCGACCCGACGCACTTGCCGCGCTGGGTTATGACGCAATGAGAGTGCTGGCTGATGGCATCAAGCGTGCCGGCAGCACAGAAGGCACAAAACTTCGGGACGCCATTGCGCAGACGCAAAAGTTTCCCGGAGTTACCGGGTTGATTAGTCTTGACGCCCAACGCAATGCGGTAAAACCAGCCGTCGTTCTCAAGCTCCAAGATCGCAAATACATTTACCAGGAAACAATCTATCCGGAAGGAATGGGACCCGAGGCAGCAGCACCGGCAGCAACCTCTAGTGCGGGTCCTGTGGCAGCTGCGAATAGCCCGTCACCGAAATGAGAATCCGTAACTCCTAAGGAATGTTATGGATACATTCGTTCAGCAGCTCATCAACGGCCTGACCATCGGAGCTATCTACGCTCTCATCGCGCTTGGCTATACGATGGTCTATGGCATCTTGCGTTTAATCAACTTCGCGCACGGCGACATCTATATGGTGGGGGCTTTCGTCGGCTACTTCCTTGCCTTTCAGCTGGGATTCGCCGCTGGCCCGTCACTCGTGGGACTCGTCGTCGTGCTGATCGGGTCGATGGTTGTTGCCGCTCTCGTTGGAATGGCAATCGAACGTTTTGCCTATCGCCCGATCAGAAAATATGCGCGAATGACAACGCTGATCACCGCGATCGGCGTTTCCCTCTTCATAGAGAATCTGTTTGTTGCCCGGCTGGGTGCTGCTCCACGCGCCTTCCCGCAACTTCTTCGGGAGCAGAGTTACACTCTCTTCGGCAACGCCGCTATCTCAAAGTCGCAGATCCTGATTTTTGCCGTCTCGATTCTTTTGATGCTCCTGCTCCAATGGATCATCTTTAAGACTAAAGTCGGCACGGCGATGCGAGCCGTCTCCTTCAACCTGAACTCCGCAAAGCTGATGGGGATCAACACCGACGCGATCATCTCGGTAACCTTTGCCCTCGGCTCGGCATTGGCGGCGGCAGGCGGAGTATTGACGGCACAGTACAACCCGCAAATCGATCCGCTAATGGGAATTATCACCGGCCTCAAGGCTTTTGTTGCTGCGGTGCTGGGAGGTATCGGTAATATTCCGGGTGCGGTATTGGGCGGTTTACTGATCGGGCTGGCGGAGACGTTCGTGGTTGGATACGGACAAAACGTTGGCATTCCCACGACGTTCCGCGATGCAGTAGCTTTCGCGATTTTGATTCTCGTGTTGCTGTTTCGTCCGACAGGTCTGCTCGGCTCAACAGTTCAGGAAAAGGTGTAGCGGCCTTAGTTGAGCGGTAAGTAATAACTACTGGCTCTTGCCGGCTACATACTCCATAGATAACCGATGCCCATCTTAGTCAAACGGCTTTTCGCCGCCCTCCTTATCGTCCTGCTGCTTATCGCTATGAATCAGTTTATGAGCGATCAAGGTCTGTTTGGTTTCGGTGTACCTCCTTATTATGGCCGCGTAATCATGTTGGCGGGGATCAATGTGATTCTTGCCGTTTCCTTAAATCTCATTACAGGCTTCACCGGTCAATTCTCAATTGGACACGCAGGGTTCATGGCCGTCGGAGCCTATACATCCGCGTATCTGACGGTTTACTACGCTCAGGTATGGGAGCGATCTTTGGCTGGTCTGGTCGGCGTCACTGTTGCCCATGCGCTGATTTTCCTTTTCGCTATTCTGATTGGTGCGATTGCCGCCGCGGTGGCCGGATTGATAGTAGGTATTCCTTCCTTACGATTACGGGGCGACTACCTCGCTATTGTCACCCTGGGATTTGCCGAAATCATCCGCATCGTGATTCTCAATATCGACAAAGTAGGCGGTGCGACAGGTTTCACAGTTCCCGGTTATACAAACTTTCTCTGGGTGGGCATTTTCGCGGTTCTGACCGTCGTAATCGTCTACAACATTGTCCATTCAGACATGGGCCGAGCCCTCGTTGCCATCCGCGAGGATGAACTCGCCGCCGAGGCAATGGGTATTAACACAACGCGCTACAAGGTTTTGTCCTTCGTGATTAGTTCCGCTCTCGCGGGGATGGCAGGTGTTCTATTCGGTCATTACACTCAGTTTTTGAGCACTAACGATTTTCAATTCATTCGCTCATTCGAAATCATCATCATGATCGTGCTCGGCGGAATGGGATCGCTGACCGGCGCCGTTTTCGGCGCCGTGGTCATTACCATTATGCCGGAGCTGTTGCGCAGGCTTCCCGGTGATCTCTCGCAATATCGACTCGTCGTCTATTCTGCGATGCTCATTATCATCATGCTTACCCGTCCGCAGGGATTGATGGGCACGCGGGAGTTTGGTCTCTCCTGGCTTAAGCGGCCGCAGCGTCGCCCCGAGGGAGACAAGCCCGTTGGGGAAACGAAGGGCGTTCCCATTGCCGAGCAAAGTCCAGTTGATCGCTCAAAAGAGGTGAAACCCAGATGAGCCTAACGCCGCAGGACAATCGGTCGGGCAGCCCGTCCGGAGCGGGGCCTGTTGTTGCGCCCTCGCTGCGAACCAAGCTATGCACTATCAAGTTTGGCGGTCTCATTGCCGTGAACTGTCTGGATATGAATGTTCAGCCCGGGGAGATATATGGACTCATCGGACCGAACGGCGCAGGAAAGACCACAATCTTTAACTTGCTCACCGGGGTTTACAAGCCTACGTCCGGCGAAATCTATTTTCAGGGAAAACGCATAGATGGACTGAAGTCTTATGAGATTTCAAGGCGTGGAGTATCGCGTACGTTTCAGAACATTCGTTTGTTTCCCAGCATGTCTGTTCTGGAAAATGTGATGACCGCCTGTCACCGGCATGCAAGGCAGAGTTTGTTCGATGCAGTTTTGCGACTGCCAAGGTTTACAAGAGATGAGCAAGAACATAGGGAATTCGCCATAGAGCTCCTGGAAATCTTTGATCTTGCCCGCTATAAAGATGAGGGCGGAACAAGCTTGCCCTATGGTAACCAGAGGCGGCTCGAAATAGTGCGCGCATTGGCCACGCGGCCACAACTCCTGTTGTTAGACGAACCCGCGGCCGGAATGAATCCTTCCGAACAGGAAGATCTGATGAGTCTCATAAAACAAATAAGAGACCGTTTTGGCCTTACGATTCTGCTGGTCGAACATAACATGAAGGTTGTAATGGGCGTCTGCGAAAGGATTCAGGTTGTTGATTACGGAAAATCGATTGCACTCGGCCTTCCGCAGGAGATCAAGAATGATCCGAAGGTGATCGAAGCTTATCTTGGGGACTAACTGTCAGTTGTCCGTAGCCGTTGTAAAGACGCCACTGACAACTGACTACTGACGACTGACGACTGACACTATTGATGTTGACCTTAACTAACGTTTCCGTAAATTATGGTGCCATCGAGGCACTGACAGATATCTCTCTCCACGTCGAACAGGGTGAGGTGGTCACGCTAATCGGGGCCAATGGTGCCGGCAAGACCACAACCTTGAGAACTATTACGGGTTTGCTCCAACCGCGCACAGGACAAGTAATCTTTGAAGGTCAAGATATCAGCGGCAAAGCAACACATAAACTGGTGGCTCAAGGTATCTCTATGTCGCCCGAAGGACGCGGCGTCTTTGCAAATCTTTCAGTCCGCGAGAATCTGCAAATGGGAGCTTATCTGAACAAGGACAAGCGCGGCATAGCCGCCGATATGGAACGCGCCTTTCAAATGTTCCCCCGACTGAAAGAGCGTGAATCGCAAAAAGCCGGTACTCTCTCCGGCGGGGAGCAACAGATGCTGGCGATTGGGCGTGCTCTGATGTCAAACCCGCGCTTGCTCATGCTTGACGAACCGTCGTTGGGCCTCGCGCCGCTCGTGGTCCATACCATCTTCGAAGCAGTCGACGAGATCAAAAGCAAGGGCACGACAATTCTTCTGGTCGAACAGAACGCTCATGCAGCCCTTGGGCATTCCGACCGGGCTTACGTTTTAGAAACCGGAAGAATCGTCATGGAAGGCTCATCAAAAGAACTTGCCGCTGACCCCGGGATTAAAGAAGCGTACCTCGGCGAGTAGACTTAGTCTGAGTTAGATCTCGAGAGCAAGCTTTAGGCTCTCTCCAATAAGAGAGGAAAGTTTATGGCTAGCAAACTATTCGCAACCAAACCACTCACCATGTTGCTCGAAGAGATGCAGGGCGAAAACCGCTTGCGTCGCATCCTTGGACCTGTGCAATTAACGGCACTCGGCGTAGGGGCAATCATCGGTACCGGGATATTTATTTTGACTGGTGTCGCAGCGCACGACCGGACGGGGCCCGCGCTCATGCTCTCGTTTGTAATGGCGGGACTCGCTTGCGTCTTTGCTGCCCTATGCTATGCGGAGTTTGCTTCAATGGTCCCGGTCGCCGGCTCGGCTTATACCTACGCATATGCGACCTTAGGTGAACTGTTCGCCTGGATCATCGGCTGGGACTTAGTACTCGAATACGCTGTCGGTTCAGCGACTGTCGCCCACGGCTGGTCAGCCCACTTCCAGGAGTTTATTCCGATATTTCACGATGGCCTTGCAATCATTCCTGCGAAACTGCCAGCGGCGTTTCATACGGCGCCTTACAATTATTGTGTAAATGTCGGGGCAGGATGCCCACACACGGGATTCGTCGCTACCGGGTCATACTTTGATCTGCCGGCAGTGCTCATTACGTTTATCCTCACAATAGTCCTTGTTAAGGGAATCAAGGAGAGCGCTACCTTTAATGCGATCATGGTGGGTGTCAAGTTAGTGATAGTGCTCATGGTAATCGGCATTGGCGTCTTCCTCATCAATCCTGCTAACTGGCATCCATTTGCTCCATACGGGTACACGGGAGTCAGCTTCTTCGGCCATACAATCTTTGGCGAGACAGCGCAGGGTGGTCAGCCTTTGGGGATGTTTGCCGGCGCTGCGATCATCTTCTTCGCGTATATTGGTTTCGACTCGGTGTCGGTCCACTCGGAAGAAGCCAAAAACCCCGCTAAGGATGTGCCAATCGGGATCATCGCATCGTTGATTATCTGCACAATTCTTTATATCGCCGTCTCGGCAGTGTTGACGGGGATGGTGCCTTACAAAGACATCAACATAGATGCACCCGTCGTGGATGCGTTCCGGCGCGCCGGTTTGACCTGGATGCAGTATCTCGTAGCTTTCGGCGCCATGACCGGCATCACCTCCGTACTACTCGTGATGATGCTTAGCCAGCCGCGCGTGATGCTGGCGCTCGCTCGTGATGGGCTGGTACCAAAGAACTTCTTCGGCGACATTCACCCGAAGTTTCGTACGCCATGGAAGTCAACGATTCTAACGGGCCTTTTCGTCGCCACGATGGCCGGACTGATACCACTTAGTATCCTGGCGGAAATGACAAGCATTGGGACCTTGTTCGCTTTCGTGATTGTCTGCGGCGCTGTGCTGATTATGCGCAGAACCAACCCCAATGCGAAGCGCCCGTTCCGCGCGCCATTTGTCCCACTTGTTCCGATTCTGGGAATCCTGACCTGCTTGTTATTGATGTTCTCCCTGCCCGCAGAGAACTGGTACCGACTGATCATTTGGCTTCTGATCGGTTTCGTCATTTACTTTCTCTACGGTCGGCGTCACAGCGTTATGTCCGATCAACGTCATCATCTGGCTCACGAACTTGCCGCCCATGGTGCGAGCCCGCAAGCTGTTGGTGATCCGGATGCGCCACCGAGTAGCCCCGCTGCTCCGGTCGACTCCAGGGTCAAACCTGAGTAGTCAGGAAGACGCTTGGAATGAACACGTCTGTTTGCCCGACGAACTTCAGATTGTCGCTGGCCCATACTTCAACTCTAATTTGTACAACGCGACGCCGAATCCGCGCCTCCCTCATTGTCCTACCACTGTTTGCTCTAATTCTTTTCGCCGGTTCATGCCAACGACAACAACAGCCTGAAGTCGCGCGAGATCGCAGCACTATAAAGATCGGATTCTTTGGAGACCTGTCAGGCCCTACTTTCAACTTCGGTGAATCAGCAAAAAACGGGATACTCATGGCGGCAGATGAGATAAATCAGTCCGGCGGGATAAACGGGCGCAAGATCGATGTGGTCATCGAAGACGATCGTGGTAGTCCTGAACGAGCCGCAGTACTAGCAAGCAAGCTTATTGACGCAGATAAAGTAGTTGCAATCATTGCCGGAGGCACGTCTGGCAACAGCCGGGCTGCCGCGCCGAAAGCTCAGGCGGCCAGAATCCCCTTGATCTCGCCTTCATCGACAGACCCCGCCGTAACTCAGGTCGGCGACTACATCTTTCGTGCGTGTTTCGTCGATGCTTTTCAGGGTGAGGTGATGGCAAAGTTTGCCGCCAACACGCTGAAAGCAAAAAGAGCGGCGATCCTTTTTGATTTCAATTCACCGTACGGCCGTGGTCTAACAGAGTATTTTGAGCTGAGTTTTGCGAAGTTAGGCGGCCAAATCGTCGTCAAGCAATCCTACACACAAGGCGATGCCGACTTTAAAGGTCAGTTGATGACGATTCAAGGAGCTGATCCCGACGTCGTTTACATACCGGGCTATTATGGCGACGTAGCAATCATTGCTAAGCAGGCGCGCCAAATGGAATTGAAACAACCCTTGCTGGGGGGCGATGGGTGGGACGCTCCTGAACTGTGGCAATTGGGCGGAGACGCTTTGAATGGATCGTACCTTTCGACTCACTATTCCGTCGATGACCCTTCTCCGGTTATTCAAGAGTTTGTACGCGACTATAAGCAGCACTATGGGAATCTTCTGCCAGACGCCCACGCGGCTTTGGCTTACGACGCTACCAGATTCCTGGCTGACGCAATTGCGCGTGGGAATTCAACCGACGGGGAGAAGCTGCGCGCAGCGCTGGCGCAAACAAAAAACTTTGCCGGTATTACAGGCGTCATCAGCATGGACGAGGACAGGAATGCGGTAAAGCCGGCTGTTATTTTAAAGCTTGAGGATGGCAGGTACATTTATCAGGAAGCAATCCAACCTGAAACTCCAACCGCGAACTCGAGCCCTACCCCGGTTGAAAAGCCTAGCCCATCACCCCGAAAGCGAAATAAGAGCTAACTTAGGAAAGATTTGCGCGCGCGTTTGCGAGGGCCTCTGCAACCAAACCGCCAGAAGTGCCGCCCGTTTGAGATTTGGAGTCCAAAGTCTTGGGGAGCGACAAAGCATCATAAACATCCTCTTCGATCAGCGGGGAGAAAGAGCGAAGGTCAGCTATGGACAACCGCTCGAGCTCTACTCCAAGCAACATTGCTCGCACGACAATCTTCCCCACCATTTCGTGCGCTTCTCGAAATGCCACGCCTTTTCGGACCAGATAATCCGCCAGCTCCGTGGCATTCATGTATCCCGTTGCTGAAGCCGCGTGCGCTCGTTCCCCGTTCACATTGATATTCTGGAGCACCGTGGCCGTAACTTCCAGACAAGCTTTCACCGTGTCGAACGAATCAAACACTGCCTCTTTGTCTTCCTGCATGTCCTTGTTATAGGCGAGTGGTAAGCCTTTCAATACGGTGAGCAAGGCTTGCAAATTGCCGAAGACCCGCCCTGCTTTACCACGCACCAATTCCATAGAATCCGGATTCTTCTTCTGCGGCATTAGGCTCGAACCGGTCGCTACCGCGTCACTCAATTCAAAGAAGCCGAACTCGCTGGTTGAGTAAAGAATAATGTCTTCAGCCAGCCTGGAAAGGTGAACCATAACGAGTGAGCAGGCACTCAAAAACTCAACGCAGAAGTCTCGATCGCTGACGGCATCAAGACTGTTCTGCGAAACCGCTTCGAATCCCAGTTCGCGGGCCAGGAACTCTCGGTCGATAGGAAAAGAGGTACCGGCTAAAGCACCAGAACCGAGCGGCAGAACATTGACGCGCCGGCGAGTGTCAACCAATCGATCGCGGTCGCGGGCAAGCATCTCAAAATATGCGAGACACCAGTGGGCCAACAACACAGGCTGTGCGCGCTGCAGGTGAGTGTATCCAGGAATAACAATCTCTCGGTTTGCTTCGGCAAAGTCGAGCAGTGCTTCCTGGGTATCGCGCAACCGACTGCTCACCTCGTCAATTGCGTCCCGCAACCACAGTCGCATATCAGTAGCCACCTGATCATTGCGGCTGCGTCCTGTGTGCAGTTTGCGTCCAGGCTCACCCGCCAGTTCCACGAGGCGTGCTTCTACAAAAGAATGCACGTCTTCGGCACCAGCCTCCTCCAGATAATTTGCGTTGTCCCTGCCATCGTCGAGGATTGTTTGCAGTCCGCTCTGAATCTTGTCAGCTTCGTCGTGGGTGATGACATCCGCAGCAGACAGCGCTTTGCAGTAAGCAAGACTTGCCTGTACATCGGCAGCAAACAGCCGGCGATCGAATCTGAAGGAATTATTGAAGACGGCAAATTCGGGATCTGATTTGCCGGTAAAACGGCCGCCCCACAGATTTTTCGACTCTCCCATCCAGATCCTCCTGTTTTATCTTCAATGGCACAGACTTTTAGTCTGTATGCGGCCGAATGCCTACCTGCCCTTCACGGCAACTTTGTAACACACTACTTCATTTGACCTAAATGCAACTCCCATGATAGTTTATGCATCTATGCATTGTTTATGCAAGTTGTTTGCATAAGAAGTGCCGGGGAGGCGGGTTTGAACAAGCGGCAGCGGCAGCAAAAGATACTTAGCCTGATTCGCAGCAAGCCAGTCGGCACACAAGAGGGATTGCGTGCCCTGCTTGAACGTACTGGGTTGCCGGCCACGCAGTCCAGCGTTTCCCGCGATCTTGAAGAGCTCGGCATTGTTAAGCAGCGAGGTCGGTACACATTGCCACACTCAAATGGAACAGCAGTGCGTGGCTTGCTGAGCTTAGATCACGCAGGGGAAAGTCTTGTAATCGCTCGAACTGAACCAGGACTGGCATCGGCAGTCGCCGTGGAGATCGACGGCGCAGTAATTCCAGAGATCGTCGGAACAATCGCCGGTGAAGACACTATTTTCATAGCGGTCGCTGAGCAGAAGGCCCAGCGCGCGGCGATGAAGAAGATTTGG
>Ga0137376_10002676_pt1 | contig 10774 bp, 14 predicted proteins | sample SagtaG_23_FD_104814 | JGI IMG/M metagenome (GOLD analysis project Ga0137376, IMG submission 104814) | Vadose zone soil microbial communities from Sagehorn Ranch, Mendocino, California, USA - Sage2_L_20_16 metaG | ecosystem: Environmental > Terrestrial > Soil > Vadose zone | place: USA... | reverse complement strand
CGTCTTCTCCATCGGCATCCATGTCAACAAGTTCCACATTGTCTTCGCCGGACCATGCAATATTTCTGTTATTGGCATCGTCGAGTTGTCCTTCTCTCTGCTGTGCTCTCATACAAGCCTCCTGCACTGGCGTCAAGGATGTATCTGGGTCCAACTGAGTGATGCCTCCGAAAGTTGCATTATCTAGCCTGGTGGATGACGGAAGGTAGGTCGTGATAGATGTGACGCTTAAGTTTACTCTGTAATGGTCAGTTAGCTGTTAAATCTCCTACAGCTATCGAACCTACGAGTGATAACCAGCGTTGACTCGACCGACGCTCCATCTATCGGGAACTTCATCCAGATCGTGGGTCATGAAGTACCACTTATCCTTTTCTGCGTCCCCGGCCTGAAAATGAGGCGGTTCGTATTCGGGTGGTGTTTTATCGGTGTAAAATAATTTGAAGGTGGCAAAACGGCGCTCTGGAGGGCCGGTGTGAGATCTATTAATTATGCGTAAAGAAGGACTTAACTCGGTAGGACATCCATCTGCGACATAGCGTTAATCAGTGTTTTCAATAGCGACTGGAAATGCAATTATTAGTGCGGAGTGACTCGGCAATCGTGAAAACAAACTTTTACACTTCTCTTCACTTCTCTCAGAGTCGGAGCATTTCCTTTCAAAACAGCTTCCGTCACAGGATCTTTGTCTTTCAAGGACATTTTCTGCAAATTGTCTCCCAGGCTTAAAATGGGTACTACCGTATCAGTACCCGGCACATTATAATACTGGTGTTCCGATAAGTATCTTGGTAGGGCAAGTGAGTAAATCCTACGCACGCGAAAGTTGAATGTGTAGGCTTCGACGATGCTAATACAATTAACATGAAATTGTGTGAGGGGGTATATATGCGCACTTATTTGGATCCTTATTATCCTGAAACTACGGGGTCAAAAGTAGAGCAAATCGGTGGAACGGCCTACGAGATAAATCGCAAAAATGAAACTGCGCAGGTACTGTTTCTGCAGAGCGTCGAATATACCATATTCCTGCAACAGAAAGAAACTCGCTTCAGTTGAACTGCGCAATGTAATATGAAGATATATTACGAGGTAATTCAAAATTCTGTCCGCTTCCTCTGTGTAGCCTCTTGTCATCGTCTACAGCGGATGTATCATTGATGATGTAGTCCTGTGCGAACTGGACTAACCGTGATCTTGAAACCGGAGACATTGCGTCTCCGACTATAATCTGCAGATGACATACTAGAATCGGGAGAAGAATCTAGGTCGGTCGCCGACGTCATGTAACCTATGCGATGTCGATGAAAACCGTCGTTGTTTGATTACACTGAAGCAGATACTTTGCGTAAAATTCTCGTCAGGTAGTAAATTCCTACAAGGTTACGCATATAGTTATCGGCTACAAAAGTTAAGCACGAGTATGGATGCTCACCTCAAGAAAGTAATGCAACCTAACCCAGCTCGCAAGAGAGTTTGGATGGCCGCGAGGCTTTGGGAAGACGTAATACATTGGGTATCGGTCCTGACACTTTGAGCTTGCATGTCAGTCGGAGAATGATGGTAGACTTCAACGAAGGCGTTTTCTGGGCAGGCTAGCTTTTTATATCGCGAGGAAGAGTTCGCATATATATCATGTCGTCATACCCTGCATATACAGCCATGCTCGCGATAAGTGTCACCTGATCGCATACAATCTGAAAGCACCAGTGAAATGAAGTTTGAACGGATTGTCACTGTACACAGTGGTCTGATATATCAAATGTATTTCATGTCGTCGTCCCTGTGCCTATCAAGTTTGCTATCCGCGTATCGAATCCTTCACTCCGAATTGGCATTTCAGGTGTATGGAAAGGATTCTTCATCACTGCATCGGCGTAGGCATCGTACACTCTATGCAAGACAGCCTCTGCCAACACCTCCGCCAGGGACGTCAAAAGCACGAATTTCGTTCCTGTTGCACTTCAGGCCGAGTTTATGATACATTAGACTTGGGTATACCTGTGGCCGTCAATAATATCGTGATTTTGAAAGTTTCGGCCTCGATAACTTGTGCTCCTGAGCTCGGGCCAACTGGAGATAGTCGACTCGTTATTGCGTGAATTCCGTGTAGAGTACCAGCAAGGACGAGATACTCGTTTGACGACAACTGCGCTAGACCCTCTTTAACTTGGCGTCAGCATCTTATTTGAATTCTCGCGTAGTTACGGGTCACCTGCGAAGTTCCGTTGGTAAACTAGACCTCCTGCCTTGTTAATGACCTGGAGTCCGAGCTTCAAACAGGTGACCAAGAATATCGATCCATAGTTACTTACCCACAGGCCATAAATCGCCATGATAGTGGCACGCGTGCAGGTTCCAGTTCAACGGCACTGCCCGATTTGGAACACTACACAACAACATCACCAGACTTGGCCGCAGCTTGAGGCGTGCGGGTGGTACAAATGACCATTATAGCCGCTCTCTTAAAGTCGTGGATTCTTGTGTTGCTGGTCTCAACTATTCCGTCGTTGCAACAATCCATTCTGGGAGAACGAGTCCTGCCTCCATTATCTGAAGAGAGTCTTCTGCACCTTTCGTCCTCGCCGGATCCACTAAAGAATCTGAATCCTAATGATCCCAACTCCCATATATCCCATATCTTAATACCACGACCTCGTATGTTTCAAACTTCTTCTTGTTGGTCCGAGTTGAATTATTGTATCAGCGGATACCACCAACAATACCAAAGTCAGAAATTATATTATTTCGGTTCTCAAAGCGTTGAACTGGTATATTGAAGAGGATGAATTTGATGGCGATACACCCATAGGACGCAAAAAGTTTGTCAATGTCATCGCGACAAAAGATCCTCATGCAGCCCGGAAAGTATCGCTTGCAGCACATTATGACAGCAAATACTTTCCGCCTGGTCACCGGTATGAAAAGGTTTGTGCTGTTAGCTTTGTCAAGCCATGGGCCACTTAAGCTATGAACTCAGTTCGTAGGAGCAACGGATTCTGCAGCACCTTGCGCAATACTACTGGATCTTGCAGAAACATTAAACCCTTTTTTTGATGAGCGACAACATCGACTGGACAGCGGAATAGAAGACGATGAGGATTTCTTAGAGACAACGCTTCAGTTGATCTTCTTCGATGGCGAGGAAGCATTTGGTGTATGGACTGACACGGATTCTATCTATGGTGCAAGGCAATATCAACTGTACTCTTAAAATTGACTGACAGCTGACGGGATAGTATTAGAAATCTCGCTCAGAAGTGGGGTACAAGATATGTACAACCCCATACCAAAAGGAGGTTGATGAATGCTCAAGCAACGGAACTTTCAACTATAGAGCATTTAGTCCTCCTAGACCTTCTTGGTTCACCGAATCCGCTGATACGTTCATATTTTCTTGAGACAGCGTGGCTTTTCGATGCCTTACTCTCCGCAGAACAACGACTAGGTGAAATCGGTGCTTTCGCTTATGATAGCGAACAAAGCATGGCACCTGGTAGATGGAAAACCTTTTTCAGACCTCGGTTCCCAGATGACCTCAATTATGAAAATATCGGGGATGATCACATTCCATTCCTGCAGAGGGGCGTTTCTGTTCTGCATCTCATCACAGAACCTTTTCCTCGCGTCTGGCATACCATACAGGTGCTGCGTCGAATGTTCTACCGTGTTTCCGACTAAAGCTCATATTGTAGGATGACGCTTCCGCTCTCGATCTTCCAACTCTGCGTCGATGGAATGTGCTTATGCGAGTATTTGTTTCTGAATATCTCCATCTACGTCCAAAGAACAACACCGAGCATAAAGAACATATTAGATGGGACGATGAACTTGTAAGGCACTTATATTCTTCTCCAATACTGCCTACGAATCGTTTTAGTAGACGACTGTCGATGCGCCTGAGGTCCTATGAATATCACCTATCAGATGACGTGGACAGAAGTCTTTTAAAGTTATCAATATATTCAGTGGCATCTGATGTCAGCTATTTAAGCGTTTAGCAGTTTTTCTGTGAGCCGTGCAGCTGATTTCTCACCTTTTCTCTTTCTCTTATCCTGTCAAGTTCACTCCGAGCGTGCTTCAACGCCGATCTCAACGCTTCTTGGTGAGAATCGGGTGCTTTGCTGACTGCGCTTCGTCAGCATTGCGCCTCATACATTGCGAAAATGACAGACCCATTTCGCAAGCGGAATCGATGCACGACGACCGCCTAGAACCTAGCTCATTCACCAGTCCATCACACAGTTCAGGAACTACTCGTAAGGCATCCTGAAAAATGATTAATCCGCTAGCACCCAAAAGGAATGAAATGCAAGAACCTCACGCGATCTCTTGAGAGCTGCGTAGTCTGCGGCGAAACTTTGAAACGACATCTCCTGCTCCCGCAGTTGTCGGAGGTTTGCCCGTATATCCTCACTGTATGGTGCCTTAATTACTATTTGAGTGATATCAGGACCGAGGGCATACATATAAGTCAGCCCAGCTGTAGAGACGCTTCCTGCATGTCTTCGAGCGCGTGCATATATGGCCTTCCTGCGCTCTTGAACTGCCGCCAAGCGAGCGGATATTTTTTCAGCATGCTTTTCTAAAGAACAGTGTTTGATATCACGAAATTAATTCATGGAAGAATACCAGCGTTGGTGACCCCCGGTACCAGAACTTCTGTGTAGACGTTATTGTAGCTACACCCAGAAACTTAACCGCTCACTGGTTGAATTCTGTCTTTTTCCTGTGACTTGATCTTCTTGAGGCACGATTATTTTCTGCAAAACAACCTTGTACATGCGTTTGGTGAAAGCAGTGTAACTCACGTTTAGGCGTTCCAGTCATAGTTGATAGATGACAATCCGGGGACCTGTAAGCTCGCCGGACGCGCCAACGTCACAAACAAAGGACAAGAACTTGCCGATCACCGGCGGTCTATGAACAGCACCGCGTCAGTGACCAGTCTGTTCAAGTCATTTGCATCATGGACTGGTGAGTTCGTCAGAAGTCGCGTCAATGCCGCGCTCACCATACACAGTCTTGAGCTCAACGTCCATCAACGCATCTTATCCGAGTTTGCGTCAGTCGCTGCACGCTCCAATGACGAAGCCTCTTATACGCAGGACTTGATATTACCCAAGGTTCGACGGGGACAGGATCCAGAGACAAGTGCGCAAGAGTCATCTGGTGAACCCAGGATCTTTATGGTACGATTGCCCAACGATTACATTACAATAGGCTGAGCGGTCCGCTGTAGGCCTCGTCCACTGTCCATTGCAATATTGCTTTCGGTGACACGATACTCAATGCGCCGGTCGCTTACCTGGAGTCACACATAGACGAGTTATTGCCCATATTGATAGATATGCTGTCCGATATTCCCCGTACGGACTTCGAAAGGCGTCTTTCTTGGTCAGGTCAGTTCGCATATCTTACATAAGAAATGCTTCGCTCAATGTTCCGTTTCTCAGAGTGGGCTGCTTCGGATCAGCTTGTTTTTTCCATTGTCTCTGCGGCCTTGCGCATCACAAGTTCACAGCCTCGGTACGGTGATCAGACTGTCAGGGCTATTGTTACTTTCATAAACGAGATCGTGAAAAATGTCAAGACGAGTACATGTAGGTTTTCCTTCCAAAATCTATCGTTGATTTCTAATGACGCCGCTGGAAGCACTCGAACTCCTCACACAGTTGGCACCTGCATTACACGGATTATACCGCGCGATCACTTCGACATCATACCCCTGGGATTTATCACAGTGGGAGCTCTTGGTTATCGAGTTGCAACCCATCTGCTCTCAAGAATTTGTTGATCGTTTGAATGGCCTGTTGAATGATATCCTGCAACAGGAAAACATGGACGCGGAAGCATTACAGTATATCCAAACGTTTTTATCCCGCTACGCTTCTCAAGGGCGTCCGCTAAGCGGCTTCTTCATGGTTTGTTGCGTCATTGAGATCGAGTGGACGGTGCTCGCACAGACGTTGTCACCACCAACTGCTGTTGTTGAGGGATATGCAAAGGATGCTGCTGCTGCGAACAAAGCTTGGATTTCTTTGATGTCATCTGCGGCCCAAAAATTGGACTTGAAGCAAAATGCAAATGACTGTCTTAAGAGGACTGCATCATACGCGATGCAGTGTTTCACTGACTTGATGTTACAAATAGAAGAAATGGATTGCGAGCCTTCAATGGACACGTATTCATGGGAAACAATGTCTGAGAGCCTGGTACGTATACCCAGGTCAAAAGGGTCAAGAGCTAACGCAAGATAGAAACTGGCTACAATCTGCTCCGTCGCATCTGGGGAGCTAGATGAAAAGCTGTACACGCGACTCTCAGTCTTGTTGAGCAGCTCATCTCCAGTGTCCGATAATCTGGTCCAAGAAGCAGCTCTGAAAGCAACGACCATTTTGGTACAGAGGCAAGCAATCATCTATAAGTTACCCACTCGGCTGACTGTATCACCAGCTTCCCCGAGATTGCTTCGCGCATGGCCCATCATATTCGTCAATTCATTACCTCACCTCTTCCTATTTTCGGTTTTGAGTTTGCAACGGAAACGAGAGCGCCGCCCCCCTTGGTTGCAGCGGCAAAGTGCCTAGCGTTATGCATCAAAGCAAGTAGCCCTTTACATGGTCTTATAATTGCATCTCACCTCAATCAAAGCTAGCACCTGGAAATGACATGATGATGTCCTACATGTATTCCTTATTGAATTACGTCGCTGCGACCAGCAAAGAACCATACGAAGCATCCTCGGCAACCCTAGCAACGTCTTTCGACAATAGTTCTGCATACCTTGTGGTACAAGCATTTGAACGAGGGTTAAGCGGCTTGTCAGACGATCAAAGAAGGATGGTGGGGATAAACGTGATATCTGTTGTTACGAAGTTAGCTTTGGAATTTGAGACTGAAGAGGTGAATCATCCCTTTGAGCAGCGTTTCCAGCCATTGACCCCCCTAGGTCACACGTTTAACTGTGTCGATGCTGCTCCAGCGCCTACGACATGCAGAGCCGGCTGTTGAAGCAGCTATTGCATATAACCTTGTTGATCTCTCTTTGGAAGCCCCCGAAAGCAGTTTCAGGGAAATAATCCAACAATTCTCAAACATCAATCGTTCTGCAAACCCAGATGATCCAAGATTTTCTAATAACATGGTAATTCAGCTGACATCATGCTGACCATATTTCTGAAATACTTACAATTTAACTCTAGGTCCTCGCCGCCCAAACAAGGTTATCACGAGAGCTGCGTCGACCAGAGCTCTACGATCCATATTTGACGGAGTTGCTCACTTTATTTACGGACAAGGGCGTTGCTATTCAAAACGTTAAAATCGTCAATCGCCACGTAAAGGTAATTGCCCAGATTGGCAAAGACCACGTTCTAAGCTAGGAATTTAGATTGACGACATGGTGGAGCAACTAGGATCTCTCCTGCTGCCCATCGATGCGTTGCTCGCTCACCACGACTTTCATCCTCATATTGACCCACCTTTGGAACTCATTAACCTGTTCAGAAGCATGTGGTTCCTTTGTGTCCTCTTTGGCTTCACGAACATGGAGAATAAGCATGAACATGCCATGGAATGGCTTAAACCGGCTCTGGGCAGGATTGCAAGTAAAACGCCGTCCATGGTCATCGAAGAATCACATGAGCTTGTGGCCAGCGATGTTGAGTTCAATTCCGTCATTCGGCAAGAATACGCGTCATCTGTAAGCTTTTTGCTATGAGATAGTTTCTGTTATGAACGATTCGTTCGAAGGTTTTACACGATCATCGAGAAGTCCTGGCTAAGCACATATCCCTTAGGCCAGCTGATCTCCGTCATCTGTCATCTGGGCAAATAATATTTGTCCTCGTTATCCATGACCTAGAAATCATCCGCTCTAGCGCAGGGATGACGTCTTCTTTACCATCCTACTTTGTCAATGATGGTCTTAACAATCATGTGGATCTCAGTAGTTGCATGGATTCCGTCGCGGAAAAGGTAGAGCCCCCATATTAAATTTGACGTGACGAGTAAAAACCTCTTCGATAGATTATGCGCAGTTGTGTACACGAACTTGTCGGGGAAGTCTCGCAACAGGCGTGTCCTCCTTGCCTCTATTCGGAACTTCAATCTCTCTTGGTTTACAGTACCCATCGCATCTCCAAGGCAAGAGAAATTGGGCTCAAATTTCTAAATCTCCTCATCACATCCCTTCCATCTGTACTGTGCCACCCCCCACTAATTTTTGCACTCCTAGACGTGTTGACTCTCTTAAAACGGTCTTGTGAAAACGAGTTCGTGGATGAGGTGCACATCTACCTTGGGACTCAACTTTCGCAGCGAGACTGATTGATTCGTTTTAGTACAACCCTACTTTTGAGTTTCACGCAGACAGATCCGAAATCACGCTGCAATTAAGTGATAACTATAAAGTCCGAAATGATACCCTTCGGCAATTATATCAATATGCAAAGACGTGGCTCAAACTCGGCATTTCTCGTGCACCGGACGTTGTACACAGCACGCTACAGGTTCGTCGCACTACAAAGCCGACATCTTGAATCTCAACAGGTCGGTAGAGATACCTAGCTGTCAATCAAACAATTGTTTCAGTGATGGAATCATCTGAGCTCGGGGCATCGCTGGCGGAAGAATTCGGTAAAACAATAGGCCCTGAGCAAGCCCAATTGTGTTCGTAATAAGTTTCCAGCCCTTTTCCAAAGATCTAACATTCTGTTCTCCAGCATCTATGATGCCCTGGACGACTGATGGGGCCAAGATATTAGCGAGCCAAATAGCAATCAAGGGCTACTTCGCAGGGGAAAGCAGCGGAACACGATTAGCACGGCGTGAGTAGCATCGAATCTCTCAATACTATTCTTGAAAGATCTAAAACTGGAACCACAAGCAGTAGGATCTTCTGCTGATGTACAATGCCTAAAAGAGCAACTGAGTCAAGCGTTTAACGGAGTGAGAGAAAAGAGCAGCACTTTAACTGTTCAGGACCTAAGACGATTACTCTTCCGATGCGCAGCATTTATCTTGTCGGTGGAAAAGGTGAGGTACCCCAAAAATGCCGATACTTCATGACGAATTTTGTACAGTGTGACTACGATCTGTTGCATGGCCTCGTGGCACTTCCTTTCGAGGTTGCTACTCCCCCTGCCGTGATGGTCGGTATCGAAGTTTGGACATGGTTAATGGGGGATAAACCTGACGTTGAGGTTGCATTGATCGCTGAAATTTTATCAGCCTGGTCGGAATCGATTAAAGGAGAGAAGGGAATTTTTTCACCCACGATGAAGTGAGTTAACTGGCAAACAGATTTTGACTAGCTATTAATGTTGAATAGCTATAAGGACCCATTCGTCCAGCTGATCGACTATACCCCAACAGGCAAGGACGCTATTGACAGAGGCTTGGCGAGTGCACGCCGTCTATTATCACCTCACACCGCCGTCCTGCACATGCTACTCAGTCGTCTTCAAGCGGCTAGGTACAGAAGGCCGAATGTCATGTTTCTGATTCAGCATCTAGTGATGCGCTCAGCACGTTCGCATGGCGCATTTAGGTATTATTCCACTGCATCTCAAATTATACTTTCTGAATTGACACTGCAAAGCACACACGCACTTGCCAGAGAGCCTCGCTTTGCGTTTTTGTCATTTGGCATGGAGACCATAAGAAGTTCTTACTTGGATTCTTTCTGTGAAAATTTACTTAGAGAATCGCTCTACACGGTGGCTTACGATTGGTTCGCTACTCGCCCTCAGTGAGTTTTACCCCCAATTATGTATCACGATTTTGGACCGCGCCCTTTCAGGTGGACATACGGAGCAAGTCTGATTCAGGTTGCATCGGATGTAAACGTTCTCTCCAACTTTATGTCCCACTTGCAAGCGGATTCCGTTCATAATCATGCTTTGATATCAAGTTTATCTTTGCCTCAGCTAGCGTCCCGCGGAAACTGTGCGCGTAATGCTTCCGTCTAACTTACTTGCTAATCACAATATCTGTCAGACTATAAGGACAAAATTCACGACATGAACAATCCCTTGCGTCTATTGACCGAAAATGAAATCTACAGACTGCTGGTCTGGGGGAATCCAACAAGTGACCCTAAGAGATGGGTTGATCATCCAGTAACATATGAAAAATCGCAAACCGAGGTAATCTCCTGAGCTGAACATGGAATGCATTGTTGAGATACCCAATTTTGTAGTCGTCTTGGGCCAACGTCGTTCGTTCCGTATGGAATGTGAATCCAACTGCTGCCATACAGTTGGCTGAGCGATTCAAGAGCATAACGGTTCGAAATGAAGTAACCAAATTGGTTCGCTCGAACACTTTGCAAGTTATTGATACACCAGAAGCACTTTCTTTCTTGCTCGGCGACCGGATAGACCTTCATGACTCACGAGATCTGAAGGTACCTATACCCGAGTGTCATCATGTCGCGTTCTTAATGTTTTAAAGCTCATGTTGCTCTGGACTCCTGTTCCTCCTGTCCTGGCCACATTCTTATTTGAAAGACGATTCAAGAATGATCCAATAGTTCTCCAATACGCACATAGAGTCATGGAAGAACACCCGGTGGAACTTACCTTTTTCTTTGTTCCGCAAGTTGTTCAGGCCCTCCGCTATGACGATTTAGGTAGGCCTTCGAGCCTGTAGGGCAAGTCGATGACGGTTAACGTACACCCATAGGCTATGTCTCCCGGTTTATATTCGAAACTGCCAAAATATCTCAGCTTTTCTGTCATCAAATTATTTGGAATATGAAGGCGAATTG
>Ga0137376_10002675_pt1 | contig 10774 bp, 14 predicted proteins | sample SagtaG_23_FD_104814 | JGI IMG/M metagenome (GOLD analysis project Ga0137376, IMG submission 104814) | Vadose zone soil microbial communities from Sagehorn Ranch, Mendocino, California, USA - Sage2_L_20_16 metaG | ecosystem: Environmental > Terrestrial > Soil > Vadose zone | place: USA... | reverse complement strand
GTCGCGAACCTGCCGCCTCGTGCGGTCGTAGAAGCCCCAGTGGGCTCGCCCACAAAAACCGCACAGCGTTTTTTTGAGCGTCGTATAAGCGTAATGACACGTGCCTTGGGGTCACCGAAGATACCGCAAAGACGAGCCTGGGAACGAAAACTAGGAAATCGGTATGCGTCCAGCAGGCTTTTAGGTTTGGTAGAAGTAGACATCGAGAAATCATGCCAAACTTCCGCCTGTCTTCAAACCCCGCAAAGCCAATCCTGGTGTGGCTTTCAGCCATACACAGCCTCAAAAAATACCCACACTCTTACGCGAAGATCGTAAAAATATTTGGTGGTTGTCTTTCTGTGTAGATCCCCTGCCCGTTGCCGGACAGGTGGTACTGATGCGGGAAAGTTTGGCCAGGCTTTCTGGAAGATTTCTATCTTTGTACACGCGCCCGATGCTTTGCCTCTCAACCGGGCCGTCTTTCAAGATAACCGAAACCTCCATGTCATGCGTCCCGCCACATTTATTGCAAAGGGCAAAGATACTGTACTGAATTGCTGAGTTTTTCGTAGTAGGCGGCATTGCCTCTTTTATGTCGAGTTTTAGTTGCATGGTGGTCTCATATTGCTTTGGCGATTCCGTCAAGATGTTTAATCCGTCAGTTCTGCCCCAATCCCAATCGAGCGCAGAACGGTCTTCCACCGCGGGTCGTCTTCGGGCAGTACGGCGAGTATTTGGCGGAGCAAGGCCTTGCGGGTGTCGTCGCTCAGCGGAAGGTCGCCGCCCGCAAGGGCGTAAACCGGCAAATTCGGCAGGGCGCCCGTAAGGAAATTATTGTTACTGTCCAGGTACAGATCTTCGCTCAGTCTAATCACGTATGACGTCTTTGCGAACATGCGAGTCAACCATATACGCTCGGCGGGAGGTTGCTGTCCAATATTAGACAGTTTTTGAAAATAATTGGGGAGCAAGGGAGGAAAAGATTTGCGTCAAATCTGGAGTTATGTAGTTAGGCGAAGACAAATCCCGCCTCATATCGATAGGGGAAGACTTTCACGGTTTGCTTTTGTTCAGCCATCACGATAGAGAGGTTAACTTTGGATCTGGCATGACAATCATATCACTCTTGGGATTGCGTCCTTGACTTGACGATGGGTACTGCTTCGTTCATAAACTCCGGTTCTAGGTTTTGGGTCTATGGCCCAATCAGTCCTCGATAGAATCCCAGCAGGTCCGAAGCTAGATGCATTGACGGCTGAAAAGGTTTTCGGCTGGAAGAACGTTCACAAGCATGAAGGTACGCTTGTCGGCAAGAAGCAGGATAAAGCCGGGCGCTGGCGATTAGCCAAGGTACCCTACTACTCCACGAACCCCGTCCATGCATATTTGATAGAGGAGCGAATGAAAGAACTTGAGCGGCTGGAGCGATACCAGAAAGAGCTCTCTAAGATTACTCACACCAAAAATATTCCCTCTGAATGGGCTTCCCCAGATCAACGTTGTCGGGCGGCTATCAAAGCGATGGGACAGTACGGCCGGGTGATTCCTTTGAACAGGGGCCGCACACAACCTCAAAAATAGCATCGGGGTCTTTGTCGCTACTAACTAGATCGGTAGAGTGAGTCTGAAAGATTTCAAACGCCCTGGCACTGCTCGGTTCCACTTCATTGAGCCGAGGTACGCAAGGCGAGTAGTCAAAAGCCGACCCGCTGTGAAATGAATCAAATCTGCTACTCCCCCAGTGCCCGTACCCGTCATAGAAGGTCGCTAACTCTCTTTCGTCGTCGCCGCGGCAATCGCGCCATCCACGCAAGGCAATATGACTTCTCTAATCAGATTCTCATCACTTGGATTGGCCACTTTGATGGTTGCGAGGAACTTTCGCAGGTAGTCGCATAGGGCCAGCATCGTTTCCGCCTCCCGATGGAGAGGACAGAAAACGATTTTGTCTTGGGCTATTTTGCAGTAGCACTTGATCGATGGTATTACGGCCACGGTTATTTCCAGAACTGTCCCGAAGGCCAGAAATTGGCGTTCTTTTTTTGGCCCTCATTGCGGCGAGATTCTTAGCCTGATACTGAAATTATTTTTAGGTTCTGTCAAGCAACGGCCGATCTTATCATCCGATGAGCCTTATGAGCTACGAAAGAGTCGGAGTTGGTGACTGGTAAATGATCCACCCGTTCCAAGCTTATCAATGGATCAAATGCGTCGCATAAAGTGCTGTGTATGCGATAAACAACTAAAGCTAATCTTCCCACCCGTATCGTCCCCTTAGTTTCACGAATTGACACTCGCACAGATATTCCTCTCGAATTCCTGCCGTGTCTTTACGAATGCGGACCAGAGCTTGAAGCTCTTTCTCGCCCATTGGGAATACGAGATAGCCGGGTGTCTTTAACTGTTCAAGAAGCGGGCGGGGAATACAGGGTGCAGCAGCAGAAATGATAACTGCGTCGTAAGGAGCATGCTCCTCCCAACCAAGGGTGCCGTCGCCCACGAGAACCGACACATTCCTGTAGCCCAAGCTGCTCAAGAGAGTGCGGGCTTTCAAGGCAAGCCCTTCCACTGCCTCAACAGTAAAGACCTCGGCGCATAGCTCACTCAGAACTGCCGCCGCGTAACCCGAGCCGGTTCCTACTTCAAGCACCCTTTCCGCTCCTTTGAGTTCAAGCGCCTGAGCCATGAGCGCTACCATATAAGGTTGCGAAATTGTCTGATCCGCCCCAATGGGCAATGGATGATCTTGATACGCCTGGTCCCACAATTCGCTTTCAAGGAACAAGTGACGTGGCACCTTGGCCATCGCCCGAAGTACGCGAGGGTCATTTATCCCTCTGCTTACGAGCTGTTCCTGGATCATCCGTTCACGTGCCTGGCGGTACGCGATAATCATTATAGTGTGAATTGTATAGCCGCTCTTAGATAGCGTCCACTGTGCCAGTGTTTATATCATTTGAGCAATCGCGTAATTGCGAGAAAGGATCCCGGAAGCCCACCGAGTTCGAGCCGACCCTTCCGACCAGGCAGTCAAGATCATCGATTGGATCGCGCGGCTCGCATCCGAGACCGAAAACATCGTCCTTTCAATCGCGACGACAATCGCCAGCTGTGCCTGCGCGATATAGTGTCGCGTCGAAGACTTCCATCGCTGTCTCCCTTCCGAACTGCTGCGAAGGTAAGACCAATACACTGTTCACTATATCACCACGACCAGCGTTTCAAAGTCGGCAATACCAACGACTCGCCAAAGCGACAAACATTACATTTTTACTTTCCGAAGCGTAAGAATTTATCTCTAACATTTTATGCTGCTGACCGTGGACAAAAACACCTTATCGGCGCCAAGACGCCAAGACCGCAAAGAAAATCCTTCTTTTACGAACTTGGCGCGCTTTGCCCCTCGACCTTGCTCAGGGTGGTGAGTTTAGCCTTCGAGAGTCTCAGCACCGTGAGTCAATTCGAACGGTCGAACCACGCCTTCGCGCGAGACACAGTTTTTCCGATCTCTTTTTCATCCAAAATTTCAAATATCTTTGGCTAGTATTTTGCGGTCACAGTATTTTATTTGGTGGCCGTGGATTGACGCACACCTAAAAAGGGATAATAAGCAAAGGGGGGGTGGCCTAAGTCATGAATGTCTTGTTGATCGAACCGATTCTGGACAGATATGTCGCACAGGCCGAGAGGCGAGAGAAAGATTGGAGCCCAAAAGAAGTTGCAGCGTTTCTGTTGAAACTCCGGAAGGAGATTTTGGACTGCCTCAAGTGATGGATGCCTTGCGGACGACATTGATCTACAGACTGCGAATGAGCGAAACGGCGAGCGAATTGTGGAACTAACCGCGCCTGACTATATGATTTTGATCGTGGAAGACCTGGATCGAGCGCTGCACTTCTACACAGGAGTCTTGGGGCTTCGGCTCGGACATCGCTCCGGAGATTACGCGCAGCTTGACACAGGCACCACGCGGCTTGCCCTTTTTACTCGGAGTGCCATGGCAAAAACCTTGGGCATTTCTTTAGACGCGCCGGCGGCAAACGCGCCGGGGTTTGAGATCGGCTTTAAAGTGGCTGATGTCAATGCAGCCTTTAGCGAGTTGATTGCGCGCGGCGCTCCACCGGTCGTGCCGCCGGCGGATCGGTTCTGGGGACAACGGACGGCTTACGTACGCGACCCCGACGGCCATCTTGTCGAAATCGCGCAAGACCTGCACCGGTCACGATAAGAGTGGAACAAAGGGTCACGCTTGCATACGTGAATGGAGTCTGATGCATGATTATCTACGCCTCGATGATCTTGGTTAGCGCTATTTGTCATCGAAAAGTAGGAATCCTTTCCGTGCGCGCCGTGAGCGTGATTTAACTGACCTACGGCAACTGATTGAATGGAGAGAAGGCGGGGTTTTTTCCCCGCGGCGTCTACACCGGCCTGTCAGTTGCGTCGGGCGAGCCTGAAGACTTCCTCAATGTCGCGGACAATCTCGGGGCAGGATTGCTTGGCTGTTTCGAGAATGATGCGCGCTTGGTCCTCGTCACAGGGAATGTTGTAGCCTTCAAACAGCACCCCCTCGACGGCATGATCAATTCGCGTCGCCTTGTCGATGGCCTCACGGGCGGGAGACTGGCTGGGGATTTGACTCCGCAATCGCTCATAGTATCGAGGAGCGACTTTAATGAATATATTCATGGCGTCACCTTACTCCGGTTGAGGCGATTGAACAGTTTAAACGGTTCAAAACGTTCAATGGGTTCAAATCGTGCGCCTCGCAGTTTTTCAAAAACTCTGGCAAAAATCAAACTAATCAGAAGGGGGTGAACTAATCAATATCAGGAAAATTTCAATGGGTCTCACTTCTACGTCTCGACTGTCTTGTTTAGTGCTATTGGTCATTGCATAGTTGAAACCCTAGCCGCGCGGGCTAAACGATTTCGGATACTGCTAAGGTGGACCCAGTGCCAAAAGGGCAAACGGACTGCGGGGGGCCTCTTCCTGGTTTTGGTCGTGATCCTGGGCTTTAGTCAGGCTATCGGGGGCGGCGATATTGTTTCCAAACCGCTCAAGAGAGCGGAACAAATACCGACCATTGTCGTTAGTTTCTCCAAGCTTTGGTTTGTTCCCAAACTCCTCCATTTCTTCGGAGCACATTGTAGCCTTGACTGAGTTGCGGAGGTGACGATGTAACTACGGACGATTTTCTCAGGCAGCATTCATACCTATGTGGCCCTAGCAGTCTTTGGGATGACGATTCATGCGCAGATCGGACTCGCGGTTGCTGGCGGCGTTCCGGTTGCAGCCGGTAAAGTGGAAACCCTCGAACAAGTATATGAAAAGGCCAAGCGACTCAGCGCCGAGCCGAGGGACTTTCAGGTTTTGTTGGGTTTGGCGGAGCGATACGAAGGACTTTCCTAAGTATCAGAAACTCTGGAACGAGGTCTTTCAACTCCGGTGAAATGCCGCCGGGCCCCTGCGTTTGTGACCTCCTGCTCATGACTTGAGGGATATATATCTGAATATTGTCGATCAATTGTTAGGTAACGAGTCAGGCAATCTCGTTCAGTTCATAAAATATGCCATTAGTGGGTGCATAGCCACGGCAACTCACATATTGGTTTTCCATCTCGCCGCATGGAAATTGTTTTTCGCTTTACAGGCGAACGATTGGTTCGTAAGACTGTTGAAGCTGCCGATTCAAAAGTTGGACGATACCACGCGGTCGCGAAATTCCATGAAGGCAAACGGCGTTGCTTTCGTTATCTCAAACTTGGTCGCTTACCTTATCAATATTTATTGGGTGTTTGTTCCCGGCCGTTATCATTGGATCGTGGAAATTGTTTTGTTTTATCTGGTCTCCGGTGTCGCCCTAGTGATTGGCACCGGACTCATGGTTTTTTTGATACGGCGCTTCGGCATGCTAACAACATATGCTTTTGGTGCCAACATTTTTGCCGCTTTAATGATTAATTATGCGATGCGCAAATTCTTCATTTTCAATGGATGAAAAAGGATTCGGCGTCAATATTTGAACGACGTTCTGCCGATTCACCAGGGATATCGTTGTATGTGCAGGATAACGAACGAAACAATCAACAACTCCAGTTTAGTGCTTCCATTCCGCAGACGAGGAGAAAAGAGGAACTACGAGATCGATGACGAGGAACATTTCCAAAAAACTCCCACGTACAGAACCAAAGACACCCTTATCAGCAGTTAGTTGTTGTCAACTTATGGTTTCTAACGTTCGCCCCTGCCGTTGCCATCCCGAGATCTGGACTCCGCTTCCTGGCGTCGGGCTAGATCGCTTTCTTGTTCCATCCGTATCCCCAACCACTCGGTATCCGCGGTCAGTCTTTGCCAGTTAAGATCTTTGCCAGATATCATCGCCAGGTCACTTTGAATCGCCGAGCGAATGTCCCCGCCGGGATCCCAGAACTGTCCAATGGAAAATCGCTGGGCTTGATTAATGTAATCCAGAAAATTGTTGATGCCTCGCATCCCGCTTTCGATTTCTTTTAAGCCGCGTTGTCGATCGCCTTCGCGGGCCAAGGTCAGGCCTAGATAGAGCCTGGCGATATCTTCTGCTCTATTGCTGGCAAGCGCCCGTTCCAAGTCTTGCCGGGCTGGGGGAAATCTGCCGGTAAGATATTCGACTCGTCCGACATAACTCCAAACACCTTGCTTCGGGGAGCTCCCAGTCGCATACACGTAATTGGGATCTTTCTGAGCGGCGCTGTAAAAATAGCCGAGGGCGGCTTCATTGTTGCCCTTAAGCAAAGCTTGCCGTCCATATTGTATTTCGCCGCCGGTCTGGAGACTCGTGCATCCCGCAAGGAAAACCAATAATGAGAACAACGCCAACGGGCTTTTTGTTTTCATAGCGTCCTTCTATTTTTCGTACCCTCAAACATACTCTTGGCCAAGACCTGCTAATGGGTGACCCCTAACTGGGACCTCGAAATCAATTGGGCGTTAGCTCGTTCGTCAACAGTAGTGCCTCTAAGAAGGAACCAGCGGGTCAATGCTCTGCCGCTTGATTCGGAACCTTCCAGTAACTTGGCTGTAAGACCTGCACTCCGTAACCACCATCCACCCAGTGTGGCGGAACGTAGATGCGGTTTTCGGTGGGTTCCGGTTCGGTGCTTGGTGCAGGTTGAACCTGCTGAATAATGATGGCGTCCTGATCGTCGAGTCCATCCCCACCAAAATCGTCGAATCCATCCCCACCAAAAAATCCAAAGCGGTGAAAACGGTGTGAGAAGGAACGTTGCCGGTGCGAACTCGATATCCTCCCTGAGCTCCTGAAGGCAGCACCAGCACCTAAAGCAACGTAGGGTACAGCCAAAGTAATGACCGTTACCAAAGCAAACACGCACCGAAAGCTTTTTTTTCTGCGTGTGTTATGAGTCTTCATCTTATAGTTGCCTCCTTCAAAAGCTCTAATTATCCGTCCAGGCTGAGCTGAGATTAATATCCTCCTGGAACGCAGCAGGGCGGATATGTAATGTGAGTTTCCGTATCGTCCTTCCTACTCCACTTATCAGGGCAAGGACTGTGCCATGTAACACGTCCAGCCCGAATCACTTAAACGGTTTGCAATCAGAAACTTAGAGACTGGCGCACTCTGTCAGGAAAAGATCGTGACGAAGCAGCGTGTCGAGCCACCGACAGAGAGCCGACATTTCGGCGCTTACTGCCGGGTCAAGTCGTGATCGTCCCTCCGACGCCTTCTGATGTGGTCTTTGGGCCTATGTAAGAACATTTTGGTCGTGAATGACTTGCGTAACATAGACGAGCTCGGGAAGCTAACTTTGCAGGTCTCGGCAATCAGAAACCGGAGCTCTTCTGTCGTGAAACTAGCAAAATTTTTTACCAAGAGCGTGGCCTCCGGGGTCGGGCGTAACAATCGACTCTGCTGAAAATCTCTAAGAATGCTTCGACCGGGCTCAGCATGAACGGCAAATCTCCAACGATTTCAACCCTCGCTCCGTTCGTCCTGAGGTTCTCGAAGGATGAACGGGAGTTCTTCAGCAGAATCACAATCATTACAATCTTAGATTGAGTGCTTGATGATGAGCGTTTTGTGGGTGGGATTGAAAAGAACACAGAGCATTGAAAAGCCGAATTTCTTGCCGTCAACCTCGGATCAGGGTAGTTGGGCCGCGTTCCAGCCGCCGCCGAGCCCCTGGATTAACAGCACAGCGGAGGTCATTCGCCGGCCGCGGATCTGGATCGCGGTCAGCTCGTTGCTCAGCAAGGTTTCCTGAGCGGTGATCACGTTAAGATAGCTCACGGTGCCCGCCTTGTACTGATTGGTAATTACATTCAGAGACTGCTGCGCCGCCTTCACCGCCTCGTCCTGCGCTCGATTCTCATCCTCGAGGATGCGGAGCGCTGCCAGGTTGTCCTCCACTCCTTGGAAGGCAGTCAGCACGGTCTCACGATAGGTCGCGACGGTCGCCTCATAGGTCGCCCGCGCGAAGTCGGTTTGCGCCCGCCGCAGACCCCCGTCGAATACGGTCTGTGAGATGCTCGCCCCGACAGACCAGAAGCGACTCGCCGCCGTGAACAACTTCGCTAGGCTCGAGCTCTCCAAGCCAAGGGAGGCGCTGAGCGTGACGCTTGGGTAAAATGCGGCTTCTGCAACACCGATCAGTGCATTCGCAGCCGCAACCTGCCGCTCGGAAGCAGCGATATCGGGTCTGCGCTCGAGCAGCTCAGAGGGCACGCCGACGGGAATCGCCGGTGGCGTCGCGGTGAGCGGCATCGCGGGAAGCGAGAACGTCGAGGCCGCCTGCCCGATGAGGACCGCGATGGCGTGCTCCGTCTGCGCGCGAGCCACGCCCACGTCGATCGCCTGGGCCTGAGTCGTCTTGAGCTGGGTTTCCGCCTGGAGGACGTCTGCACTCGACACGACACCACTCGCGTACTGATTCTTAGTGAGATCGAGGGACTCCTCGAACGCGGCGACGGTCGCGTCCAGGAGCTGCTTCTGCGCATCGAGCTCACGCAACTGGAAGTAGTCCTGCGCCAGCGCTGCCTGTGCGCTTAGCCGCGCCGCTTCGAGATCGGCCGCGCTCGCCTGTGCACTCGCCTGATTGGACTCGACAGTACGGCGGATCCGGCCCCAGACGTCCAGCTCCCAAGATAGGTCGATGGGCAACGAATAGTTGGAAACCGTAATCCTCGGCGACGCTGAGCCTGTCCCGGTGGTGGTCGACGGGCTCGAGCGGTTGGCGCCGATGCCGATCGTCGCTGTCGGAAAGTAGGCAGCTTGGGCCTCGCGCACCAGCGCCTGAGCCTCGTGGTACTGTGCCTCCGCCACCGCGAGGTTCTGGTTCGAGATGCTGACCTGAGGCTCCAACGCGTTCAGCTGGGGATCACCGAACATTTCCCACCAGGAGCCGCGGATGACATCATCTTTCGGCCGGGCGATCTTCCAGCCGTCGATCTCTTTATAAGCATCGGGCGTGATCGCTGTAGGCCGGACGTAATCCGGCCCGACTGCCGTGCAAGCACTCACGAGCATCAGTATTGCCATCGCGATTGCTGGCGCGAAGCGGCCCGGTTTAATTGCGGCTCGAAACATTTCCTTTACGCAACCCATTGATCACCGTTACGGCGCTCGTTCTACGCTCCATTCGTCGCGCAAGCCATGTCTGCGGCGCTCGAACCACAGCCGGCAGCGGTCAAGATAGAGATACACCACCGGCGTAGTGTACAAGGTGAGCATCTGGCTCACGATCAGGCCGCCGACGATAGCGATGCCGAGCGGGCGGCGCAGCTCCGACCCTACTCCCGTCCCCAAAGCCAAAGGCAGCGCCCCTAAGAGTGCCGCCATCGTGGTCATCATGATTGGCCGAAAGCGCAACAGGCATGCCTGGTAGATCGCTTCCTGCGGGCTCTTGCCTTCCTGGCGCTCCGCCTCCAGCGCGAAATCGATCATCATGATCGCGTTCTTCTTCACAATACCAATTAAGAGGATGATGCCGATCAGAGCGATCACACTGAGATCCATGCGGCAGATCAACAGCGCTAAGACCGCGCCCATGCCTGCCGACGGCAGAGTCGATAGAATCGTGATCGGGTGAATGTAGCTCTCATAGAGAATACCCAGCACGATGTAGACTGCTATCAGCGCGGCAGTAATCAGAAGGGGTTCGCTCGCCAAAGACGCCTGGAATGCTTGCAGTGTTCCGGAGAAGCTTCCATGAATTGTCGCCGGCATCCCCATACTCTGTTCCATCTGATGGATGCGGCTTGCGGCATCACTGAGCGCGACACCGGGCGCAAGATTGAACGACAAGGTCACCGAGGGAAACTGTCCCTGATGGTTTACGGCGAGGGGCGCCGTGGTTGGCTCGTAATGAGTGAATGCGCTTAGCGGAACCACCCCACCACTGGTTCCGCGAACATAGATCTGTTTCAATGCTTCTGGGCTTTGCCAGAACTCTGGCTCCACTTCCATGACAACGTGGTACTGGTTCAATTGCGTGAACATTGTCGATACCTGCCGTTGCCCGAAGGCATCATCGAGCGTGTCGTCAATCATCTGCGGCGTGATTCCTAATCTCGATGCCGTCAAACGGTCGTATACGAGTGATGCCTGAAGGCCGTTGTTCTGTTGATCGCTGCTAACGTCCGCCAGGCCGGGGAGATTTCTCATTTGTTGGAGGAGAGTGGGCCCCCATCGGGTCAAATCCTCAAGATTATCGCTCTGAATCGTGTATTGATATTGCGCGTTCCCCAGCCTGGCTCCGATGCGCAAGTCTTGCACCCCTTGCAGATAAAGCGC
>Ga0137376_10002673_pt1 | contig 10775 bp, 9 predicted proteins | sample SagtaG_23_FD_104814 | JGI IMG/M metagenome (GOLD analysis project Ga0137376, IMG submission 104814) | Vadose zone soil microbial communities from Sagehorn Ranch, Mendocino, California, USA - Sage2_L_20_16 metaG | ecosystem: Environmental > Terrestrial > Soil > Vadose zone | place: USA... | reverse complement strand
GGCGGTCACTTCGCAGCCTGGGAGCAGCCGCAGATCTTTTCAGAAGAGATGCGCGCCGCCTTTCGTCCGCTGCGCAGGGGGAATTGAGGTAGCCAACGAGCAGTAAAGTCAGGTTAACCAGCAGGTTGGTCGACACCGGGAAAGGAGGGTCCAATATGAGTCACGAGCCGACGATCGTTCTGGTTCACGGCGCCTTCGCCGACGCGTCTAGCTGGAGCGGAGTCGTCGAGCGGCTGCTGCAGGGAGGGCATCACGTTGTCGCCCCGGCAAACCCGTTGCGCGGGCTGGCAGTCGACTCGGCGTACACCGCGAGCTATGTCAGTCAGATCGATGGTCCAACAATCCTGGTTGGACACTCGTACGGCGGCGCCGTGATTAGCAATGCCGCGAGCACGGCCAAGAATGTCCTCGCGCTGGTGTTCGTCGCCGCCTTCGCGCCAGAGAGTGGTGAAACCCTTGGCGGCGCCGAGGCGAGCTCAAAGGACAGTGTCCTCAATCCGGCGCTCGTCCAGCGCTTGTACCCGACCGGGAATAAGGGGGAGACCGCGCCGGAGTTCCTCGTCGACCCGGCACGATTCCACGATGTGTTTGCCTCCGACGTGCCCGAGACGCAATCCGCGGTCATGGCCGCCACCCAACGTCCCGTCGCGGCCGCCGCGTTCAGCGAGGCCTCGGGACCGCCGGCCTGGAAGACCATCCCGTCGTGGGCGGTGGTTGCGGTGGGCGACAAAGCTGCGGGTACGGACGTCATTCGTTCGATGGCCAAGAGAGCAAACGCTAGGACGGTCGAGATCAAGGGTTCGCACGTGATCATGGTGTCCCAGCCGCAGGCCGTCACCGACGTGATCCTCGAGGCACTCCAGGCCGTGGCGAAGCCGGTGGCAGGCGTGGGGGCGCGGAAATAGAACATGGGGACCGTCGGGCAAACTGCAACAACGGGGACCGCACTCGGTCCCCTTAAGCATATCGATGCTGGCGTCTTGAATGTCGGTTACATCGACGCCGGCCCCAGCAGCGGCCCCACGGTGATTCTCTTGCACGGGTGGCCGTACGACATCCACGCTTTCGCCGACGTCAGCCCTCGCTTGGCGGCTGCGGGCTACCGGGTCATCATCCCCTACCTGCGCGGGTATGGCAGCACCAGCTTTCTGTCGAGCGAAACGTTTCGAAACGGCCAGCCGTCGGCTCTCGCGCTCGACGCCATCGCATTGATGGATGCGCTGAAAATCGATAGTGCGATCGTTGCCGGCTTTGATTGGGGAGCGCGAAGTGCAGACATCATTACCGCGCTCTGGCCACAACGATGCAAGGCGCTCGTATCCGTGAGCGGTTACCTGATCGGCAGCCAGGACGCCAACAAAAAGCCGCTGCCGCCGGCCGCAGAGCTTCAGTGGTGGTACCAGTACTACTTCGCTACTGAACGCGGGGGGCTCGGATACCGCCAGTACACCCGGGACTTCAACAAGCTGATCTGGCAGCTTGCATCACCTAAATGGCAATTCGAGGATGCGACCTTCGATAGAACGGCCGCGTCCTTCGACAACCCGGATCATGTAGCGATCGTGCTCCACAACTACCGTTGGCGGCTCGAACTGGCTCAAGGCGAGTCCCAATTTGACGAACTGGAAAAGCGGCTCGCCAAAGGCCCCGTCATCACCGTGCCCACCATCACCCTGGAAGGTGATGCCAATGGCGCGTTCCACCCACCCGCTAGTGCGTATGCCGGGAAGTTCTCCGGCAAGTATGAACACCGCGTGATCAGGGGTGGCATTGGGCACAATCTGCCGCAAGAAGCGCCACAGGCCTTCGCGCAGGCCATTCTGGACGTCGACCGGATGTCAAAGGAGTAGCCCGCCATGAAAGCCAAGCAGAACGTTTTTGCCGGGACGCACCCCGCCGGGGTGGAACCGCCACGCGAGGCGGTCAAAGTAGACGATCAGCTGATCCGGCAGCTCAAGGCCAGAGCCGCGAAGCTGCCGATTGAAGGTGAGCTGGCTTCGTTTGCCGGCGCAACTGGGTGGCTCAATTCCGCGCCGTTGTCGCCGGCTGACCTTCGAGGGAAAGTCGTTCTTGTCGACTTCTGGACCTTTACCTGCGTCAACTGGCTGCGGACGTTTCCCTACGTTCGTGCCTGGGCTGAGAAATACGGCGAAGGTCTGGTGGTGATCGGCGTTCATACGCCGGAATTTCCGTTTGAGGGAGACATCGACAACGTCCGCAAGCAAGCAAAAGCACTGGGGGTCGACTACCCGATCGCGGTCGACACGAATTACGGGGTCTGGCGGGCGTTCGACAACAACTACTGGCCGGCGCTCTATCTCGCGGATGCCCAGGGACGGATCCGAGCCCATCACTTCGGCGAGGGCGCCTATGAGATGTCGGAGATGATCCTTCAGCAGTTGCTCGCGGACGCCGGATTCAGCGGATTCCGCGATGACCTGGTGACGGTCCAACCGGAGGGACCCGAAGTTGCCGCCGAATGGAGCACCCTCGAGTCGGGAGAGACCTACACCGGACACGACCAGGCGGAAGGTTTTGCCTCGCCCGGTGGGGCGGTCCCGAACAAGCCTCGCACCTATACAGTTCCCAGCCGTCTGAACCTGAACGAGTGGGCCCTATCCGGACTTTGGACGATCACGGGACGGGCAGCGGTCCTAAACGAGGCGAACGGGCGTATCGCCTTTCGCTATCATGCCCGCGACGTCAACCTCGTCATGGGACCGCCCAAAGCTGCCGCTTCGGTGCGGTTTCGCGTCTTTATCGACGGCGAGGCTGTTGGCGCAGCCCACGGAAGCGACGTTGACGGCCAGGGGCAGGGAACTGCGGATGATCAGCGGCTCTACCAGCTTATCCGCCAGCGGGGCAGCATTGAGGATCGCACCTTCGAGATCGAATTCCTCGACGCTGGGGCTGAAGCCTACTGCTTTACGTTCGGCTAAACCGCTGGGGTCAGCGCGCTGATCGGCCCTCGGCGGTCGCGGGCCTTGCTCTGGCGAGCTGGCCGTCCATCGGCGTCTGCCACGGTCCTCGTTGTCCACCAGCGTCCAGGGTTTGAAGTTCGCGGGCGCATCGTTCGCGAGCGTTCGCCAACGTTGGCCGGCGTTGCTGTCACGGTTGCTGTCAAAAATGAATCTGGGTCGAAGCCGGCGGTCGTAAAGATGTGCTGTGCAGTCGCCCGAGGTACGCATGGATATCGCGGATCGCTACCGAACCTTCTCCTACGGCTGATGCGACTCGCTGGGCGGCGCCCGCTCGAACGTCGCCTACCGCGAAAACGCCAGGCAGACTCGTTCCGAACGCGAACTGCTTTGCGTCAGGGCTCGTCGACGATAGGCGGGATCCGGTCAAGATGAATCCGCGCTCGTCCCGCTCGAGCCCGGGCGGCAACCAGGCCGTCCTTGGCTCGGCGCCGATCAGAATGAAAATAGCCACCGCCGCGCCCTCCTCGGTCGCGCCGCCGACCCGGTCTCTCAAGATCAGTGACCGCAGACGCTGATCGCCATGCGCGCCGACTACCTCGCAGTTCAGACGGACTCTGATATTGGGTGACGCTTCTATCTCGCGAACCAGGTAGTCAGACATACCCTCGGCCAATGCAGAGCCGCGAACAAGAACAGTGACTTTGGCTGCGAATCGTCCTAGGTAAAGGGCGGCCTGTCCGGCCGAGTTCGCCCCGCCGATTACGAAAACCTCCTCACCTCGCATCGCCGGAGCCTCGGTCGTTGCGGCCCCATAGAAGACCCCGCGCCCGATCAGAGCATCGACGCTCTCGATCCCGATGCGTCGATAGGAGACGCCCGTGGCCAGCACGACAGCGCGGCTGCGCACCTCCGCCTTAGCCGGTACCCGGGGCAGAGGCCTGTGCGGATCGACTCCGAACGCCTCTTCCAGGGTCAGGATCCGCAGGTCACCATCGGCGCGTAGGTCGATCACTCGTCTGGCGATAAGAAATTGCGCGCCAAAGGAGCGCGCCTGCTCATAAGCACGTTGCGCTAGATCAGCCCCACTGAGTCCATTCGGAAAGCCAAGGTAGTTGCGGATCAGTGAAGTCGTTCCGGATTGGCCTCCGAATACCTCGGCCTCGATAACTACAACCTCCAGGCCTTCGGACGCTGCGTAGACCGCAGCCGCAAGCCCGGCGGGTCCCGCACCGATCACGGCGACGTCAACCGTAGAGGGCACCGGTTCGGCTGCGTTCATTCCTAGCGCTTCGATGATTTCGATCGCGGTGGGCTGTACGAAAACCCGTCCGTCGTGGAGGATTGCGATCGGCAAGGGACCGGTCGTGCCAGCGTGCTTAAGAAGTGCTCTACCTTCAGTTGAGTCGGGTTCGTAGAAACCGTACGGAATCGCGCCGCGCTCAAGGTGATCACGGAACCCATGGGAGGCCTCCGACCAGCGGTCCCCAACTATTCGGATGACCTCGAATCGCGGTTGGTTGTGTCGGGCCCACTCGTAAAGAAGCTCTTGGATGGCGAGGTTGAATTGCTCGTCCGTCTCGATCCCCGGTCCGGGCACGATCCGGTGGGCTTCGCCCAAGGTGGCTGCTCGCGCATACTCATCGGCTAACGCTGGATCGGCCCCGTACGCGCCACTTCGGCTCACGAGAAGTGCCCTCATTGCGTCAGGGTGGTAGGTCTGAGCCTGAGACAGGAGTTCGATGCCCTTGCCGTCAGACAACTGCCAGTTGACAAGAATGATCGCCAGGTCACGGCCATCGTCGCGAAGGCTCTTCAACCGTTGGAGTGCCATGGTCGTTGAGCCTTCGGCGTGAATGTCGTAATCCTCTCGGTACCGCCGGCGAAGGTGGCCCAAAACGGTCGCCCGCTCGCGATCTCTAGAGGCAACGATGAGAATCACTGCGGGAGGGCGAGACGGTTCCGCGGCTACGTGAGGGTCTTTGGTCGGAGCCATCTTCTCCCTTACTCAGCAAGCGCTACATGCTCTTCGCCGTTCTGGCGCCCATTCCCTTTCTGGCGCATTATCGAGGGCCGCGGCTTGTCAAAATCCCGAAGAGGCCCAGGTCAGCGTCTATCCGCATCGACAATATAGATTGACGAGCATGGATCGCAAACAACGCGATCATGAGATGGACCCTCCAGATAGGCCGATCCGCAAGGGTCATGTCGGTCTGATTGTCGCCGGATCCATGATCACCGGATTCGTTGTCGCCCTCGTGCTCGTCATCGGCCCGTTCGGAGGAGCACAGGAACATGTGATCATGGGTACAGCGCTGCTCGGATGGGCTCTCGGCTGGGCGTTGTTGGCGGTGCTCTCGATACGTTGGACCGATCAACCCCAGCAGTGGGCAGTAGTGCCGGCCGCGCTTATGGCCCTCGCTGGCGCCAGCCTCGTGATTTTCAGGCCTGACGCCAACGCGTTCAATGTACTCGGGTGGATCTGGCCGCCGGCCTTGATCGCTCTTGCTGTCTGGATGACGATGCAGGCACGCAGGCACCTGCGCAGCCTCACGCGCCAGTTGATGCTTTACCCGCTCTTCGGCGCGCTCGTCATTGCCGGGGTCGCAGGCAGCTACGAGACGGTTCAAGAACAGGTCGACCGCAGCTCCACTGCGATGCCCGGCCACCTGATCGACGTCGGCGGGCGACGCCTATATGTCCACTGCACCGGCTCGGGCAGCCCCACAGTCGTGCTGGTATCCGGCTTGGCTGAAGCCTCCACCTATTGGGGAGGCTGGATTGCGCCAGCCGTTGCGCAGAACACCACCGTCTGCGTTTACGACCGTGCGGGCCAAGGCTGGAGCGACCCACCAGTGAGTCCGCAGGACGGTGTAGCCGTTGCCACCGACCTGCACACCTTGCTGGATCACGCACAAATCCCGGGCCCCTATGTCCTGGTCGGTCACTCGACAGGGGGCGCCTACGCGAGGATCTTCGCCGCCCGCTACCCGGATCAGGTCGCCGGAATGGTCATGCTCGACTCGCAGCCGAACGAAGTCTTCACTGGCGTGCCGGGCTTCCCGTCGTTTTACAACATGATCCGTCCAGCGTCAGCACTCTTTCCATCACTGGCGCGCCTAGGCGTATTTCGGTTGATCAATCAGTTCAGTCCCGACATTTTGCCGGCCCGAACGCGGGACGAAGAACGCGCCGTCACATCGACGGCGAGCCTCAACCGCATTCAACGCGACGAGTTTGCCGAACTGCCAACGACGCTCAAAGAGGCTGCCGCGCTTACCACCATCGGCGATCGGCCATTGATTGTTATTACAGCTGCCAAAGGGGCTCAGGCCGGGTGGCTTCCACTGCAGGACAAATTGGCCGGTCTTTCGACCAACAGCGCTCACAGGGTTCTGCCTGATACCGATCACCCAGGCGTCATCGACGATAGGATCGGCGCTGCGCAGGCCAGTCAAGCGATCCTAGATGTCGTAGCCTCAGTGCGTAATGGGACGCCGCTGACGAAATCGTGAGCCCTTGTGTAGGCTCACCTCAGACCTGGGTCAGCGAGCCGGTCAGGGAGAGGGTCACCAGCTACGCGGATCTGCGGTCGGGTCATCAGGCCAAGCGCGTCTTATCTAAGGCACCTCATCCCGGTCGGCTCCCGCCACGCACCCCTTGTCCTAACGAAGGCGAGACAGATCGCCAGCATCGTTGAACAACGGGAGCAGTACTTCAATTCGGCGAGGACTTCGGCATGGGAAATACGACGCCCCAATCGGTTCAGGCCGCCTACGCGGCTCTGCTGCAGAAGGGCCTCTCCCGCCGCAGCGTGGAGCAGACCCCCTTGTGCGCGATGCCCGCGGGGCTCACGATTGCATCGTGAGCCCGACCGTGAAACCACGGGACCAACTGCCTAGTCTGTTTACACCCGAGTTCTACCGAAATCCCTATCCGGCTTACGCCACCCTGCGCAGGAGCGATCCGGTGCACTGGGACGAGGAGCACGAAGTCTGGCTGTTGACTCGATACGCCGATGTCGCCGCGGCTCTCGCCGAACCTCGACTGGCGCGCGGCGCCGGAGACCTCAAGGTCGAGGCGGAGGATCCCCTCCGTCGGGTTCTGTCGCGGATGATGCTCTTCTCAGAGCCGCCGCGGCATACGAGGCTACGGGCCCTCGCCAATCGCGCTTTCACGCCCCGCCGGGTCGAGGCTATGCGGCAGCGGATCCAGGCGATCGTGGACGAACTGCTCGACGCGATCGACGGGCGTCACGAGTTGGACGTCATCGCTAACCTTGCTTATCCGCTGCCGGTGATGGTCATCAGTGAAATCCTGAGCCTGCCCAGTGCAGATCTGGAGCAGTTCAAGCGGTGGTCAGATGATGTGATCGCATACTCTGCGGGCGCGACCGAGGCGGAAGGGCGAGCGCGCGAGAGTGTCCGGGCATTGCTGGACTACTTTCGGGAGCTCGCCGCGCACCTTCGGCGCAGTCCCGACGGCAGCATCATGAGTGCGCTGGTCGAGGCGGAGACCGAGGGAAGCCGGCTGGACGAGGAGGAGCTACTCGCGAACGCCATCCTCTTGCTCATGAACGGGCACGAAACGACCACGGACACCATCGCGAACGGAATGCTGGCGCTGCTTCAGCACTCCGACCAGCTCGGCAAGTTGCGGGCGCGGCCCAGCCTGGTAACGAGCGCCGTCGAGGAGCTGATGCGCTACGACGGAGCGGTCCAGCTCCGTGGCGTACGTTCGACAGGCGACCTTCAGATCGGCGAGACCTTGATCGGCTCCGGTCAGACGGTGTTCATGGTGATCGGTGCGGCCAACCGCGATCCGGCTCAATTTCCAGAGCCCGACCGGCTCGATATCGAGCGAGTGCCCAACCGCCACCTGGAGCTAGGCCACGGTATCCACTTTTGCCTGGGAGCGGCGCTCGCTCGAGCCGAATCTCAGATCGCGATCAACTCTCTGCTGGCACGACGCTCGTACCTGGAACTCGCGAGTGAGCACCTCGAATGGAAGTCCATCCCGGTCTTTCGGGGCCTGCTGTCGTTGCCGGTCAGGACCTGGGAACCCGCGAGCGAACAGGGCACTGGATGGGACCCATCAGGATCGAAGCAAGGAGAGAGATGACGACCCAAGACGAACGAGCCATCCGTTCGGTTTTGGCCGGAGTCATCGATTCGTGGAATCGCCACGACGTTGGAGGAGAAGCCCGTTGCGATTCGGGAGGAGTTTCTGCAGCATCTCGACGGCCTCAGGCAGCTCCTTGTCGAGAAGAAGGCCGCGCGGCTTGCGGGCCGCTTGTCTTTCGCGCCGATAGGACGGCCGCCCGCGGTTGCCTGCCAGACCTCTCAACGCGAATCCGCCACTCGCCCTACCTTGTCAATAACTATTTGGCCAGGCCGCACTCAGGATTCGCCTAGTCCACTGTCGCGTGAAATGGAAGACGGCAGCGCCGATCAAACGGCGCAGAGCGGGTGGTGCCAATATCCAAGCAGGCAATTCAATGGAAATACATCAAGAACAAGGGGTGGTCCTCGTCATAAATACGTGGCCTTGTCGCGGTTCGCCATCCGTAGAGGTAGGTATGCCTGGATCTGCCTCTTTTTCCTACTCATGGTTACGGCCGGATATCTTGGAGGGTCGGTACTGACCCGGATCACCACGGTGCCCCGTCCAGGCGCCCAACTGGGAGGGATGATCTACGTCTGCGACGGTCTTGAGACGGTCCCGTACTACAGCAGTGGTTGCCCTTCCGAGCGGGTCGCTCCCAATCGGCGGATCACCTTCAAGCCGATAGGCTTATTTGATCCGGAGGTCAGCGCCACAACCGATAACAACGGCATCTACTCGGTGGTCATTCCCCCTGGCCGCTATCGAGTATCCATCGGGGGCTGTCGTCGATACGTTGTGCAGCCAACTGTGGCTAGGGACCTCGACCTCACGGTCGTAGACGGGACGAATGACGAAAGATCGATGCCCTCTTTATACTGGCTGATTGACTCGGGCGGTAATTGCTACCAGGACCCGCCGTTGGGACTGTAGTTCCCACGCCGAAGCTCCCCGTCTTCGCGGTGTTAGAGGCCGGGTGGCTATCTCCTCCGACTGCCGCGCCTTCTTGCTCCTATGCCGTCAGTTAAGCCGTCGGAGCGGTCGTTCGGTGAGCCGCCCGACTGCGGTCAGTTACGAAATGACCGGTCGGCGTTGACTGCCCTGATTCATGACTGGCGGGGGCGCGGGAACGATCCGTCCGTCGACATCGCCAAGGATGCCGGCCAGCGGTTTTGAAGTTCGCGGGCGCATTGGGATCCTGACCATACGCAGTCCTCGCCACCAGAAAGACCGTTCGTGAGATCGCGCGCGAGAAAATCGACCTGAAGCCGGACGAGTTTGCTAGAGCCGGGCTGCGCTAGCCGTCCGACGGCCCGGGTCAGGCCATAAAGGGCATAAGGTCCGGGGCCATGGTTACAAAGGGGCGCATCATGTCACGGTCCTCGTGCTCCAGGATGTGGCAGTGATACATGTACCGACCGCTATAGGTGGTGAAGCGAACGGCGATCTCGACGATCTCGTTGGGATTGACGCGGATCGTGTCCTTTAGTCCGCGTTCGTTGTCGTCGATCGCGTGGCCGAGTTCGTCTTCGGGGTCCCGCCCGAGTATGACCGAGGCGGTGATGTCGACGTCTTCGATGCCGGCGTCAGGGATCTGATAGCGGATCGGGTGCCGCGCGAGGATTTGGAAGGGGTCGAGATGGACGTGGATCGGATGCGTGTCGCCGGTCAGGTTAATCAACTGCCAGACTTCAAACTGGCCGAGCATTGGAAAAAACGTCGTCACGTCCTCGAAATGAGCGGCGACCGCGCGGTACCGGGTGATTCGCTCGCCAGTGGTGACGGTGACCAACGGTCCCGCATGGTCGTCCTCGACAATCCTGAGCTCGCGCATCGTGAGCATGTTGGCTTGGCCCTCGACCTCGCGCTCGACAAGCGCAATCGCTCTGCGCGGCGCATCCGCCAGCTCCTCCGGCGGCGGCGGCGCGTAGTCGGTGGCAAGCACCGTCGGAATGCTTCGCGATGCGCTCGGGCCCGGGATCACTCTGAAGCACATGGTCTGCGGAAAGGGGAGCAGTCCATCGAGACTGGCAGCTTCCAGGGCCCGAGTCGCGGGAAACGAAGCGCCATCGAAAGGCGCCGAGGCGGTGTTGAGCAGGATGAGCTCGCTGCCGGGCTCGAGGTCGGAGAAGTCGACAAGCAAATCGGCCCGCTCGGCTGACGCAAGAACGAGTCCGTCCGATGGCAGGCGGACGGGCGTCGGGAGCAGCCCATGATCGGTCCCTATTTGAGTGACTCGCTCGAGCTCGGAGTTGCCGTCGCGGAGCAGCACCAGCCGGTACGTGCGCGCGTTGGACCCGTTGATAACGCGAAGGCGGTAAGTGGCCGGCTGCACGTCGAGGATGGGCCACACTTTGCCGTTAACGACGGTAAACGGCGCGAAGGCTTCCATTACGTCCGGGTCGGTCTTGTGGACCAACTGTCCGGTCAGGCGTCCGCGGTCGTCGAGGTTGAAGTTGCGGTCCTGAATCAACAGCGGTACCTCGAACGGCGGACCTTCGGGTAACCCCAACTCGCGCTCGCGTTCATCCCGTACGATCCACAGGCCCGCCAGGCCGGCGTAAACGTCGAACTTGGTCACTCCCATCACGTGGTCGTGGTACCAGAGCAACGCCGCGCGTTGGTTCATGGGGTAGTGAAAGACCGCTGGTTGGCCGGGAGCAAACAGGTTCTCAGCCCACCCGTCAAACGATGCCGGGGTGAGACCACCGTGCAGATGCACCACCGCGTGGCCGGAAAGCGCGCCCGCACGTG
>Ga0137376_10002672_pt1 | contig 10777 bp, 15 predicted proteins | sample SagtaG_23_FD_104814 | JGI IMG/M metagenome (GOLD analysis project Ga0137376, IMG submission 104814) | Vadose zone soil microbial communities from Sagehorn Ranch, Mendocino, California, USA - Sage2_L_20_16 metaG | ecosystem: Environmental > Terrestrial > Soil > Vadose zone | place: USA... | reverse complement strand
TTGCGTGCCAACTCGAAGACGGAGCCGCGAACCAGTGATGACACAACAACCTTGGTCTTGGCGCGCGCGAGCGACGGCAGTCATCCTTGTAGTCGCGACGGGAGCCTGCGGGAACGCTGAGCGGCGCGCGGCAGAAGCCAGAGCTGATTCCCTTCAAGCGACGTTGCAGCGGCAACGAGATTCACTCAACGCCGCTCGCGAGAAGGCCGCCGCTCAGGCGACTCAGGCAGGAGAGCAAAGGCGACGGGAAGACTCTCTCAAGACGGCCCGCAGGCAAGCTGTGGCCGACTCGCTTCGCGCCGAACGCTCACGCCCTCGTGACTTAGCGCTGATGAACACCACTGGTGTGTCCATAGGCCCACAGAAGTATGCCGATTACGTGTTTGTCTTAGACTCCTCGACGACTGACTGCAATGTGCACGGGCGGATTGAAACGCTTGAGGGTGGGACCAATAAGGACGTGGAGGTCTTTCTATTCGCCGCGGACGACTTCACCAACTGGAGAAATAACCACTCCGTCACACCGCTTTTCCACACAGGGCGGCAGACGGTGACGACCCTGAACGCAGCAGTGACTCAGGGCGGTGAGTATCACCTTGTCGTCTCCAACTATTTCTCAACGGTTAGCCGCAAAACGGTCAGGGGTCAGGTGACGGTAACCTGTCGTGGGCTACAGCCGCGTCAGCCCTAGTCTGAGTGTGGAACATCCTGCGTGTGAACGGCCCTTCGAGCCTTGTTGCGGTAATTTCCCCGGCAACGGACACCGCTTTAGGACGACAATCAGGGTACCAGATCGCTCGTCCAGAGCTTGCGACCCCCCTCCCGACCACATATTGTGTGCTCCCCCCGCTCGTCATCTTGAAGCGTCTCGCTCGGAAGCCGGCAACTTGAGAACATGGGCAGCATTGAAGAGCTGAGCTCGCTCGGCTGCGCAGGGCGCGACAAGGAAGAGGTTTAAATGAACCGAGAACAGCTGATCGCCGCACTCTACACGGTAGGGAGAATCGCCCTTGTAATTGGCGTTCTGGCGGTAGCTTCTTGGCTCTTGTCATTCCTCACTGGAGGCTTCGTCCGCGTGCTTGAAGCGACCCGAAGCACCATCCGCCAAGTCCGCCAGCAAGTCCACAGGCAGCTGATCCCGTCAATTGTGGCTCGAGTAGAGCGATTCTGGTCACGCAAAGCAGGGGAGCCAAGAGCGCCAATCGCCGTCGAATTGAGACGACTCGCCGATGTGATGGAACACCCTGGGCGAAAGGAAACCGCTAGGCTTGAGGATCTGCAAAGGGGAATCGCCAAGGATCTGAATGTAGTGCAGAGCTTGAGCATCGCATCGAGGAGTGATACCGGTTTCGATCTTGAGAAGCTCAAAGCAGGTGCCCAAAGAGCAAGGGAGAGCTTCTGGTTCTCTGCGCTACTGTTGTTCATGGCTCTCGCCTTCGGCGCCACAAACTCATTTCTGCTGAACTTGTACTTTCGAGAAACGCTGGGGTCGTTTCGCCTCCTCCCATACCCTCTCCCTGATCTGCAGGCCTCCCATGTCCTCGCTCTGTTGATTGCCTTCATGGAAGTCGCCGCAGGCATGGTCTTGCATTTCTTCGAGACCGCAGAGATCGACACAGGGAGTGTCCGATTCTTCCGAATGGTGCCTTGGCTTGTGATTCTCGCACTGATGACCGTCGAGACTTTGGCATATGCGCTCCTTTCGACGAGAATGGATCTCCCGGCACGGTTGGGATTGGGGCCGAGCAGTTCATTTTACCCGATCGTAGAGTATTTCTTCGCATTCTTCGGGGCCGTTATCACTCTACTCCTATCCGCCCTCGGCTACATGCTTTGGACGAGTGGGAAGAACTACGCGGCAGGGAGGAGAGAGATCGCGATCCTCCGAGTCGTCGGTTCATATGCAAAGTCTGTGGAGTTGGTCAATGAGAGAATTGCCGTAGTGAACTCTCGCCTCGAGGAGCTGAAGCGCTTAGCGGCGACGTTCAAGACGAGCTTGGTCGAGAGTCTGCACGAGGCGATGGGGACTCGGGTCGTCGGGAAAGACCTAGCCGCGTTCGTCCGATCCACTCTTGCAGAGACGATGAACGGGCCTAGCACCGCTGGGTCAAGCCCCCAGAGAATAGTGCGGACGCAGTCTCAGATGACAGCGGACTTGCTGATACACCTCCTCCTTCTCTCCCTATGGGCGATCCTGCTCTACCTGAACGCCACCAACATTCTTAGGTACCTCGCCTCTCCAGAATCGGGTACCGTAGGAATCATTTCAGTAGGCGCTGCGTGGGCAGTAGCCATCTCGATTGCAGCCTTTGGCTACTTGGCGAAGGACGCATATCTGGCCTCTCGGTATGCAGGAGTGGTGGCTGCCTCCGTCCCAGATAGGACTGGTCGACGTCTAGTCCTTTATCTCGCCGCCCTTGGCTTTCTGCTTGGTGCCTATATCGACGCTGCGGTGTCAGTCAATGGTCACCTGATCGGTTCGTCGCGCCTCCTTAATGCGATCTATGGCCTGTTCTTGGCACTTGCGCTCGCGGCCGTTTCATTGGACCTGGACGCCGAGCTCCTTGCCTTGAACCATGCGCTATTCCTGATGCTGGTAGGAGTCAGTGTAGCGCTGCTCCTCACGTACGAGCTCGCGAGCCTTGTTGTTGAGGCGTTGCTCTTCCTTGCGGGTCAAGTTCTCAAGATTGCGTCCATCCCTGGGGATTGGCTCCGCACGCGTCGGTTGCAGCCGATCACTTGATCCTAATGAAGAGAGGAACTCTCCTACCGATCGCCCTGATCGCTGCCTTGGTAGGTCTATTCCTGCTACTTGCGCATCCATACACGCGAAGCGGCCCGGAACAAGAGGGCCCAGGGCTGTCGGATACACCTCCTGCGCGTCCTTCATCTCGTTCAAGGACCGAAGCACCGGCGCCTACGACTGTCTTCTATCTGTTTGATATCTCGCGTTCCATGCACACCGGGGCGCCAAACTCGCCGTTTTTCCGTGCCATTCCGTTGCTACGAAGATCAATCAAGGCGCTTGGCGAAGACCAGAATCTGCCTGGTCCGCAGTTGCATCGCGTTGGAACGATCGGCGATGTGGGTCTCAACCAGAGCGTTCTTTGCGAGATTCGAGTCTCGGAGCCCGGGATCTTCGTTGGCGCAGACCCCAGGCTCACCGATCAACATATCGCTGACTGCGAGAAGCGACTACGAACACTCTCACCGACCGACTACACTGACATCAGCGGAGCTGTGAAATACGCAACCTTAGCCCTTGAGGGAAGCGATAGTACCGTCCGTGGCATCATAATTTTCAGCGACCTCGAAGAGGACCTTCCAAGGGGCCGAGAGACTGCGGTAGCGAACCTCAAAGGGATCTGTCTCGCGGTCTTCTACGAAATCACCGGCAACACCGCGACCACGCCCCACCAGCTTGACGATAGAATCCGGCAGTGGTCCGACCGATTCCGAACTTGGGGTGCGAACGGTGCTCAATTCAGGCTAGCCGCGGGCTTCAATCCGCAGGACCTGGATGTTTTTTTCCTGAGATGCTCCAGCAGGCGCAATTGACTGCTCCTCAAGAGACACCTGGAGCCTCGAAAAAGGCGAGCAAGGCGAATCTGGCCGTCCCCTACGCTCTCGCGACGGTCTTCGGTTCCGTAGCGGTATTCGTCTCTCCAGACCTTTGGTGGGTGCCGATTGCCGGAATGTTCCTGTATCTGGGGTTTGGCTTGAACGAGGCTCGTCGCGACGAGTTCACACTCGAGTTCTCTGATTCCTTCTACTACCTCGGCTTCACCCTCACGATCGCTTCGCTTCTAGCGTCCCTTCGACCTTTCAGCGGTGGTACGTCTACGTCAGAGGTCCTCCGCTACTTCGGTTTGGGCCTCTTTACTACTCTGGTGGGAGTGATCGGCCGCACGGTAATGCAGATGTTCTATCGGACGCCTGGTGAGACGATTGAGGCCACGAACCAGCGGATCGAGGTACTCACGCGTGATTACCTGTCCAACTTGGAGCACGTCAACGATCGCACGAAAACGATACTTGGCTCCACGCTCACTACCCTAGAAACCGACCTTCGAACTGGTCTGGCCGGAGTTCGGGCCTCAGTCGAGACCTTGCATGCTTCACTGGACGCCGCTGTGCGCGGCGTTGACAGTTTCCGACTGGACCCTTCTCAATTGCAGACGGCAATGAACGATCTGCACGGTAGGGTGCGGGAATCGGCGATGCGTCTTCAGGGTGGTCTCGATGAATTGGTAAAGGTAGGCCAGAGTTACGCCACTGCCGCTAATGCGGTCGACAAAGCTGCAGCCCAGGCCGAGGGGCAGGTGGGTAAGGCAACCGCCACCCTTGCTCGAAGGGTCGATGATATCGGACAAAGTGTAGAGGATCTTTCCCGAAGAATCGCTTCGGCAGGACTGGACCCCCAGAAAGCGCAGGACAGTCTCGACAATCTTGCAGCGTCAATAGCGGCTTCTAGCTCGCGAGTGAGCGAGCAACTGCGTGCTCTCGCTGACTCTACTTCAGCTGTCGTCGGCGGTGTCATAAGTGCGGCCTCACGGCTGAATGGACTTCAACTATCTGAACTGGAACAGTCCGCGAGATCGTTCTCTGCCAGTGTGGAGTCGTTCGCCACAAGGATCCGGGAGAGCGGCGAGTCCTTAGATGCCGGCGCGTTGAAGACTCTGCGCGATTCCCTCGGTAACACCGCTGGGCAGGCCCACAAAATGAACGTGGTTCTCGACGAGATCGTTGAGGCGGTGCGACTAAAGCTTGCGCAAATCGAATGAGCAGACGAACCTCGGCAGAAATCATCAATGCGACGTTGCTCGAGGTGTTCCTGGCATTCCTGTTCGTCGTGCTGACCATCGCCTCGTTTGAGGGCGCCAGGGCGCGCCGGTATCGGAAGGTCATCGGGAGGGTGGGATCGTTGGCTGTTCAGCTGGACTCGCTGAAAGCTGCGGATTCGGTAGCGAGAAGTGAGCGAGATTCCTTGCGCGAAGTCTTCGGAGCAAGGTTCAATAGCCCCTACGCACCACCATGCAACGGAGCAGCAACGCCAAGGGACTTCGTCACGATCCTTTTGTCCGTACCCGATTCAATAGGTGTGACTATAAATAGGGATGAGCTCAGTCACAATCGTGGCGATCGCTTTGTGGTTTCGTACCAAGGGTTCAATGAAGCGTTTAGAGACATCCGGAACCATTCGGTCTCAAAACACTGCCATTTCATTGCTCATGTCAGCGACAGCCCTACTTTGGCAAAGTCCGAGTACAAGAGAGCACTCAGGGTTGTGAGGGCAGTCTTCTACACGTACGGTGAACTCCAGTGATCGAGACGTCGCTCCAAACACTTCGAGTGGAAGCAGTCAGAGTCCTAGCGCTGAAGCGCCTAGGGATTAGGCTTGCCCCGTTGGAAGTGACGGAGGTTCTTAACAGTGGTGGCTCTGTATCCGGAGCGCTTGTGTTGCTTGCTCGCCGTGGGTTGGCTAAGCCTCCATTCGTCCATCGGTCAGTCGGCAGGACTGAGCGTCCCGCTCAGGGCGCGTTGTGGGGTCCGATAGATTCACAGACTCCAAAGGAGTCTTTCGCGGTTGGAAGACGAGGAAACTGGTTCACAGCTCTCCTGGCTAGGATCGTGGGGTTTTTCAGACGAACGGATTGAGGTCCCTGTCAGCGAGCATGGTTTTTCCGAGCGCATCAATCCTCCTTTCCGTTGCTTTTCTGGCGCCGTCGATGCGGCAGGTCTGCCGGTTGCCGGAGCCTCTCGGTGGCAGGGATGACCGGCGCTGAGAGGTGCTGCATCCATTACTCGCTTGACCTTCGTTTTAGTTACAGTGTATCCGATAGGTAGCGTTGGACAAGATCGATGACCTTTCGCAGATACGGGGCAACCTGAGTAGCTGCAGTCGCAGCCTTCGCGTACAAGTCCAGTCGCTCGACAGCCGCCTTCATTGTGAAGCGGTTGGGAGACCGCGAGCCTGCCTCTCCCTTGATCGCTCGAGCGGCCTCGGCTGCCTCTGTCGACTCTTGGCCAGCTTGGGTCGATAGGGCTGACATCAGTTGTTGGGCAGCCAGCGTGAGATCCTGCAGCGTGGACCCAGCTTGGGCAATGGCCTTCACGCTGCCGTGGTCCTGAGCGATGTTCACTTGAGGTGCCCCACCGGACACCGTGACCTGTATTTGACGCGCTGGCCCGTAGTGTGTGTCGGATGAATCCAGAAGTGCGAGTTCGATCACTCTATTGAGGCTATTCACATAGCGGCCCACCACTTCGTGCAGTACTGAGCTTACCGCTTCTTCAGTGGAACCCGAGCGGACGCCACCATACCCGTAGCAAACCTGCCAGAAATCCTGGCCCGAGTCAGTGGACAAGAACTTGATCAAAGCGTGCAGATGTCCGAGTTCCTCCAACTCGGACTCGGGGTAGGGATAGTGTTCGCCGTGTTCGATGGCCCGACTCCACGCCTGCCCGACGTCTTGAACGGGGCCACCCGAAGACGCGATTGTGGTCCGAAGAAGGTCTTGGTTTTCGACATAAGGCAAAAGGCGCCTGAGATTGCGCCTCGCGTCCGCATCGTTCGAGCGGAGCGCATTGCTCGCGATGTCCCTGAACTCAAGGGACAATCGCTTGAGCGTTCTGTTGTCCGTGGTCACTAGTCCTGAGCCTGACCGCAGAAAGGACAGTAGAAAAGAGCGGCTCCCGATGAAAAGGGCACTTTGATGCTCTTGTCACAGCATGAGACCTGAACGATTGCCAGGTCGGTGATAGCCCGTATCTCACTCACCGGCTTTGCGGGAATTCGGGACGTCTTCATCGTAAGACCGGGCGTGCCCTGAAGTGAACGCGCAAGCTTGGTCAGAGACTCGTTGAGTAGTTCGGCGGCGAGATTTACCGCGTGCGCCCGGGCAGCCTCTAGTATCTCGGGCGAGAGGTAGTCGGCGGTCTCGTTCCTGAGTCCGCAGAGTGGGCACCAAATATCTGGGCGGTTGTGTTCTTCACAGTCTGCAGCGGTCAGCTTGAACCTGCCGGCGCAAGAGCGGCAACGAAACGCGACGAAGCCCTCATCGTCCGCAGGGACAGTAATCCGAATGTGGGTCACGGAGCCCGCTCCTCGTCGCCTGCGGAAAGGACCGCTCCTGCCTTGGAGTACGACGCGACAGCCTTCACAAGTTTACAATCTTGTGAGGTGCGGGGTGCGTCGAGACTGTAGTGCAGCCTCGGAAAGTCCCACGATGTGCTCGGTGCGGGCCTGCGTGAGGACGTCAATCCCTTTGCTCCGATGTGGCATGGTGCGCGACCTACGCATCCACATAGGTGAGGATGCTATTTGTCACTTCGTCGAGCAGCTGGGAACGCTCACCTCGGGTCCAAAGCTCTTCCATGGTCGCGACTACTAGCAGGGAATTCTTGTTCTTAATGCTGTGTAGTCCGTACTTGTCCCGGGCCGCCTGCTGAGCAGCATCCCAACTGACCTCGCCGTAATCGCTCCGCACGGCAACATGAATACTCGCTGGCCACATGGTGAGCCGGGCTCGGACGACAGCGTTCTCGGGAAAGGTTGGTTCGTCTTGAAGCCCGAGCAGATTCAGGATGCACTGATTGTCGCGCTGATTCCTTGCGCGCTCCCCGGCGCCAGTTTGATTGCCGTCAGCGTCAAGCACGACATATGCCGGCATTCCCAATTCCTGGGTGATTGCTAGCGGTCGGCTCAGATTCGTCTTGCCTGCGGCGGTGACGAAATGGCCACCTCGCGATCGGAACTGTTCCCAGCGCCCCGTCAACTCGAGGTAGGTCACCAAGTAAGCGATGTCCTCTGATCCCTCAACGAGGATTGGACACCGACAAAAGAACAACTCGTTCTGAGACGGCTGTAGAATACTCTCGAGCGATGCCATAAGGACCGAGGGAGCCGTCGGCGGTCCGCCGAGCGCCGCCGAGAGGCGTTCCGTCAGCTTGTCAGCCTTAAGATCCGCAACTTCCGTAGCCTGATCGGCGCGGTCTCGTCGCACCAGACGAATGCTCTCCACCATATGCGCCGACACAAAGTACGGAGAGTGTGTTGTGACGATTACCTGAGCGTCCCTGGTCGCGAGGCGCTCCAAAAGAGATGCAAGATGGCGGGCCTGTGGTGGATGCTGGTAGAGCTCGGGCTCTTCAAACCCCAGCAGTAGGTTGGGTGATGCAGAACCGTCGCTCTGGGTCAGTTCCTGGAGCACAGCAACAAGGAATGATCGTTGAAGACCGTGGCCGAGCCTACACAGCTCGCCGATGAAGGATCCTTCTCCCACTGCTACCTTGGCTAGCGGGGAGGTAACTACTACGTTGCGCGCGGGGTCGTTATTCCAGTGCAGGTTCAGCCGAGCGCCCTTATGTGACCACTGGCGCAAACGAGCTTCTAAAGCTGTGGAGAGCGTCGCGAGCTCGGGTTGCTTGCCTTCCAGGATCCCCCGGTACTTTTCGGATGCTTCCTGTCGAAGAGCGGCCAAGGGAGACTCGAAATCGACTTTCTGGCGAATCGAGCGTTCAAGGAGCTCACCGAGCGCTGTCGTCTTTCCTTCAAGTTGCTCGCTTGAGGCGTCCTTCACTGCGGGCACAAACACCCACTCAACGTACTTGCGGAGTCGATTCTCACCCCTACTCCAGCCGTAGAACTGGTCTTCGCTGTCCACCAACTCGCATCTGTCAGGATGCGCCTCTTCGTAGGACCTCAGGGCACTTTCCATGGCAGCTTTCGTCGACGCCTCGGGCAGATCCGCCAGACTCCCGCGTATCGAGTTATACAGAGTCCGGAGTTCCGGTACCTTCGCTCCCCCTTTGCTCGCCTCGAACCAAGGCGCGAAGTCTTTGCAAACTCGCCTCGCTCCAACTTGCCTGACGTCAGCGCTGCGAGACGAGCTAGACCAAACAGCTGTGGCCTTGATCGGCAAGGTTCCGTGCCTCACATACGCTTCGAAGTCCTCCGAAGCCTCGACTGAGAGCCCACCGAACGTGGCAGTGATCACGATCGGTTGATCGGTCTTTCTTTGAAAGAAGTCCTCCTCGGTGAGCACTGACGTCGGCAATCCTGGAGAGTTCGTGTTACGAAACAAGACGTTAAGCGCAGCCAGAATCGCTGACTTGCCCGCTCCGTTCTGCCCGACGAGACAGGTGTAGTTGTGGAAGTTGACTGTAGCGTCTCGGAATGACCGAAAGTTCTCAATGCGTAGGCTCTCGAGGCGCATAGACGCTATTGCTCCCCTTTGGGGTGCTCGGTCGCTCGGTTCGCACTGTGTCGCTCTGTCGCACTGTATAGATGTCCAGGGCATCACTCAAGGGCGTTTTTGCGGCACCAAGGGGTGTTTTTGAGGCAGAACACTTGACCTGGCGAGGAATGCGTACCGGGAGGTCGGAGGAGCGTTTGCGCGTGGCCCGAGCGGGATATCGCTACAGCCCCGATGGCATGAAGAAACACTTCACGCTGATCACCTCTTTGCCTTTCGTCCGAGCGTAGCCGAGTTTCACCAACAGACGAAGAGTGCGATCGTTCGGGCTTTCGACACCGAAGCGGCGGCCAAGGGGCTCGGCGTAATGCTCTACCCAGAATCTGAGTGCATCACTCGCGTATCCTTTCCGTCGATCCTCTGGCCTCACGAATATTTGGCGCAGGGCTAACGGGCCTCCCTCAGTCCAGACCAGGAAGCCAATGTAGGCTGCCTGCTCGGAGCGAAAAACTAGAGCCGCACGATGGTCCTTCTCACTCACGGAGCGGAAGGGGGCCTCTTCTTGTTGTGCCATGACCGGCAGGAGTTTGACGACGAGATAGTCCTTCCTTGTGCGGACTGCAAGAATCGTAGAGTACGTCCCATCCTTCTGGCCCGAGCCGGGGCCTCTTTGTTCCAACTCACCTTCAAGGGAATATCCGGTTGCAGACGGTGATTCCCATAGTGGACGGAGACGTAGTTGTTGCAGTCAGCGCAGATGTACCCGAGCCACCCTTCGTTCGCCGGGGCTAGCCGAAACCCGTCGTCCGCAGCCGTTGCAGACGGCGATGCTTCTCCTGCGGGTCACCGATGCGAATTCCGATAATCGGAAGTTCCCTCGACACACATGGCAATGGAAAAGGCCGCCGGGCGCGCCGATGAAGGACTCAGCCTCGATCCGGCAACCGGGGCACCGATGGAACCTCACTGGTCCGACTCCCATCTGCTTCCTCCCCAAGAGGTGCATTGGCTTTCCGCGTACCACGACGCACCCTCGCTAACAATGCCCGCTTGGAGTCGGGTCGGCGTCCGTTAGAAGGACGGCGCCCCGCCGCTGGTGTGCGGCGGGGCGCGCCTCACATCCGCCAGCTAGCGTCCGACAGGTTGGCGGATCCCCAACCTCTCCGCAAGCCGCACTGCCCCGGCCCGTGTCTCCGGCTCCGCGACCCCTGGGCGCGGAGCAACCACCGCCCGCCCTCCCCTCGGCTTCCTCGGCAGATCGCCGGCTCGGAAGAACACGTGCTTCCCTTTCTTGTGTCCCCGCAGCCTGCCCTCTTTGTACTGACGCAGCAGCTGCGCTCGGCTGTAACCTGTCATCGCCGCAGCCTGGTTGGTGTTCAGTACGGCCTCGTCGTGCGACGTCAGTACGTCTTCGAAGTCAGCGATGAACTCCTCGCAGATCTTTGCGCCGCTAACTAAGACGCCCAGCTTGTCCCACTCGGCGCGCCGAGCGGCCCACTTGGCGTGAAACTCTTCGCGTGTCATCGGCCACCTCCATTGCTGATGGTTGAGAAGTGACCTGGGTCGAACAAACTAGAACC
>Ga0137376_10002669_pt1 | contig 10778 bp, 6 predicted proteins | sample SagtaG_23_FD_104814 | JGI IMG/M metagenome (GOLD analysis project Ga0137376, IMG submission 104814) | Vadose zone soil microbial communities from Sagehorn Ranch, Mendocino, California, USA - Sage2_L_20_16 metaG | ecosystem: Environmental > Terrestrial > Soil > Vadose zone | place: USA... | reverse complement strand
TTTCCGGGACGACAATCATTTCCGGCATGACGATCATTTCCGGCTCAGGGATCATTTCGGCGGAGATTTCTTTGTTGGAGATCCCTTTGCGTACGATTACCCATACTACGGTTTTGACTATCCGGACTACGGCTATTATGACGACAATGCTGGCGACTATTCCGATGGGCAGTACTCACCAGCCGAAGTGACGCTTTCTCAGGACACCATTGTTGCCGTGCAGCAAGAGTTGTCTCAACTCGGGTACTATCAGGGTCCGATCGATGGCCTAATTGGCCCAGAAACGGCAAAAGCGATTCGCTGGTTCCAGTCCGTCGACACGTTGACCGTTACCGGTCAAATCGACGGCCCAACATTGAAAGCGCTTGGGATCAGTTAGCCTCTCGAAGGAAGAATAGATCGGTCCTTGTCTGTCCGTCGTAACGCGTGGCGGCCGGTCGATTGAAATGCCGCGCACCCTTTCGCCCCAGGCGGAAGCTTTTCGGACGAGACAAACGACAAATAGCGTTCGGCGAACCCGTCAAAACTCTCATCCCTACACTTCTGGTCCGGTTGATGTACAGCGCTGCCTTCACAACCAATCAGCCAAAGTTGGTGACGATTTATCCTCAGCGATCTTCTCGATCTCTTTTGGATTGAGCACTGCCCGCGGGATCTTCGTTGACGCCCCCTTGTCCTCTCCTTTATGGTATTTACTCTGTCTTATGCTATTTATGAGAGCAAAGACTCCTGATGGCTCGAAATCGCGATTTGAAAGAGATTCAGGGCTGCCGTTCCAGAGTTCGACAGACCCGGTTTGAATGCCCGCAATTCATGTCTAGCAGGCGTTCGGATTTATTGTCGGTTTCATGTCCACCGATTGAGGTGGCGTGCTGGATACCGCGACCCAGCAGCTCGCCTTGGCCGCCACCCGAGAGCACACGGTTTTTTGGGGGCTATGAGCATCGGGAAAGGGATTATCTGCTCCGCCCGAAAAACATGAAGCAGATCGCCACCGGGCAAAATTAAATCCCATGTCCACACTCCTCGCCAAGAATGCCGAAGTCTTGGTCACAATGGATAGCCAGCACCGGGAATTAATAAACGCCGGGCTTTACGTCGAGGACGGTTTCATCAAACACGTTGGCGCGAACGGAGAACTTCCTGGCACGGCCGACACAGTGATCGACCTTTCCGGGCAGATCGTCCTGCCAGGTTTCGTTAATACCCACCATCACCTTAATCAGACCCTCACGCGCAATCTTTTCGCCGCACAGAACAACAATCTTTTTCCCTGGCTGCAAGCCCAATACCGGATCTGGGCGCGGACGACGGAGGAGGCCTCGCGCGCCAGCACGCTCATCGGGCTGGCGGAACTCGCGCTCTCCGGTTGCACGACGGTTTTCGACCATACTTATGTTTTTAAAAACGGGAACAACGTGGATTGCCAAATCCAGGCGGCGAAGGATCTCGGTGTGCGCTTCCACGCCAGCCGCGGCTCGATGTCCCTCGGCCAATCCCAAGGCGGGCTGCCGCCGGATGATTGCGTAGAGGACGAGGCCTTCATCCTCCGGGACAGCGAGCGGGTCATCAAGGCTTATCACGACGCATCCCCTGGTTCCATGACGCAGATCGCCCTGGCGCCATGCTCGCCGTTTTCGGTCACCATCTCGCTGCTGCGCGACTCGGCTGCGCTCGCCCGCCAATACAAGGTCAAACTTCACACCCACCTCTGTGAGACGCGCGACGAGGAGCGGTACACGCTCGAGCGTTTCCAGCTTCGGCCGGTGGATTGGATGGAGACGCACGGCTGGCTGGGTGACGACGTCTGGTTCGCGCATGCGATCCATGTCGATGACGACGAAATCAAAAAGTTCGCCCAGACCGGCTGCGGTGTGGCGCATTGCCCATGCTCGAATATGCGTCTTGCCTCCGGCATCGCGCCAATCAAGAAATACCTGACTGCCGGGGTGAAGGTCGGTCTCGGCGTGGACGGATCAGCCAGTAATGATGCCTCGAACATACTGCTAGACGCCCGCCAGGCGATGTTGTTGGCGCGTCTGCAAATGGGGTTGCTCCCGCCCGAAGGTCCGCGCAAACACTTCCTCCTTTCGCAATCGCATCCGATCCGCGCTAACGAATGGATGACGGCGCGCGAGGCGCTAGAGATCGCTACGCTAGGCGGCGCGCGCGTTCTTGGACGCTTCGACATCGGTTCGCTCGAGCCCGGCAAATGCGCCGACTTTTTCTCCCTTGATCTTCACACCATCGGCTACGCCGGCGCACTGCACGATCCCGTGGCTGCCACGCTCTTCTGCGCCCCGCAAAGCGCTAAATTCACCGTCATAAACGGCAAGGTCATCGTGAGAGACGGTGAAGTCGTCACGATGGATTTGAAACCAATTATCGAAACTCACAACCGCTGCGCCTTTGAGATGGCGAATGCCTAAGAAATTATAGGCGCCTTCATTTATGGACCTAAACACCGTCACCGAAGTCCTGCGGCCCGCCGATGCGGACGCCTTGAAAAAATGGGAAAGCGGCTACGCCTGGCTGGCGGGAGGGACCTGGTTATTCTCGGAACCGCAAGTTGCGACGCACACACTCATAGACCTGGAATCATTCAAATGGCCCTCGCTGTCCATCTCGCCGGAGGGATTGGAGATCGCCGCGACTTGCAAGATTGTAGAACTCGATCGCTTCACCGGGCCGCCCGAATGGAAAGCAGCGCCGCTATTCCCGGAATGCTGCCGGGCGTTTCTTGCTTCTTTCAAGATCTGGAACGAAGCGACCGTTGGCGGAAACATCGTTATGTCACTGCCGGCCGGACCCATGATTTCTCTTGCGGCAGCGCTGGAAGGCATCTGCACACTGTGGCCGCGCAACGGGGCGCCGCGCAAAGTGCCGGTGGTAGACTTTGTGACCGGGGATCACGCAAACGTCCTCGCTCCCGGCGAATTATTGCGTTCGATCTTTCTGCCCGCGTCAGCGCTGAAGAAAAGCTATGCATTCCGCCGCTTCACTCTTACCCATTTGGGACGCTCGGAGGTTTTGCTGATCGCCACCCTCTGCCCGGAACTTGGGGAATTTCTCCTGACCGTCACCGCCTCCACGCTGCGACCGGTACAGCTGCGCTTCAAGAACGTGCCCTCCGCGGAAACGCTCAATATTGCCTTGGACGCCGCCGCGCCTTTTGACCTCTACCTCGACGACGTCCATGGCTCGCCCCGTCATCGCCAGCATCTGACCTATTATTTTGCCGAGCAAATTCGCCAGGAACTTTCTAACTGAAGCGTTCTTATGAGATACAAGATCAACGGAAAACTCTTCGACGCCGAACCTCGGCCCGGCCAGTGTTTGAGAACTTTTGTGCGCGGCCTCGGCTGGTTCGGAGTCAAGAAAGGCTGCGATGCCGGCGATTGCGGCGCCTGCACTGTCTGGCTAGACGGGAAACCGGTGCATAGCTGCCTGGTTCCGGCTTTTCGCGCGGCGAATCGCGAGGTAACGACCATTGAGGGCCTCTCTAACAATGGTGATTTGCATCCCATGCAGCAGGCGTTTCTCGATGCGCAGGGGTTCCAGTGCGGTTTTTGCAGCGCGGGCATGATCATGACGTCCGCCAGCCTCTCCGAGGAGGAGAAGCGAGACCTTCCTTTTCACCTGAAGGGCAACCTTTGCCGCTGCACCGGTTACCGCAGCGTCGACGATGCTCTTCATGGTAGAAAGTCCACAGAAGAGGACATCGCTGGCAGAGCCTGCGGGGCGGGCCTCGGAAATCCGTTCGGTCCTGCGATCGTCACGGGAAAGGCCCGTTACACGATGGATGTGGCGGTGGACAATCTGCTGCACCTCAAGGTGCTACGCTCGCCACACGCCCATGCGCGCATCCGCGGTATTGACACCAAGACGGCTCTGGCCATCCCGGGTGTTGTCCAGATTTTTACCTGGGAGGATGTTCCCCGCCGCCTTTTCAGCACTGCCCTACACGAGGATCACCTGGTCGACCCCGACGACACCTATGTTCTCGATAACGTCGTTCGCTTCATGGGCCAGCGGGTCGTTGCGGTCGTTGCCGAGAGCGAAGCCGCTGCAGAAGCCGCCTGTCGCGAAGTCCGGGTGGATTACGAAGTTCTGCCCGCGGTTTTCGATCCAGTGGTCGCGATGGAGCCGAATGCCCCGATCCTCCACCATAAAGAGGGCGAGGTGAAGGGTAATATCTATGCCGAAATCCATGGCGAGGTCGGCAGCGTCAAGGAAGGGTTCGCGGCAGCGGACGCGGTTCACGAGATGACCTACTCAACGTCGCGGGTCCAGCATGTCCATCTGGAAACGCACGGTTCGATCGCATGGAAGGGGGACGACGGCCGGATTCATGTCCGCACCAGCTCGCAGGGGCCGTTCATCGTGCACCAGAAGCTCTGCCATATCTTTGGACTCAACCCGGGCAAGCTCCACGTTTTCACCGAGCGGGTGGGCGGCGGCTTCGGCGGCAAGCAGGAGATGGTATCCGAGGATCTCTGCGTCCTGGCGGTCCTCAAGATCGGCCGGCCGGTCAAATGGGAGTTCACGCGCGAGGAAGAGTTCATCAGCGCAACGACGCGCCATCAGATGACGACTCATGTAAAGCTAGGCGCAAAAAAAGACGGAACGTTTACGGCGATTCAGGTAAAGGTCGTCTCGAATACCGGTGGCTACGGCGGCCATGGAAGCGAGACGCTCGCGGCAGCTCTCGGGAGCCCTCTCTCTGTCTATCGCTGCGCGAATAAAAAGGCGGACGGCTTCGCTGTGTATACCAACATTGTTCCCGGGGGTGGCTTTCGTGGCTATGGCGCTTCGCAATCGACTTTCGCGATCGAATGCGCGATCGACGAACTGGGCGGGCTGCTCGGAATGGACCCGTTTGCGATTCGTCGCCAGAACATGATCCGGCCCGACGATTGGATCGAGTCGGTGTGGAAGGATCCGACCGACGTCAGTTTCGGCAGCTACGGCCTCGATCAATGTCTCGATCTGGTCGAAACGGCCTTGGCCTCAGGTCGTGGGGCGTCCAAACCCGAGGGAGACGAGTGGGCCGAGGGCACCGGCGTCGGGCTGGCAATGCTCGATTGCGGCCCGCCGACGGAGCATCGTTCCGGCGCCGTCATGATCCTTCTGCCCGATGGACGCTATCATCTCGCGGTGGGCTCGACCGAAATGGGCAATGGATCGGTGACCTCTCACCGTCAGATGGCTGCCTCCGTGCTCGGCTCGCGCGCCGATAGCATCGACATCATCAATGCGGATACCGATCTGACGCCGTATGACACTGGGACATTCGCCAGTACCGGAACTGTCGTCGCGGGCAAGGCAGTGGCGCTGACCGCCACCGCGCTCAGGGACAATATTCTCGAATATGCTGGGCGGCATACCGGGACCGACCCTTCTGTCTGGCGGATCGAGGATGGTTTCGTCGTATCTGGCGCCAATCGGATTTCCCTGGTTGATCTCCACGCCGCCGGTATCCGGGAGGGCCATCGCTTTGAAGCGAAGCGAAAGGCCTACCTGTCGCCGCGGACCACCGCATTCAACGTTCAAGGGATTCGCCTCGCCGTTCACCTGGTTACGGGCGAAACTCGTATCCTCCAAAGCGTCCACGCTGCCGATATCGGTAACCTGATCAACCCCGTGCAGTGCCGCGGCCAGCTCGACGGCGCGATCGCCATGGGGATCGGCTGGGCACTAACGGAAAACATGGTTCACAACGCAGAAGGTCGGGTCGTGAACCCGGCTCTGCGCAATTATCGCATACCTGCCTTCGCCGATATCCCGCGCAGCGAGTTGTTCTTTGCGGATACCTATGACAAGATCGGTCCACTGGGGGCGAAATCGCAGGGCGAGTGTGCGATCAATGCCGTGGCCCCGGCGATAGCAAACGCGATCAAGAACGCGACCGGCGTGCGCTTCACTAGTCTGCCTTTCACTGCGGCGCGCATCTTTTCACAGCTGGCCAACGCTGTGCCGCCGGTCAAAAGAATGCAGATAGCCGAGGAACCTGTGCCGGTGGCGTCCCAATGAGCGCGCCTGCTGTTCTCATTGCCAGCGCCAAACTTCGCCCCGGCGAAGACCAGGCCTTCTCCGCCTGGCAAGCGCGCCACAACATCGTCATCGGCAAATTTCCCGGTTTCATCAGCAGCGACGTCATTCCGCCCTCGCGGCCGGAAAGCAATGAATGGACGATCGTCCTAAATTTCCGTTCACAGGACGAACTCACCGCCTGGCAGCGGTCCAGCGAGCGGGCTCAAATTGTTGGCGAGGCCGTCCCATTGTTCGAAGGCGGCAGTCTCGGCGAGATGGCGCAATCAGACCGGCCCGGTGAGCCGCCCGGCTTGAACGTCACCGAAGTGATCCTCTCGAAGATCAAGCCCGGAATGGACGACACGTATCGCGAATGGGCGGTGAGAATTCAGGCCGCCCAAGCCAAATATCCCGGCTACCGCGGGATGTATCTCCAGCCGCCCACCGAAAAGGACGGCCTTTGGACGACCATCATGCGCTTCGACACCGCCGAGCACCTCGAAGCCTGGATGGAGGCCCCGGAGCGCACGGAACTGCTCGCGGAATCCAAGGTCTTCATCGACCAAGAGCAGTTGATGCGCCTGGCGACGTCGTTCCCCGGCTGGGTGCCGATCAATCCGATGACCGGCAAAGGTCCGCCAAACTGGAAGACCGCTCTTCTCGTTATTCTGGGACTGTTTCCGATCGTGATGCTTGAGATGCGTTTCCTCAGCCCGATCCTTACTTCGTTGGGTCTGCACGCCTCGCTGGCCACTTTTATCGGCAATACCATTAGCGTGTTCGGAACGACCTTTGTGACGATGCCGCTCTGCATCCGCTGGTTCGGCTGGTGGCTGTTCACGGAAAAAAAGACACCGGCCTGGATTACGCCAGTCGGACTTGGATCCCTGGCGGCCTTGTTTGCTATCGAGGTCGGCGTGCTCTGGTATCTGCTGCCCTGGTGAGGGTCAATGACCATTGGCCTTGCAGCGAAGCCCTTCCGATCTCTCGAGGATTGTTTTCGCGCGGGCTTTGTTCTGTGCTTTGCCGCCGTGCTCCTGTGCATGGCGTCCGTTCCGCCATCTGCTCGCTGCGCTGAACCGCCGGCGGAATCGGCGGTCTCGGTTTCCGATCGACTGGCAGCCAAGGCTCCCGATTCAATCACCGGTAACCCGGCCGCCGAAAATGAACTTCCCGGCACCGGTCTCGCGGGACGCTTGCTTCAATTGCCGCCTGACTCCGGGCTGCGGCTCGGCGGCCTCTGGTTGGTGGATACGAACGGACTCATCTCCGGTGGCGCCCAACCCGGTAAATGGAGCTGGAATAGTGCGCTGATCATTGGTGCGAATTTCGACGCCGAAAAGCTCCTGAATTGGCAAGGCGCATCCTTCGGCATTCAGTTTCTTCAGTTCAACGGGCAGAACACCAACGTTCAGGCAGGCAGCGTGCAAGGCTATAACAGCCTGCCAGTTGCCAAGCCGCTGGATCGCTCCGAGCTTTACCAGCTTTGGTACCGCCAGACTCTCTTCGACGATAAGATCATCTTCCGGATCGGGAAACTCGTTCCTACATACGAATTCAACAACGTGGCGCGTCCCGTTCCTACCCAGGATGAGGCATTGAGCATTCCTGCTGTGACCGGTCTGCTTTATACGCCCGTTTTCGTCAATCCGACGCTGCTCGGAGCCATCGGCGGCTATTATAACTCCGTCTACGGTGTCACCGTGACGTTAGCACCAACGAAAAACAGCTATCTTAACTATGGCTTCTACGATGGGAATGTCGCTCGTGGAGTGCAGACCGGCCTGACTGGTCCGCACTTCAATGGCTATTATTTCAATATCTTGGAAGCCGGGGTGGACTGGGTGGCTGCGGGAAAATACCCAGGGCAATTGGGCGCGGGTTTATGGTATCAGACTGGCCAGCTGCGGGGACCGCCAGGCATATCCCAAAATGGCACTGGCGGATTCTACCTGTTCGGCGGCCAACGCATATGGGGTCGCTTGTCAGAGAACACTGCATCGGATGGCAAGGACGAGATCGTCATTCCAGCGAGCGAGCGGGAGCAGAACGCTTCTATTTCGACCTTCATGCAATTCGGCGTCAACAATTCTGAAACACTACCCGTGAAGGAATACCTCGGCCTGGGCTTTACCGGCTTCGGCCTGGTGCCGCATCGGCCTGGCGATTCCATTGGCGTCGGCATGGCTTGGTCATGGCTAAACCCGAATCTGTTCGACCGTTCAAGCGAACTCATGTTCCAGGGTTACTATCAGGCCCGCTTGTTTGCCGGCACATTCTTTCAACCCGCCGTGAGCTATATTCCCACGCCGGGGGCAAATTCTAAGCTTGGCAGCGCCTGGGCGCTAACCTTTCGGTTTACCTTCCTCTTTTAAAGGTGAGAGGGATCCTAGCCGGGAAAGTAAATAAACGGCTTATCAACTACAGCAGCATTCTGCATTTTTTCACGCAACCCGGACAAAGCGCTGAACTCTTTCGCCGAGCCTTCAACAATACTTCAATATGGGACGGATCTTAAACCGTAGACATTGAGGTCTTCGTCCTAATGGCGGAGCAATGCCTAAAGTTAAGATATGTCCCTCATAATCTGCTTCACTTGGCGCTGCTATTTGTCCAAATACTAAACAGTCTTAATCGTGCCCATGATGCGTTTGAATTCTTATCAGGGAAAGCGACTGCTGGCCCTGGCACGTGGTGCTGATTATGCACATGCGGGCGAAACGGAGGCGATAGATATGGCCTGGAGCGGTTTGCCGAAGAGTCGCACCCAGAATGTACTCGATGCGGGATGTGGACGCGGCGGAACTGCGGCTTACATGTGCCGTGCGGGGTGGGGGCGAGTCACCGGAATTGACATCGAGGGGGAATCAATCGTCAGAGCCCGGGAGGCCTATCCCGAAATTTCCTTCGAAATTTGCCCGGCTGAACAATCCTACCGCGTAGGAAAGGAGACGTTTGATATTGTTTGTTGTTTCAACTCGTTCTACGCATTTCCTGATCAGGCGGCGGCGCTATTCGCTTTCGCCCGTGCGGCGAAATCCGGTGCGCGGCTAGCAATCTTCGACTATACGGATCCGGGTACCTTTGGCATTTCGCCGCTGGCAAAGCAGGTGGAATTGCAACGCTGGAATCCGCTCAAACTATCCGGCGTCGGTTCGCTTCTTGATAACGCCGGATGGTCACTAGAGGTCATCCGGGATGTGAGCACCGATTACGAGCGTTGGTACAGAAACTTCGCCGCCCGTATTCACGACCTGCAACCCATGCTTGTTCAGGAGTGTGGCATTGAAATCTGGGAATACGCCGCGAAGTTTTACGATACCATGTACGAAACGGTTCAGACTGGGGATATGGGCGGCGCAATTGTCTACGCGGTAAAGCGCGGCTAAAGGAGTTCTCACACTCCGATGAGGTGTACCTTTTATTCTGGACCTTTTTGCACCAACGGGTACACCACTCCACTTCAGCGGCGTTGAGATATCCTTCGCAGGTGTATTCAACCGGGATTGGCTACAGAGTTTTGTGCTCTGTGAACCCATCTCCAATTGATCGGCTCGGCGAATGACAAATCACAGATGACAAATGAGAGAATTTCGTTGTAAGTGAATGATATAGGAGCCTGCAAAATGGGACAAACCCTCTTTGAGAAAGTATGGGAGGCGCACGCAATTCGACAATTGCGGAATAGCCAAACCCAGTTGCTTATCGGTACTCACCTTATCCATGAGGTCACCAGTCCGCAGGCATTCTCTATGCTCCGGGAGATGAGGCTTCCGGTCGCCTTCCCCCACCGGACATTTGCGACGGTCGATCACATTATTCCGACTGATCAACGGACCGAGCCGTTTTCAGATCCGCTGGCCGATGCGATGATTAAGGAACTGCGCAAGAACTGCGTGGAATTTGGAATCACCTACTTTGACGTTTTCTCTGGCAAGCAAGGCATCGTTCATGTGGTGGGTCCGGAGCAGGGTATCACGCAACCAGGGACGACGATTGCTTGCGGGGATTCTCACACCTCGACCCACGGCGCTTTTGGCGCGATTGCTTTTGGGATTGGTACAAGCCAGGTGCGTGATGTGCTGGCAACGCAGACAATGGCAATCGGAAAATTGAAAGTCCGCCGGATCAATGTCGATGGGAAACTGTCAGCGGGAACCTACGCTAAGGATGTAATCCTTCATATCATACGTAAATTGGGCGTAAACGGAGGCAATGGATTCGCTTACGAATACGGCGGAGAAGTCTTCGACAAATTTACAATGGAGGAGCGGATGTCGGTCTGCAATATGTCGATCGAAGGCGGCGCCCGAGCCGGGTACGTCAACCCGGATGAGACAACGTACGCCTATCTAGAGGGCCGTCCCTATAGTCCAAAAGGCGACGAATGGAAGGAAGCAATCAAGCGATGGGAGTCGTACGTCTCGGATTCCGATTGTGTTTATGACGATGTTGTGGATTTCGATGCCGCAGAAATTCAGCCGACCGTAACGTGGGGCATCAATCCCGGCCAAGCGGTTTTCATTTCGGAGCGGTTACCTACAGCCGAAACGACACCTGAGGATGACCGCGGATCGCTCGCGGAGGCGCTGGACCATATGAAATTGCAACCAGGGCAACCGATTAAGGGAACTCCAATCCAAGTCGCATTTCTTGGCAGTTGTACCAACGGCCGGCTGTCGGACTTCAAAGAAGTCGCTAAATACATCGAAGGCCGGCATGTCGCACGAAACGTTAAAGCTATC
>Ga0137376_10002667_pt1 | contig 10781 bp, 9 predicted proteins | sample SagtaG_23_FD_104814 | JGI IMG/M metagenome (GOLD analysis project Ga0137376, IMG submission 104814) | Vadose zone soil microbial communities from Sagehorn Ranch, Mendocino, California, USA - Sage2_L_20_16 metaG | ecosystem: Environmental > Terrestrial > Soil > Vadose zone | place: USA... | reverse complement strand
GTTAGGCGACCTCGTAGCCAAAGACGACGCAGCGGCGCTCCTGTTATCAGCCAAAGCTTACGAACAGACTTCTGATTCCACGCGAGCGCTCGCCTCCTACCGCCGTCTTTATTTTTACGCCCCTGCGTCTGCGGAGAGTCTGGAAGCCGCCTCTGCAATTACGCGGCTGGGCTCGACGCTTTCAGCTGTCAAAGCTGATGAGGCAATAGCTCGCGCGGACAAGTTTTACGAAGCGAAACGATTTTCTGATGCACTGCAAGCCTACACTGATACATTCGCGAGTTTTTCGAGGTCGGGAGATTCGCAAGCACAACTACGCCGCGCCATAGCCGCTGCGAGCGCCAGGAAAACAGCCGACGCGGTAAGCTCCCTCAATGCTATTCCTGCGTCCGCCGGAGAGGCGCGCGCGGAGGCGCTCTACTACGTTGCTCAATCGTACGCGCGCGCGAAGCAATGGGAACAGGCACGCGCAACTGTCGAAGAGTTGCGACGCAGTTTTGCGGCTAGTCCATTCACGCCCCGCGCGCTGGTGACTCTAGGTCAGATCGCTGAAGACGCAAAAAACAACACTGATGCTTCATATTTTCTGCGCACGGCTGTCAATTCCTATCAAGGTTCGGTCGAAGTTGCTCAGGCGCAGTTTGACCTTGCCTGGATGACTCATGAGGACAAAAACTTTTCCGAGTCGTCAAGACTTTTAACAGAACATCTCGCTTACTATGCCGACAGGAACACCGACAATCGCGGCCGCGCAGGCTACTGGGCGGCCCGCGATTCCGAACGGGCCGGCAAAATATCCGAAGCGCGCGCACTTTATCAGGCCATGCTCGCGCGTTATGACGCCAACTGGTATGGCTATCTGTCCAAACAGCGATTAGATGCGATGCTTCGCAGCGGGACTGGAACTGTGCCTCCGAAAAACTTCGCGTCTGACTCGGTCGTGGGCCGTGCTATTGCAAACCTGCAAACGGTCACGGTTGCTGAGGAGACGGCCGGCGCGAAAGAAGATAAAGAGATCGCCAAAGCCGACGAACTCAATAATGTTGGTCTTAATGATTGGGCGTTGGAGGAGTTAGCATCCGCCTCAGCGTCGGCGGGAAACAGTCCGAAGGTCAATCTGGCGATCGCCAGAGTTTATCGTTCTGAAGAAGACAACGTGCGCGCGCTTAACGCGCTGAAGAAGAGCTTCCCCGACTATTCGCAGATGAAACCGGAGGAACTGACCCGCGAGGAATGGGACGTGTTCTATCCGCTGCCCTACTGGGACATCATCGTCCAGGAATCGCGCGCCAGAAACCTCGATCCGTACCAAGTGGCGGGCTTGATTCGTCAGGAGACAGTTTTTATGCCGCGTGCGCGATCGTCTGCCCGGGCTTATGGACTAATGCAGTTGCTGGTTCCCACCGGCACATTGACAGCAAAGAAGTATGGCCTGGAGCGGACGATTACGGAGGAATCGCTTTATGAGCCGCGTCTGAATATCCAACTAGGGACAGCATATCTGCGAGATCAGATCGACAAATTTGGCCGGATCGAATACGTGGCCGCAGCTTACAACGCCGGACCGATTCGCGTCGTGCAATGGCGGGCGTCACTGCCAACAGAAATGGATGAGTGGGCAGAGGCGGTTCCGTTCAAAGAAACTCGCGGTTACGTGCAGGGCGTGGTGCGAAATCGCCTCCAGTATATGCGCCTCTATGATGCGAATGGGAAGTTTCGTACCGAGGTGGGAACGCGAGCGATAACAAAACAACCGGCAACCGGCGCAACGCCCGGTGCGGAGCCGGAGGATACATCAGTGCGCAAGCGCCGCGTGACCGGTAACGAACACGAGGAATAGATTTCGAATCAGCCAATATTACGTCGCAGGTTGGTAGTTAAAAAGGTCTGAGCCCGCAAGGCCGGCGAAGGAGCGCAGTGGGATTGTCTTGATGAGAAATGCTAATTTGAATGGAGATCTTTCGCTCGCTAACTGCGCTGATAAGTTTCATTCGAATATCAGATTCCGGTCGCTTTCAATCCTGGCAATAGTTTTATTTTCCAGTACAAACGCGATCTTTTCTCAACGTCGAAGCAAGCCAGCGCTTTTGCCATCTTCAGGATCCCTCACGATCACGACAGAACCCAACGCGATTATCTGGATCGACGAAATTCGGCGCGGCCTAAGTGACGCATCCGGCAGGCTCGAGTTAAAGAAAATTTCAGCGGGCCGTCACACACTGCGAGTCAGGGCCCTGGGGTTTAAGGAAGTGACAATGCCGTTGCTTGCGGGTAGACGAAGCCTGGCCGTGAAGCTCATTAAGACCACCGATCAAGCCGAGCTCGCGTTTCAGCAAGCCGAGGATGCGCGCGAAAAAGCGCGGGATGACGCGTTGAGACAAAAGGCCGCGGAACTATACCGCGCCACCCTGAAACTTCGTCCGGCGTATCCAGCCGCGCGAGTTGGCCTGGCGCGGGTCCTGCTCGATCTAAATCAATACCAGGAGGCTCTCGACGAGATTGAAGCGGCGCGTCGTACTCGTCCGGTTTACCCGGAAGCTTCAGCCGTCGAAGGGCGTATCAATCGCGAGGCTGCCTTTACAGATGAAGCCATTCAATCATTTCGCCGGGCAATCAGGGAGGCGCGTGGGTTTCAGCCGGAGGCGCACGTGGGATTGGCGCGGGTCTTCGAAGACAAAGGACAGTATGACGAAGCGATCCTCGAGTTTCGTAAGGCCATCGATCAGCTGTCGGATTCCGAGCCGGTGATTTACCAACTGCTTGGCGCAGCTTACGAGCGTTCACAGAAATACAAGGAAGCAGTGGCTGCCTACGAGAAATATTTGGAATTAGCGCCTGATGGAAGCCTTGCGCCCGCTATCCGATCCATCATCGATCAACTTCGCCGTGACGCCGCCGGACAAGAGATCATTCCTTAAGAAAGACATCCAACATTAGGAAACTATTATTGACCGATTGGATCCTTCGCTGTCGCCGGCGCACTGGGGTTGACGTGTAACTCCGATGATTTTGAGTCGATGTAGAAATGTCTACCGGTCTGAGCACCGGTGCCAACCGGATCGGCATTGCAGCTATAAAAGCCCTCAGGCTGGCCTTCCGCTTTCGGCGAAACTGCCATCGTCAAAACATAATCTTTAATGGTTGGGTTGCTGGAGTTGAAACGCGAATCAAGATAGTCGCCCCCGCAAAGTTGTTGAAAGGTGCCAAAGTCGCCGCCATTGCTGATTGAGTAGGTGCCCTGGGCAGTCGCGACTGCATGCAGCGCTGCTTTCGCTGCCGTCTCATCGGCACCGGTTACACCCTTCTGCAAACCCGTCGAATAGTTTTGGCAGGAGAGCGAGGTAATACAAAGAGCAACGGTCAGCGCTAGAAAGGGAATTCTAAACATGGTGCGACTCCTCTGGGTTAACTAAGACTGACTAATCTCTCGGAAACGAAAGCAACTGTGATTGTGATCGTTGACCATCCCTACAGCTTGCATGAAGGCATAGCAGATAGTCGTGCCTACAAACTTGAAGCCGCGGGCTCGCAGGTCTTTGCTCATGGCGTCTGATTCTGCAGTGTAAGCCGGCACACCCTGCCCACGTGTTCTCTTCCTGGGAACACCATCTACAAACTGCCAGATGTAACGGTCGAAACTACCAAACTCTTCGCGTACGGCCAGAAACGACCTGGCATTTTGAATGGCGGCGCCAATCTTTAAGCGATTCCGAACTATACGCGCGTCCTGCTGCAATCGCCCACGTTCTCGTTCGCCATATCGAGCTACCTTTACCGGATCGAAACCACTAAACGCAATGCGATATCCGGCGCGCTTGTTCAGTATGATTTCCCAACTAAGACCTGCCTGTGCGCCTTCCAGAATGAGAAACTCAAAGAGTTTACGGTCATCATGCACAGGCACACCCCATTCCTTATCATGATAAGCGATCGAAAGCTCCGTCCTGGCCCAATCGCAACGTTTCGGCATGTCGGCTATCTTATCAGGAAGCGCGTTTGACATTGGTATTTAGTCGGAGGCAGGCGTGTCGGCGAGAGGTGAGTGAGAATAAGATTTTCCATTTCTCATTTTGCTATTTCAAAGCGACTAAGCCGACGACGAATCTCAAAGAAGATATTGGCCTTTCCATTCATGCAATCGATGAAAAATGGAAAATGGAAAATGGAAAATCTTGTTCCTTTACTCATGACGCACCACTCATGAGTCATCACTCTTCTTAAGCCGCCTCACTTCTTGCCTGGTCTCCCCGCGAGGCTCGCTACTATCGTCACCAGCTCGTTGGCATCGACAGGCTTCGCAATATGAGTGCTGTAGCCTGCCAATATCGCCTGCATTCGATCCTGGATCCGGGCGTAAGCGGTCAACGCGACGGCGGGAATGCGCTTGTCTTTTCCTGTTTCCTGTTGGCGAATCTGGCGAATCAAATCGTAACCGTCGATCTTCGGCATTCCTATATCGCTAATCAGCAGATCGAATTCGCCCTGTTCGAGGGCCCTGAGTGCGTCCTCCGCATTGTTAACGCCTGTAACCTTCGCGCCGTGTTGCGCCAGTTCTACTGTGATTAGATCCAGAGTATCAGATTCGTCATCAACGATTAGAATCTGCAATCCTTCCAGACTGGCCTGCTCTGTTGGGGTTTCCTTAAATACCGAATCGGCGCTAGCCAGCGTTTCCGGGCGGAGCTCGCCGCTCGGGAGGGGCAGTCGAATGGTGAAGATTGCGCCCTGACCATCTTCGCGATTCTCAACCGCTATTGTCCCGCCATGAAGTTCGACCAGATGACGAACGATCGCCAGGCCGAGCCCCAGGCCTCCATGTGTTCGCGTAGTTGAACCATCAGCCTGGCGGAATCGTTCGAACACGTGGGGCAGGAATGTGGGATCTATGCCTGGACCACTATCTCCAACCTGGATAAGAACGTGTGTGGCAGTTTGACTGACGGATATTTCAACTCTGCCACCGTTCGGGGTGAATTTCGCCGCGTTTGAAAGGATATTCCAGACGACTTGCTGCAGACGATCAGCATCGCCGGTAACCATTCTCAGACTGGCATCTATCAGAGTTTCAATTTGAATCTCCTTTGCTTCCATCGCCGGGCGCACCGCATCAAGGGCAGCGTCGACCACGGCCACCAGATCGACGGAACTAAGATTAAGCTGCAGCTTGCCGGTGATTACTCGCGAGACGTCGAGTATATCTTCGATGATCTGTTTTTGGGCCCAGGCATTTCGTTCAATGACTTCCAGTGCGTGCTTCGAGCTCTCGCGATCGAGCCGGCCGGAGCCCAACATTCGCGACCAGCCAATGACAGCGTTCAAAGGTGTGCGTAACTCATGAGAAAGCGTGGCCAGAAATTCATCTTTTAAACGGTTAGCCTTTTCAGCATCTGCACGGGCGACCCGCTCGCGCTTCAACAACTCGGCGTGGTCTTCTTCAGCCCGCTTTCGTTGAGCAAACTGCCCAATCTGGCCGCCGATACCGGCCACCAACTTCAGCAACTCCTCATCCGGTTCTCTGATTTCCGGACTGAAGAACTCGATTACCCCCCACACCTCGCTGCCCAGCAGGATCGGAAAGCCAAAGGCGCATCGCAGGCCCTGCCGGGTGGCCACGGCAGCTCGAGGGAAGTTGCCGTCCGCTGAGACATTGTTGATCCAGCAGGGTTTGCCGAGTTCCCAGATCCGTCCCGGTAGTCCCACGCCCTTCTTGAGAGCATTGGTTCGCTTTAGCCGATCAAATTCCGGCGTTTTTATCGAAGTGGCATGATAAGTTTCGACGCAATGCAAAGCTTCAGCCTGGCGATCGACGCTCCACACGGCCCCAACCGCCCAATCAAGACTCTCGCAAACAGCCTGCAGGATGTGTTGTGCGGCCTCAGCAAAGTCATGCGACTCAGAAAGGATTTTCGTGACGGAATACTGCAGCGCCAGCCGGTTCTCGGTTCGCTTTCGCTCAGTGATGTCTCGCGTAAAGCAACGAGTGTGAATAAACTTGCCATCTTCGCGGTAGACGCTGGAATTAATACGGACGTGCTTTATCGCACCGTCCTTGCAACGCAATCGGGCGTCGTAACCCTGAAGCACTTCACCGGTTTGCTGACGCCTAAGAATGTCTTCGATAATATTCTGATCGGTATGAAACTCGCCAATATGATGTCCCTCATATTCCTCGCGTGCGTAGCCAAGCATGTCCAGCTCGGCTTGATTCACGCGCAGCAAGGTGCCGTCGGGCCCGAGCCAGTGCAAGCCAAGAGCGGCGTTCTCAAAGAAATCGGTTAACTGTGATTCACTTCGCAACAGCGCTCGTTCAGCTTGCTTCCGTTGGGTGATGTCTCGCTTGATGCCAACAAAGCAAAGCGGCTCGCCCGAGTCGCTGCGCATTACGAAAGCTGACAATTCAATGTGCCTGGTTTCCCCAACTTTCGTTCTGCTGAGCACCTCGCCCCGGTACTGGCCCGTTTCGGCCAACTCGCGCGCTACCTCTGCGAAAACTTGTTCACCCAGATGTATTGCCGGAGTTTGGTTCTTGAGTTCGTCGTCTGAGTAACCAAGCAACTCGGCGTGGGCGGCATTCTGTTCCAGATAGTTGCCTTGCAGGTCGATGATTGCGATAGGCTCGCGCGAATGACTGAAAATTGCTCGATACAAATCCTGAGGCACCTCTCCCTGCTCACGAGAGTTTCGGTTCACTTCCAGCGTGGTTGCTTTGCCGGACATGGTTTGAGACTTATGAATGCGGAAGGGTATTAAACTGCCGCTGCCACGGGGGATGTCCAAATAATACATCAACCTGAACGCAGGTTAAACCGGGCATCCAACGCATTGGCGCCAAGCGCTCAGTCTGCCCAGCGCCTGAAATTTGACTTGGCGCGGACTTTGGATGTAAAAGCGTGGTAGACTTCATACAACATCCAACCAGGAACCCCTCCCTTGTAGTTAGCGAAAGGGAGTTTACTCTTTAGCAACGGAAGGAGATCGAAATGGCTTTACGTTTAGGTGATATTGCACCCGATTTTACAGCAGATACGACCGACGGCAAGATTAGCTTTCACGAATGGATCGGCGACGGCTGGGCGGTGCTTTTTTCCCACCCCAAGGATTTCACGCCGGTCTGCACCACCGAACTGGGAGAATGTGCGCGCCTTAAACCTGAATTCGACAAGCGCAATGTCAAGGTCATCGGCCTTAGTGTGGACCCCACGGATTCGCATAAGCGGTGGGCCGAAGACATTCGAGAGACACAGGGAACAGCCCTCAACTTTCCCGTCATCGCGGATCCGGATCACAAGATCGCCGAAATGTACGACATGATCCATCCGGAGATTAGCGACGTCTTTACGGTGCGGTCGGTTTACATAATCGGTCCGGACAAAAAGATCAAATTGATGATCACTTATCCGGCTAGCACTGGCCGCAACTTTGACGAGATTCTGCGAGTGATCGACTCGCTGCAGCTGACGGCGAAGTACAGCGTAGCCACTCCGGTTAACTGGAAAGATGGCGACGACGTGATCATTGTTCCTTCAATGTCGGATGAAGACGCGAAGGCGAAGTTTCCCGCCGGCTGGAAAGCGCCCAAGCCTTACCTGCGCATCACGCCGCAGCCAAACAAGACAACGACTACGGACTCAGCCGCGAAAAGCGCGTCGTAAGGGCACTTCCGCGTTAGCATCTCCGTTCACTGCCACGGGCGCAGAGCCTTAAAAGTTCTGCGCCTATAGTCATTAAGTAAAACTGCGAAGACTTTTTGGCGGACATGAAAATCATAAGGTTCATTTTGATTGCAGCAAGCATCGTTGCCGGCATTAGTGCCTCTTCCCACGCACAAAGGAAAGCGAAATCATGGAAACAGATGTCTCCAGACGAAGTGGTAAGGGATCTCTATAGACAACATAAGAGGCGAAGCCCGTTTTTCCAAACGACGAATCGGGCCCTGCTCGATAAATACTTCGAAAAAGAATTTGCTGATTTGATTTGGAAGGACGCGGTCACTTCGAAAGGCGAAGTAGGCGCAATCGATGGCGACCCGTTATTCAACGCGCAAGACATGGATATCAAGAAGTTTGTAGTGCATACGGCTGACTATACAGCTTCCTACGGTCCTTATCCCTCGAAACCCCTCAACAAGCTACCCGCGCCGACAAAAGCATCCGTAGAGGTCACTTTCGAAAACATCGGCGAGAAACATTCCGTAGACTTTGAAATGAGCCGTTCCCCAAGCGGTTGGAAGATCTGGGACATCCGCTACGATGACGGCACGCAGCTGCGCATGATCCTGGAAGGCCAGCATTGACTTTGGCGCAGAAGGATGTATGACCCGGTTCCGCCGGAGGAGCATAAGTGCGGCAGATCGTAACCACCGCCAACGGCGGCATTGAAGTCCTGAAGATTGGACAGGCGCCTGACCCCCAACCGGGCAAGGGCGAGGTTGTAATTCAGGTAAAAGCTGCCGGGTTGAATTTCGCAGACATCCTTGCGCGACAGGGACTGTATCCGGATGGACCGAAGAAGCCTTGCGTAATGGGCTATGAAGTGGCCGGCGTTGTCGAGGCCGTCGGTGACGGGATCGATGGTGGTCTGGCCGGCAAAGCGGTTGTAGCGTTGACGCGATTTGGAGGGCAAGCGGAAAAGGTAACCGTTCGTGCCGATCAAATCTTTGAGAAGCCGGAATCGCTGAGCTATGAACAAGCGGCGGCGATTCCGGTTAACTACCTAACTGCTTATGCACTGCTTTACGTGATGGGTTCCCTGCAACCGAATGAGTCGGTTTTGATTCACAATGCCGGCGGCGGCGTCGGCCTCGCCGCACTCGATATCGCAAAGAAGATTGGCGCCACGAGCTACGGCACTGCCAGTCCGGGGAAGCACGAATTCCTTCGCGAGCGCGGCCTGGATTACCCAATCGATTATCGCAATCAGGACTGGCTTCCTGTCTTGAAGCAACTAACCGGCGGCCGCGGTGTTGAGCTGGTGATCGATCCAATCGGCGGTGGTCACTGGAAAAAGAGCTATGTGGCGTTGAGGCACACCGGCCGGCTTGGCATGTTCGGCGTTTCTGCCGCATCCGCCAACGGTCTGAAAGGTAAATTAAAATTAATAAAAGCTGCAGTGCAAATGCCCAGGTTTCATCCGCTTGGCCTTCTTGGTAAGAACCGTGGCGTCTTCGGATTGAATCTCGGACACCTGTGGCATGAGCCAGAGAAAGTTGCGATGTGGATGAAGGTGCTTCTGGACGGCATTAGTGAAGGGTGGGTCCGTCCGTTTGTTGACAAGGCATTCCCGTTTGCGCAAGCCGGAGATGCGCACAGTTACATGGAAGCAAGAAAGAATATCGGCAAGGTTGTGCTGGTGCCGTAATTAGCACTCGAGGGAAACACCTCAGGATCAGGAAGCTCGGCCCTCCGCCGCTCTTAATTAGCGGCGCTTCTGCGCTTGGCGAGAAAGAAGGAGATTAGTGCCGAGTAGATAAGGCCAAAGACTAATGAGCCCAAAAACAATCCTATGAAAGCGGCAAGGGCTTTCTGCCAGAGCGGCAGATTCTCTGCACCCGGCTCGCCTGCCATTAAGGTTGGACCAACGGCAAAGATCGCCACCACAAAGAACAGGCAGAAAGAAACCGCATAGACGAAAGCAGTTGCGACTCCTGTCTTCATTCCGGTCTTGAAGTCCAATTCGCCGCCGGTTTCATTTCTCAAGGTCGTTATCGCCAAATAGATTCCGGTAATGTGAAGAATATTAAAGAAAATGCCGGCACCGACACTGTGAACCGGTGAACGGGGATTAGCTACGAGCAGGTGAGCAACAACGACCCAGGCAATCGCCCCGAGCGTAACCAGCAATCCATACTTAAGTGCAATTTTCACCTGAATTCCGCCTTCATCCGAAGTTGTACCGCAAACTGTAAGTTTGCGAAAGGTCCCACTAATGTCCTGAAAAATGCAATCAAGGTGGGCTTGGGCCAGCTGGTCGATTAAGGGGCAGAATGTTTAGATTTTGCGGCCTGCCGCGCCGGCGATTGATCTCACCAGTGCTTCCGGTTCGATGGGTTTGGCCACATGCATTTGAAATCCGGCGGATAGCGCGCGTGCGCGGTCGTCATCGGTGGCATAAGCGGTTAGTGCAATCGCGGGAATCTCCTTAGCTCTTTTCAATTTCAGTTTTCTCAGCTTTTTGATCAGAGCATAACCATCGTCTTTCGGCATCCCAATGTCACTCACCAACAGGTCTGGTTTCCACTCGCGAAAAGTCATGAGGGCTTCCGCCGTCGACTCGCAGCACTTTACCTCGCTGCCACAACGCGTCAGGATTGCAGTCACCAGCTCGCGCGAATCAGCTTCATCATCAACTACCAAAATGCGGAGCCCGTCGAGTATTTTGGAAAAGCCGGCAGGCAGTCCATTACCTTCTCGCTCAGCAGGGGCTGCTTTTTCAATAGTGTCCGTGGATTCAGCCGGCGCCGACGGGAGCGTGACCGTAAAAGTGGTTCCCTGATCTTTCCCCGGGCTCTCAACTGCCACAGAACCCTCATGCAGTTGGACCAGATGCTTCACAATGGAAAGGCCCAGGCCCAGCCCGCCATGGACCCTGGTGGTAGAGCCGTCAGCCTGCCGAAAGCGATCGAATATGTAAGGTAGAAATTCCGGAGTAATGCCAATGCCGGAATCACTCACCGCAACCCGAACTTGCGATCCATGCTGCTTGACCTCGACGCGTACACAACCCCCTTCGGGCGTAAACTTAATGGCGTTACTGAAGAGATTCCAGAAGATCTGCTGTAAACG
>Ga0137376_10002661_pt1 | contig 10791 bp, 7 predicted proteins | sample SagtaG_23_FD_104814 | JGI IMG/M metagenome (GOLD analysis project Ga0137376, IMG submission 104814) | Vadose zone soil microbial communities from Sagehorn Ranch, Mendocino, California, USA - Sage2_L_20_16 metaG | ecosystem: Environmental > Terrestrial > Soil > Vadose zone | place: USA... | reverse complement strand
GCCGCTCAATGCCATCTCCGGCTACGCCCAATTGCTGGAACAGGATTCGAGCCTATTGGCAAAACCGCGCGATCAGGTGCGCGTGGTGCGCCGCAGCGCCGACCATCTCTCGGGACTGATCGATGGTATCCTCGATATTTCGAAGATCGAAGCCGGTCGACTGTATTTGTCGCGCGACGAGGTTCGCTTCAGCGACTTTCTCGATCAACTGGTCGGCATGTTCCGCCTGCAGGCGGCCGCCAAAGGCATCGATTTCACTTTCAAACGGCCGTCGGTACTACCGGTCGTGGTGTTCGCCGATGAAAAGCGTCTGCGGCAGGTTCTCATCAACCTGTTGTCGAACGCGATCAAATTCACCCAGGTCGGCAGCGTACAGTTCGTGGTTCATTATCGCAGTCCGGTCGCCGAATTCGAAGTGATCGATACCGGCCCCGGAATTCAGCCGACCGACCTTGAACGGATCTTTGCGCCATTCGAGCGCGGCGCATTGGGCGTCTCACAGCCGCAAACCGGAACCGGTCTCGGCCTGACCATCAGCCGGTTGCTTGCGGGGGTGATGGGCGGTGACATCCGGGTGACCAGCGCGGTTGGAACAGGCAGCACCTTCCGGGTGAAGATCCTGCTGTCGGAAGTCACCAATCCGACGCGAATTGCGCCGGTGGACGCGCCCGTCTTTGGCTACCACGGTCCGCGCAAAACCATCCTGATCACCGACGATGATCCGGTGCAGCGCGATCTCCTGCGCGAGGTGCTGACGCCGCTGGGCTTTATCCTGCTGAGCGCGCCGGACGGCCCTGCCTGTCTCGCACTCGCCCAGCATTGCCGACCCGATCTGTTCCTGCTGGATATCTCGATGGCGGGCATGGACGGATGGACCGTCGCGGAGACGCTGCGCGCGACCGGGCATCATCAGGCCCGCATCCTGATGGTTTCGGCAAGCGCCCTGGAGGCGCACGGCACGCCGCTGGCGCAGCCATTTCACGACGGCTATCTGATGAAGCCGATCGATATTCCCAAGCTATTGGAACTGATCCGCCAGCTGCTTCGGCTAGAATGGCAATATGAATCCGATCAAATCGTCGTCCCGCACTGGCAGCCGGGCAACGGCGCGCGGCCACCCGTGAAGCATGTCGAGGAACTGATCGGCCTCGGGCAAATGGGTTACATTCGCGCGATCCAGGTCAAGCTCGATGAAATAGGCACCGACTATCCCGAGCATGCCGACTTCGTCGCGCAAATGCGCTTACTGGTCGACCGTTTCGACCTCGATCAGTACATGGCAACCCTGAAGACCCTGCACAGTTATGATCACTGAACCCAAAAAGCGAGACGTGGCGCTGGTCGTCGATGATTCGCCGGAAACGCTGCGCCTGCTGACCGACGCGCTTGATGGCGCGGGAATGACGGTCATGGTCGCCATGGACGGCGCCGCCGCGATGCGGATCGTCGACCAGATCACGCCCGATATCATTCTGCTCGATGCCGTTATGCCGGGTATGGACGGCTTTGAAACCTGCCGGCGGCTCAAGCGCGAGGCAGGCTTGAGCAATGTGCCTGTCATCTTCATGACTGGGCTGGCGGAGACCGAGCACATCGTGGCCGGCCTCGAAGCCGGCGGCGTCGACTATGTCACCAAGCCGATTGTCATCGAGGAAATGCTGGCGCGGATCAGGGTTCACCTCGCCAATGCCAGGCTGACCCAGAGCGCGCGTGCGGCGCTCGACGTGTCCGGCCGCTATCTTCTCGCCGTCAGCCGGCAAGGCAAGATCATGTGGGCGACCCCGCAGGCGCAGAAATTGCTGTCGGACAATCTCGCCGCAGGTACCGAGGATGAGCTGATGCTGCCCGATCCCATGCTGCAATGGCTTGAACAGGCCCAGAATGGCAAAGCCGGATCGAAAACCCAGGCGATGGCAGCGTTTCCGGACGACGATCAGCTGCGGCTGCAATACATGGGCAAACTTGGCCCGAATGAATTCCTGTTGCGCCTGGCAAAAGACACCAGCACCAACGCGCCGGCGGAATTCAGCAGTGAACTCGGATTGACCACCCGTGAAGGCGAAGTGCTGTCGTGGTTATCCAAAGGAAAGACCAACCGGGACATCGCACAGATCCTGGGCTTGAGTCCAAGGACGGTGGACAAGCATCTGGAACAAATCTACGCCAAGCTCGGCGTCGAGAATCGCACCGCCGCCGCCGCCATCGCCACCAGCACGCGTCGCCGCAATTCGTAAAATCGCGTCAGGTTACTTGTGCGAAGTCGCAATTGACGTTCTAATGATGGCCGAGGCGTTTGACCAACGCCTGCTTGCGCGCTCCGAGGCTGTGGCGCGTCCATAAGGCGATGCTTGCCGAACCCATTGCGACAGGGGCCGAGGTCTTCGCATTCGCGGGCGGCTTTCCCCACGCACCATTCTTTCCCCACGCACCATTCGTGAGATGCGCATGAACCTCGATTCCTATCGTATCGCCTCCGAGCCGTTTTATCAGCCGGTCGCCGACGAGATCAGGGTATTCGAGGCCGCCTTTGCGGAGCGGCTGCCCGTGATGTTGAAGGGACCGACCGGCTGCGGCAAAACCCGGTTTGTCGAACACATGGCCTGGCGCCTGGCCAAGCCCCTGGTGACCGTCGCCGCGCACGAGGACATGACCGCTTCCGACCTTGCCGGCCGCTATCTGTTGGAGCCGGACGGTACGGTCTGGCACGATGGCCCGCTGACCATGGCGGTCAGATATGGCGCGATCTGCTATCTCGATGAAATCGTCGAAGCCCGGCAAGACACCACGGTCGTGATCCATCCGCTGACGGATGCGCGGCGGATCTTGCCGCTGGAGAAGCACAACGAGATCGTGCCGGCCCACGCCGATTTCCAGCTCACAATCTCCTACAACCCCGGCTACCAGAGCGCGGTGAAGGATCTGAAGGAATCCACCAAGCAGCGTTTCCTGGCGATCGATTTCGGCTATCCGCCGCCGGCCGTCGAGGCGGCGATCGTGGCCCGCGAGGCCGGAACCGATGTCGATCTTGCCGCAACCCTCGTCGCCATCGCGGAACGGTCGCGCAATCTTCATGGCCACGGCCTCGCCGAAGGCGCCTCAACTCGCATGCTGATCCACGCCGGACGGCTGGTGCGCGCGGGACTCCCGCTCGAGTCGGCGATCCGCTCGAGCATCGTACTGCCGATCACCGATGATCGCGACATCCGCGAAGCGCTCAGTGCGGCGATTGAGGCCTGCATCCCGTGAGCGCTGCCGTCCGATCGCTGCAGCTCGTTCCAGCGCCACCGGCGGGAGCCGTCCGCCGCCTTCATCTGCTGATGCGGCAACGCGATGCGCTGCGGCCGCTGTTTCGCACGGCCTGGGACGATCTCGACGCACGTTTCGAGGCGGACGAACTCGAAGGCTGGGCGGCGGGTGTGCTGGCATTGGCCGACGTCAATGCCGGCCCGTCGTGCCTGGTCGCGTTCTGGGAGGCCAGCAGAAATCACCCGACCGAAGACGGCATTGCACCGCTGACGATGGCCGCGCATACGGCCGCGAATATCTGCCGCCATGCCGGTGCGCAGGCGGCCGCCGCCACACTCAGGTCGGTCGCAACGGCGCGACGGATTCTGGATACCGGTCCAAACTTGTCGCGCTGGTGGCGCACCATGGATGACCTTGCGCAGCGCGCGTCGGAATCGGTCGAGGCGACGGCGTTGCGGATGGACGACATTCTTTCACCAGGTAACATCCACGCCTTCGAGAATTTTGTCGCAGCCGGGTTGAAGCTGGCAGCCGGCGACCGGCGTCGAAGGTTGGCCTTCTTCACCCTGCAGGACGCGCTTGCGCGACGACTGCTGGAGCGAGCGGCGGCTGGCACCGGATTCGCCGAGACCGAACGCCAAACCAAGGCGTTCGTCACCTCATTGTGGGGCCGCCCGCCTTTGTTGCGGAGTTTTCCTGTTGACACCGGCCAGGCCCCACAACGACGCGCTGGCATAGCGGGACCGCTGATCCGCATGCCCGAGATCTATCGCGGCGTGCAGGGCGAGGCCGCATACGTCTTGTACCGAGCCGCGGCCGCACACGCCCAGGCGCATCTGGTACTCGGCGGCCCCCGATTTCCGATCGGCACCTTGAAGCCGCTGCAGACCGCGCTGGTCACCTTGATCGAAGATGCCCGCATCGAATTGCTGGCGATGCGCCAGTTGCCGGGCCTACGCAAATTATGGTCGCCATATCATGTGGCGGTAGCGGCAGGTGTTGCCACCGCCCCTGCCCTGTTCGCGCGGCTGGCGCGCGCTTTGTTTGATCCGTCCTACGACGACAGTGACGGCTTTGTCGCCAAGGGACGCCGGATGTTCGAGGAGAAACTTCCACGCATCGACGACCCCACCATCAGCCGCGAGATCGGCATGCTGCTGGGCAATGACCTCGGCCAGATGCGCGTGCAGTTCAGCGCCAAGGCCTATGCCGTCGAGCCGGTCTATCGCGACGATGGTCTCGGCTTGTGGAGCTTTGGCGAGGACGCGCCCTCTTCCGGTGAAACGCTGGAGATCACTGTCGATGCGGCGCGCGTTGAGCCGCGCGATGATCCGGATCAAGCCTCGCTCCAGCCCGACGAGCATGGAGACGAAGGCAAAGTCGGCCGCGCCCGGCCCGTCGCGCCGGACCGGCGTGGCCTCGTGATCGCAAAATATCCCGAATGGGACCGCGCGCATGGGGTCGAGCGCCCGGAATGGACCACGGTGCGCGAGGTTACCGCGCGGCCCGGCGATCCACGTCTTGTGGAAGAGACGCTCGAGCGCGCCAACGTTCTGCGCAACCGGATAGGACGGCTGATCCGCGGCGTGCGCGTCGGGCGAGCGATCCGGTTGAAGCGACAACTCGACGGCCATGACCTCGATGTCGACGCCATGCTCGACGCCGGCATCGCATTGCGGATGCGCAGGGAACCCGACCCGCGGATATTTCGCGCCACGACCGCAAAGCGTCGTGATCTCGCGGTCTTGCTGCTGCTCGACATTTCCGAATCGACCCGCGATCGCCTCACCTCCGGCGTCTCCATTCTCGAGGTCGAACGCCTGGCGGTCGCGGTTCTCGGCGAGGCCATGAGCGCGCTCGGCGATCCCTTCTGTCTGCTCGCCTTCGCCTCGAACGGGCGCGAAGATGTCGAGATGACGACCGTGAAGGCCTTTGATGAACCGTACGACCGCGCCTGCGTCGGGCGGCTTTCCGCGCTGTCGTCCAGCCTGTCGACGCGGGTCGGCGCCGCGCTTCGCCACGCCGGCGAGCTGATCCGCCACGCCCGCAGTTTCCGGAAGCTGGTCATCGTCCTGACCGATGGCGAGCCATCCGATATCGATGTGGCCGATCCCGCCGATCTCGTCGAAGATGCGCGCCGCGCCGCGGTCGGATTGCGGGCGCGTGGCATCGACAGCTTCGGCGTGGTGCTGGGATCGAACGCCATGAATTCTGCGGTCCGTATCTTCGGACGCGGCAACACGATGCTGGTGCCCCGGATCGAAGATCTGCCGGCGCGGCTGTCCGAACTCTATTTCCGCCTGGTGCGGCGCTAGAGCTGGATCGAAGCGGATCGCTATTCCATTGTCCTGGCTGCGCCGACCGCAAGCGATCGGCGCAGGACTTGCAGATCTAGCGATGCGTGGCGGCCTTGTTCGGAATTCCCTCGATCGGGCATTCGTCAACACCAACCGTCGTTCGCGTGAACGACTCCACCATCTCGCGCGTGCCTTCGGGATCGGCGATCCACTTGCTGTAGAAATCGTACGGGCATGCCGCCACTCCGCGGTCGCCCTCGCCGGAATTGATCTTGCCAGTATAGCCGCGATGCACCAGCTTGAAGAGATGGTTTTCTGACTGTCCGGTCCGGCGTGCATCGCGGATCAGCGACTTGGAGATCGCCGCATATTGGATGCCGTAATCTTCCTCGCCGCATTCGCCGAGCGTGCGGCCGTCAAAGCCGATGATCGCCGAGTGACCGAAGTAGGAATACACCCCATCGAATCCGGACGCATTGGCAACCGCCACATAGACATTGTTGGCCCACGCCATCGCCTTGGCCATCAGCACCTGCTGGTCCTTGGCCGGATACATATAACCCTGGCAGCGGACGATCAGCTCGGCGCCTTTCATGGCGCAGTCGCGCCAGATCTCCGGATAGTTGCCATCATCGCAGATGATGAGCGACATCTTCATGCCCTTCGGCCCGTCCGACACATAGGTGCAGTTGCCGGGATACCAGCCCTCGATCGGCACCCACGGCATGATCTTGCGATATTTTTGGACGACCTCGCCCTTGTCGTTCATCAGGATCAGGGTGTTGTAGGGCGCCTTGTTAGGATGTTCCTCGTGGCGTTCGCCGGTCAAGGAGAACACGCCCCAGACCTTGGCTTTGCGGCAGGCCTCCGCGAAGATCTCGGTTTCCTCGCCCGGCACCGTGGACGCGGTGTCGTACATCTCCTTGGAGTCGTACATGATGCCGTGGGTGGAATATTCCGGAAAGATCACCAGATCCATGCCGGGAAGGCCGCTCTTCATGCCGACCAGCATGTCGGCGATCTTGTGGCAGTTGGCCAGCACTTCCGCCTTGGTGTGAAGCCGCGGCATCTTGTAGTTCACGACGGCGACGCCGACCGTGTCGTTGCTCGATGAAATATCGCCGTGATGCATGTCGCTCTCCTAGCGGCTGATCGATCGCCAAAAACAAAAAAGCCCGACAGATCCTCACGGATCTCTCGGGCTAACCTCGCCAAGCCAGACCAACATCCTTGGTGGTCCGGCAAAAAACCGCGCTCAGGACCTCATCGTCCACTGCAGTTGCACGCAAAATTAAACATCTTTCGCACGGTACTGCAACAGTTCATTTGCGTGGATGATTGCCGCCGCCATGTCATCCATCGACAACCGTTTCGCCATCGCCTGGCGGCGAATGCTTTCGTAAGCTTCGGCTTCGCTCAAGCCCTGACCATCCATCAGGACCGCCTTGGCCTTCTGGATTCGCTGCAGGCCGGAAAGCTTGCGTTCCAGTTTGCGGATTCGCTTCTCGGTTTCGCGCTTCTCGAGCCATATGCTGCGCGCGATGGTGAGATTGGTGAGCAGCCCGAACGGGCGGATCGGCCGCTCGATGACGGCGACCGCGCCGGCCTCCAGCACCAGCTGAAGCGTGGACGGATCTTCGTAGCCGACGATGGCGATCAATGTTGGCCGTGGTCCGTCGCTCGACTTCAGAAGGCGTTGGATATCGCTGCGGACGTCGTGTTCGACGGCCAGCAGCATCACGTCGCAATTGCCGGGCCAGCATTCCGGAACCGGCCATTGCGTCTCGACCATACAGCCGATGCGGCGCAGATGCTCGACGAGCTTGATCCGCTCACTGTCCGGCGGATGAACCACCTGGACGCGCAGGCCTCGAAGATCGCGAAGGATTTGGATCGCCACTGCCTGCTCCCGCGCTCAGAACCTCAGTGGCTGACTGTTTGAAGGTCGTCAGCCGACCAGTCGTCAAGGCTCTGTACGACACAGTAGGGATCCGGCTTGATCCGAACACCGGGATTCCAGACCGTCTGGAATCGACCTGATTTGTCCAGTCGTGCGATCCGCGGCCAGAGATAGGTGTGGTTGTTTTCGGGGTCGACCCTGACGCGCCCCTGCGGTGCATCGAATTCGGAATCGCGCAGCTCTTTCAGCACGCTTTCCGGGTCGTCCGATCCGGATCGCGCCAGCGCGCGCATCGCCAGATGCAACTGAAAATAGGCGGCTTCCGCCGCCGCCGTCACCGGCGCATCGGGCCCGTATTTGTCCTTGAAACTGTCAACGAAACGCCGCGCCGCCGATGACGACGACGTCTCGAAGAACGGCGCCGCGGTGATATGGCCCTCGGCGGCCTCACGGCGCATTTCCGCGACTTCGGCTTCGCTGGTGGTCAAGCTCGCGATCGGCATGTTCGCCGGGTCGAACCCGGCATTGCGATAGGCCTCGTAGAACACCGAGGTGCCCCGACCCACCACGGTCGAGAAAATGACATCTGGGGAGGTCTTCTTGATCCGGTTGATGACCTTCTCGAAATCTCGCGGACCAGCATCAAGCGGAACATAAATCTCGTCCAGCACCTTGCCCCGGTCCTGCACGACGAAATCGGCCATCAGCCGGTTGGATTCGTAGGGATAGACGTAGTTCGACCCGACCAGCAGAAAGCGGTTGCCATAGGTCGAGAGCAGAAATTTGGCGAGCTGCAGTGAATTCTGGTTTGGGGCAGCGCCGGTATAGATGCAGTGTCGCGAATATTCAAACCCCTCGTAGAGCGTAGGGTAAAACAGCAGGCCGCGGTGGCTTTCGACCACCGGCAACACAGCCTTGCGGGTGCTCGACATATAGCAGCCGAACAACAGCCTGATACGGTCGAGCTGGAACAAGCGTTCCGCCAGCGCACGAAACTGCTTGGGGTCGGACGCCGGATCGTAGATCACCGGCTCGATCATCCGATCGAGCACGCCGCCGCCGGAATTGATCTCCTCAATGGCGAGAAGGGTCGCATTGAGCTGAGATTGTTCGACCGCGGATGTCACTCCCGTCTGGGAGAACAAGATCCCTACGCGCCAGGGGCCGCTTTTATCTTCGCTGAAACTCATGATTCTGACTTGGACGCTCTCCTGGGATCGAGCGACCTTATGTCAGACTTTGGCAAACCCGGGTGCGTGATATTACGTAGTGCTACACGGCCTTGGTGAGCGCACCATCGATGATCAAGTTGGTCCCGGAGATACGGCTTGCCACCGGGCTCGCGATGAATACGACGCCGGCGGCGACTTCCTGCGGCGTGCCCATGCGTCCGGTCGGGTTCAGCGACATCGCCGTCTTGAACAGATCCGGCATGCCGTTCTCGATGTTTTGCCAGATGCCGCCTTCAAAATAGGTGTTGCCCGGCGACACCGCGTTGACGCGGATGCCTTTGGCGATGAGCTGGTTGCTGAGCCCTTTGGCATAGTGAATCAGCGCCGCCTTGAAGGCGCCGTAGGAACCGGCGGCGAAATCAACCTCGAAGCCCGAAACGCTCGAGACGATCACGATCGAGGCCGACTTGGATTTCTCCAGATAAGGCATCGCCGCCGCCACCGAATTGACGGTGTGCATCATGTCAGTGCGAAACGACTTCTCCCAGGTCTCCGCGGTATCGCCGACCGCGAGCGCGCTGACGTTACAAATGATGGCGTCGATGCCGCCAAGTTCGGCGGCCGCGCCCTCAACCCACTGCTTGAGCGCTATGGGATCGGCGACATCGATCGCCTTGCCCCATGACTTGACGCCCTTCCCCGCCAAGACCTTGACGACCTTGCCGACGTCGTCGGCATTGCGCGCGCAGATAGCGACGTTGGCGCCTTCAGCCGCGAACAGCTCGGCGATCGCCAGGCCAATTCCCTTGCTGCCGCCGGTCACCAGCACGTTCTTGCCCTTCAATCCGAGATCCATCGTCGCCTCCTTGATGATGCCGCGGCCTGCCGTTGCGCACGGCAGGCCAGCTGGTTGACTTACATCCTGGTCCAGTCGCCGGCGCCTTCGAACGCCGCGGCGGCGCGATAGATGGTCGACTCATCGTAGTACTTGCCGATCAACATCATCCCGATCGGCAGGCCGTCGCTCATCCCGCAGGGAATGCTCATGGCGGGATGCCCAGATGCATTGAACGGCGCGGTGTTTGGAACCATCTCGAACGCCCGCTGGATATAGAGTTCGCGCGGCGCGTCCGGCGGCGGTATCGGCGTCGCCTTCATAGGCAAGGTTGGCATCAGCAACAGATCGTAGCTGTTCAACGCGGTATCGTAGGCGGCGCGCAGCTTGCGATTGAGGTTCTGCGCCTTGGCATAGAAATGGCCGCGATAGTGCTTGGTGAAATATTGACCAAGCAGCATCGTGATCTTGAGGCTGTCGGACAGCTCATCGGCGCGGTGGTGCCAGGCGGAATGAGCGTCGAGCAGCGTGGTATTATAGAGACCGCGCCAGTTGGTCCCCATGCCGTTGCCCTTCATCATGAACTCGGTGGCGCCTTCCGCTGCGATCGGAAGCCAAATCGCCGGTGCCAGGAGATGCATGGGCACCGAGATTTCGTCGACGGTGGCGCCGAGCTTCTTGAAAAGCTGGGCCGCCGCCGTCACCTTGGCGTCGACGTCGCGCTCGGAGACCGGAAGCCCGAACCCTTCCTTGACGATGCCAATGCGTAGTCCCTTGACGCCGCCGCCGAGCGCTTCCGTATAGCTCGAGACTTTTGGCGTACCTTGCCTCGGATCGAGCCCGTCCGCTCCCGCCAACACCTCGAGCAGAAGCGCGTTGTCGCGCACGGTTTTTGTCATCGGCCCGGTGTGGTCGATGGTGATTTCGATCGGCATCACGCCGGTATAGGGAACCAAACCGAACGTCCCCTTCATTCCATAGATGCCGCAGAAAGCCGAGGGAATGCGGATCGATCCGCCCTGATCGCCGCCGATCGCCATGTCGGCTTCGCCCGTCACCACCACGACACCACTGCCCGACGACGAGCCGCCCGATGAATAGCCCATCTTGTGAGGATTATGCACCGGACCGGTCGCATTGGTATGGCTGCCGCCGGAAAAGCAGAAATACTCGCAATGCGTCTTGCCAACGATGGTGCCGCCGGCGTCAAGGATGCGCGTGACGATGGTGGCATCGACGTCGGGCGTGTAGCCTTCGAGCGTCGAGGCACCATTCATCATGGGAACGCCGGCCAGGCTGACATTGTCCTTCAGCGCGATGGTCTTGCCGGCGAGCTTGCCG
>Ga0137376_10002658_pt1 | contig 10796 bp, 9 predicted proteins | sample SagtaG_23_FD_104814 | JGI IMG/M metagenome (GOLD analysis project Ga0137376, IMG submission 104814) | Vadose zone soil microbial communities from Sagehorn Ranch, Mendocino, California, USA - Sage2_L_20_16 metaG | ecosystem: Environmental > Terrestrial > Soil > Vadose zone | place: USA... | reverse complement strand
TGATAATCGTACACGCAACGAAGTGATGCGCAAGCTCCTCGCCGCACACCAGTTTGAAGTGCCGCAAACACTAGTTGAACAACAAACGAGCTATAGACTAGAGAACGTGGTTCGCGACATGATCGGCCGGGGTATCGATCCGCGCAGCACAGAAGTGAACTGGGAAGGCGCGCGCAGTGAGCTTAAGACACAGGCGGAAGAGGACGTGCGCGCTACGATGCTGCTCGAGCAGATCGCTGAAGACGAAAAAATAATAGTGTCAGATGAAGAAGTGGAGGCTGAACTTGATGTGATCGTAGCAGCCTCACGTCAACCGAAAGAGCAAGTGCGTGCTGCCTTGACAAAGGATGGGGGCGAACGTAGCATCGCGACCAGGTTGCGCAATCGCAAAGCGCTGGATTTTTTGGTTGAAAACGCGCGCGTTACTGAAGAAGAATGGAGCGAAACAAAAAGCGAAACGACTGATGTGGAATCTGATATGAAAGATGAAACGCCCGGCTCGTCAGAGTGATTCAGACCTTGTTACGTATCCCTTATGAACCGTCAGCCGCAATGTTTATTGAGAGACAGTTTGCATCTCAATCCTTCCCTTTCAACCATCATTCTTTTTGAGTTCAACTGCGAACGAGGTTAGATAGTTATGGCTTTAGTTCCCATGGTAGTCGAGCAGACTTCGCGAGGCGAGCGCGCTTTCGACATCTACTCCCGACTACTAAAAGACAACATCATTTTCCTGGGCACCCCGATCGACGATCAGATTGCAAATCTTATTGTGGCCCAACTTCTGTTTCTGGAAGCCGAAGATCCCGAAAAGGATATCAACGTGTATATCAACTCGCCCGGTGGCTCTATCACAGCGGGAATGGCGATCTACGATACGATGCAATTCATCCGCCCCGATGTTACGACAATCTGCGTAGGCCAGTGCGCTTCGATGGGAGCTCTGCTGCTGGCGGCGGGCGCCAAGGGTAAACGATTTGCCCTGCCAAACTCACGCATCCTTATCCATCAACCTACCGGCGGTTCGCAGGGCCAGGCTACCGATATTAGAATTCAGGCCGAGGAAATCCTGCGGATGCGCGAGCTTACCTCTCAAATTATCGCCAAACATACCGGCCAGTCGTATGAAACTGTCGAACGCGACGTCGAGCGGGACAAAATAATGTCTGCCGCCCAGGCCAAGGAGTATGGTTTAATAGATGAGGTCATCGCGCACCGTGAGTAACGCGCGATGAGGAGGCGCGTCGATGATTGCTAAGATGAAGGCTCAGGGTTTCAGCTGCTCGTTCTGTGGCAAAGCCAAAGGCGAAGTGGCCAACATCATGGCGGGAACACCTCAGCGAATGCCCGGCGTACCCAGGCAAATGATCGGCAAGAGTGCGTTCATTTGCGATGAGTGCGTTCGTCGTTACTATCAGATGGCCGATGGCGCTGAGCTCTCCACCCCGGTAATTGTTCCCAAGTCTGACCTCATTCTCTAAGGAGTCGCCCTACCCATTATGGTGAGACGAACCGACGACACTCTGCGTTGTTCATTCTGCGGCAAGTCGCAGAATGAAGTTAAGAAGCTCATTGCTGGACCTACCGTCTACATCTGTAACGAATGCATTGATATCTGCAATGAGATCATTACCGACGATCAACAGGCGGAGTCGGTAGCCACACGTCCCCCGCTGCCGAAGCCGGGAGAGATCAAGAGTTTCCTCGACGAATATGTGATCGGCCAGGACGAAACCAAGAAGCGCCTTGCCGTGGCCGTCTACCAGCACTACAAGAGAATTGAACTTGGGCGTCGTCGTTCGGACGTGGAAATTCAGAAGGCCAACATTCTCTTAATAGGACCTACCGGGACGGGGAAAACGTTACTGGCGCAAACGCTCGCGCGCATGCTCAGCGTTCCCTTCACTATCGTGGATGCCACCACCCTGACAGAAGCGGGGTACGTAGGTGAAGACGTTGAGAATATCATTCTCAAACTTCTGCAGGCCGCTAACGGAGATGTCGAACGGGCCCAACAAGGCATCATTTACATCGACGAGGTCGATAAGATCTGCCGTAAAGATGAGAACCCCTCGATCACCCGCGATGTGTCAGGCGAAGGAGTACAGCAGGCGCTCCTGAAGATTCTGGAAGGAACTGTTGCGAATGTCCCACCGCAGGGTGGCCGTAAACATCCTCATCAGGAATTCTTCCCGGTTGACACAACCAATATACTTTTCCTTTGCGGCGGTGCCTTCGTAGGGCTTGAGAAAGTCATCGAGCGCCGACTTCGCAATAAGTCGCTGGGCTTCCACGCTGAGGTAAAGTCTGGTAGAAATCGCCATGCAGAAGCCCTTGCGGCCGTCCAACCTGAGGATCTAATTCGCTTTGGTTTGATTCCCGAGTTTGTGGGACGCTTACCGGTATGTGGCGTGTTGCATGAGCTCGATGAGGGAGCCCTGATCAAGATTCTGACGGAACCCAAGAATGCGCTCGTCAAGCAATACCAGAAGAAATTCGACTTTGATAACGTGAAATTGAAGTTTACGGAAGACGCACTAAAGTCGGTCGCGCGACAGGCTGTCGAACGGAAGGTTGGAGCTCGCGGCCTGATGATGATTCTGGAGGAACTGCTGCTGGACGCTATGTATACACTGCCGTCCCAGAAGCGAGTCAAGGAATTCGTCATAACAAGCGAAATGGTTGAACGCAGGAGGGCAATTCCAGGCGAAGGCCTGGCCGGCATTGATGGTGCGGCAGCTTAAAACCCCCAGTAGATGTGTTTTTCAGTACGAAAGTAGCGCACCTGCGGGAAATGCTTTACAATCGGTAGCTAAGGGCGAGACCTCATTCGAGCGGCTCGCCTTTGTTGCAAAAGGCTCAGTGAAACGTTAGTTGAGAGCTATGGAAGAATATTCAGATCGAACCCCGGCCGATGTCGCCTGGTACCCAATGGTGCCGATACGCGATGTTGTCATTTTCCCCTTTACAAAAGTTGCTTTCAAAATAGGCCGCTCCGGCTCTGTCCGGGCCCTGGAACAGGCCCTGGCGTCTGACCGGACAATCTTTCTGGCCACTCAACACGATGCCACAGTCGACGAGCCTGCGCCGGACCAAATCTATGTAGTCGGTACGCTGGGCCGCATTCTGCAATCCCAAAAACAAGAGAACGGGCAGATCAAGGTGGTCGTCGAAGGCCGTGAGCGAGCAACCACCGTTAGGGTGGAGAACACCGACGGCGCTTTCATGGCACTTGTGCGCCGCGCTCCCGTCGTGAACGAAGAGGGTACGCGCCTTGATGCCCTGATCCAGAAAGTCGGTCAGCTAGTGGAGCAGCATCTTCGTTTGGCTCCTGACAGCCAGACTGACGCCTTACAGACCGCGCTCCGAAACCAGGAACCTTCGCACCTGGCTGATGCGCTGGCTTCGCAGCTGCGCGTTTCGGTTGAGGATAAACAGGGATTACTCGAAATTTTTTCTACTCAAGCCCGGTTGCAACGACTCGTGGAATTGCTCGAGACAGAGATTGAGAAACGCCAACTCGACCGCACGATTCAAACCCGCGTAAAGCGTCAGATGGAGAAGGCCCAAAAGGAGTACTACCTCAACGAGCAGATCAAGGCGATTCACAAAGAGTTGGGGCGTAAAGACGAAAAGGCTGAACTTGAGGATCTGAAAAGGAAGATCGAAGAAGCGGGCATGACCGAGGAAGCCAAGGAGAAGGCCATGCAGGAGCTGCATCGCCTCGAAGCCATGCCGCCGATGTCAGCAGAAGGCACCGTTTCGCGAACCTACATTGACTGGTTGATTAGCGTTCCCTGGAAGCAAAAATCAAAAGAGATCAAGGATCTCACTAAAGCTGAAGATGTTCTCAACGAAGATCATTTCAGTTTGGAAAAAATCAAAGAGCGCATTCTCGAGTATCTTGCCGTGCGTCAACTGGTAAAGAACCCTAAAGGCTCGATTCTCTGTTTTGTTGGTCCGCCTGGAGTTGGCAAGACAAGTCTTGGTAAATCGATTGCTCGCGCCACGGGACGCAAGTTTGTACGTCTATCGCTGGGAGGCGTGCGCGATGAGGCGGAGATTCGCGGGCACCGTCGCACCTATATCGGTGCGCTGCCTGGACAGATCATTCAGATGATGAAAAAGGCCGGCACAGTTAACCCTGTGCTGCTCCTTGATGAAGTAGATAAACTTGGAGCAGACTTCCGTGGCGATCCGAGCGCTGCCCTGCTGGAGGTCCTCGATCCGGAACAGAACCACACATTCCAGGATCACTATCTTGATGTCGAGTACGATCTTTCGAAGGTTTTCTTTATAGCTACTGCCAACGTACTCCATACGATCCCGCCGGCTCTGCAAGATCGTCTCGAGATACTCCGACTCTCTGGATACACCGAACGGGAAAAACTCGAGATCGCCAAGCGACATCTCGTGCCGAAACAAGCCGAAGGCAACGGCCTGAAACCTGAGCAGGTGGGTTTTACTGACGAGGGTATTCTGGAAATCATTCGTCACTACACCCGCGAGGCCGGTGTTCGCAATCTCGAGCGTGAGATCGGTTCCTGCTGCAGGAAACTTGCACGCAAGTTTGTTTCTGAACAGGCTGGGGAAACCAAAGATACTCTGGATGCTGAACGAGTGGCAGAAATGCTCGGTCCCATCAAGTTTCGTCAGCAAGGCGTTGCCGCTGAGAGTGAAGTCGGATTGGCGACCGGCCTTGCCTGGACAGAGGTCGGCGGTGAGGTATTGCAGATTGAAGCGACCCTCGTTAAGGGACGCGGCGGCGTTATGCTAACCGGCAAACTCGGTGAAGTAATGCAAGAGTCGGCTCAGGCTGCTCTGACGTGTATCAAGGCTCGGGCAGAACGATTGGGGATGAGCCTCGACTTCATTCGCAAACGCGACCTCCATATCCATATTCCTGAAGGCGCTATTCCAAAAGATGGTCCTTCCGCTGGTATCACGATTGCTACAGCCATGGCTTCCGCGCTGACTCGTGCCGCGGTGAGAAAAAATGTAGCCATGACGGGGGAAATTACGCTGCGTGGCAAAATTCTGCCCATTGGCGGAGTTAAGGAAAAACTGCTGGCGGCTCATCGATTCGGCATAGATACTATCCTCTTACCGAAAGACAACGAAAAAGATTTGCCCGAGGTACCTGAAGAGGTGCGCGACGCGCTCTGCATTCATCTCGTCGAAACGATTGATGATGTTCTGACGCTCGCCCTCGAAGATGCCTGTCCAACTGAGGCCGCTACAAACGAAGGTCCACCGCTATGGACTACCGAGCAGCCTTCACAAGGTATTCAGACAAGCTAATCGGTTTTGTCTAACTTAGCTCCGATCTGCCCTCGCGAATCAGAGCTGAATAGTGGAGTTAATGCTTCCGAAATCTTCTCTGAGGTTTCTGGAAGCGGGACTCCGAGTTCCGCTTGAAATTTTGGGCCACTCAGCCTGCTGGTGTGGTCCCCCCTCGAAACGTCCAAATCCAAATAACAGGAGAGTTGGAATGAGTAAACAGGAAGACGCTCAATTAATTCTGAAACTGTATGATCTCCGGCGCGAACCCGTGATGCGCGAAGCGCGCAACTGGTTCATAGCCTTTAACCCCCAAAGTGCCGAGGATTTTCTCAACGTACTGACCAGCGAAAAGAGCGGGCACTACCGCATGGTGGTGTCATACTGGGACATGGCCGCATCACTGGTTAACAACGGCGCTATAGACGCGCAAATGTTCAACGACGCCAACGGAGAACATCTCTTTGTATACGCTAAAGTTGAACCTTTTCTCGCCGACCTCAGAGCACAGTTTGATAATCCTGAGTTTTTGGCGCACCTCGAAAAACTGGTCAAGCAGATACCGCATATTGAGGAACGCCTGACAGTCATTCGAGGACGAATCAAGAAAATCGTGGAAATGTACGAGCAGAGAAGTGCTCGAGCAGCGGCTGCCGGCGCCGAAGGTTAAGAGGCAAGAGGGTAGTGTCCTAATTTGTAGGGGCGGGACAGTTCCCGCCTCTAGCCCTGGCAATTCAGCCATCTGATGAAGGTTACCAGCGCCGAGTTTATTAAGAGTGCCTTCACGGAAGATGATTGGCCGGCTGACTTTAGACCTGAGATTGCTTTTCTGGGGCGATCCAATGTTGGGAAGTCGAGCGTGATCAACTCCTTACTTTCCGTTCGGGGTCTTGCTCGTACGTCTTCAACACCAGGAAGGACCCAGTCATTGAATTTTTTCTCAATCAACGAGCGCTTTAGATTCGTTGATTTGCCTGGATTTGGTTACGCTCGCGTACCCAAAAACATAAAATCCAGTTGGGGCGAGATGGTGACAAGCTACCTTGCCAAGCGCAGTCAGCTTGTGCTATCAATTCACATCGTAGATTCGCGTCACGAACCCACAAAACTGGACTTGCAGCTTCACGAGTGGCTTGCCTTTAGCGACAAGCCACGATTAACAGTTGCCACAAAATCCGACAAGCTGTCTAACAACGAGTTGCGAAAGAACCTGGAGCACATCGCACGCGTGCTCAAAGACGACGGCGTGGTAGCCTATTCCGCAAAAACCGGTCGCGGTGGCGATGAACTTTGGCGCGCGATAACGAGTGCAATGGCATGACGTTTCGGTTATGGACTTCCGATTTGCACTTTTAGACTGTAAGCTAGTATCCTAAACCGAAAAGCGGCAATCCGAATCTCAAAAGCCCCCTTGGTCAATCCGAGCTTTTTGGGCCACGCGCACAGTGCGGGTGGCATCAAAAGCAATGTTAGAACCATTACCCTGGGGAAGGTTAGGTACCCGCGTTTAGCAGATAATTAAGGAGAAAGATATTTTGCCTCGATCACGAGCGGAAAGTTCCCACACGACCGCTCTAGCCACACGGTAATTCATTTCGACTCCGACTAGAATTAATAACCAGGCCGACAAGCAGCGCGGCCACAGAAATCCTTGAGAAAAACTGACATGTCACAACGAACACGTTCCCGCGCTTCAAGCGCGAACAACGACACCAATGGAGAGGACGGCGGCACCACCGTCGCGACCGCCGAAGGTGCCGAACGAGAACCCAGAGAGGGTAGAGACCCCAAAGGCGAAGGCGGCTTTCACAATCTGGCTGATCTTAAGGAGATGTCAATCTCCAAGCTCACCTCGATTGCCAAAAGCATGGATGTACCTGGCGCGACGGGAATGCGCAAGCAGGAGTTGATCTTCAAAGTTCTGGCAGCACAGACCGAAAAAAGCGGTCTAATATTTTCTGAGGGTGTGTTGGAAACCCTGCCGGATGGATTCGGGTTCTTACGCGCTCCGGAGTACAACTACCTGCCGGGTCCCGATGATATTTACGTCTCTCCCAGTCAGATCCGGAAGTTTGACCTGCGCACCGGCGATACGGTCAGCGGCCAGATCAGACCGCCCAAGGAAGGCGAACGTTACTTCGCCTTGATCAAAGTCGAAGCAATCAATTTCGAATCGCCCGATCAGGCAAGAGAGAAAGTTTTCTTCGATAACCTTACCCCACTTTATCCCGAAGAAATGCTCAACATGGAAGTCACGTCTGAAAATCTCTCGGCGCGAGTTATCGATCTTGTAACGCCTTTGGGCAAAGGACAACGCGGACTGATTGTCGCCCCGCCGCGCACAGGCAAGACCATGCTGCTGCAGACAATCGCCAACTCTGTAACTCAGAATCATCCTGAGGTCACCCTGATTGTCCTGTTAATTGATGAACGACCGGAAGAAGTTACGGACATGCAGCGGTCAGTGAACGGTGAAGTTATCTCGTCGACCTTTGATGAGCCACCGACCCGCCACGTACAGGTTGCTGATATGGTGATCGAGAAGGCCAAACGGCTTGTCGAACACAAACGTGACGTGGTTATCCTGCTAGACTCAATCACGCGCCTGGCTCGTGCCCACAACGCAGTTGTACCGCCGAGCGGCAAGATTCTCTCTGGCGGTATCGATTCAAACGCGTTGCAGCGACCAAAACGATTCTTTGGCGCCGCACGAAATATCGAAGAGGGCGGATCACTGACCATCATCGCTACCGCGTTAATTGATACCGGTTCGCGTATGGACGATGTGATCTTCGAAGAATTCAAAGGTACCGGTAACTCGGAAATCCACCTCGACCGCCGCCTGAGCGACAAACGACTCTTCCCCGCTATCGATCTGCAACGTTCGGGAACGCGTAAAGAAGAGCTCCTGCTCAGCAAGGAAGATCTGAATCGCATCTGGGTGATGAGGCGAGTATTGAATCCGCTCTCGCCAGTCGAACAGATGGAAGTCGTTCTCGAGCGACTTGAAAAGACCAAGTCAAACGCAGACTTCCTCGCCTCAATGCAGAGCTAAGGATGAGGATGAAGGCAGACGGATTGAAAAGACCTTTCCCGCCGTGCTACTGATGGTAAAAGAGAATAGGGCTAGCCCTCTTTCTTTTCACCCGTCATCCTTCCTTGTTCATCCCTCGCGTCATGCGGATCGCCATTCTTTCATCTGAAGCCGTCCCATTCGCTAAAACCGGCGGACTGGCGGACGTTTCCGGGGCGCTGCCAAAGGCTTTGTCGGAACACAACGTCGACGCCAGAGTCGTACTTCCTCTCTATGATCAAATCGAACGCGGCCTACTCGACCACTCACCAATAGAAAATGTCCCGGTCGAATGGCGCGGGGGAATACACCCGACCCGTGTGTGGCAAAGCGACGCGGCCGGAGCGCCTGCCTACTTGATCGAATCGCCTGAATTTTTCGCGCGATCGTCGATTTATGGCTACGCAGATGACCATGTTCGTTTTGCCTTCTTCTCCCGCGCCGCCCTCGCTCTGTTAAAACATCTCGATTGGAAGCCGGACGTTGTTCACGGTAATGATTGGCCCTGCGGTTTTGCGACGGTTGAACTTCGCGCACGACGACGCCAAGATGCCTTTTTCCAAAACACAAAGAGTCTCTTCTCGCTTCACAATGTCGGCTACCAGGGTGTTTTCGATCCCGGCGATCTTTGGTGGCTCGGTTTCGGTGAACCGCAGTATCGTGAAGATTTCATGTTCAACCGCGCAGCTTCCGCTTTGAAGGCGGGGATCGTTGCCGCCGACGCGCTGTCAACCGTTAGCCCTCGTTATGCCCAGGAGATTCAAACTCCAGAACAAGGCTACGGTCTCGAGTGGCTTCTTAGAGCGCGTGCCGATCACCTTATCGGAATAACCAATGGCGTTGACTACAGTTTCTGGAATCCGGAAACCGACCCACACATTGCCGCCAACTTTTCCCAAGATGATCTCTCAGGAAAGCGCGACTGCAAGCGCGATCTTCTGCGTCGCTTTGCTTTGCCCGAGGACCTCGACCGCCCAATCATCGCGATAATTTCCCGCCTCGTTGCCCAGAAAGGTTACGACCTCATTCGCGAGATATCAGGAGCGATCCTTCAAACAGGCTCGTTCTTTATTGCGTTGGGAGCTGGTGCGCGGGAGTATGAAGACTTCTTGCAACAATGGCACGATAGCGCGCCCAAACAGGTTGGCATCTACAAGGGATATGCGGGCGAACCGTTGGCCCATCAGATTGAGGCGGGTGCAGATATGTTTTTGATGCCATCACTTTATGAACCGTGCGGGTTGAACCAGATGTATAGCATGCGCTACGGTACCGTACCCATTGTTAGAACTACTGGAGGTCTGGACGACACAGTTGAGCAGTTCGATCCGCCCCGCGGAACCGGCACTGGTTTTAAATTTCACCCCTATACTGGGGGCGCTTTGCTTGAAAAAATACTCGAAGCCCTTTACTTTTATGGTCGGCCCGAAAAGTGGCGGCGAATACAGCAGAATGGAATGGCGGTTGATAATTCATGGACCGCCGCCGCCGGAAAATATGTCGACTTGTACCAGAGGATAATGACGATTTGATACTGATCGACTTCAGTGGCGCGGGCTTTCGGAGACAAGAGTCCGCGCTACTCGTGTGTTGGACCAGTACCCAGGGATTGATTAGGCAAGGTAAAGCCTGATTCAAAACCTTCTCTTGTGAGACTCCTCAATGAAAACACCACGCAAGGGTGCCCGGGCTAAGCAGCGCTCGTTTGAAGAACGACTCGGTCAACGCGTTCGCTCCCGGAAGGTTGCAGACGCAAAGTTGCGTGCTCGGCAGGCTCAGGGCAAAATTCGACGCTTTGTCATAACTAACTTCCGCAAACAGGACACCATAGATTCCCTTTCGTTGCGGCGTGGAGAATGTAATCGCTGTGGCGCTTGTTGCGAACTGGTTTTCAAGTGCCCTTTCCTGAAGAAACAGTCTGACGACACTAGTCTTTGTGGCATTTACGAGAACAGGCCAAACTCCTGCCGCCTGTTTCCCATTGAACAGCGCGACATTCAAGAAGTGCGCGGTTCGTGTAGTTACTATTTTATTGAGAAACCGGTGAGGTTGGGAAAGGCTAGCTGAAGGCGGTCAGTTGTCAGTAGTCCGTTGTCAGTGGTCCGTTGTTAGAGAGGTAGTTCATAAATATTCGAAAGCATAGCTAGCCGATACTCCTGACTACTGATCACTGACTACTGACCACTGACAACTGACTACTGACCACTGACTACTGACATCATGCCAAAAATCATAGCAGTAATCGGAGCCCAGTGGGGCGATGAAGGCAAAGGGAAGATCGTTGATCTCCTTGCCGAGCGATTTGAGATCGTCGCTCGTTATCAGGGTGGACACAACGCCGGGCATTCGGTGCAGGTCGGTGAGCGGTCGTTCGTGCTTCACTTGTTGCCTTCCGGTATTGTGCACCAGGGCAAGACGTGCGTGCTCGGCAATGGCATGGTCA
>Ga0137376_10002656_pt1 | contig 10797 bp, 10 predicted proteins | sample SagtaG_23_FD_104814 | JGI IMG/M metagenome (GOLD analysis project Ga0137376, IMG submission 104814) | Vadose zone soil microbial communities from Sagehorn Ranch, Mendocino, California, USA - Sage2_L_20_16 metaG | ecosystem: Environmental > Terrestrial > Soil > Vadose zone | place: USA... | reverse complement strand
TGCCCTTTGAGCCCATCCTCGGTCTCGCGAAACCCGAAGATATATTCGATTCCCAGGTCGGTGTTCGCAACAGGGCTCCATATCAGGTTGACGTGCGCAGATTGCGTGCTCTTGTTGGTGCTGGCCGGACTCCCCGCAGGATTGTTCTCACTCGCGCCGGATAGCACAACGTTCGAGCGCAGCTGGTCGAGCCAGAAGTGGCGATACGCCACATACCACCCCCATTGCTTCGGTAGGTGAATCTGCCCATCGGCACCGACGACGCCGTCCGGGAAGAAGCCATCCGAATACCGCCCGATCGCATTCCCGGCGCTCACCGTGAAGCGAACATCATCCTTGCCGATGGTTGGGATGACGCCGGCGACGCTGAGCGCACCTCCCCAAACTTGGTCCAAAACGGCCGGCGTCTTGGAGTCACCGCGGATCTCTCGCAGTATTCCGGAGACCGCGATCTTTCCCTTCGAAGTGTTGAAGACGACTTGTCCGGTGATATCCGGAAAGCGATCGTCATCGGCCCGGAAATTCGCCCCGCCAGGAACCGTCAGAACCGATTCGGGATTCTCGAGCGAAACGGACCACTGACCCGCGGCGATCGAATCCGATCCGTCGAATGACTGTGTCCAACGCACTTGCGCCTGTCGATCGAAAATCTGTCCGACGGGACCGCCAAAATCGAGAGTTTCCGGAAGCGCCGGCACGTACATGAAATTGGTCCACGTCTGTCCACCGAGAAAATGTCCCAGGGTTCCGTAGGCGTGGCGAAGCCGCAAGCCGCTCGAATTGCTGACGCTTTCGTTGCCATCGGCGCCGTAGAAATCGCCTTCGATGTACGTGACAAGGTCGCCCCATGAGGTCGGCGTGCTCGTCTTCGCGAACAGTCTCGACTCGCGAGCGCCGAACTTGAGTTGGTTGCGCTCGTTGTCACCAGCGCCCGGTCCGACTGCAATTGCGTTCGGTTGCAGGAACAGGTCCGCCGTGGTGTCTACCCCTGCGCTCGGATTGCTATAGACCGCGTCGAGCTTCACGTATCCGCCGAGCGTTACGGACGTGTTCGAGCCTGGCAACTTGAACGATCCTTTCGTGGCTCCGCCGGTGACAACATTGTCCGGAACGGATGCCGCCTGCTTCTTCTCCGCGCTCTCCTGTTTCGTTTCCAGCTCACCGACTTTTTTCTGCAGCGCTTCGATCTTTGCTTTCAAATCTTGCAGCTCGTCAGCCCGAACTGCGGTTGCCGGACCGCCGGCGCCGATGGCGATCGCCAACGCAAGCGTTCTCGCTTTCAGTGCATTATTGGATTCCATTCCAGGCCCTTCCGATCGATGGATTGCTGTTAAATCGAAAAAATTTCGTCCCTGCTTCTTTGCGCGACAGACGTTCGATTCGACATACGCGTTGTCGAACAGCACCTAGGCGTCGATGCGCGGCACGACCGGTTCGACCAAACGGATGCGGTCAAACCAGCGGATGCTGCTTGTTGCGACGTGTGTATTCCGGCGGCGGTGAAGTTATTTCCGCGGGAATAACAGCGACGGAAGCGAGATATGAATGCCGCGCAAACGCGCGCCGGGCGGCAGCAGGGACTTGAGACGTGATGCTTGCTTACGCGGAGCGACGCCTGATTTGTCGGTCTAGGCGTCGTGATGATGCGGTAACAGCGCGGGCGGCGCGCCGAGGTGATGCAGACCGTCCCTTCGAAGCCAAAGCCGCGTCGCGGCGTCGGCGCGGTGAATCAAAGCGGCAGATTGCGAGAAGTCGTAGCTCGTCGTTGACAACGGACAAAGCGGCGGCACGGTGATCACGTCGGCGACCCGGGCACAGCGCTCGATGTCGTTCACGAGCTGGCGCATGATCAGAAGATTCATAGCATGCAAGGCTAGCGCCATGGCGCCACGCGGGGGTGTCTGCAACATGCAGGAAATGCCGGTCGGCAGGACAATTACGCGCGTTGCCCCCATCTCGACAGCGATCGAGATCGGCGTGTTATTCGACACACCGCCGTCCAACAAAAAACGGCCGTCGAGCAGCACCGGCGGGAAAACGGCGGGGATCGCAGCACTGGCCAGAAGGGCGGTCGCAGCCGGTCCCGAAGACAGCACGACTTCGGTTCCCTCCAAGGCATCGGTGGCCACGACGTGACAGGGCAGCGAGGCGTCTTCCAAACGCTGATACGGCAATTCGGACTCGATCAACGACCGCAACGGCGCAGGTGTAACGAGATGATCGGTTTTCCCGAATAAACCAAGGAAGCTGGCGAGCGGGGAAAACGGAAAGACATCGCTCCTGCGCAACCCGCACCAGATGCGCTCGAGACGCGCGACACCACGTTCGTCGGGCTCGGCGGCGTAATACGCGGCGTTGATTGCACCCACCGATGCGCCAACAACGAGATCTGGAACGACGCCGCGCCGAGTGAGTGCCGCGAGCATGCCGACCTGCACAGCGCCAAGACTTCCTCCGCCGGCCAACACAAATGCGGTCAAGTTCTTCTCGTGCTGGGGCATGTGTTAGCCCGATTTCGCGTGGTCGGACTGCACTGTCCTCAACTCGGAGACCCGAGTTATGACCGCCGCTTGCAGGCGCGGAGACAATGCCGCTCCGAGGTCGCGGAAACCCACCTTGAGATGCGAGCCATCACAGAAAGGCTTGTTGCGGGAGTGGCCGCAGCGGCAGAACGCGGCCTTCGGACCGCAGGCGACGCGGGTAAGGCCGTTATTAATGACGAGCGTGTGCGATCCTTCGACGACGTAGGGCCCGTTTGTCGCGGGCATGATGCTCAGGAGACCGCCTTCAGCTTCGCCGCCAGCAGCGGATATGCGTGATTCATCGGAAGCGCGGAACGCGATGTCTGCGTGACTGTTATCGCAGAATGGCTTGTTGCGCGATGCACCGCAGCGGCAGAGCGCGGCCCGGGTTTCTTTGAGCACTGCCGCGGGTGTGTGGATCTCGAGATGGCCCCAAAAATAGAGGGGCCCGTCCGGTGTGATCCGTACCTCATTACTGCGGGGAGTCGGCTCCTCCACCCCACCGTCCGTACGCCGAAAGTGCAGCGCTCCCGTCGGACAGCGCTGCACGATGTTCGCAATCTCTGCGGCATGCGCCTGCGTGGCGTCCACCCAGACTCGCCGGCCCGGATCGAACACACGTGGCAGACCGCGTACGCATTCTTCCGCGTGGATACACCGCTTCACGTCGTAACTGATGGTGATGTCTTTGGCGTCGTAACGACGGAGTTTGTGAACCGTGTGCCGGGGTGAAATGGCGCTTTGTACGCTGAACAATGGGACGACGTCTATGTCCGTCTCCGGCCGCAATTGACATGCGAGGCGCACACCGGGAGATGCTCTCACGCGTTCGAGCGTTCGGCGCTCGTCCGGCCCGGGAGGCGGACAGCGGCTGGCGCCGTCGACGACGCGCACACGACAGGTTGAACAGCGCGCGCGACCGCCGCACATCGCGCGGTGCGGAATGCCGAAATGGCGGCTGGCCTCGAGCACCGTCCAGCCGCGCGGTACCTGCACGGCGCGATTGGGATAATTGATCGTGATCAGCGCGTTCCCGTTTCGCTCGAGCAGCGACCGCAGCTCGCGCGCGGCGAAGACGAGGCCGACCGCGCCAAGATAAGCGGCGAGCAAAGCGTCCCGGATGTGCTCCAACCTGTTTCTCTGGTCTGCACTCATCAACGAAACATGCGCTTCGAGCCACGCGCGATTCGCGCCGAGAACGGCGAGCTCGCGCCCCATTGCCAGGAAACCCAGCGCAGCCAGTACGGGCAGCAGCAGCGCCGCGCCGAACAGCAGCGGGCGCATTCGCCGATAGAGCGGGCGGCGCCCAAAGGCGAAATTCAAGCCGAGGCAACCATGCAACCAGCCGGGCGCGAGCAACGCGAGCTGTCGCCCTTCGCCGTTGGAGGTCCAAAGTGCCCACACGATGCGAGCGTAATCGGAGCGCAGGCCATAAAGCTCGAACGCGAAACGCGTGGACGCAAGGTGGCCGATCAGCAACAGCGGGATCCCGAATCCAAGTGCGATGCGTATCGCTTCAGGCGCGGGCATTCGCAGCGTACGGCGTTCGTAGACGGCAACCAGCGCGAGTGCGAGATGAATCGTCGCGGCACTGTAAAGCAGCATCGTTCCAGGAACGCTGTGCCAGAACGCGACCGCCACGCGCAGTCCAAACTCGGCTGCGCTAACGGACACCAGCCCTAGCGCGTGATTGCCGAGGTGCGCCGTAATGTAGACGAACAGCACCAAGCCTGATCCAAGGCGCAGGTCGCGACGAGTCAATCGATAGGCTGGCTGGGTTAGCAATGGCATTGCGTGGTAGCGACGATGAACTCGGTCGGCAAGCGTTGTGCGGGCGAAATAGGTATCAACCACGCGCCGGTCTTATTCCCGAATCCATGAACCTAGCCCCGTGTTGGAATATTTTTGGGTCGCGCAGGGGTATTGCATTGCGCAATCCCTTCGATGAGCGGCTCGATCACCGTGGTCGTGAGCCGCGGAGGGCAGTACGCGGCGAGATTTCACCGATTGACGAAGGAGGCGAAGCCATGAATCACCAACAACGTGCCGGTGTTTCACGTCGTTCGATTGTCAAAGGCGGTGTCTACGCGTTGGCGGGAATTGCGATTGCATCCCTGACGAGGACGGGAACATCGGCCGCCGAAACAAAACTCGCAAAGGCGGCGGTGCAGTACGTTGATGCCGGAAAAGAGGAAGGGAAGGATTGCGACGACTGTATTCAGTTCATTCCTGGCAAGACACCAAAGGCCATGGGAACCTGCAAGATCGTCGAGGGCGACATCAACCCACATGGGCATTGCATAGCATTCACGCCCAAGCCCAAGAGATAGAGCTCAGCGACCGAATCTAGATCGGCCGGACCGGTTTGGGTTGCTATCAGCGAATAACTGCCTCGCGGCATATGACCTGGCGCGCTGGCTGGTTCGCGACCCATCGATTGCCGAGGACGTTGTGCAGGACGCCTGTGAACGCGCGTACAAATACTTCGCAGCGTTTCGCGGTGGGTCTGGTCTCGGGTTGTTGCTGCAGATCGTCCGCAACGCCGCCTACTCGACCCCACCGCCAGCGAATGGAGGTTTCGCTCAGCATTGGAATGCGCGCCGCCGATGAGGACGGCGTCGATATAGACACACCCGATTCGCACCCCGGTCCCGAGGCGACGCTGGCGCAGCGGCGGGGTTGAGCGGCACTGGACGACGCGCTCAACGCGCTTCCAGTCGCATGGCGAGAATGTCTCATCCTGCGCGAAGTGGAGGCACTTTCCTACAAGGAGATCGCGCGGATCATGGACGTTCTGATCGGCACGGTCATGTCGCGCCTCTCGCGCGCGGCAGGCGCTCCAGCGAGAAGTGTTCGGTGACGGACGGTTCCGGACCGCCGAACGCCAATAATCGCGCCTCGCCCAGGCAACGACTCCATTGCTTCGGGTTACATCCGCGATGTGGCTTCACCCATCGCGCCGTGAAAGTTTCCTGCGGCGGCAGGTTCTCCGATTGGATGTGGTCGTTTCAGCCGATAGGCCAAAGCCAAAGACAAAGACGTAATCGATAAGCCAATGACCGAGTTTGTGGCTGTCTCTGCGCAATACCGCGCGCTGGTGGAGATTATTCCCGTCGGAATAAGACCGCCAGCATTCGGATCAGGCATGCAAGCACGGAGCACAGATTTGTCCGATCACACACGTTTCGAGGAACAGGTGTTGCCGCACCTTAATGCCGCCTACAACCTGGCGCGGTGGCTGGCGCGCGACGTCAATGATGCGGAGGACGTCGTCCAGGATGCATGCATGCGTGCGCTGAAGTATGTCGGTTCGTTGCACGGGGACGACGCTCGCGCGTGGTTTCTGACGATTGTGCGCCACGCATTCTACGACTGGTGCAAGCGCAACCGTCCGGCCGAGATCGCACGGGACGACGGCACCGCGATCGACTCAGCGGTCGATCCTGCCGCGGTTGATCCGGAGCAGGCGTTGCTGCGCATCGCCGAGTAGAAGGCACTAGCCGATGCGATCGCGGCGCTGCCGCTGGGCTATCGCGAGGTGCTGGTTTTGCGCGAGCTGGAAGAACTGTCCTACAAGGAGATCGCACGCGTCGCCGATATACCGATTGGCACGGTGATGTCGCGGCTCGCGCGGGCTCGTGGTCTGTTGCAGCGTTCGCCGCTCTTACAAGCGACGAATTGACGTTTGGAGATGATGATGAAATGCAAACAAGCGGAAACGCAGGTTGCCGCGTACGCCGATGGCGAACTGGACGCGCTGCGAACTTACTCGATCAAGCAACATCTGCAGGGCTGCGCAAATTGCACGGCCATACACCACAACATCCTGGTGCTGCGCGCACGGATTCGAGCCGAGGTGCCCAAGTTTGTCGCATCGCCCGCGTTGCACGCACGTGTTCGAGCAACCATAGGCGCCGTGCGTGCAGCCGTACCCGCCGAGGCGCGCAAGACCGGCGATCGGTGGCGTTGGCTTACCGGCGGCGTGCTCGCCGGCTGCACGGCCAGCGTATTCGCGTGGATGGTAGGTACGGCGGTTCTCACGGCGCGCGCAAACGAAGATTTCGCGGTCGCGGCCGTTGCGAGCCACGTGCGTGCAACGCTCGACGACCATCTGATCGAGGTTGCTTCATCGGACCGCCATACCGTCAAGCCGTGGCTGTCCGCACGGCTCGACTATTCACCGCCGGTACGGGACTTGGCGAACGAGGGGTTCCCGCTGATCGGAGGCCGGCTCGACTCTCTCGAGCGGCGCCCGGTTGCGACGCTCGTCTATGGCTACCGCCAGCACACGATCGACGTCTTCGTGCGGCCGGCAACGGCGCATGCGCCGATGTCCGGGCTGCGTACGGTGCGCGGCTTCAACGTCGCGCGCGCAAGCGGGCCGACGATGGACTGGCTCGCCGTGTCCGATGCCGAACCCGCCGTGTTGTCGGCGTTTGTCCAACGGCTTGCGCGCGAAGACATTTCGCAATAGTGGCCGTTCGTGGGTGCGCGTGGGGCTCGTGCATCGCTATCGTCTACCGTTGATAGCAACTGGTCTCAAACAACCAATACGAATGGAATAAACGTTGCTCTTGTCGATATAGACGGTACAGGCATTCCCCACGATCACCACAAGGAACCTCAAATGAGCACACATGACACCGCCGATCCCGGCCACAAGCTGACCCGCCGCCAAGCCTTGAGCTGTCTCGCCGCATGGAGCGGCGCCGCCGTCGTTTGGACGGTTGCCGGCGGCGTGCCACGCGCGCTCGGTGCAACGAGCGCGGGCACCACCACGGCGGCCGCGAAGAATGCACTGACTTTCGTGCAGATCAGCGATACACATATCGGCTTTCGCAAGGAAGCTAATCCCGACGTCGTCGGCAGCTTGCGACGCGCGATCGCCGACATCAACGCGCTCTCCCAAGCGCCCGCATTCGTCGTGCACACCGGAGACGTGAGCCACTTGTCGAAGCCCGAGGAATTTGGTCAGGCGCGCGAGATCCTGCGAGAAATTCATGTCGATCGCGTGCACACAATACCGGGTGAACACGACACAATCGATGAAGGCGTCACCGGCTATCTCAAGTATTTCGATCACGACGGCAATGGCAAGGCCTGGTACAGCTTCGATCAGGGTGGCGTGCATTTCATCGGCTTGAACAATGTGCTCAACTTCAAGATGGGCACGATGGCGGCGCTTGGCGACGAACAAATCGCCTGGCTGAAAAGCGATCTCGCGTCTGTCTCGCACTCAACACCGATCGTGGTGCTGGCGCATATTCCGTTGTGGACGATTTGGGAGCCCTGGGGCTGGGGCACGGCCGATTCCGCGCAGGCGATGGCGCTGTTGCGTCCGTTCGGATCGGTTACGGTGCTAAACGGGCATATCCATCAAGTGTTGCAGAAGGTCGAAGGCAATATCGCTCTGCACACCGCGATGTCGCTTGCCTACCCGTTGCCCACACCCGGACAGGCGGGAATCGGCGAGCCCGGTCCGGTAACGGTACCCGCCGGCGAACTCGGCAAGCTGCTCGGCACGCGCCAGCTCAGCGTTGTGCGCGGACGGCATGATCTTGCGCTGATCGACATACCGCTCGACGGCTGATTTGCATACGAACAGCTTGTCAAGCACTTCGGATGTTCCGTCGCATCAAGCGGGTAACTCCAAACCGCAGCAGGAAGCCCGATTTCGCAAATTCTTCACGTGTACGAGGTCAGTCCCATGAGCTACGTTTCTTTTCGCAACAGCAGCCGTCTGTCTCGCGGCTTCGCTGTTTTCGCGCTTGTATTATTCGCCGCCTTCGTGATGCCTGCGCTTTTCGCGTCGGCGGGCGCACCCGCGCCGACGATCGATCTCAATATCGCGAAGTTCGCTTTCGTGCCGAAGGAAATTACGATTGCACCCGGCACCAAGATCATCTGGACCAATCGCGACGAAACGCCGCATACCATAACCAGCAACGACAAGAGTTTTGCTTCGAAGGGGTTGGATACCGACGACAAATTCGAGCATACCTTTGCTAGCGAAGGCGATTTTAACTACATCTGCACCGTCCATCCGTTCATGACCGGCGTCGTGCATGTGCGCAAACAATAGCCCTACGGGCATCAGCCATCGTCCCCCGGGGACCATCCTTCTTTGAGCGATCCTGTCCTCCAAGCGGATCATCATGGACACCACCCAGGGCTATTCGAGCGATGTCGCCTTTACGCCCACTGTTAAAGCAGTGCAGACACGCAAAGGTTCGCGCCCGGCGTGTGGCCGAATGGAAGAACGAGGCTCCTGGAAAACGCGTATCACGCACGATCTTGCAGAATTTATCGCGGTGCAGACGAGCATCTTCATCGCGAGCGCAAACAACGAGGGCCAACCCTACATCCAGCATCGTGGGGGTCCACCTGGATTTGCGCGGGTGCTTGACGACCAGCTCATCGGTTTCGCGGATTTCACCGGCAACCGGCAATACATCACCCAAGGCAATCTCGCCGGCAATCCCCAAACCCATCTTTTCCTGATCGACTATGCGCATCGCCGGCGCGTCAAGATCTGGGGGGAGGCGCGCGTCGTGGAAGGTCACGCCGAGCTGACGGCGATGCTGATGCCCGAGGGATACGAGGCGCGGGCTGAGCAGGCGATCCTGTTCAAGGTTTTCGCCTGGGACGCGAATTGTTCGCAACACATCCCGAAGCGATTCGAGGCCGCCGATGTTGCCGCTGCGCTCGAGGAGCGCGACAAGCACATCGAGGCATTGGAAGCTGAGTTGAAGCGATTGCGCTATTAGAGACTCCGGCATCGTTATTACGCTGTTCAAAATGTTCGTCGGCGACGCGTGGCTGGGGGCGGTTGGCATTCAAAGTGTCGTGTCCTATGAAACGTAAACTCGATCGCGCGTTGCCCACGGTCTCTCGCATAGGGGCGATAGCGCGCATTTGATCGAGGGCAGGTGTATACGAAAATGTCACCGCGCTGTTTTGCATGCCCCTGCGTTGCACTGCATTCGACTGCTACAGTGAGATTGCGCGGACGCTGTAAGCAGTTGATGAAACAATAAAATCAGGCTCCTAAGCGACGGACTGTTAATCCGCAGGTCCCTGGTTCGAGCCCAGGTCGGGGAGCCACAGATCGAGATCTCCGCGATTGCACTCAATAACATGGGATCAAAACCGTGCCCAAAGTGTGCTACGTGTTGAACGAGACGGCGTCTTCGCGGCGCCGTTTTTGTTTTCTACGCAACAGGTTATAGAGGACGACCCGCGGATTTCTAGTCCGTCGGTCTACCGCTCCTAAGCGTATACCCCGCTGCGGCCTAGCCACGTTCTAAGTGCATGCTGGCCCTCAACTCGGAATAGAAACTTGGTAGAATTCTTACCTGGTATTACTCGGGAGCGACCAATGGCAGTGTCAGTCACGAGCAAGGGCCAAGTCACCATCCCGAAAAGGGTCCGGGAAGCCTTGGGCATTACACCCGGCAGCAAAGTCGAGTTCGACGTCGCTGGCGGTGGTGCGCGACTCAAGCTAGTCAAAAGACATGCTTCTTCACGCATCGACGAGGGAGCGGCCATTCTCGATTACAAGGGTCCTCGGATTCCAGTGGACAAGATGCATGGCGGGCTGGCAATGAAGAAGGCGGCGAAGCGTGCGCGCCGTTGACACCAACATCCTTGCGCGCTTTTATCTCCGCGACGATGCGGCGCAGGGGCGTGTCGCCGCAGGCGTGCTGTCAGCAGGTGACGTATTTGTCCCGAAGACGGTGATCCTGGAGCTCGAATGGGTGCTTCGGTATGTGGCCGATCAGCCGGAGGGCAAGGTGATCGATTGCCTGGCGCATCTGATCGCGTTGCCGGGAATTACCGTCGAGGATCGCGACGAGATCGAAGCGGCGTTAGGGTACTGTCGAGACGGCATCGACTTTGCCGATGCATTGCATCTTGCTGCAAGCAAAGCATGCACAGAGCTGCTGACGTTCGATGACCGAGGCTATGCACGTCTGGCAAGAAGGCTTCGCCTGAAGCCGCCGGTCCGGGTACCTGTTCGTTAATTCACAAGCGAATTTGTAGCCGCGCGTCCCGAGTTCGAACCTTGGTCTGGAGACCATATCCACGGGCGTTTCATTGCCCGCAAACTTGCGTCAATTTCCGGGGTCTATTCCGCGGGTGACGTCAACAAGCCATCTGCCGGACACTCAGGATGGCCCCGTTACGCAAACACTCCGTGTTCGATGCGGCTCAGAGTATCGAGCACGGTCTCGACGCCGATATCGGTAGACTTTCAGAGCGGCGACTGGCAACC
>Ga0137376_10002655_pt1 | contig 10798 bp, 10 predicted proteins | sample SagtaG_23_FD_104814 | JGI IMG/M metagenome (GOLD analysis project Ga0137376, IMG submission 104814) | Vadose zone soil microbial communities from Sagehorn Ranch, Mendocino, California, USA - Sage2_L_20_16 metaG | ecosystem: Environmental > Terrestrial > Soil > Vadose zone | place: USA... | reverse complement strand
GCCGGGGCTCTTTGGATCCTTGGCCAGTGCGGCGCGACCCACGTTCGTGTCGGGGCTCGGGCTCGGGACGACCTCGGCGCCCCATGTCTCCATGAGGATCCGCCGGTACGGCTTCTGGTCGTAGGACACGCGGACCATGTAGACCTTGCATTCGAGATCGAACATCCGCGCGGCGAGCGCGAGGGCACTTCCCCACTGGCCCGCGCCGGTCTCGGTCGCGAGGCGCTTGGTGCCCTCCTGCTTGTTGTAGTACGCCTGGGCGATCGCGGTGTTCGGCTTGTGGCTGCCCGCGGGGCTGACGCCTTCCCACTTGTAGTAGATGTGCGCAGGGGTGCCCAGCACCTTCTCGAGGCCCAGCGCGCGAATGAGCGGCGTTGGTCGCCATACCTTGTACGCGTCACGGATGGGTTCGGGAATCTCGATCCAGCGCTCGCGGCTCACCTCTTGCTTGATCAGCTCGATCGGGAAGAGCGGCGCGAGGTCCGCCGGGCCGATCGGCTGCCCCGTGCCGGGATGAAGTGGCGGCGGGAGCGGCGAGGGCAGATCCGCCTGGATGTTGTACCAGTGCGTTGGCAGGTCCTTCTCGTCAAGTTGGAACTTCCGCTGCGTCGTCGTCGGTCGTTTTAGAGTCGTGACAGCCACACCCAGCTCCCCCAGTCGTCGCGGATCGCGAACCGGCAGAGCCTACTCCCGACGCGCGAAACCCGACCGCGACCCCTCGCGTGCGGTTTTGTCGGTCCCGATTCCCGATCTTCGTCGTTAGCTTGAGCCCGGAAAGAGGCTCGTGGGAGGACCACGGTGCGCTACATGCTCACCTTTTCGCAGTCGAGGACGAGTGGATGGCTCTGTCTCCAGGCCTCCGCGGCGTTAGGGCTGCCCGGGCGTCGCCGGGGAGACCGCGTTCACGATCGCGCGGCGCGCCACGGCGATGATGGCGGCGATGGCCCCGGTGACCGCCGCTGCCAGGATCACCTGCGGAGTCGCGACGTCGAGCTGGAGCGCGACCACCGCGGCGATCGCCCCCGCGATGGCCCCCTCGACCAGGTCGCGGAGGAAACGGCCGACCGGAGTGCTGAGCCAAGCGACGGATCCTTTCATGTTCGCCTCCTTCGGACCACCACGGTGCAGCTCTACCCGTGACTCCGTGGTCGGTGGTGCAGTCTGACGCTCGGCTCTGTCATGCGCAGTCGGGCGAGCCGACCGACGTTGTCGCGACCTATGCTCAGCGGATCAAGAACAAGGCGGGCGCCCCCCGAAAGTCCCAACCTCGCGCCGAGGCCAAGGCTGCGCCGGCAATGGCACCGCCGGCTGAACCGGTCGAGCTCCAGAGACTTAAGGACGAGCTGCAGCGGATCAATCAGGAGCTTTCCAAGATCGGACGCGTGACGCGTCCCGATGCGGCAAGGCAGACGCACATGCCGGAGAAGCAGGAGCTGCTCCGGCAGAAGGTAGCCCTCGAGAGCAAGCTCCGGACTCGCCCGAAGCCGTAGCCCACCACCGGATGTATCGCCAGCGATAAACGGCGGGAGCACCGCCCGCTAACGTGATCCGGTGACCCGGCGAGGCTGGCTCCTCTTTGCGGCGATGGCGGTGATCTGGGGTATCCCCTACCTCTTCATCAAGATCGCGGTCGGAGAGCTCAGCCCGGCGACCCTTGTCTTTCTGCGGACTGCGATCGGCACCGCCCTCCTCCTACCGCTCGCGGCCACCCGGAAGGATCTCGCCCCGCTCGTTCGGCATTGGAGGTGGATCCTTGTCTACACGTTCGTCGAGGTGGCAGCGCCGTGGTTCTTCTTGTCGGATGCGGAGCGCCGGATCTCGAGCTCGCTCACCGGCCTCCTGATCGCCGCGGTCCCATCCATCGGTGCGATCCTGGCCGTCGTCGCCGGGAGCCGCGATCGCTTGGATTCACGCCGCATCGTTGGGCTGGCTGTCGGCTTCCTCGGAGTCGGCGCTCTGGTCGGACTCGATGTCCGCGCCGATGACCTCGGCGCGATCGGCCAGGTGGGCCTTGTCGCCCTCGGCTACGCCATCGGACCGATGATCATCGAGCGCAAGCTGGCCGGGCTTCCCCCGCTGGGCGTGGTCGCCGCGTCTCTCGGCGTGACCGCGCTCGCGTACGCCCCGTTTGGACTGGCACAAATTCCTGCGGCGCTTCCGTCCGCAGCGGTGGTGCTTGCCGTAGCCGTGCTCGGGGTCGTCTGTACTGCGCTCGGCTTCGTGCTGTTCTTCGCCCTTGTCGCGGAGGTCGGCGCGCCCCGCGCCACCGTGATCACGTACGTGAACCCCGCCGTCGCGCTCGCGCTCGGTGTGACGCTCCTGGGTGAGCCGTTCACGCCGGGCATCGCGATCGGTTTCGTTCTCATCGTGTTTGGCTCGATCCTCGCGACCCGAAGGGCGCCGCCGTCCACCAGCGAGTCCTTGACCCAGGAGCGTGCCCGGCCGGTCCGATCGTCGCAGTGACTCGCGTGCTCGATGCACGCGCCTTGAACCGCGCCCTGCTCGAGCGACAGCTTCTTCTCAGGCGTTCGACGATGTCCGCCGCTGACGCGATCGAATGGCTCGTCGGCATGCAGGCGCAGATCCCGGCCGATCCCTACGTGGCTTTGTGGAGCCGGCTCGAAGGCTTCCGCACGGACGACCTCGCAAAGCTGATCACCGATCGGAAAGCGGTACGAATGGGACTCATGCGCGCGACGATCCATCTCGTCACCTCGCGCGATGGGTTGGCGCTGCGCCCGGTCATCCAGCCCGCCCTCGAGCGCGCCTTTCAGACGGGCAGCCCATTCGGACGCAAGCTCGTCGGCGTCGACATCAGCCGGCTGCTCGGAATTGGTCGCGCGCTGGTCGATGAGCGTCCGCGGACGAGCGCCGAGCTCCGCCCGATCCTCCAGAAGCGCTGGCCGAAGCGAGACCAGGACTCGCTCGTGATGGCCACGAGCTATCTCCTGCCCCTCGTGCAGGTCCCGCCGCGGGGGGTCTGGGGCGCCAGTGCACAGCCCCGTCGCACCACGCTTGAAGCGTGGTTGGGCCGTCCGCTCGGGAAGAATCGGTCGCCTGACGCGCTGATCCTCCGGTACCTCGCGGCGTTCGGGCCGGCGACGATCGGCGACGCGCGGACCTGGTCAGGTTTGAGCGGACTCGCGGAGGTCTTCGAGCGTCTTGGGCCGCGTCTGCGGACCTTCCGCGATGAACGCGGCCGCGATCTTTTCGACGTTCCTGATGGTCCCCTACCCGATGGCGAGACTCCTGCCCCACCGCGCTTCCTGCCCGTGTACGACAACATCGTCCTGTCGCACGACGATCGCGCGAGGATTGTCCGCCCGTCTGACCCTAAGCGCCTTGGCTACATGGCAGGGGTGAATTTTGGCAGCGTCCTTATCGACGGTTTCGTCGGAGCGACGTGGACCGTCACGCGCGGGCCAAAGACCGCGACGCTGCGCATCGCACTCCTCGAGCGCCTGGCGAAGCGCGAGCGCGTCGCCGTGGAAGATGAAGGCGCCCGGCTGCTCGGGTTCATTCGTGGGGACGCGCCCTCGCGCGATGTGATGGTCGTCGCACCGCGCCGGTAAGCCTCGGTCATGGGACCAGATCAGCGGAAGACCGTAGACGGGGATATCACCTAGTCAGCGTCTTTACCGCCGATCCTGAGGTCGCGGACCAACCGGCCGACGTCGTGAACCGTTGGCTTCGGCAAACTAACAGGCCCCGGCGGTAGCCTTCAGCGGTGCTCGGTACGGAGACGCGAACGGCGTCCGCGGCGTTGGCAGAGTTCTGCGCCGCGATCGCATGGTCGAACCTCCCGGCGATGGTCCGCGCGCGTACCCAGGAGCTCGTGCTCGACTTCGTCGGTGTCGCCCTGCGCGGCAGCCGGGCACAGTCAAGCGCACCCGTGCAGACGGTCGCGCAGCGCTTCGGTCCCGAAAGAGGCGCGAGCCTCATCGGTCGCGATGCGTTCGCTTCCGCTCCGTGGGCGGGACTCGCGAACGCCGCGAGCGCGCACGCCCTCGAGCTGGACGACGTCACCGCGCGATCGTCGCTTCATCCCGGCGTCGTCGTGATCCCGACGGCGCTCGCCGTTGGCGAGGAGCTTCACCGCTCCCCCACCCGCGTGCTCGAAGCGATCGTCGCGGGGTACGAGGTCATCATCCGCGTCGGCGACGCGCTCAACGCCGAGTCGGCGTACCGACGCGGATTTCATCCCACCGGGGTCGCCGGCGCATTCGGCGCGGCGATCGCCGCGGGCCGGCTGCTCGACCTCGACGTCGCAGGGCTCATTCGCGCGCTCGGCATCGCCGGGACGATGGCCTCGGGGTCGCTCGAGTACCTCTCTGACGGATCGTGGACCAAGCGACTCAATCCCGGGTGGGCCGCGCACTCAGGCATCGTGGCCGCGCATCTCGCGAGCGAGGGCTTCATCGCTCCGGCGACCGCGCTGGACGGGCCGCACGGCCTCTTGCGCGGATACACCGACGAGCCGCGGCCGGAGCTGCTCACTCGCGATCTCGGCCGTTCGTTCGCGATCATGAGCGTTTCGATCAAGCCCTACGCCTGCTGTCGATACAACCACGGGCTCATCGACGGCGTCCTGCAGCTGCAGCGTGCGCATGGCATTCGCCCGCAGGATGTCGAGCGCATCAGGCTCGGCGTGCTCAGCGGAGGCGCGCTCCTCGTGGCTGAGCCGATCGACGAGAAGCGTGCCCCGCGCAACGTCGTCGACGCTCAGTTCAGCGCCCCGTTCGCCGCGGCCGTGGCTCTGGCACGAGGATCGGCCGGCCTCAACGACTACACGCAAGCGAATGTGGACGACCCGCTGATCCGTGGGCTGATGTCGCGAACCGACTGCCACCGCGGCGCGGATCTCGACGCGGCCTATCCCGATCACTGGCCCGCGACCGTCGAGATGCGCCTGCGGGACGGGCGTGAGCTGTCGGTGCGGATCCCTGATCCGACCGGCGACCCTGCGAATCCGGTCGGGTCTCGCGAGCTGCGCGATAAGTTTCAGGAACTCGCCGGAGCCGTGATCGGCCATGAGGCCGCGCTCGAGCTCGCGGGCCGATGCCTCGAGTTCGAGGCCGAACTCGACCTCGACCGTTTCACAGCGCTGCTGCGATGCTGATAGGCGCAGCTAGAGCCCGTCGCGTCCCTCACGCCTGACCGAACTGGCCGTGCCAGCCATGCGGCCAAGCGCTGCATCATGGTGGCGCCTAGCTCCGAGCGATCACCTTTCGCGCGGGGCTCGGCAGCTTCGCGGCGCGCGCCGGTCGGTTCCCATTGCGCGAGCGGCTCGACTCCTCGGCACCGCAGACCGTTTCAATGATCAGACGGGTGGTCACATACGGATCGGCGTTGGCGTTCGGCCGGCGATCCTCGATGTAGCCCTTGCGATCCTTCGCCACCTGCCACGGAATTCGAACCGAAGCTCCCCGGTCGCTGACGCCGTAGCGGAACTCCTTGTACGAGCAGGTCTCGTGAAGACCGGTGAGCCGCTCCTCTATGCCGAACCCGTAATTGGCGATGTGCAGGTCGTGCCGCTTGCCGAGGGCTTCCGCGGCGGCGATGCATGCGTCGTAGTTCTGGCGCATCTCGTTCGTCGAGAAGTTCGTGTGCGCGCCGGCGCCGTTCCAGTCGCCACGCACGGGCTTCGGGTAGAGCGTCGCGCTGACGCCAAAGTCCTCCCCCACCCGATAGAGGAGCCAGCGCGCGACCCAGAGCTGGTCGGCGACCTCCGGAGTGTTCAGAGGACCGACCTGGAACTCCCATTGCCCCGGCATGACCTCGGCGTTGATGCCCGAGATCGCGAGGCCCGCCCTGAGGCACGCGTCCAAATGCGCCTCGACCACGTCGCGTCCGAACACCTCGTCTGCGCCGACACCGCAGTAGTAGCCACCCTGAGGCGCGGGGAACCCGGTGTCAGGGAAACCGAGCGGCCGCGAGCCTTCGAAGAACGTGTACTCCTGCTCGATGCCAAACCACGTGTCGAACCCCTTGAAGCGGTCCGCCATCTCGACGTTCGCGCGACGCATGTTGGTCGCGTGCGGCTGGCCGCTCACGAGCATGACCTCGCACAGAACGAGCTTGTTGTCGCCCCCGCGGATCGGGTCCGGCACCACGAACACGGGCTGCAGGACGCAGTCGGACTTGTCACCCGTTGCCTGCTGCGTGCTCGACCCATCGAATGCCCAGATGGGCGGCTTCTCGCCTTCCGGCACGATCTTCGTCTTCGAACGCAGCTTCTGTGTCGGCTGGGTGCCGTCGATCCAGATGTACTCGGCTCGGTAGACGCCCATGCGGTCCCCTCTCTGGTGGGTATCGATGCAGGAGTGACTCTAGCCGCGCCGCGCGGTCGTCGCCTTGCGCTTCCTCTTGCGCGCGGTCCACGCGGATTGCCCCGGAAGCCCCAGCCCCTCGCGCCGCGACGTATCCAGGTATTTCGCGCCTTCCTGCAACGAAAGCCTCGAGATGTGTTTGCGGTGCGCGAGGAGGAACGCGTAGGTGAGCGCAGGTCGCTCCTTCGACACCTCCCGCAGGACCCACCCGATGGCCTTGCGAATGAAGAACTCGCGCTCGTCGATCATTCCGGCGGCGAGACGCGCCCAGAGCGCGAAGTCGCCGCGGCCGGCCCGAAGCGCATCGTGCTCGGCAAGAAGCGCGGTCCGGCGCACCCAGAAGTTCTTGTCCGTGGCCCACTTCTCGAGGTATCGCCGCGAACGCGGATCGCGCGCGATGACGTCGCCGACCACCTTCGGTGCGATCCAATCGACATAGGCCCAGCTGTTGGAGCGGCGCACGAGCTCGATGAGCCACGGAAGGTCGCGGGCGACCAGCGTCTTGCGATGGCACTCGAGGACTCCGATCGCCGAGGCAAGCAGCTCGTGCACATCGGTCGCGTAGAGCGTTTCCGCGATCGACCGAAGCTCGGCGCGCGCGAGATTCGGGTGCGCGCGGCAGAACTCCCGGACGGCGGCTCGGATGGCCGGAAGGTCGGCGCCCCAAAAGCGCAGGTCACTCTTGAGGTACGCCTTGTCGTGGGCGGCGCGCGCGCTGCTGCCGCCGCTTCTGAGCCGCCCGCGGAAGAACGTGAGCGCGCTCGTCGCCACGGTCATCCGCGCAGCCAGGACGCGAGCGCGTGGTCATCGACGCCCGCTGCGTCGAGCTCTCGCTCGCCCATCGCGACGACCGGGATGCGCAGCGCGTAACGATCGAAGATCACGGCGTCCTGCGTGATGTCCACGCGTTCGATGTCGAGCGGAACGTCGAGCGACACGCGCCGAAGTGCCCGGTACACCTCGGCGCAGAGCCCGCAGTCCGGCTTCTCGAGGAGCCGCACGGCGAGCGGTGCGCCGCGGTGAGTTCGGCGCCGCACGAGTGCGAGTGCGCGCCGGAGATCGCCACGCATCAGCCGCCGCCGACGCCTACCAGTTCGGCGGCAAACCCGCGACGTTCGGCGGGAGCGGCCTCCCACGCGGATAGATCACGTACACGATCCCGGCCGAGCCGCCGAGCCACACCCGCTCGAAGTCCGCGCGGCGATAGACCTTTCGCGCTTCCTCATCCGTCTTGACCGCGGGATCGTTCGTGATGACATCGCCATTCGCATCGAAGCCCCGGATGACCAGCAGGTGTCCGTTGGTCGTCCCGAGGAGGAAGCCAGGCAGAGCCCCGTTGATCGACGCGACGAGCGGAATGCTGGCGTTCAGGAATCGTTGCGCCTCGCTCAGCGAGCGTAGCCGCGTGACGAACCCATCGAGACCGAAGCGCGTTGCATAGGCGACGTTCGCCGGCCAGTTGCCGGCGCCCTTGTAGTTCCAGTCGTAGGTGTAGCGCGCGGCGTAATCGACCTGCGGGTCGTCGTACTTGTCCCCGGGGAAAGCCTCGAGTTGGTCGGGCGTCGGTCCGGCTCCGTGGAACGCGACCACCATCGAGGTCGACGTCGGGCTGCACCAGGCCTCTCCCCCGCCGTCGTACTCGGGGAATTCCCCGGCGTGGGTCTCCTGCGAGAAGGGCGGCACCTGGAGCTGGACCGGAGGTCCGCTGAAAAGGCTCGGGATCTCGTACTTGAAGGCGGCCGAGGTCATCGCGGCCAGCATCCGTACGGATGGGCTCGCGGTCGTCGTTTGCTTTTGGTAGAGCGTGACGCGGAGCCGATACGCGTCGACTGGCGCGGCGCCCTTCGCTCGCACGAAGGTGTCGATGTTCACGTCACCGTCGCCGTCCTGTTGTCCGGAGGTGGACGTCCGGTGGATGTCGCCGTCGCCGGACGCCCAGGTGATCATCGTGAAGAACTTCGTCTCGCGGCCGGCGCCGCGCGCCTGCATCTCGACCTTGATCCACGTTCCCGCCGGCGTCTCGGCGTTCCACGACGCCACGAGCTCGTCGAATGCGAACGCGACAGGCATCCACTCAGAGGTCCACGAGCCACTCTGGAACGCGATCCCTCGCGCGCCGAACGGGTCGTCATAGCTCCCGCTCGTGAGGCCGGTCGCCGCAAGCGTGATCGGTCCGGTCCCGGTCACGCCTACAGCGGTGCCGCGCGCGAAGTCGGCTCGCGCGAAGCTGACGGGCGGCTTGTCCGCGGGTTGCGGGACGAGCGTCGGCGTTGGGACCGGCGTGGGCGTCGTCACGGGCCGATCGGTCGGCGCGGCCGAGGGCGACGCTGTCGCGGTGGCATCAGGCTGGCTGACGGGCGTGCCGACGCACGCCGCAAGCAGCCAGGCCGTGATCACGGCGATAGCGGATCGTCGCCCTCTCCTCATGCCCTAGCCGAGGACGGACGTCACCAGTTCGGTGGTAGCCCTGCGACGTGCGACGGGAGCGGGACGCCCGGCGGATGGATGACGTAGACGATCCCGGCCGACCCGCCGAGCCACACGTTCTCGAAGTCTGCCCGACCGTACGTTTTCCTCGCCTGCGGGTCGGTGAGCACCGCCGGATCGTTCGTGATCACATCACCGGTCGGCGTGAAGCCGCGGATCACCAGGAGATGTCCGTTGGTCTTCCCGAAGAGGAAGCCCGGCAGCTTTCCGTTGATCGACGCGACGAGCGGGATCCCAGCGTTGATGAAGAGCTCGGCCTCGGTCAACGAACGAAGACGCGTCACGAACGCGTCCATGCCGTAGCGAGCAGCGTAGGCCGCGTTGTCCGGCCAGTTGCCGGTGCCCGCGTAGTGCCAGTCATACGTGTACCGGGCGGCATAGTCGACCTGCGGATCGGTGTACCCGGGTCCCGGAAACGTTTCGAGATCCTTCTTACTCGGGCCGGTCTTCCAGAACGCGAGGACCATCGCGGTCGACGTCGGACTGCACCATGCCTCGCCGCCGTTGTCGAACTCGGGAAACTGGCCGGCGTGGATCTCCTGCGAGTAGCGGGGTACATCGTTGTCGAATACTTTCCCACCGAATGCGCTCGGGATGTCGTACGTCGTCGCCGCCGAGGTCATCGCGCCCATCGTTCGAACGCTGGGGGTCCCGCTACTGCCCGCGGTGCGGTACAGCGTGACGCGGAGCTCGTATGAGTCCAGCGGCGCCGCCTTCTTATCCCGGATGAACGTGTCGATCGCGATGAAGCCGTCGGTGTCGCCCTGTCCGCCGACTGAGGTCCGATGGATGTCCCCGTCACCCGACGCCCAGATGCCCATCGTGTACCACTTCGTGTAACGGTCGCTGCCGTGCGCCCGCATCTCCGTCCGGATCCATGTTCCGCTGGGCGTATCCGCGTTCCACGACGCAACGAGCTCGTCGAATCCGAACGGCACGGTGGTGGGATCGGAAGTCCACGAGCCGCTCTGGTAGGCGATTGCGCCTCGGTCGGGATCGTCGAATGGGTCGTCGTACGACCCGGTCCTCAGGCCGCCGCTCGCGAGGGTCAGCCTTCCGCCGGTCCGCGCCACGCCGTCGACTGCGCCGCCCGTCAAACTGGCCCGCGCGAAGCTGACCGGAGGAGCCACAGTCGTCTTCCCGGCTCCCGCCATTCCGCTCGAGACGAGCAGCGCCGCGACCGCGATGGTGGCGACGACGATCCTCACGGAGACCTCCTCATGAGCGTGGCCCGGCAAGCCTAACGCGGATAGAGTGCCGCTCGTGACCCCGCTCGCGCGGCCGGACCTTTTCTGGTCCACCGACCGCGTCGCCGCCCGTATGCGGGACGCCGATGTGCGTGTGGTCGACTGCCGCTTCAGCTTTGACGAGGACCTTCACGCGCAGTACCTGGGCAATCATCTGCCCGGCGCGGTGTATGTGAGCTGGGCGAGCGACCTTTCGGCTCCGCCACCCGCCTCGGGACATCCAAGGTGGATGCTCATCGGCCCGTCCGAGTTCGCGCAGGTGATGTCGCACCTCGGCATCGGTGACGGGACGATGGTCATCGGCTACGACGCGGAGGGCGGGCACCACGCCGCGCGTCTGTGGCTCGCGCTCCGCCGCTACGGCCACGACCGGATGGCGGTAATGGAAGGCGGCATCCAGAAGTGGATCGCCGAAGGTCGCCCGCTGGAGAGTGGTGTGGTCAAGTTCGCGTCGGCCACCTTCACGCCGCGGCCACGCGAGGGCGTGATCGCTACGAAGGAAGAAGTCCTCGCCGCGGTGCGCACCGGAGACCCCTGGCTGCTGGATGTCCGGCGGGACAGCGAGTTCACCGGCGCAGAAAAGCGCGCCGCGCGTGGTGGCCACATTCCCGGTGCCGTGAACATCCTGTGGAAAGACGCGCTCAAGGAGGACTGGACGCTCCGGGAGGCAGGCGAGCTCGAGGAGTTCTACACGAACGCGGGGTTCGGACCCGAGACGCGCACTGTCACGTATTG
>Ga0137376_10002654_pt1 | contig 10798 bp, 8 predicted proteins | sample SagtaG_23_FD_104814 | JGI IMG/M metagenome (GOLD analysis project Ga0137376, IMG submission 104814) | Vadose zone soil microbial communities from Sagehorn Ranch, Mendocino, California, USA - Sage2_L_20_16 metaG | ecosystem: Environmental > Terrestrial > Soil > Vadose zone | place: USA... | reverse complement strand
TCTGGAACCGCCCTGGCCGCCGCTCGGACGACGCGGCCGCGAGCTCGGCTTCCGCTTCGGCGATCGTCTTCCGGGACCAGAGCGCCGGATCTTGCTCCGAGAGCGGGACGTAGCGTCCGTCGGGAGAGCGGCGCGCGGCCCGCCGTGCGTGGACGTGGAGCATGAGCGCGAGGAGACCGCGCGCCTCGGGGTCGTTCGGTCGTTTCTCGACGAGCACCCGGCCGAGCCAGATCGCTTCCTCTGCGAGATCGCCGCCGCCGTCGTCCCACCCAAGGCCGAACGCGGCATAGATCGCCTCGAGGACGGCGTCGAGGCGCGGCGCGAGGTCGCGGTCGTCGGGCACCTCGAACGGAATCCCCGCGTCGCGGATCTTCGTCTTTGCGCGGACGAGCCGCTGGCCGATCGTCGCGGCTGGCACGAGAAACGCGGAGGCCATCCGCGCCGCGGTGACACCGAGGACGGTCTGCAGCATGAGCGGCGTGTGGACGGCCGGATCGATCGCCGGATGGGCGCACACGAAGAGGAGCTTCAGCCGTTCATCGGGGAACTGCGGGTCGGCCGGCTCGCCCGCCCTGCTCTCGGCGACGAGGCGGATCGTGTCGACGCTCCCCGTTTTTACGCGGTCGTGCCGTTTCCAGTCGAGGAACCGATTCCGCGCCGACTTGAGGAGCCACGCCTCGGGCGAGCGCGGGGCGCCGTCGCGCGGCCAGGTGTCGAGGGCGGCCAGGAGCGCGTCGCCGAGCGCGTCCTCCGCGGCGGCGACGTCGCGCGTGTGAGACGAGAGGTAGGCGACGAGCCGACCGTAGGAGTCGCGGGCGACCGCCTCGACGGCGCGGCGCGCGTCGTCCATGTCACGTCGTGACGACGTCGTGGATCTCGGCGGCGACAGGGCGGACCTCGACGGCGCCGTAGGACGCGGCGGGGCAGCGGGCGGCCCAGTCGAGCGCGGCGTCGAGGGACGGGAGCTCGAGGATCACGAAGCCGCCGAGCTGCTCCTTGGTCTCGGCATACGGCCCGTCCTGGACGTGGCGCCGGCCGTCCTCGACGCGGACGACGGTAGCGGTGGAGGTCCCGCGGAGCGGTTGGCCGCCGACATAGATGCCAGCCTCGACGAGCATCCGGTGGTAGGCGCGCCAGGCGCCGATGTAGGCGTCGCCCTTGTCGAGCGTGCGATTCGCGAACCGCTCCGCGGTCTCGTAGATCAGCAGCGCGTATTGCATGGTGCCCTCCCGGAGACGATTTCCCCCGATCGACGACGTCCGGGTTGCCCCGATTTCGACACGCATCGAATTTCGGCCCTGCGGCAGCCTGGTATCTTCACGCTTCTTGCCATGGCGACCAAGATTCTAGTGGGAAGATGTGCTCATCCCTCCCGTTGCCGCGATCCACGGACCGGGCTGGGGAATCGGATTTCCATTGGCGGCCGCGATGTGAACCAGGACGACGGGGCCGAAGCAGACGGCGGGCACTGCGATGTGTCCGTGAAGGTTGGCGTTCCCCTTCGTCGACAGCGGAACGGGAGCCGTCTCCGACTGCACGGTGCCGCCGCTGCCGCCACAGACCAAGCTGGCACTGACGGCGGTCACCGGACCCGCATCTCCGGTCGAGGGGAGAATCAGGTCGCGAACCCTCACGTGCAGCTTCCCGGTCGCATCCAGAGACGCCAAACCGTTTTTGACCGTCCAGGGCGAGCCCGCGCTCTCCACCCCTCCGATCACGATCTTGGGGTTGTTCCCCGCCAGGGTGGAATGCAGCTGAATCGGCTGCGCCATCGCGCCGACGGCAAACAGTACGGGGCTGATGCCAGCTAGCAGAACGATCCTATTCGCTATCTTGCTCATGATACGACTCCTCTCGTGGTTGGTGGCTGCATTTACGCACTCGTAGTCCAGCGACTCTCCTCGGCGGCTTTTCGTGCACGATCCACGCCATCATCGTCGCGCTCCGTTCCGTCGAGCACCTGCGATGCGAGTGCGCCGTTACTGCCGACGGGTCGGCGCGGTGTCGCCGTATCGCCGCGGAGCTCTCGGATTCGGCTGGAGAGTGCGGACCGTGGACGGGTTCTTAACTGTCCCCTTTGGTGGACCGCTCGGGCTGACGACATGTCGGCAAGCGCCGACATGTCGTCGTCGTTCGGCAGCGCCAGCGCGACTGGAGGTGCGACCCTAGCATCGACAACGCGGTCCCCGTCCCTGACGGCCGGCACGATAGTTGCGCTCGGTATGTGATCATGTCCGGCACCGCACACGATCGAAACGGCTGGTTGCCAATCCTCCTCCTCGCTGCCTTCTTGGTGCTCACGCCGGGAAGCGGTGCGGTATGGCCCGCAACGGGGGCAGGGCACGGGGGCGGCTTCTCCGGCGGTGCCCACGGCGGTGGCCGTCTTCCGCAAGGCCGACAGCCCGGGCGTGGCGGCTTCGATGGGAGGCGATTCCCGCACGAGCACGACCACCGCCATGACGGTCGGACATTCCTCGTGTTCCCGTACTTCTACGACCCCTATTATGAGTACGACCCGTACTATCCTGGCTACCCGTACGATGCGTACTGCGACCCGTATTCACCGTACTACGCTCCTGAGTACTGCTACTGGGACGGTTCATAGGACCACGCGATGCCGCTTCGACAGGAGAAACGCTTCTACGTCGCGATCCTCGCACTGCTCGGCGTCGCGCTCGGAGCGCCCGCGTTCTGCTCGAGTGCTCGCGCCTCGGCGTGGGCCCTCGATCCCGCGGCGACCCGGATCGCGTTTTCGGTCAAGAATCTCTCGGTGGCATACGTCAACGGTACGTTCCGCCTCGCGTCCGGGCGCGTGGTACTGGACGACGGGGATCCGTCGCGCGGGACGATCGAGGCGGTGATCGACGCGGGCTCGGTCGACACGGATGAGCCCAAGCGTGACGCTCACCTGCGCAGCGCTGACTTCCTCGACGTCACGCGCTATCCGACTATCGCATTCCAGTCCACGCGAATCGACGAGGCGGACGGCGACCACTGGAGGGTGACCGGGAACCTCACGTTGCGCGGGACGACACGCCCGGTGGTCCTCGACGTCCAGAGGTCGATCGCCCAGGGGAGCCGTGCGAGCGCACATGCCTCGACCACGATCGACCGCCGGGACTTCGGCATCACGTACTCCGGCTACGCAGTGGGCACCGAGGTCGCGATCACGATCGACGCGGTCGGAATCGAGCCGGCCCCGGACGCGCCGCCGGAGTGACGCGCCACGAACGCTTGCCCTACGCGGCCCGGGGCCTGGTGATCCCGAGCCTCCTCATCAACGATTGCAGCGTCGTACGCTTCATTCCCAGCCGGGCGGCGGCGCCCCGCGGGCCACCGAGCGTCCAGTTCGTCTCGCCGAGAACGCGCAGAATGTGCGTCCGCTCCACGGCCTCGAGCGTCGGGGGACCGTCCGCGCGATCAGCCCGGGGCCGGCGCCACCGGAGCTCGGCGAGCGGGACCTCAAGCGTCCGCCCCTTCGAGAGGATCATCGCCCGCTCGATGAGGTTCGCGAGTTCCCTCACGTTTCCCGGCCACGCATAGCGACGCAAGACATCGAGCGTCTCGGTGGCGATCACCTCGACGTGTCGATTCATCGGGCGGGCGAGACGCTGCACGAAGAAACGGGCCAGTGCGGGAACGTCCTCGGGTCGCTCGCGCAACGGCGGAACGTGGATGGGAAAGACGTTCAGGCGGTAGTAGAGGTCGGCGCGGAAGCGCCGCTCCTCGACCAGCCGAGCGAGGTCGCGGTTCGTCGCGGCGACGACGCGGATGTCGACCTTGATCGTTCGAGTACCGCCGACGCGCTCGAACTCCTGCTCCTGGAGGACCCGGAGGAGCTTCGGCTGGAGCTCCAGCGGGAGCTCGCCCACCTCGTCGAGGAAGAGCGTACCGCCATGGGCCACCTCGAAGCGTCCGATCCTCTGGGCGATGGCCCCGGTGAACGCACCGCGCTCGTGGCCGAAGAGCTCGCTCTCGAGGAGTCCCGACGGGATGGCCGCGCAATTGATCTTGACGAACGTGCGCTCGCGCCGCCCACTTCGGTCATGGATGGCGCGTGCGATCAATTCCTTGCCCGTCCCGGTCTCGCCCAGGACGAGCACGGTCGCGTCGGACGGCGCGACGATCTCCACCTGCTGGAGGGCATCGCGGAGAAGACGGCTCTCGCCGACGATTTCCGCGAACGGGTGTTCGGCGCGGATCTCGCTCTCGAGGTAGAGCCGCTCCTCGGCGAGCTTTTCCGTGAGCTGAGCGATCTCTCTGAATGCAAGCGCGTTGGCGACCGCCATCGCGACCTGGCGGGCGACCGCTTCGATCATCGTGACCGACGCCGGCGTGAAGGCATCGGGTTGGAGGCTGCCCACCGTCAGTGTGCCGAGCCCGCGGTCGCCGACGACGAGGGGGACGGCGCAGACGGATCGGATGCCCGTCTCGCGCATCGCAGCTGCGGTGTCGGCGAAGCGACCCGTCAGGTCGTCTTCGCCGAAGACAAGGGTCCGTCGCGGCGTGAACGCCTCATCGGCCGCGGAGCCCGTGAAGCGCTTGCCGACATACCCGCGTCCATTGCTCGACTTGGCAGTAACCGCGTGGACCACGAGGTCACCGCAATCCTTGTCGTAGAGCGCGAGGGTCGCGCATTCGTGGGGGATCACGCGCTCCAGCCGGGCGGAGATGGCGTCGAGGAGCTCGGGCAGATCGACCTTGGAAACCATCGCGTTCGTGACCTCGAGCAGCAGCCGGAGATGGTCCCGCTCGTTCGAGAGCTGCTGCTGCGTGGCCTGCGCCTCGTCGAAGTTGAGCGCGTTGTCGACCGCCACCGCGACGAGCTTCGCGACCTCGCCCAGGAAGGCGACGTCGGCAGCCGTGTACGTGACCGGCTCACGGCTGCCGAAGCCCAGCAGACCGACCCGCCGGCATGCGGTCGTCAGGGGCAAACTGCAGAAGCTGACGATGCGGCGCTCCCGGAGCTCCGCCATGGCCCCGGGCCACCGCGTCTCCACCGCCGTATCTGGAACGATGAGCGGCTGCTGGGTGTCGATCACCCACCCGGCGTGGGTGCCGTCGACCGGACGCTCCGGGAGCGTCGTGAATCCCGTGCCGCTCGTCTCGAGGACCCGCGCGCTCGTGACGCCGCGCTCCGGGTGGAGAAGGACGAGGCCCAGACGGTCGAAGCGGACGACACGCTGCAGGTGGCGGGCTAAACCGCGGAAGAGCTCCTCCGGATCTCGGCAGGATGTGATCGATTCGGCAACGGCGAGCAGCGCCTGGAAGCGCCCCGCCAGGGACGACGAACCCGTCGAACCGTCCCGCGCTGCTCCCGCCGTCTCCATCTCACTTCTCGAGCATCGGCCGGCCCTCGTGGGTCACGAGCAGGTCGTGCATGTCGTTCGCGTGCTCCTCCTCCTGCGCCAGAATGCGCTCGAGGAGCACCCGCGTGGTGGGGTCGCGGTCGCCGAAGTAGCGCACCATCTCACGGTAGGTCTCGATGGCGACGCGCTCGGCAACCAGGTCTTCCTTGATCATGTCGACCAGGTTCTCGCCCTCGACGTACTCCGAGGCGGCGCGCGAGCCGACCCCATCCGGGTTCAGGTCCGGCTTGCCGCCGAGCTGATTGATCCGCTCGGCGAGGAGATCGAGATGCTCCTCTTCCTCCTTCGCGTGCTGCGCGAACTCTTCCTTGACCGCCTCGCTCGCGAGCCCGGTCGCGCAGACGGCGTGGAACTTGTAGCGGAGGATGCACACGATTTCCGTGGCGACTGCGTGGTTCAGGAGGGCGATCGCGTCCGCCACCTTGCCGCCGTAGTTCTGCGTGACGGCGCCGTCGCCGAGATGCTCCCGCGCTCTGCGCCGAATCTCCTTGAGGTCCGAAAGAAACTTCCCTCGATCACTCATTGCCTGTCCTCCTTTCGTCTGCACGAAGATCACGATCCGGTGTCGGCAACTTCCCGTGCCGTCGGGGCGGCGTCCCATCCACCACCGACCGCCTTGTAGAGCGCGACGACCTCGAGCGCGACGTCGCGTTCGGTCTGTGCCAGCGTGTCCTGCGACGTGAAGACCGATTGCTCCGCGACGAGCACGGTGAGGAAGTCGGTGAGCCCCTGGCGGTACAGGTTCCGGGCCAGCTCGGCGGCGCGCTGGTTCGCGCGCACGGCCTCCTCGAGCTGCGCCCGAGTCGCTTGCTCGTGTGAGAACGCGACGAGCGCGTCCTCCACATCCTGGAACGCCTGCAGGACGACGGCCTCGTACGCCGCGAGGAGCTCCTGCTGCGTCGCCGTCTGGAGGGCGATGTTGGCGCGGATCCGGCCGCCCTCGAAGATCGGCCAGGAGACGCTCGGCCCGATGGAGAGCGCCCGGCTCTGCCAGTCGAGGAAGTCGGAGGCGCGGACGCTCTGCAGACTGGCCGCCCCCGTGATGAAGAAGCGCGGAAAGAGATCGCGGGTGGCGACGCCGATTGCGGCAGTCTGTGAGGCCAGCTGCCGTTCCGAGCGGGCGACGTCCGGGCGGCGAAGCAAGAGCTCCGATGGGAGACCGACGGCCACCTGCGCGGGCGGTTTCGGAATCGGTCCGACGGCCGCGAGTTCCTGCTGGAGCGCCATCGGGGGCCGCGCGATCAGGATGCCGAGCCGGTGCATCGCCTGCGCGGCTTGCTGCTCGAGGAGCGGGATCGTCGAGGCGGTGGTCGCGACCTGCGCGGCAGCGCGCTGGACGTCCAGCTCCGGCGCAAGTCCTGCGTTCAGGAGTCGTCGGGTCAGGTCGAGCGTTCCCTGCTGCGCGGCGAGGTTCTGGTTCGCGAGCGCGATCCGCTGCTGGAGGCTCCGGTAGGTGACGTACTCGAGGCCGACCTCGGCCATGAGCGAGACGAGGACTGCGTTCCGGTCGTCCTCCGTCGCCTCGACGCTCGCGTCAGCCGCTTCCACGGACCGGCGGTTGCCTCCGAAGACATCCACCTCCCAGTTGGCGTCGAAGCCTGTCTGGAAGAGATTGAACATCCTTCCCGGCCCTCCCGTGCTCAGCCCGTTCTTGCTCGTTCGTATGCGGGTGTACGAGCCCGCCGCGCCGATCTGCGGCCAGAGATCGGCCGCCGCGATACGTCGTGACGCGCGGGCCTCGCGCACCCGGGCCTCGGCTTGCTGCAGGGTGAGGTTCGACGCCACGGTGCGCCGGATGAGGGACATCAGGAGCTGGTCGTCGAAGGTGGTCCACCAAGCCGTCGGGGCGCCGTCGACGATGGCGTCGCTGCGCCCCTCCTGCGGCGCCGTCGGTGCGAGCTCACCCCAGGACGGTGGTGGGGCGACGTCCGGCCGTCGGTAGTTCGGCCCCACCATGCATCCTACCGTGCCGAGCACGACGACGAGGAGGAGGGACGAGCGTCTCGTCATGGCTTCGCTGCGCCGGGCGCGGGGTTGGCTGGATTCGCAATCTCGACCCGGCTGCCTTCCGCGATGTTCGCCGATATCCCGGTCGCCACCACGTCGGTCGTTTCGAGTCCCGACAGCACCTCCGCGTCGTTCCCGTAGTCGCGGCCGATCTGGATCGGCCGGTAGTGGAGCGTACCGTCCGCGTCGACGAGCGCTACCCGCACGCCGTTGGCGTCGATCAGGAGGGCACTCTGCGGGACGACGAGGGGCGGCTCCGCCCGCTGGACCTTGAACCGGACCGTCGCGTAGCTCCCGGACAGCAGGAGGCGCTCGGGGTTCGGCACCTGCACCTCGGTCAGGAGCGTTCGCGACGTCGGGTCGATCGCACCGGCGGTGCGGGTGACCGTACCCTGGAAGACGCGGCCGGGAAGCTCGCGCACGCTCACGTCCGCGGACTGGCCGGCCCTGATGTCCGGCGCGTAGGACTGCGGCACGTAGACGAAGATGCGCAGGACATCGACCTGCGCGAGGCGGAAGAGCTCGCGCGTCCCGCTGGTCGAGCCCGCGGAGATGAGCGAGCCGGGATCGACGTTGCGCACCGTGATGACCCCGTCGAAGGGCGCGTACACCTTCTGGAAGCTCTGGAGTTCCAGCAGGCGATGCACGTTGGCCTCGTCGGCGTTCACGGTGGCGCGGGCGGCATCGACGACCTTCTCGGCATCCGTCACGGCCGACGTACGCTCGTCGATCTGCTGCTTCGACACCGTGCCCGGTCCCGCCGCGACGTAGCGCTGGAGCGTCGTCCGGGCGAGCGCGAGGTCGGCCTCGAACTTGACGACGTTCGCCTTCTCCTGGGACATCGTCGCGATCGCTTGCATCAGCTGCTGGTCGACTTCCGGGGTGTCGATGTCGGCGAGCAGCTGTCCCTTGTTCACGCGGTCGCCGATGTCGACGAAGCGCGCGTTCAGGTAGCCGTCGGTGCGCGCCCAGATCCCCGTCTCGAGGATCGCCTCCATGCTCCCCGGCAGCGCGACCTCGACCACCTCGGGCGAGCGGCGGGGGCTCACCGTCGACACCATCGGGGCCCGGTTCTGCACCGCATCCGCCCCGACACGGAGCCGGTGGCGCAGCACCAGGCGCGGAACGACGCCCACCAGGAAGAGGACGGCGAAGACGGCCGCCGCGGCGACCAGGATGCCGCGGATGCGGCGGACGGGGACGACGCTGGGCGCGATCACGACGGCGGGCTGGGAGAGGCTCATCGATATCCTTCGCTCGCGCTCATGCGCGGAGCTCCGGTGGTATCTCGGTCACGGCCTGCTTCCGGCGAAGGACGCTGTAGACCACCGGCACGAAGAGGAGCGTGGCGAAGGTCGCGAGCGTGAGCCCGCCGATGACGACGCGGCCGAGAGGGGCGTTCTGCTCGCCGCCCTCGCCGAGGCCGAGCGACATCGGTAACATGCCGAGAATCATCGCGAGCGCCGTCATGACCACCGGACGGAGCCGCGTCGTGCCCGCCGCGAGCGCTGCGTCGTGAGCATCGAGCTTCTCCTCCTCGCGCTGCTCGTTCGCGAACTGGACGACCAGGATCGAGTTGCTGGTCGCCACGCCGACGCACATGATCGCGCCCATCAGCGCCGGGATCGAGATGTTCGTCTGAGTGACGAGCAGCATCCAGAGCACGCCCGCCATCGCGCCCGGGAGCGCCATCAGGATGATGAGTGGGTCGAGCCACGACTGGAAGTTGACCGCCATGAGCAGGTAGACGAGCACCACCGCCAGCACCATCCCGCCGGCGAGCGCCGTGAAGCTCGACCGCATCGTCTCCGCCTGCCCGCGGATCGTGATGAACGTCCCCCGCGGCAGCGTCGGCCGGACCTCGTCGACGATGCGCTCGACGGCGCTCGACACCGACCAGAGGTCGGCGCGATCGGAGGCCGCGAGCACGTCGAGGACCGGCTGGACGTTGTAGTGGCTGATGACGCCGGGCGCGACGTTCCGGCGAATCGATGCGAGGTTGGTGAGGAGCTGCGGGCGGGGCTGGCCGGGCACGGCGATCGGGGTGGTGGCGAGCGCCTCGACCGAGTCGATCCGGTACTGCGGCGTCTGCACGATGACGGGGTAGTTCACGCCGGTCTGTACGTTGAGCCAGTAGTTCGGATTCGCCTGGGCCGTTCCGGAGAGCGACACGAGCATGCTCTGCGCGACGTTCGATTCCGTGAACCCGATCTGGCGCGCCATCCAGCGGTCGACGTCGACGTCGAACTCGGGATAGCGCGGTACCTGCTGCAGCCGCACGTCAGCCGCGCCGGGAATCGCCGCGATCCGCCGCACGAGGTTCTCCGCGATGCCGACGTTGCGCGGATCCCGCCCCACGACCTGGACGTCGATCGGCGCCGCCAGCCCGAAGTTCAGGATCTGCGACACGATGTCGGCGGGCTGGAAGAAGAGGGTGAGGTCCGGAAAGCGCTTGCCGAGGATCGTGCGCAGCTTCTCGGCGTAGGCGGTGGTGGACCCGTGCTCGGGCCTGAGCGCGATCAGGATCTCCCCGTCCGCGGAGGTGACGAGCGAGGCGTCGCTGAAGGCGAAGTTGACGCCGCCCTGGGGAAGACCGAGGTTGTCGATCACCGTATCGATCTCCCCGGCCGGGATCGTCTGGCGGATCACGTCCTCGATGTCCGCCAGGCGACGCTCGGTTTCCTCGAGTCGCGTGCCCGCCGGGCAGCGGACGTGCAGGCGAAGCTGCCCGGCATCGACCGTCGGAAAAAAGTCCATCCCGATCAGCCAGAAGAGGCCGAGGGAGAGCGTCACGAAGCCCGCGAACACCCCGGTCACGATGCGGCGGTGACCGAGCGCCCACGCGAGAAGCTTGCCATACCCATCCCGCAAGCGCTCGAAGCGGCGGTTGAATGCCTGGTGCACGGCCCAGATGCGTCCCGCATCGGTGACGGTGTGCTCGGCGCCCGGGGCGTGCAGGTGCGCTTCGGCAGGCAGCAGGTAGCGCACCATCGTCGGCACGACGGTGCGAGAGAGGAAATAGCTCGCCAGCATGGCGAACACGACCGCTTCGGCGAGCGGGGTGAAGAGGTACTTGCCAACCCCGGTGATGAACACGACCGGGACGAACACGATGCAGATGCAGAGGGTCGCGACGAACGCCGGGGTGGCGATCTGCTGCGCGCCGTCGAGGATCGCGCGGATCACCGGCTTCCCCATGGCGAGGTTGCGGTTCGTGTTCTCGATCTCGACGGTCGCGTCGTCGACGAGGATGCCGACCGCGAGCGCGAGGCCGCCGAGCGTCATCACGTTCAGCGTCTCGTTGAACGCGTGGAGCATGATCACGGAGAACAGGATCGACAGCGGGATCGAGATCACGACCGTGAGCGTCGAGCGCCAGCTCCCGAGGAACATCAGGATCATCAGGCCCGTGAGCGCCGCGG
>Ga0137376_10002651_pt1 | contig 10802 bp, 17 predicted proteins | sample SagtaG_23_FD_104814 | JGI IMG/M metagenome (GOLD analysis project Ga0137376, IMG submission 104814) | Vadose zone soil microbial communities from Sagehorn Ranch, Mendocino, California, USA - Sage2_L_20_16 metaG | ecosystem: Environmental > Terrestrial > Soil > Vadose zone | place: USA... | reverse complement strand
CGAACATGTCGACGGCCATGACATTGTAGTAGACAGATGTAATGTACCCAAAAGAATCAGACAACTACGTCGGGATAGTCAATGGGATCAACTCTTGCGGCGCTGCAGCAGTAGCAAGTGGTGGACCTTGCTCCCCAATCGACATGACAATCATCTGCTCAACAAGAGCATCGTTCTGGAGTCCCTGATCCTTCTCACAATCTTGAGTTCGAATTATTCCCCCTGAATTGTTGGCTGAGAACTCTTTGCCCGACTTGTGGTTAAAAAGTTCAGCAGACTGCGAGATGTGAATCATAATCATTAATCACAAGAAGGATTTAGAACTAACCTTGGAAGGTGGCCGCTCAAAGCTCCTGTCTGGTTCGTCAAAGTGGTGCATAGGCATGTTGTTCGCAAAGTTCGGGTAGGGCTTTGCGGAAGCGTGATGTTGCTGCACTTGATTAGGCGAAAGGACAGAGCGAATGTTCGAGTTGCTCCATGCTCCCATTGTATTAGGAGAGCGTCTTTCAGGTATCGCTCCAGATGTCAGAGGCGGAAAATCTGTAGGGTGCAAAGGAGGCAACGAGGCAGGTCCCGACGGAGGGAGTGACATGTTAATTGGGAGTCCAGTGCTATTACCATTCCGCATTGTATTGACTGGTGGCATTGGGCGCGTGGAATGGTCGTGATGATGTCGAATATGAGGGGGATTGGATGCAGGCGTCATCCCTACCGCCCAATCAGGCCGAGGAGGTAGAGGATGTTGCGATGATGTTGATGTGTATGTTCGTCTCGATGATGAAGAAGTAGTCGAGGATGACTTGAGTATGAATCAGTATGCGTAAATGAGATGTTAGACAATGCAACCTACGGTTGTCGAACAGACATCGTCGTTGAGGGACGATGTGCGGCTATATCCCGAGCTACCACTACCGCTACCTTGTCTACGTGATGAACTCAATCTTGGGCCAACCACGTCTCCTGGAGGCTGTGAAGGCGCAAAACTACCCGTCCCAACGCCTAGGCCATAGCTCCAAGAAGATCGTGTTGTACTGGAGCGTCCTTTGGAAGTCCCATTCATACTTGGCCCAAGAGGGACCCTGGGATGGTTTCTGCCGTTGTTCGGAAGTCCACCCGTTGCATTGTTCATTACTGGACGGCCAGGGTTGAGAGGTCCTACAGATCCGTTTGGAGGCCTGGACATGTCATAAACAGGAAGTGGAGGTGGATTAGGCAACGGTGGTGCCATTTGATTCGGCGGAGGATAGTAACCGGGCATTGGATAAGGGTAAGGAGGTCCAGAATACTGCATGAATGGAGGCCGAGGACCTTGTCCTGGGTGCGGCGGAGCGTTAATCATTTGATTTGGACCTGGGTGAGGTTGCATAGGAGGTTGGGAATGCTGTATATGCGGGGGAGGTGGATTTGGGTTCTGCCATACGAAATTATTCCCGTGGCCCATTGGGTTAGCATACATATCGCCGTTTGTTGGAAGCATGCCATCGATAGGGTGTTGCTGAGGTTGCGGGGGCGGTGGATACGGGTTATACTGCGCATAAAACGGATAAGATGTGAAAGGAATATTGGATGGATGTCCTGGGGGCGGATAGGGTGCAGGATACTGTGAAGGGTGATAGCCGGGATTTAATGGTTCAGGATAGGCTCCGTGAGGATCATAAAAAGAAGTAGACGGAGTTGGGTCGTATATCGAGGCAAATTTGAAAGACGATGAAGGGGAGGAGGCACGAGAGTTGCGTACACTGGTTGGACCACTGAAGTTAGGTAGCCCGTTGCGCGAAGACGAGGCACCAGAACCACGCCTAAAGTCTTTCCTGTTCTCCCGTACATTAGATGCCGACCACTCACTCTCTGTTGTCGGTGAGCTAGATTCTTCCAAATCGCCAACACTGCTGCCTGCGCCAGCAGAGCTGGATGTAAGACTAAGACTCGAGGAGCTGGCATTCATGCTCCCCTTCTCTTTCTCCTCGAAGCCCATGAATATTCGAGACCGCGCCTCCTTGTATGCGGCCTCCCGCTCTTCAATAGTAGGGCGCTTCCTCGTGTGGCCGCTTGTAGAAGTGCTTCTGCCTCCTAAGCTCCCAGTCTCTGAAGGCTCAACATCGGACAGCTCTAAATCATCTCCTGCCACTGAGTTGGCCTGCGATTTCGGTTTTCTGTCTTGGGATGTCCGTTGCATGATCTTGATTGCTGGCTGAGGCGCCGGCTCCGCAGGAACAAGATCTGATATCTTGCGTTCGGGGCTAGCAGCCGATATTAGCACAAGACGAGTCACGAACAAGGTCAACGTACATCCGACTATCGGGCGAGAGCGTAATACAAAAGGCTTTGGTGGTTTGGTCCACCTCGAGCGACGTTTTATAGAAGCTCGCGCAACGATGGACCAACATGCGTTGGTACGATGTGGCTGCGGTGACGTCCATGCGCATTTTTCTGTCGTCATGTCAGATTATGTTGGTGTCGAAGAATTATTCGTAGACGGCAACCCTGGAGGTTGCACGACGGCATTGAACGGACAAAGACTCACGAGGGTTCTCTAATAAGATTCTCCATCGTCTCACCCATTTTTAAAACGAATATTCTGTCTTTACTTTTGAGGGCCTCGACTATTTGTGGGTCTATATCAGCATTTGGTTCTGGGGTGGATGGTGTTGCGGATGGGTCTTGATGTTGTACAAAGCCATTTAGAGCAACAGAAATCGAAAGGGAAGAGGGATAATCCGGCGATTGCGGGGAGGGGAAGTGGCAGGGGGCGGGGGCAGAGAGGGGAGGGCCGGCCGAGGCTGAGCTTGGGGTGGCACCTCTGGAGGGAGGACTGGGAGGCGAGTAGTGCTGCATAGGGAGGACGTTGGCACCGGCGGAGGGAGTGTCAGGACATCAGGTCAGGGGTGAAAAGAAGGAGCGTGTTCTGAGATCTCTAGTCGTGGGTAAATCTACAATGTAATTAAAGTCCATGTACTGTAACCTTTCCCCGCTGCATCAACCCATACACATTGAATCCAAGACTGTCTCCTGTTAGCATCTGCCCACAAATATCGCACACGTACTCACCAGAATACACATACACATATCCCATATATAGCCAATACAAGCGCCGCCCGATTCAGCCACCTCACGCTTGCATCTCCCCGCGAAAGCTGTGCACACGGGCCTGTCAAATATGCCCGCACACAGGAACATCGGCTCTTACCTTCCAGTACAATAAACCGGGCAAAATAAATGAAATGGTCGTGGAACCTGTCGAACCCACAAAGGAAAGCACTTCGGCCGCCGTTAGCACATGTTTAATTCAGACTTCCATCTGCTTACCTAGTCTCAAGTCTTCTACTACGAACGCCGTGGCGAAGCCTAGCGTAACAATAGTTGTCGTCAAGAGGGAATGTTTCAACGTGGACATCTCGCTCTCTGCGTGCGCATCGTCCGCAATCGACTCGTCTTCATCGACCACCATGCCTTTCTCTTGGACAGGCTCAAGATAGAATACCTTGTCCAAGCAATTGCGGCAAGGGTGTACTTGAAGGGGGTATGAGAATAGCACAAGAATAACGATCGCAAGTTGCCCGATGGCAATAAACAAGGATGAAGATGGATACATTGCAATGACATTCGCAGTAACCTGTTAGAAGGCATACCGTCATCCCGGGCAGCACGTTGCATGACTCAACCAACACCCACCTTATCGCCAAAGGTCAGGTAACCAAAAATAGCAACAATTTCGTAGGTGATAATTGCGCTTCCGATAGAACCGCCAATAATAATATTCATTCTAGGTTGTGTATTACTTCTGACCTCATTATAAAGAGGGAACAACTATCATAATTCGTCCTGAGCGCGCGAATTTGGAGATGAACAAATCACCCACGTTCTGTGCACATGTGAATGCAAATACTTGTACAGGGAATGTCGACACAAAATTAGGGGTAAAATGAACGAGGCGTACTTCCCCACGGGTTGGCATGCCATCTATGGGTCGGAAGTAGCAACTAATAACAATCGTAACCAAGTAAACTGTACAGTATGTTAGTTCATGCACCAGGCATAAATAATCAACTTACTAGCTGCAAATAAACCAATATAACTCGTATGGCGCAAACTATTCAATTGGCGGAGAAAACATAAAGGAGCGAGAACAAGCAAAAAAATCAACAGCCAATTACTTCCATTGAGCGCCCAGGCTGGAGGATCCATTTTCGGTGAAATGAGATCATGGTATATAGAAACGGCGACATTTGGCATTAGTCCCTTGATGATAATCAAATAACTTGTCATAAAATCAGACCATGTTAGTGTGCAAGTGGGGGTGGGGATTGACCTGATGGATACTCCAAGGCACTTGATAGCAATTGCTGCATCAAAAAACACAGCAGCCTTGGGATACGTAAGCTGCGCTACAGCGTAGAAAGAAGACCGCCGATGCTGCGTCTTGGTAGCGCACAGTGATAAAAGATACAAAGCAAACGCCGATATGCAGCCGCACAACAAGCAAGTTATTATCCCAGGTATTATCCCCGCTGATGCCATTGCCTACACTGCATTTAGCAGAGTTTCCTACTACTAAAAGCTCCAAGACGCACCAAAGGAAATGCGAGCATCCCTGGAATACCGTGAGTCATCGACTACGCAGGGCTATGTGGGCTACATACCAGTGCCTACGATGGTATTACTTAGGTTGCCTATGCAGCTTGTAATGTTCGCATGTCCGTCGGACTCGTGCTTGAGTCCAGAAAGAAGAACGCTTGACTCGCTGCTACCTTCGCCTGGCACTATGTCTGAGGAAAGGCGTCGCCCGACGCCATATGTCTGAACCATGTTGGGTGAGTAGTCTTCACTGTGATGGGTTCGCAATAAGTGGGGTAGGGACAAGGTTTCGATTGGAGAGAGTGAGAAGACTCGGCCAAGGTCCGACAAACGCAGGCAGTACAAGTAGCGTGCCAGGGACCGGACCGAGGGTGGTTGGCCGTAAATAAACAAAGCTAGTCCTAATTAATTAATTTGCTATCGTTTTGATTTGGGTGGCCCAAAAAAGCTGGCCAGACTTGCTTGCCCTTTTGGTTTCCTTCCTCCCTTCGCTCCGCTTTTGTCTTCCTCATTCGTTTTTGCCTTGCCCTTTCCTTTTCCTTTCGCCGCTGGCGCCTCAGCTTCTCCCTCTTCCACCGATTCGTACGACGAGTAGTCCTCCGTAACTGCAAACAGTCAATATGATATTCTCTTACCCACAATCATGACCACTTTACCCATATAGCCTTTTTCATCAGCGGTCGTGCGACTTCTTATCACCTTTTTCTTCTTCAAACCGTTCCGACCTACCGGAACAATTTTCCTTGGTTTACGTTGTTTAGGCCTAGGCTTCGCTTTGGGTACTTCTTCATCTTCCATTTCTACATCTCCATCATCGTGGGCATCTTGCGCCACTATATCGTCTTGCTCCAGATCTTGGGGTTTGGAATGGCCATGAGATGCTTTTGTGACTTGTTCTATGACGAATATTATGACAACACGTGTGACATTGCAATGTTAGCAGACGTACCGTCATCGATATCCATGAGCGCGCGTGCTTCATTCTCAGCCTCACTGTCGACATCACTAGCCACCTTGGTTAGAACTCTGCTTTTGCTTTTGCGGCGCGATACCAGGGGTTCATCCGCCTCTTCGTCAGACAAAATGACAGCGCCCTTAACCTTGACACCGGACGTCGACGATGTCCGTCCAAATTCCGCCGCTTTCGATTTAGAGGCAGGCTTTGATGAAACGTTGGATGTAGAGGGCGCCCGTCCCAGCTCTGCTTTTATTGGTACTTTCGACTTGGAAATAGGCTTCAACGGCACAGTAGACGTCGAACCCGTATCGTCCTCCGACTCAGACTTTGTGGCTATCGATTTTCGCTTCGTCCCGCGCTACTAGGCCATCAACATCAGCCGCATTACTGTCAGAAGCAAGACACACCGTAGTCGCAGCTGCATCTTTCTGTTCTTTCTTAGGAACACTAAAGAAAATCTTGGCTGCCGATGCCTTTGACGTCTCTTCCTTCTTCGTTTCCTTTGCTTTGGGTTTGAAAAAGTCAAGTTTACCCGAGCCAGCGGGCTTCAGTTTCTCCTTTCCCTTTTCAGTAGGCTTTGGTTCTTCTTTGAGTTTGTCCTGCTGCTTCTCCGCTTTGGTAACCGGCGGTACCTTCGGCTTAACTTCCGGTTGCTTGGGAACCGCAACCTGCTTTGGTTTTGATGGACCGGCAACAGGATACTTTGGGAGAACACCATAAGGTACCGTAACGCCGGAGAGTCGAGCCATTTACCTGTATCGCTGAACTGATGATTCTCCCGATGGCTGCAGCCATTTCGACGCTCCGCTTGCTATCCGCCTCGCGCACCTGTTCTGCGACCGTACATATTAATCTGGGTTCCTGAACAAACACGTTGGCCAAAAAATTAACGCGTATATGCTGTTTCACGTACACGCAGAGGTGAGGGTGTAAGACTGTATACATGGACAGAGTAAATCTTTCTATAATGCGCCTTCATTGCTATTAGTCTTAGTTAGCTCAGGCACCTTGTAACCCAGATGGCTAGTAGCACGTACCTTCAAGATTCTCTCCACGTACTAACGACATTTGCACCTGCTTCACGCTTTCAGAACCACCGTACTCAAAATCGCTATCAGCTTTTTTCTGAGCGTCTTCTTCATCGTCTATATACGGATTATCGTCATCATCATCTTGAGAAAGGGTCTTTGCCGAAGTGTGCAACTCTCCAGTGACGAAATAAGTGGCAAAACTCTCGACTGGGTGCGACAGGGAAGGGGCCTGCTCGTGAAACTTGGCCAGTTGACTGCATTGATGAAACTCCAGGTTAGCGTTAACAAATCAGACATATGGGACGCGTTATATTTTACTTCTTGGCAATATTGACGTGAATACCAAACTCGCGACTGAGTGAACGATATGTTACCTGGAAAGCGGGCTCGACGTTTAGAGTACTTAATATATAGAATGCTTGGTCTTACGATATTCCTCTCGATGTACAACTGCTTTGTCAAATAGTCAATGATGGCTTTGTCGGACATGACTTGGACGCGTCGCACCCCCGCGTGACGCGCAAAACGGGACTCAACTGTCACGCTCATGTTTCCTGAAGCGAACATTGAAGCACCTGGAGATCCCAGAGTTTGGGCCTTTTGAGGAACGGAGTCATAATGGTTGAGTCCTTCATCGAGAGTCCGCTTTCAGAAATGGGTTATACAAAATGACTATACATCCAACATTATCAAAACCTCCGCTTTTTCCTAATGTGCTCATCTGCTCCGTGATCTTGTAACAGTTTTACAATTGACATAAAACCGTTGGAGGCTGCCGCATTCAGTGCAGACCCATACATCCCTCCTTCAATGTTGACGCACCATGGTCCAGTAGCTGTTGCACTGTTGGCCTGTGGCCGCATTGCGATGCTGCTTGCAAGGCAGTTCCATATTCTCCTCCCCGCATGCGCATGTTGACATCTGTTCCATGTTCCACTTGCACGATTAAGTCGGCATCTGTAGCTGAATCTTTCCGCAGCGTGAAGTTGACCTCTCTCTGTAAGGCTCTGAGAGTCAGCCCACCCCTCTTCTCGTAGCCTACAAATCGTGACGCTTCGTGCAATGCCGATCCATACTCCTCTCCTCCAAGCTTAAAGTCGACATCCGCGCCGTGTTTTAGCAGCAGTTGCACTGTTGACAGGTGACCACCAGATGTCGATGCTGCAATCAAGGCAGACCCATACATCCCTCCCCCCATTTTGACATCCGCCCCATTGTCCAGTAAGAGTTGCACGACTGAGTCATGGCTAAACCTGGATGCTGCCTGCAATGCAGATCCATACCCTCCTGCCAAGTTGACATCTGCACCGTGTCTAAGCAACAGCTGCACTGTTGGTATGTGTCCCTCGTACGATGCTGCCTGCAATGCGGATCCATACTTCCCTCCTGCCAAGTTGACATCTGCACCGTATCTGAGTAACAGCTCCACCATTGACATGTATCCCTGGCTCGAGGACGCCTGCAATGCAGATCCATAGTACCCTCCTACCAAGTTGACATCTGCATCATTGTCCAGGAGTAGTTGCACCACAGTCATTCTATTTTGACATGCTGCTTTGTACAGCGCAGACATCCCGTGGCTTCCGTTTCCTTTCAAGTTGACATCTGCCCCATTCTCCAGCAGCAGTCGCACGGCAGGCATCGCCGGATGTTATCTGCAATACTGACTGGCCTTTCCCCCCCACCAAATTGACATCGGCTCTATTCTCCAACAGTAGTCGCAAAAGGGACAGGGAATCTGCTTTATCGTATACATAAGCCGCTGCAATTATCGCGGATCCAGAAAGTCCCCCCTTTTCGCTAGAAGCAGGCGTACAATTGGTTCACAACCACGATAGCATGCTGCCTGTAGCGCAGACCTATAGAAGCCTCCATTGAAATGGACATCTGCCCCATGGTCTAGTAGTATTTGCACAGTTCTTTGTGAACCCCTGTAAGAGGCGGCCTGCAGAGCCGAGCCGAGCCGGCCCACTACTTTATTGACAGAATGCCCCTTCTTTAGCAGTAGTAATACCGCCTGAGATAGCCCAAGAAAGGAAGCGAGGTAGAGGGGATGTCCGATGATATCACGAGCCGACGACTCACTATCGAAGTGATTATGAATTTGAATCCAGTGGAGAGATTGGGTGCGTGATTCCAGAAGGTCTAGAATTTGCAGCTGCAGCATATGATTGGAAGCCGTACCATCCCTGAGAGCATGATCCACCCAAAATCTGGCCGCATAGCTGGATAGCGGGAACTCTCGGATCGATTTGGAATCCCGGAGTCCGTGCGTATATATTCTGAAGAAAGGACCTTCACTGCCGAAATCATATTCATCAGTGTCAAAATGGAGTAGGTAGGCAAGGCAGGTTTGAGCAATCATAATATTCGCACACGTTTCGTTAAATAAAACTGAAAAATGGAGTAAGTCTCTCTGTAATTCGGGTTGAAATCAAATATTCTCGGACGGAAAAGTGTGCTAATCGGATCTCCCCATCGTCAGAAGTCGGGCTACTGACGAGGCTGGAGCAGATAGTTAATATGTCTCGGGGATTCCGGAGCCGGTGCTTCGTATCATAGATTGGTTGCTCCTCAACAAAGTCGATGACGAGAACTTCCGTGAGCTCCTTGATTTGAAGCGGACGGGCGGAGAAACTGAGCCACTGGAGGAGTTTCTGGGCATATCTTCGATGGCTTTCATGAATGCTTTCAAGAATCCGTTCGTATGTCTTGTCCAGGGTTGGTGGTAAGTTTCGCAGTGCTTCTTCCATCATGAAGGGGTTGATGCAGTTTTGTAGCATGTCAAACTGGCACACAACCCATCGAAACCTAAAGAAATGTGTCAAGGATTGGGTATCAACTACCAGTAGGATGATTCCATTTGCACCCTTCATCAGGGTCGTCTCTATCTTACCACCTTCCCAGTCATTCCAGTACTTCCATTTGGGGTCATTTTGAAGTGTATCCTGAATGTACTGATCAATATCTGCGTTGATGGTATCAGCAAGGTCGACTTGGCGTGTAACCATTGGCTCGAGCCATTCCTCGATGTCTTACTCCTTTCGACTTGTCACTAGTAAATGCAGATTACCAAGCTTCGTAATTCTGCTAATCAACGCCGAGAGTCTTTTTCTTTCCGCACTCTGGCACTCGTCGAGAGCATCGAGAATGATATAAGTGTGCTGGAGCCCAAGAATGACATTCTCTAAGACTTCTATCAGGTCCCCGTAGGTAGGCGGGCGTTTACCACTCTGGCATCGAGAGTAGAGGGTCTTAAGTGGCTCTGGAAAGCTAGAAGATTGACGGGAGATTTGTGTGATCACTGAACATAGAGCACTTTTGCATTCCTGTTTCTGTGGATCATTGAAATCAAAGTAAAAAAATGCGATTGCGCGATCAGGGTCCGGTTGGCATAATTCCAATATATCATCAATAATTGAGGCCCTATGACCGGGTCAACAACATCCCCTGCGTGCGCAGGATTAGCATACGATACAACACTTTTCCCAGATCCAGCTGCACGATTCATAAGTAATATGAAAGGACGGCGGATAAACAAACGCACGAATGCCATGAATCCAGATAAGTGAACCCGTATCAGCTTTCCAATCAGAAAAGTATTGACTATCGATCAACCATTTTCCTGTTCCCTCATGTCGTGCTTCGCGCCCTTCGTTGTAATTGGAATATGGGTCAGGGGGTGATAGCCATTTTTCTATCTTTCGTCTGGAGCTAGATTTCATTCAATCTTGGATGTCTGGTCAAACGAAATCAGACATACCTGATATAGTAGTGTTGTATACATTGCCGCGAACATCATATAGCGCGCTATTAATGGAGATTGTATTAGTGTTGTCGAGCATGATGCATGATGAAGGAAAACGGACGCGGCTTAGCGCCCGAGCTCGAGAGCAATCTGTCTTGGTAAGCAAATGACATTTCTCGCAACGCCATTCAATGCCATGCGAGCCAAAGTACGGAAGCTTCTCCTGCACCTATATTTTCCTGCCTACACTGCTGATGCGTTAGGGACTCCATCACAATTCCCCGAGCGCGATTCCTTGGGTATGTTTCCTTTCTTTTCTTCTATTGGCCGACGTCCAACTTCTGCCCACTAAACAGGCCATCACGAGCGTGCATCGTTTTTGCTCGTCCTAAGTACGATGTCCACCCTGTATGGAATTAGTATGTGATTCCGTCCCGAAGTTTGGTTGTCTGATTTTGGTCGATGTCAGTCCATGGTCGCTTCCAATGAT